>ENA-OZEJ01000045-OZEJ01000045.1-human-gut-metagenome-genome-assembly--contig:-NODE-45-length-58678-cov-26.637310_pt1 | contig 58678 bp, 54 predicted proteins | sample MGYA00245067_ERZ653607 | MGnify/ENA primary metagenome ERZ653607 (study PRJEB26926, sample SAMN06164999) | human gut metagenome | biome: ENVO:00009003; feature: ENVO:2100002; material: ENVO:00002003...
TAACACCCATTAACCAACTTTGGCTTTCGTGATTCCGGGTGCAAAGGTAAAAGAATACTTACGGATTATATATTGCACCCCAGACGGTCCCATCCCGCACAACCATGGCGAAGACCGCTTTGGTCCGCCAACCTTATAGCGTAGCGGTTCCGAGCACCGGAGGGCGGTTACATCCTCTCGTCCCTGAGGGTTTCTGTCCCCCAGAACAGGGGGAACTGAAGGGGGCGTAAAGACTATTGAAGAGAGGCTTGGTGAAAAAGGTGGAGCCTTCCTTAAGGGTAAGGAAGGACGGGTAGGTTTTCGAAAAACGGGCTACTAAGCTCCATCACCGAAAAGTAGCTTAAAAAATGGGAGAGGGATCCGTTCGCCCGTAGATCTATTATCTTATTCCATGTATCTTCTTCCATAAAGCAAACCAAGTTCTGAACAATGGTTCGCTCAATGCCTCAGTAGGATAATGCTTCACGAAGCGTAAGTTGCGCAAACTCATTCTGAGATAGCGATGAAGTTTGCCTTCATTCTCCTTGCTTCCAAGTCGAGTGTCATGTTGACCAAAATTGCCTCCTTGCATGATTTCAGCCAACAAAAAACGACCTTCATTCACATCAATAGGTGCAATCATTTTCGCCTCAGGTAACCCCAAAGCTTCATGCCGCACATACATCACAGCTCCAGCAAACTTCCATAAACCAAGATATTTCAGCTCACGCTGCAATGCCGTCAGATTCTTCACTCTTCGTTCTTCACTCTTCACTAAAACAAAGTAGTAGTCTATTAATTGACGTAAGCCAATACCCTCAGTGAACACATGACGATAGAGATGAGAAAGTATATATATGACATTGAAGCTCAGCGTTGGCACTGTAATTTCCCCATACCCATCTGGTAACGTAACGACATTCGAGCATTGCAAATCCATCACCTCCTTAAACCATTTCTGCATCCTGCTATTATGAACAGGAAAGAACATATACGAAGGAGTGAAATGCACCTCTATTGCCGTTTTCATCACAGGGAAGTCTACATGGTGATAACGCATTACCTGATTCGGACACACTTGATCCACATACTTCATGATTTTCCTGCGACCACCCGAAAGATAGATATCGATGTCACCGGGAGTACGCATATAAGGGTCAGGATAAAGCAACGCATTCCCCTGCCCCTTCAAGATGCAGTTAGCAAAGCCCTCGTTCTCGAAGTTCTGACAAATCTTCACAGAATCCTGAAACAGTTTGATATTCTGCTTCCGTATCTGTTCCGCCATCACCATCCATTGCATCAGCAGCTTCTGCTCTGGTGCCAAATCCTTTGGTAACCGCTGGATACCATGAAACAGCACACCAAGCAAAGCCTGCTTCTTGGCAATAGCATATAGCTCCTTCCAATCCACTTCCTTCAAAGAACCAGGTATTTCCTTGGCAGAACCAATGCAGAATCGCAAGAAATCAAAGAAAATCTTTTGTTGTTTCAACATAAAGTAGTACTTTTGCACGCATGAAGCAAGCCATACGCATCATATTATCCTACATAGCAGCTATCATACTTCTTCCGATAGCCATGCTATGTAAGTTCTTCCGAAGAAAGTAACCCTACTTTTTTCGGAAAGGATCCTTGTATATTCCCAAGAGCTGCTTGCCAAAGTAATAAAAGAACTGCATGTCATCCACGAAGTAACGCTTGAAGAGACGCTTAGGTTCCATGCAGAAACGATAAAACCATTCCAATGCAAGTTTTTGGAAAATCTTAGGAGCTCGTTTGATGTTTCCAGCTTCAAAGTCTATAGTTGCCCCCAAAGCCATAAATACATCAATGTTAGGCAACTGATCCTTATACTTATAAATCCATTTAGTTTGTTTTGGATTTCCCAAACCAACTAAAACCACATTAGCAGACGATTTACTAAGCATATCCACTATATGCTGGCATTCCTTCTCATCCTTCTCAAAACCAAATGGAGGAGAATAAGTTCCAACAATAATGTCTCGTCCTATACGTTTGTTAATTTTTTCTTTAGCTACATCAGCAACACCTTCTTTAGCGCCAAGTAGGAAAACCTTAATATTTTCATCCTTAGCATGATAATCGCAATACATTGGGAAAAAGCTTGATCCAGGAATAGCCTCTTTCAATGGTTTGCCTGCAATAGAAGACATTAACTTAACCACCTTACTGTCACAAATAGAGAATTCTGCTTGTGAAGCATACTCATGAAACTCTTTATCATGCTGATGCTTCATAATATCGTCAATATTTGGAGTGACAAGAACTCCATGGGTTAAATTCTCCAGCAATTCTTGAGATGAGAGATTGTCAATTCTCACATTTAACAAATGAATTGATTCCATAAATTATCTTTTTATTTATCGATAAGAATTTGATTCAATACTTCCATTAAAGTACCAGCTTTATTCTCTTCCACCTTGATGCTCTTCTTAACTCCAGCATTCTCGCCAGCTTCCACATCACGATGGCTATCACCAATCATATAAGATTCAGACAAATCAATATTGAAGTCTTTGGCTGCCTGCAACAAGAGACCAGGCTTCGGTTTGCGACAATCGCAATCTATTTTGTATTCTGGGCGTTCACCTTCAAATCCCTTGTCTGGATGATGAGGACAGATATAAATACCATCAACATAAGCACCTTCTTTACCCAAGAGGGTTGCCATCTTCTTGTGTATCTCGTTGAGTTCTTCCCATGTGACCTCTCCTCTTGCTATCACAGGCTGGTTTGTGACAACAATTGCCAGATATCCACTTTGGTTAATAAGCTTAATTGCCTCAGCTACTCCTTCTATCAATTCAAAGTCATCTATATTGCGAAGGAATCCCACATATTTATTGATTGTTCCATCACGGTCAAGGAATATGGCTTTCTGCTTGTTGGTAAGATTCTTTGCCTGAACAACACCATTTTTATAATCAGCCTCCACTTGATGAAAACGCTCTGGCGTACCCATGTCCTTTACATACTCAGGACTGTCATAACAGAACATCATGTTTGAGCCACACAAAGGTTTGAGTATCTGTCGGTCCAAGTCAACCTTTCCTTGCGGGAATCCAGACTCTTTGTTGATTTCAAGAGATTTCAAACTAATATCCAAAACCTTGGGATCTATCACATGAAGACCAGCATTCACTCGATTGTCATACCACTGTGGACGTTCATCTTCCTTGGCAAGCCATTTCTCTACATGACCGTTTTCATCAGCAATAATCAATCCACTATCGTATGGATGCGAATTAGGATGAGTAAACAGAGTAACAAGCCCTCCATGATTCTGATGAAATGCAACCATACGATTGAAATCAACATCGAATGCTGCATCCGCATTCAAGAGAAGGAAAGGCTCATCACCTATTTTTTCCCTCAGTCTAAACAAAGCACCAGCATTGCCAAGAGGTGACTCTTCTACAAAATAATCAATCTTTACCCCAAACTGACTGCCATCTCCAAAATAGGCAATAATCTTGTCGGCTAGATAACCTACGGTCAAAATGATGTCTTTAAAACCTTGCGCACAGAGAGATCTTATTTCTCGCTCAAGGATAGGCATACCTGCCACTGGAATCAGCGGCTTTGGTATGTCAGGAAAAAGCTCTGCGATACGGGTTCCTCTACCGCCCGCCATAAGTATTGTTTTCATACGAGTTTAGTTTTGAACACGAAACTCTCGAATAACACGAATTGATATAAATCCGTGCGATTCGTGTGATTCGTGTGAGTTTATCAATTTCCAAAGAATTTTTCTTCCAACATCAAGCACAAGCAATGATATACAGGAAGATGAAGTTCCTGAATCTTATAAGTTTCTGTCTCAGGGACATGGATACAAACATCTGCGAATGTTTCCAATCTGTTTTCGTTCTGACCTGTCAATCCTATTACCTTCAACCCCTTAGATTTTGCAGCTACTGCTGCATAAAGAACATTCTTACTATTACCTGAAGTCGAGATACCCAAGAATACATCCCCTGCTTTCCCCAAGCCATTCACCTGCTGGGCGAAAATCAAAACCGGAACGGCATCATTCATAAATGCTGTCGTCAAAGAAGGTTCCCCTACCAATGAGATAGCAGGAAGTGAACCTTGCAAATGATCAGCCAACACAGTTCCCATCTCCGCATCAATCTGCATCAATCGGTCAATCTGAGCTGCATAAATCTTGCGCTTCAGTCTAAACTCTTTCATCAACTCGCCCACGATATGCTCAGAGTCAGAAGCAGAGCCGCCATTGCCCGCTACGAGCAATTTGCGACCTGCCGCATAAGCTTCCTCTAATACCTGATATGCCTTCAAAATTTCCTCCTTACAGCTATCCAACTGAGGATAACGCTGCACCAGTGTTTCAATATGCTTTTCCATGAAGATTTACCTTTTTACTCTTTTACCTTTTTACCTTTCAAAGCGGTAACATTATCTGTTGGATAAATCTTCCATCCATGAGCACCACCATCGGAGAACTGGAAAGGCATCACAAAACCATTAAGTTTCTTCAAAGCCTCTTCCACTTCCTTTTTACGAGTAGGTTCTACTACAAACATAATAAAACCACCACCACCTGCACCAGATACTTTACCAGCCTTAGCGCCAGCAGCCATCGCAACATCCATTGCTTCCTGAATCATAGGATTGGTGATGTTATTTGCCATCTTCTTGTTTTCCCAACCTTCACGGAGAATGTCAGCAAATCCATCAATATCACCCTTCAAGATAGCAAGTTTCATATCCTTGGCACTCTGCTTAATCTTATGCATAGCTTCCACAGCATCATTATCCCCATGGGAAGTGTTCTTTTTTTGCTCTTCAATGATAGCAGCACTACTACGGCTCTTACCAGTAAAGTAAAGAAGCATACTTGCCTCCAACTCATCGATAATCCATCGCTTAATCTTCAAAGGATTTACGATGACAATATCATTCTGCAAGAACTCCATATAGTTGAAGCCACCGAAAGCAGCAGCATACTGATCCTGCTTACCACCAGACAATCCCAGATCCTTACGTTCAATTTCGTAAGCAAGTCGGGAAATCTCATAATCACCCAACGGCAAACCAAGCCACTCTACAAATGCTTTCAGGATACAAACCACCATGGTAGATGATGTTCCCAAACCAGACCCTGCAGGAGCGTCATTGTAAGTAGTAATCTTAAAAGATTTTGCCCCAACGCCAAAATCTTTTACCACTCTATTATAAACACCCTTGATGAGACTCGCCTCACCATCAATCTCCAAACTTTCTGCCATCGGATAACTCTTGTTACAATGCGCATCAAACGCATTGATAGTTATCTGATTGTCATCAGTTTCTTCGATTGTACAATATGCATACAAATTAATTGTTGCATTCAATATCAAACCTCCGTATATATCGCTATATGGAGATACATCGGAACCACCACCTGCCAAACCTAGGCGTAGTGGAGCTTTACTTCTAATTATCATTGTTTCTTTTCTTTATTTTTTTTACAACCCATTTCTCTGAAAAAAGAGATATTATTCCATAAACAAAATCCATATGACTAAACCAATTCACAACAAACGTTGTAACAAGCCAATATAGGGTTCCAAGAATACCCTTCCAAAAGATTTTGATCCATCATTGAAAACATTTTGAGACAACTAATAGGTACTCACTCAAGATCAACAGTTGCTTAACAAATTGTCTCAAGCTTTCCCTACTAGTCGTATATTATTATCAAAATAGTATTTTTATTCTACCTTCTATCACGTGAAATGGAACCATAAAGTCTTTGTCTATTTCTTTAGCATTACCTTCTCTGAGAATTTTTCGAGCTTCTTTCTCATCATTTAAAGGCAAAAAAGTAGCATTACCATCAAATGTTTCATGGAAGATTTCTATATCACTTAATATGACATGCTTACACCCACAGGCTACCGCCTCAAAAGGCGTTCTGCCAAATCCTTCGTCAAGCGATAACAAAGCAAAGGAATAGGCATAATGATAAAGAGAAATCAATTCCTCATCTGATACATAATTTGTAAAAATCAGATAATCTTTCATCTGCTCTATCAATAGCTTTAATTCCTCATCATGCCCCCAGCCCTCTCTTCCAACAAGAACTAGCTTCATATTTTGATCTTTCAATATAGGAGCTAAAACCATAAGGAGATACTTAAAATTCTTACGTGGTTCTATTGTAGAAACTGAGATATAATAAGCATCAGGACTTAGATTCCATTTTTCAAGTAACTTTAAATTCGCTTTTTGAGAAGCTTCCTTAAAACCAATTGCAATATTCTCGCCAAGATTATAAATCGGCTTATTTGTATATTTAGCAAACTGATATTTTTCTGTTTCAGAAATGGTGATGATTCCATCCACCCATTTCATTGCCCATAGAACCTTAGGAGTAAGATAATATTTAGCCGCAAAATTCAATGTTTTACGATACTTCAAGAACGCACAATCATGAAAAGTAGGATAAACCTTTCCTTTAAAGCCCCACTTCAAATCAACCGGAGGAGGAAAAATCGGAAATAACACAATATCAGGTGCTATCTTTCTTATGCACTTAGATAGTTTTATATTTTCCAACAACAGACGATTGCTTTCTGGTATAATTACCGCATTCGGATTATCATCCAGTTCGTTCTGCACATGGAATATTGGGATTATCAGATTCCCACTCGTCAATAAAGCCCGATATAGGTCTATAGCATACATCTCTACGCCTGTCCGTTTACGACCATAGAGAGGTGTTAAATCAATTGCAATTTTCATTTTTCTTTTTTATTGTATAGAAGGTAACTATACCATTTTGGTGAGATATTATAACAAATCAACAATAAAATACGTTTAAATGGTAAACATTTCCACAACTTATTAAACTCCTTTGAAATATAACTTTTATTATTATGCATGAACTCATCATACTCTTTTCTCTTTATGAAAGGGTATAAACGAATAAACATCTCATGAAAATAATCATACGTTAAATTTACAAACCACTTATCATTTAAACTAATTTTATGCTGATACATAAATTTCTTCATGTATTTCTGAGAAGAAAGTAATGAATAACAGCTTTTAATTTGTGGAGTAGTCGTAATGGAACCAGATCTTATTCTATAGTAATAAGTCGGTGTTTCAAACAAAAGAACTTTCTTTGCCATCCATATCAACATATGACAAAAAGGTATATCTTCATGCAAAACACCTTTTATAAACAATAAGTTATTATCAATCAGTATTCTTCTCTTTATAATATATCTTACAGATGGAAGAACTGGGTATCCTGCTTCCACATACTCTTTATTAGACATCATTGTCGGTTTAGACGGAAAAGGAGGATAATCACCATAAATTCGTTGCTTTCCATTTTTAACTTCCATTAATTGGGTAATCAGCACATCAATATTAGGGAAGTTTTTCAAATTGAAAAGAATGTTAGTAATTGCATTTTTCCCTATCCAATCATCACTATCAACAAACCAAACATACTTACCAGAAGCTCTTAGAATGCCACAATTTCTAGCATCGCTTAATCCGCCATTTGGTTTATGAATTACTTTTATTCTTGAATCTTTTTTGTTCCAACAATCACATTTATATGGGCAATTATCTGGACTTCCATCATCAACCAATATTAACTCAATATCATTTTGGTTGCTACTGATAATAGAAGATACACACTCATCTAAATATTCTTCTACATTGTACACTGGTACAATGATAGATAGTAATGGTTCAATATTCATAATTTAAAAATTAAAATAAATTGGGCTTATCCCAAAGAAACATATCCATATTAGGATTAGGGAAAAATAAGTATTTCAAATAATCATACATAACAAAAATCATTGAAATGTACATTATTTTCTCTATAAGTGATAACTTAGAAAAACGTATCGTAGTTAATACCACGGACAATGGGATAAACCACATTCGCTGAAATAATCCAGACATACGATTAAGAATCTCCAAATACAGAAAGGCTTGTTTTCCACAATAACCCAATATATACATATTTGTAAAACTCAAAATAGACTTATCCTTAACTGTATTTTTATTTTTTATTAACTTATAAGAGAAGTAGAATAAAGAAGAATTTCCAACAATCTCCATGAATTGAATCAGTGGATTTCTTGCATTTTCTAATTGAAAAGCATCAGTTCCAAACCAAGCTTCTGCAGCATTACCTTGTGAATATTGAGCAAATTTTTGATTCAAACCACCTAATAAATTTAATATTGGCATTATATATGAAATATCGTAATATTTTATGAAGACATAAGCACAAAAAAGTAACAATGGTATAGCAACTTTATAGTTAATGACCTTTCTATATCCATAAAAAAAACCTAGGAAAACTATTATAAACAAAATATTTGCAGAATGAATCAATAGGGTTCCCATAAAATACAAGGCTAACTCTGAAACTTTTTTCCGATTTAATTGTCGAATATTTAAAAATGTATCCATAAATAAGAACACAAAAGAAAAGCTTAAAGCCTGTCTAATTTCATATTCTTCAAAATAAGTCATTGATATAAGAAATAAGGGGAAAATGATGTTAGCTATTTTTTGAAAGTTTTTCAAGAACTTAAAACCACATAAAATAAAAGGTATAGCATAAACATAAAAAATAAAATATCTCCCAATTCCTAATATATTTTTCAACAAACCATTAAATAGAAGAAATGAATATTGACTATTAGGGTCGCCATTTAAATAAACATCTACATAATGAAAATAATCATAACCACGTCCATATCTAGTACCCATTACTAAGATAAATACAAAGGAACACGATAATGCATTTTTCCAATATGAACCTCCTCTTTTTATATTATAACCACCCAGTACAAAGGTTAAAAGTAAAAGGAGATTAATAAATATATATATTATCTTTGTTTCATTTAAATCCATATTCTATCAGTAATTACTTCGTAAAACTTAACAATGTGTTGCAATCATTTACTTTGAGACTTGTAATACTATATAGCCATTGAAAATACAACAAGTGTGCTTGCGAAACCATACATGTATCAATACGCTTTTGTATTTTTGAAAAGGGTCCTTTTGCAAACTCATCAAATGTAATAAAACTATCTGGATGTTTTTGTTTAATGAATTTCACTTTTTCGTAGAGATTGGGTCTCATCATATTTAAATGAAACCACATAATCCCTATTGGCAATAAATCACAAGCAGGATAAACAAATTTTTCTATTAACGTATATCTTTCACTTCTCATCATACTATAAAACGAATCATCAAATGGCTCATAATATGTTTTGGACGAGACTTTGAATATCAAATGATCTCCTACACCATTCATTGGTGGCAGTATATTCAGACATTCATTTTTGAGACCTAAAGGGACACTAATTTCATCATTTTCAACATAAACATTTAGCCCTGACAAGGACAATACACACTTATCTTTTTTAATCATATACTTAACAAATTCCATATAATATGGATAAAAGTTATTTGCATTTAATCTTGAATAGATTGGAAGTACTATGTTTAAAAAAGTACAAACTTTACTTGTTATTCTGTATATTAAGAAAAAGACTAGTCCTAAAATAACACGAAAATTAAACTTCATTTTTTCTGCTTCTCTAACCATATCACATGTACTCTGTAATTTTTTAGAAAAGTACAATTGGTCAGCATCAATTTTCATTGCATACTTATAAGAGACTTTAGAAAGAGCATAATTATAATAATTGCATAATAGTTGAGGAGAATCTGGTGGAAGTTTTTTTGCAAACTCATACTCCATTTTTGATAAGTTTATCGAATAAACTTTGTATTTATATTCATAAACTTTAATTTTATCAGGATATTGGCTCTGTTTTTCAAGAATCAATGCTGCAGAATTATCCGTACAATCATTATATACAATTATAAGTTCATCTAGTGCATCAATACAAGAATCGATACTTTGTTGTACAAATTGAGCATCATTCTTTACCCTCATAATTCCAGACACCCCAATTCTCTCATGCTCTGAAATATAAAAACTCATAACTTACTTTTTAATTGTTGTATAAAAGAATAAATTTTCAATACCATTTTGTAACAGAAACAACGATTCTGTTTGTGCCATAATCGGATAAGTCTTTTGTTATTAAAAAGGGCATAAAAATTGGGATATTTTTTTTGGAAAGAAGAATCAAATAAATTGAAGTCTGAATTTGCGAATATACCATCAACAATATGAATTTTATATAAGTAATATAATAAATTAAACATTTTATCTTGCAAATACGCTAAATTAACATTATTTTGATAAGTGCAAGAAATCATATAATCAAGAATGGAAAAAATCATTGTTACATGATCAGAAAATTTTATGTTTAGTATTTTTCTATCCATTGTCTGTCCTTCTCGACCAACCATATAATTATAAACTGCCAACCTAAAATAAACTATTGAAGTTGTATTTGACATCGGTTTAGATACCCATTCTTGGTCTGTATAAGAAATTCCTTCAGTTTGATGATAATCAATATCTCTTAACAACTCGGTTCTGTACGCAATACAATGCATTTGAGGAAAAATATTATTCTCATATAAAAACTTTAAAGTATACACTTTATTTTCTTGCATACCTAAAAACTCAAAAGCACCGCATTTTCGTCCAAACTTATTTACTTTATAACAATCATTCAATACAACATCAACATCCTGAAGACACAGTTGTTTCAAGTAATCCTGAAACAACATTTTATCAAACCAGTCATCAGCATCCAATATCTTAATATACTTTCCTGTCGCATCCTTTAAACCGCGATTTACACAGGAGCCATAGTTGCCGTTCTCCTTATCAATCACTCTAAATGTATCAGGATACTTATCTTGATACTCATGAGCTATGGCAGAAGAATTGTCCTTGCTACCATCATTCACTACAAGCACCTCCAGGTGCTTCATCTGTTCCTCTGGTACAATCAATGAGTCAAGACATCTACGAAGATAGTCTTGCATATTGTACGTAGGAATCACTATAGTTAATATCTTTTCCATTCTGAATATTTATAAACTTTTAAAAGGAAGGTTTCATGTAAATAGCAGAAAAATAGCTCATAATGAAACGCCATTGCAATCCACCTACCAAAAACTTAAAATTTTTCCAGCACCTTCTCGATAATTGGTGCCATATCGTAATATTTATATTCCGCAAGGCGACCACCAAATATAACATTCTCTTCCTTATCGGCTAGTTCCTTGTACTTAGCATAAAGTTCAGAATTCTGCTTGTCATTCACTGGATAGTATGGTTCCATTCCATCCTTCCACTCTGTGGAATACTCTTTCGAAATGACGGTCTTTGGACATTCATACACATCCTGACCAAACATCTCGAAGTGCTTGTGCTCAATAACACGAGTGTAAGGAACTTCACGCTCTGTATAGTTTACAACTGCATTGCCTTGATAATTTGGTTTATCAATGATCTCTGTCTCAAATCGTACTGTACGATAGTTTAGTTTACCAAACTGATAATTATAGAATTCATCTATCTTGCCAGTGAACACTATCTTGTCAGCGATACCCTCCCAATAAGAGCGGTTTTCAAAGAAATCTACATTTGTTTTCGTCTCTACTCCTTCTAACAAGCCTTCAATGAGTTTGTTGTATCCACCAACAGGGATACCCTGGTACTTATCATTGAAGTAGTTATTATCGAAGATAAGACGAACTGGCAAGCGCTTGATAATGAAAGCAGGAAGTTCTGTACATTTTCTTCCCCACTGCTTCTCAGTATATCCCTTGATAAGTTTCTCATAAATGTCTTTTCCTATCAATACCTTGGCTTGCTCCTCCAAGTTACGTGGTTCTGTTACGCCATCAGCTTTCATGCGAGCCACAGCTTCCGCTTTCTGCTCATCAATCTTAGCCTGGGCTTCTTCAGGTGTAGTTACGCCCCACATCTGATAGAAGGTATTCATATTGAAAGGCAAATTATAAAGTTTGCCTTTGTAGTTAGCCACAGGTGAATTGGTATAGCGGTTAAACTCTACGATAGAATTTACAAAGTCCCACACCTTCTTGTTAGAAGTATGGAAAATATGTGCACCATACTTATGTACATTAATACCTTCGATATTCTCACAATAGATGTTGCCACCCAAGTGAGATCGCTTGTCTATCACCAAGCACTTCTTGCCTTGCTTATGGGCAAGATGTGCGAAAGTGGCTCCGTAAAGACCGGAGCCTACGATTAAGTAATCATAATGATTTTCCATATAATAATTATAGTTTTATTTTTGACAATATTTGAACTAGCATTTCGTCCTTGCAGATACATAGGATAATGAAGTAAGCTAAGACTCCACAGCAACCTTGCAGAAGCAAGATGGTGAGTGTAGGCAGTTGCAAGAGGCTTAAACCATATAAGGCGAAAGCCATCACTATGCAACCCAACACATAAGTGAGATGCGATTTCTTAAAATATATAATAGGTATATACTTGCGACCAATGAAATACATTGAAACAGTCGTGGCTACCTCTGCTCCCAAATAAGCTATAGACGTACCTATATAAGAGAAGAACGGAATCAAACACAGGTTGAGAATCAAATCTGCAACCGCTCCTATACAGCAACAAAAAGTTACGATATTGATTTTCCCTTTAGGAAACAACACCTGAATGCCAAAGACATTAGAGATTGCGACCAGTAATATAATCGGTGCTATAATCTGTGATGGCAATATAGAATGTTCGAACTTAACTCCACATAAAGCCGTGATAAGACTTGGCGCACAGAAGATGAGACCAATCGTCATCGGAAGTGCTATCGCCAAAGTGAAATCGTAAGACTTTTGAATCAAACGATTGAATTCATCTTTCTTGTTCTCCGCAATGAGGTGGGATGCTCGTGGCATCATAACAGAACCAAGGCAGGCAGACATCGTCAACAACATTTGCATCACCTTAGTGGCTGCTGCAAAATATCCTACCGCCAAAGTATTCTTCAAAAATCCCAATAATACCGTATTCAGTTGGAGATAAATACTGGTTACCACAGAGAACGAGAAGACCTTCAAGACAGGCTTGACATGTCGCTTAATATGAAGTTCTGAGAAGATGATGTTCTCACGATGGATGTACTTACGAAGACGGAAGAAGTTGAAGATATTACCACCTAAGACTCCAAAGACGGTATAACAACCATAGTAGAGCAAATCTGTCTTACTCTTCACAAAGATGAATAAGAGAACGACAGAAACCGTCTTGATGATAAGTCCTCGTATGGTGATATATTTAAAATCCTCTATTCCCTGATAAAACCATTCACAACCGATAGCCGTAAAAAAGATGGTAAGGCTCAGAATCAAGAACAATGGTATGTTGACTTGAATCTGCGGAACAGTCAAACAAAGGATGGCGACGATAGCGTATCCTACCAATGTCAGCATCGAATGCAGCAACAGGATCTCCATCGCCGTTCGATTCATCTGTACCACATCACTTCTATCTCTTGCGATCTCTCGGATGGCATACATAGGTATGCCTAAGCAAGTGAACAAGGAAATATAACTGATAATGGACTGGAAGAAATTGATCTGTCCAATACCATCAGCCTCTATAACTCGGCAAACATAAGGAAAGGTTATCAACGGGAACAGCATCTGGGTTCCCGTATTGATAAGATTGAGTATATAATTAACTTTTACTGATTGTGCCATTAGTATAAATCTACATTGATATCGAATGGAGAATCAAAGTCTTTCAGCATAGCATGTTTCGTATCTTTCTCTGAGAGATTGGCATGCTCCGTTGGTATCTTCCAATCTATACCGAGGGTATCATCGAGGATACTGATGCCTCCATCGGCCTCTGGATGATAGAAGTTATCACACTTGTATTGGAAGACTGCTGTTTCTGAGAGAACGGCGAAACCATGGGCAAAGCCCTTTGGAATGAAGAACTGACAATGATTGTCTTCGGTTAACTCTACGGCTACGTGCTTGCCATAGGTTGGTGAGCCTTTACGGATGTCTACAGCTACATCAAGCACTCTACCCTTTACGCAACGTACCAGTTTGCTCTGGGTATATGGTGGGCGCTGGAAGTGCAGGCCTCGCATCACGCCATAGCTGCTCATTGACTCGTTGTCCTGGCAGAAGTGAACACTGTGTCCCAAGATAGGAGAGACCTTCTCTTCAAACTCTCGCTCGCTGAAGCTCTCAAAGAAGTAGCCACGAGCGTCACGGAAGAGGCGTGGCTCTATAATGAGAACGCCTTCTATTTCTGTTTTGATAATATTCATTGTTTTCTAATATTCTAAATTCTTTTTTAATGTTTGATCTTTCTCTTCAAGTATTGAAAGGAGATACTTGCCATAGTCATTCTTCAGAGACTGAGCATTCTCTCTCAACTGTTCTGCGGTAATCCAACCTTGACGATATGCAATTTCTTCCAAGCAAGCTACCTTCAAGCCCTGTCGCTTCTCCAAAACTTCAATAAAGGTGGATGCTTCTGAAAGGGAATCATGAGTTCCGGTATCGAGCCAGGCAAATCCTCTTGCCATGGTCTGTACCTTCAGCTCCTTATCCTTCAGGAATTCCTGGTTTACGGTGGTAATTTCCAACTCGCCACGAGCGGATGGCTTAATATGCTTAGCTACTTCTACTACCTTGTTAGGATAGAAGTATAAGCCTACCACAGCATAGTTGCTCTTAGGATGGTCTGGCTTCTCTTCAATGCTCAGACAATTGCCTTGTTCATCAAACTCTGCTACACCATATCGCTCCGGATCACTGACACGATAGCCAAAAACGGTAGCCTTGTTATTCTGCTCAGCATCTACTACTGCTTGATACAGCATCTGATTTAATCCTGCACCATAGAAGATATTATCGCCTAATACGAGGCAAGCGGAATCATTACCAATGAATTTCTCTCCGATAATGAAGGCTTGGGCTAAGCCATCTGGTGATGGCTGCTCGGCATACTCGAACTTCACTCCTAACTGGCTTCCATCGCCTAAGAGTCGTTTGAAACCTGGCAGGTCAAATGGTGTTGAAATAATGAGTATCTCACGGATACCTGCCAACATCAATACTGATATTGGGTAATATATCATCGGTTTATCAAAGATAGGAATCAGCTGCTTGCTGATACCCTTTGTGATGGGGTACAAGCGTGTTCCGCTACCACCTGCTAATACGATTCCTTTCATAAATGTTATCTCCTCATTAACTTTGCTGCAAATTCCAAGAAATCTGCAACGTTCTTGAAATTATCAAACTGCTTGCAATACATACTTGCGTAAGGTTCAGGGAACCTACTGCGTATATCTGCTTTTATCATGCTTGCCAAAGCCTCCTTGGTATAGGCTTTCAGCAATCCGTTGTATTGTTGTTCGGTCATAATTATCACTTTTTTACGTCATAAATATTATTCTATTATGAGTCAGCTCGTATATATCGGAACCACCATCATAAAAAGAATGTGGAAGTAAAGAAGCAACGTATTCTTCGCTATCAGCTTATTATTATCTGATGTTTGAGTTGACATAGTATCTAAACAAAAAGAGTTTTTCCATCATGTTTTTCCGTCCAATGTCTTTCATTTTTAAATCCCAGCCCTTTTCTATACTGTTCATCAAAAATAGAAGCCAATTCTGGACTACAAGCTATGAGGTTATCACTTTGACAGATATCACTAGTTAACTCGTCCATAAGATAGCCTCCACAAATTTGGAGTTCATCAGAGCATATAACATGACCATGCAAAGCTTCTCTATCTAATAGAAAATCTACAAGGAACTGTGGCTTCTTATGTAAAGCCTTAATTGTTCGAAGAAATACGTCCAAATCGTCATACTTTATAGCCCATGGATAAAATCCTCCTTCTTCGATATCTAACGTATTAGATAAATCTGCTTGAATTTGTCCAAAAGATTTCTGAGTGACAATGATTGAAAAATCACCATTTTTATATTTTGCAGTATCAATGGTATCAATCAAGACTCCATGTTCATCTTTTATTTCTAAAGGTTCTTGCTTGTAAAACTTTTCTGCAACTCGCCATGTTTGCTTATATGCATAACCAATACTACGATTGAAATCTTGAAGAATTCGTTTATATGCCCGCTCTGGGTCTCGAAATGGCTCTTTTATATCATATGCTTTGGCTTCAATAATGAAAGCATTGTCTTTCCACAAGATTAAAATATCTTGCTCGCAGTCATCTACATAATAGCTCGTATAGCATTTTACATACCTTCCAAAGATTGATTTGAATAAGCTAACGATGTTATTTTCCAGTAATTTACCTTTTTCCTTTATATACTTGGTCTTGTTATTATCTGTAGAACAAGATAAATTCTCTAAATATGCGTCTATTGCATGCAAGACTTGCTTTATTTCAAAAACTTGATAAAGACCATCCTCTAGATTTAATATAGGAAAACGATATAAAGGATTGGTTGTTGAGGTATAGTAGAGGAAATCAGAATCTTCCACTTTAAAAGAAAGCAAAGACAAAATCTGTTCTACTTTATTCAAAGGAAGTTTTTCGTCCACTAAATCTGAAGCTTTGAAACGATTCTTTATACCATAGTCTGCAACCAAAGTACACATTGGCAATCTGGTGTTTCCCAATGCTTTAATCTCATCTGGTGCCTCATCTATCACCCCGATTTTTAAACTTGTATAATCTTGCCAATCAGAGCGAATTGGAGTTGTATTAGTATTTGAAAAACTCTGCAAGTTATCTTCACACCATCTATCCAATTTGTCATAGAAAAGAAGGAAATCTTTTGTCTTCAATCCTGTTTCAGCTTCTATCGCTGCATCTAATTTTTGATATAAATCTGAAATCCAGCTAATAGACTGTTCTTCAAAATTCAAAGGTCCCTGGTTAAAATAAGAAAGAAATGTTGGCATTGCCACTACACGTTTTTTCTTCCATTCATCAGTTATCTCTGTTTTTTCTGTTGGAAAGAATATCTTAAAATACTCATTCTCAATGGCATTTAAATGTTCTACGATATAGGTCCAGTCTTCTTCTGTATAATTTACTTCCACGCCACTTTTTGTGGTAGTAACCAACAGACCTGCCAGATAATATAGTTGCCTCATTGGAGAGGACAAACGGCCAAGCTCATTTTGTGCCATACCCGACGAAGATGTTTCCATCAGTTGAGTAAAATGACCAAGCATTATCCGTTTATTATATTTCGTCAAGAACTGCTTTAGTTCACTTGACAACCTTTCTAATTCATCCATAATTATCAACATAATTTTCTGTAGCTTTCAGAATTCTGCTCCTTACGAAGTTGCTCTGAAAGCGACAATATATTTTCAATTACCCATTTCTTGACAATGGTATTCGTATGATGCTCCAACTTCTTGAAGCAGTTTATCTTCTTTTCCAATAACGGAATTATTGAGCCAACCCATGAGTAAGAGCCCATATTACTACTAAATTCTGACAGAATTTCTTCCTGTTCCTTGAAACTATCAAAATGCTCTAATAGCCAATAAAAGAATTGGCTAAATGATGGTTCGTCCTTATCAGAATAATCAAATACTGGAGCGAGATAAGCAAGACGATATGGCAAACAGCCTTGAGATTCTTGGAGGCAAACCTCCTTGATAGTTTCTATATTGCATTGGAACAATGGTCCTACTCCAAAGCCATCCCCACTGCCCAAGTCCTTGCCACCAAAATACCAAAAGTCTGATTCTCTATTGGAGATTTCTTTCAAAATATCCCCTAATATCGAGTCCTGGTATTTCGGTAACAAAGTATAATACAGATGCTCATTCACGCGAAAACTATCATAATCTTTTATTTCTCTAAGCAGTTTTTTGTTATATGAAATGGCAAAATCCACCTCTTTACCTGACTCCAAGATATTCGTAACAAGACTATTGACATTATAAGCATCCACCGTTGACTTTGCATAATCGTAATTCAACAGTAATTCCATGGTCAACGTTTTCATTTCTCCCTCTAAAATAAAGGAAGAAAACTCATTGGCTACTATATAATCCAGTAATATGTCTTCGCTGTTACCAACATTCTTACGGATATAGCTGCAAACCTCAAACATTCTTTCTGATGAATCTATATTTACCCGATAGAGATATTGACGAAGACTTGTTTTCGGAGAAATATGCTTATTGTTTATTATATCTACAACCTCTTTCAGAACTTTTAAATCGCTTGTTTCTGAATTTGTTTTCAACACAATATATTGCTGGTATTTCTTCAAGTCGTATATAGATTGCAAGAACTTCCTTTTGGCTTCACTCTCTGGCAATGAGAAATAAAGGATATTCAGAAAACTACTTTGATAATCTTGAGCTTTTCCTGCAATATTCTTTATTATTACATCAAATAACTCTTTTACCTGTTGTAGCGTCAACACATTTGATATAGCACGGATAAATGCGATTTCATTTGTTTGACTATCCAACAATCTCAATACCAATTCGGAATCTGAGTATAATTTCTCATCTCGAAAGCGTTTTGCTATAGGCGTAAAATACTCTACGGCATGAGCCATCTTATCCTCAAAGGATAGTTCCCTATTATCTGCATAAAAAAAAGTAGCATGGACCTCATCCAAAGTTAGCAAAAAGTCCTTTGCACCAAATAGTTTCAGCCACCCATCTATTTTTGCTTTTCTTTCCGTAGAAAGTCTGTCTTGATTATACCTCTTTAATTTCAAGAGTTGTTTGTGCATCTCAGGCCATTCATTGCCACGAGCATTAACTACCATATTGATGAGTTTTTCCAAATAATCATAGCAACCAGACCGCAAACTAAGATCATATACATGACTTACAATAATATCAGCTATCTGATTTACGCTATCTGGTCTATATTGTAAGAGTTCACCTAATATCTTTATACATCCTTCCCAATATTCACAAATGTCAACACCCATAGGCTCAAAATCCGTGTAAACTTTTCCATCAATATGCTCATATCCTGCATTGCGAGAAAAATGAGAATAAGAGAAAGCACTATCTATTACCTTTAATACGATGGGAATATACTCATCTCCCAACGTTCGCAGTTCTTCTATCACATCCAAACGTTGCCGTAATGTAGTTTCTGTTCCAGACAAAGCTACATGAAAAAGCTGGAGCAACTGTCCTGTGGCATTATTAGCCCAGGACTCATTTTCTGCCAAAGAAAATTTAGCCAGCAGAAGGGCTGCCTTACGGAAAGTAGTCTCTGGCATGCTTAATCTTTCCAAGCACCATATATAATTGCGACGAACATCACCTTTGATATTTTTAGTCCAATCTATAGACTGGGGCATGACAACATCATAAAGGCAATTAGTTACGGCTACTGGGTTCACTGTAGATATTGCGAGGAAGAGCTGTGAACCAAAATCAGAACATACTACTTCCTCATAATGGAAAGGGGTTCCTACTGCCATGAGTCTTTCAAAAAGGTATTTTGCCTTTTCGTTATCTTGCATATTTTGAATGCGCTTACACAAAGCACGCTTCATTCTATTTGCTTGTGCCTGTTCTTGAATGGCATCCAAATCATTGAGAACCTGCACAAATCTATTTTGCCCGCAATTACGAAACCATTGTCCTACAAGCCATACTGCAAGTGGAAGAGGACGCACCAAAAGCCAACAAGAGTTTATTTCTATCAACTCTTTATTTTTATAAGATTTTACAAGTTTCTCAAATATATCGTCTATTTTCAGATGATTATAATCAAATGGAGTTATATTTTCGTTATACTTTACCATTTGATAATCACGTGCAAATTCTTGCTCATAACCTAAGGGCTCGAACAAAGAAAGTGACTGCAAGGCTACTCGCTCATCTACCGTGAGACTTTGATAACCACACATCTTCTTCCAAAGTTCATCCTCATTCATCAAATTTGTAACACCATTTTCTCTATAAGACTGAATCGCCTTGATTGCCACAACAGGAAATCCATCTGAAATATCTTGTATCTGTCGCACAATATTTTCTGCTTGATTGCCCAGCAATCCTATTTGATCTTGAATATATTGGTTGACAGAATCGAGCAAATCTCTACGATTTAAATATAGTTGGTTTACCCCTCTTTCTCGTACAATATCTTCTGTATCATTATAAATACCAATAATCTTGTATTTGGTATTGATTTCCAAACGCAACTTACTAATTTTGCTAAATGCATCACCGTTGCAATCATCTAAAACGATGACACCTTCTTCATTCATTCTTTCTCGTAAGAATGTAGATAACTCATTCAGTAACCTATCATCAGAAGCATTGCTGCAATAATAATTATTTGAATTGTCGATTCCATGGAATATCTCAAATATCATTCGGCTTTTGCCAATACCTGACAATCCCATGAATTGTATGAGCCGATATGGTTCTGTCAATATTTGATGCCTTATTTCAGCGAATTTTGGAAAAGAAATATATGTTATGCCATTTGTACTGTACGATTTAATGAAGTCGTTCATCGGCATAAGGAGGGTGTTGCTGTAATTATTCACAGTTTGATGTACAAAATTGAACCATCCTCTAATCTTGGCAAACATTTTAATCATAACCATTTTTTTTGTAAAATACAGAAATTCGGATAAACCGTAAGACAAGTTATAACTTAATAAAATTGTGAAGAATTAAAAATCCCAAGACGGCAATTATAGTTGTTATAACCACACAAATGACATGCGTCTTTGTCCACCAACTTACCTTTTTATTGCATTTCTCATCATCTGGCAATTCTTGGCTTGTATAATTTAAGTTTCCATCTACATCAGAATCTGCATTGACTTTACCCTTCTGTTTAGTAAAATTTAAGCATCCCCTTACTTTAGATTTTAAAACTATTTGATCATTGTTTTTCATTTTGATTTAATGTTTGAAATTTAAAATTTATCATTCCCCCATTATCCTCTTCATCGCTGCCATCATGCGGAGCTGTTTGGCTGTAGGTCCTTTCTGCCCTTTCTCTGCCAAGTCGAGGTAGAACTTGTAATCCTTAGCCAAGACTTCACGAAGTTCATCAGGCATGATATTGAGATATTGAGCAACCTCAACAAGCAAGAGTTGCAAATTATCGATGAGTTTGTCAAGGGCGGTGCCAACACCTATGTAGTTCGTAAGATGCGCAAGACTCTGTACAAGCTTCAGAAACTATACTTGGTTGCAACCTATTGTGATGAAGCAAACCAGGAATGGCATATGCTCATTATCGAGCAGTTCCTGTGCTACTCGGCGTGCCGTCTCGTCCTTCTTCAAGCTCGGACTAACATATAGGTCGAGTTTATCGCACACCTTTAGCATATTTGCTTTTGTGACACCTCCAACGAGTTGCACCAATCGTATGCTGGAATCAAAAGTTTTTGTATCTGGTAAAACTATCATAACTTATTTTTCATTTAAGATATCCCCCATCGTAAACTTCATCAGGTCCATCGAATGTTTATTTTTCCTCTTCATCAACCATTGCATTCCAATCTTCTACAGAATTCACGCCCAATGACTTTTTGTAATGGTCAAAGAGCTGCTGTTTGTGTTCTCGTTCTTGCTCAGCATCTTTCCAATCGTTGATGGCATCAACCAAATTGCGAAAAAGTCCCTTCGTCTGTATTTCAAGCTCCCCATACTGTAAAGTTCCTCCTGCCAGTGCTGCGACAACTGCCATAGTCAGGATTACTTTTTTGCCAGTGGAGATAAAGTCCATTTTACCTGGGCTGTTTACATTGATTGATAATTGTATATCCCTGACATCTATTCCCAAATCGTATGTATCAGATATTTTCGATACCGTTTTAAGAACATCCTGTACAAGTGCAGAAATTTCATAGGCACTAATGGATTCTGCATTAACTGTCAAGACATAATGATAATTCTCATCTATAACAAAATAGCTTGTGTAATTTCGTTCTATGACACTTGCATACTTTGTTATGTCACAAACAGCTTGATGTGCACCAAGGGCTTTGTACAGATTAGCTTCAAGTCGCTTCTTTGAAATTTCCTTTATCCATTCAACTTTCCGCGCAAATGAAAAAGTACGAGTTATTTCCTCATCTGTAGCTAAATCTGCATCTATAATCTTTCCGATTTTAAGACTTGACGCTCCCTGCGATGGTATCAATACTATATCACCATACTTCATTTCCAATGCGATGCTGTCTATTTGACCTGCCAAACGTCCCATGTTAGAACTATACCCATTATCCAAAGGACTATAGGGCAGGGTGATTCTATTTTGCGTTTGCAAGTCCATCATTTTTTCCTTAATGGCAGCAATTCGTTCTTTAGGTGTTCCCTGATCACGTACTTGTCGAATAAAGTCGACAGGTATATCTTGTAGATTTAGAGCCACGAAATTTCCGTTGGAAAAGGTATCATAGTTGGCACCATCATCAGTGCGGACAAGCCAATATTTCTTAGTGTTTGTCCTAGCTGATGCGTCTGTCGTATCTTGCAATAACTTCTGAAATTCTAAATTATTCATCTGTTGTATAAATAAAAGTTTTTATGCCATCAATGTTCTTGATAATCCCCAATTTTACTTCAAGAGAATCTGATTGTACATTGGGCAATACAAAAGCATTTAGTTTATCATCATTATATTTATAAGATTTCCTAAAAAGGATTTCTTTATTCTTGACGATTTGTACTTGTACGGATTCTATACTATCTACATGAATTTTAAGCTTAAAAGCTATATTTCTTGTAGGAAGTTCCTGATATTCTTGGCTTATAACCTTAAACAGTTTTGGCATAAAGATTTCCTTTTGGTAAATAGTATTCTCTGCCAATAAACTATTTAGCCTGTTGCATCTTTTATATTGATTCTTCAAGATTTCTTGGGCTTCTTCCATACGACTAACCATGCCCTTGTTCTCGCCAATAAAGAAACTGATTAATTTATTATTTAAAGCAATCTTGTCTATTTGATTCATCTGCATTTTCAAAGAATCCATATAAACAATCTTTTCTTTCTCCGTAGAAAACACTCTGTTTCCACCAACAGACAGATGTACTGCAGAGAGTAAATGGTCTAATGTATGAATATCCCCTTTGCGTCTTGCGTAACTCATATAGAACACAACTACAAATAACATGATTATTAGTATCGGCAGAACTACACATATTAGGATATTCCATTTCTTAGAAATGGATTTGCTCCTTAACTTTGTTATAAAGCTAATTAAAAGTAACGAAAACAACAATAAAACCAATACTATTGTTATCATGATTTCTTTGATTCAAGTGTTAAGCCCAAAGACTGCAAGGTTCCACACCATGTCAATCCGGCACATAGACTAGACTTTACGCTGTCGGGCTCTAAAATTATAAACGAAAGTATAGTACCTATCAGTGGCAATAATATTGCATTTGCAACAATATACCATTGTTTGTTCTTGCCCGGTTTTATTCGCCTAAGAAAAGGCTTCACACCTTCTGTGTCTGCATATAAAGACAACATTTCTGTTATGAATGCACCTATTAAAGTAACAATAAAGAGACATATCCCTTTAAACAAACTACTTTCAAGAATGTATACCAACGTTTCCATTTTTATGCAACAAGATAATTCTACAACTCAACTTTCTTCAATGATTTCCAGCAAATTTCTACTTATCGTAAGCGTTGCACCACTGATATACTTAATCTCGCTGCCGATGACGGCTTTCTTGCCATTATAGCTCTGTACGTATGCTTCCACACCTTTCATGCTACCTGACACCACTCGCACTTTGATACCTTTTTTCAAAGGAATAGGGGCAGCAGTGACAGGTTCTTCATCATTCTCTACAAAATATCGATAGTTGGCAATAACCTGGTCGGGAATTTGGTATATTTTCCTTTGACCTGGCATCGTCAGCATCTTATACACATCCGAACGGAAGCGGATATTGTCAAGTTGTCTCGGAGAAACATTGCAAAAGATAAAGGTGGAAAGAAATAGCTTTTCTTTCACTTTTCGCTTATTGGAACGTTTGTCTATATAAACTACTTTTACCTTGGGAATCCAGTAATCAAACCAAACATGATTGCGATTGAGATTAATTCGTATAGAATCAGCGATTCTCGTTTCACAATTCACTCTCACTACAGCCACGTACCATCCTGCATCATCAGGTTTTTTAAGCCCTTCATTAGGCTTTTTGGGAGCCATTTCCTTAGCGTTTTCTTCACTTTTTGCCACGGCTTCGCCGTCGTCCCCTGCAATAGTGGACGTAACCTGTGATTGTATATTTGTTTCTTTCATCATGCGAATCAAGTTCGTTTTTTGATGTCGATCATCTGAATCTCTATATAAGAGATACAGAAAAACCGAAAACTTTCGTTCAATCAACGACTTAGGAGATTGTGCACGAAAAGAATAGTAAAAATATGTTGATTTTCGTAGAATGATATTAATTTTTTAACACCCATAATTTGCTAGTTTCCAACAATTTTCGTATTTTTGCAGGGAGATTCTGTGTCTCTTATATAAAGATTCAGAAAAATTGGTTCATTTTGGTTCATTTTATATAATCCCTCTTTTTATTCTTTTTTGTGGCTTATAGGGCTGCCAGTATCTTGGCGTTGGCATCATCTACTTCTGAGCTTTTGATGGAACGGAGATAGATTTGTGTGGTGGTTTCGGAATGATGTCCCAATGCCTCGCTGATGACAGAGATAGAAATATGATTATCTCTTGCCGTCGTTGCCCAGGAATGGCGGGCAACATAGAGGGTGAGCTTGCCCTTGATGCCTATCGTAGCTCCAAACTTTCTGAGGTGGTAGGAGATACGCGCTTCCGCATTGTGATATAGGCGTGCCTCATCCTGCTTTTTGTCAATAGTTTTATCCTGTCTTTTGTTTCCATCATCAACAAGGAAAGGAAAGAGATAAGATGAGGAGGCAGTCTGCGCCTGATACTTTTCCAACAACTCCTGCATCTCCTTCTCCCATCGGATGGTGAGACGCTGTCCTGTCTTTCTTCTTGTATAATGAAGATAACCGTCCTTGAGGTCAGATTTGCGGAGATGAGCCAGGTCGATGAAAGAGATACCACGCAGATAGAAACTCATCAGGAATGTATCTCTTGCCATCTCTTCCTTGAGATTGAGATCCTTGACAGATTGCAGACTCTTGATCTGGCTAACATTCTCTGTAGGTATGGCTCTCTTGCGAGTTTGGGCAATACCGGTATAGACATCCGAGAAGGGATGCTGCTGTGGCGTCAGTCCCTTTGCCACAGCTTTGTTGTAGGTGGCACGGAGGATGCGGAGATAAAAGGAGCTGGTGTTTTTGCATACCTCCGCCGTATGATGCAGGTACGCCTCATACGAGCGCATCACTTCTGCATCTATCTCTTGTAGGGCAATATCCTTATTGTCTCGGTATCGCTTAAAGCTGTTGAGGGTTGCCTTGTAATGCAGCGAGGTGCGGTATTGCCCGTTCTTCAGCAATAGGGCGATGAGGAGGTTCATGAACTGGAATAAAGACTCTGATGTTTTCTTGTTTCTTGACATAATGACAGTGAATTTATGAAGTTTATTAATATATGATAGGGAATGGAGGACTAGTTTTAGATAATTCAAGGTAAAATGTCGATATTTTACATAAAAATCGGACTGTCTGTAATTCACCGGCATCATGATGTTCAGAACAATCGCCTCTATCGTATAATGGTAATCATTATTACAAAAAAACTCCGAAGAACCAAGATTGATTCTTCGGAGTTTTTTGTACACCCTTAGGGATTCGAACCCTAGACCCACTGATTAAGAGTCAGTTGCTCTACCAACTGAGCTAAGGGTGCCTCTGCAAAAAGCTTTGTTTTCAAAAGCGATTGCAAAGGTAATACATTTTTCTGAAACCACCAAACTTTTATGGATATTTTTTGAAAAAATCTTTCATTTTATCCATCATGATTGGTTGATGAAAGCATTATTCCTTCAGCCAACCACCTATCAGACTGATGATTTCCTGTCTTGTAGGCTCTGGAAACGACAAGATGCGAGTTTTGTGCGAACCGCCATGACACATATAAACATGCAGGTTCTGGTTTACATGATGCAGATAAGGAAATCAGAATACAAATCCTGCATTGATATAGAATCCTACATTCTTACCCAAGCTAGAATAATTAGCCTGAATGCTTACCGGACCCAATACGAAATCATAGGATGCTCTCAAGGCTCCTCCCCACAAATCATCACCGATGAGAATATGGGAAAACTTGCGGGCTTCCTTGCCATACTCTCCCAGAGCGGTAAGATAGAACTTTCCTTTTACCCGATAGCGGAAACCGAGCTGACCAGTCACCACATTGCGCTCCAGCAGATGAACATGCTGCGTACTCTCCCATGCCACCTGCCAAGGCAGATAGTAACCGTCAGCTACTCCACCTGCATAATTCTGATAAATGGCTGGTACGGAACTGCCAAACAAGAAGCGGCTCTTGAGCTTAGGGAGCAGATAGAATCTGGAATTGAGACGTACGGCACATTCTCCTTGAAAAGCAGCTTCAGCAAAAGGATTACCATCAGCATAATGTATTCCGTCATCCGTATGCAGAATGCCCTGAACCTGAATGCGGCTACCACGGGTCGGGAAATAGCGGCGGTCGTAAGTATCCATCACAACAGATGCAAAGTAGTTCAGAAAATGGTCTGACGAACGTGTCTGTATGCTTCCGTCGCGTTCGAACATATCAGAATGATAATGATAATAATCAAACTGCACTCCCGACTTCAATCTGAAATTACCGATATCGCGGGTATAGAATCCAGCAAAAGAATGCGAAAGAAACTCCAGGGCATCCAACTTATGCTTGTCCGCATAAAGGTCGAAATCATAATGAGCCATACGATAGGAAATGCCAATTTTCGCTCCGAAAAGGTTGCCATAGGCATATTTCATTTCCAGATAGGGATTACGGGAAATGCGTCCTGTAAAGGCATAGTGATGACGGGTAGAAAACTGCTGGTTATTGGATATCTGAGCAATGACGCTCGCCAGATCCTGCGTATCAAAACGTGCACCTACACTGATTCTTCTCGATTCGTTGGGTTCCAGCATAAATACCAGGTCATAAGGTTCCTCGTTAGACTGTCTGTATTCTACACGCGAAAAGATATTCAGTCCCCTGAGCATGGCAAGTGTGCCATCTATCTCCTCAGGACTGACTTCCGAATTCTCCCGTAAAGCAATTTTCGTTCTAATCCACTTTTCCTCCTCTCCGCTGATGCCTTCTAACCGGATGCTTCCTATATGATAAGCTTCCGTCTGAGAAGGTTTCGGCTGTTTGAGGCGTTTATCCTGTAATGTATCATCAGAGGCTGCAGAATCACAAGCATCAGCATAGATATACTTTCTCAGAGCCATCAGCTCATCCCATTTCTGACGGGCAGCCTGTTCTCCCCGCTGTATCATCGTGTCAATGGCTTCTGATTGGAAACTGGCTGCCGAATAACCTTTCAGAGAAGGATTGATATAAAGATCGGCTTCAGCCATATTCTTCCGGTATTTGTTCTGCCCCATCATACTTATGAGCTGTTCTACAACAGAAGAAGCCGATTTCAGCTCTTCCTTCTTCTTCCAACCGGTACTCAGATCCACACAGATAATCACATCCGCTCCCATTTCCTTTGCCACATCAACCGGCAGATTGTTCAAGGCGCCGCCATCCACTAGCATCTTCCCTTTCCATTCTACCGGAGCAAACACGCCCGGTATCGACATGCTGGCACGCATCGCCAATGGCAACGAGCCCGATGAAAACACGACCTCCTTGCCTTCTACCAGATCTACCGCCACGCAACGGTAAGGAATAGGTAGGTTGGAGAAATCATCCACCTGATGATACCCCACGGTAAGTTTAGAGAAAAGGTTAAAGATATTCTGCCCCTTCACATAACCGGTTGGCAACGAGACCTTCCTCTCTTTGGAAAGAGGAATATGAACGATATATTTCTCCCTTTCTTCTTTAGAAAGGAAAGTCTCCGATTCACGTTTCACCTGGTCGCTCAAAAGGAAAAGCCAGTTCTGGTTACGGTAGAGGCTGTCGATATCCGCAGCATCGTAGCCGATGGCATAGAGTCCGCCCACGATGGCCCCGATACTGGTTCCGGCAATATAATCTACAGGAATATCAGCCTCTTCCAGCACCTTGAGCACACCTACTTCAGCCGCACCCTTGGCACCACCTCCACCCAACACCAATCCCACCTTCTTGCGTGGCTGCTGGGCTTGCAGAGGAGTATGAGCAAAGAAGCAGCAGAATAAAACCAAAAAACATAATATCTTATCTCGATGTACCATCATATTGCTCCTTATTAAAATGAATAACTGACACGGCAAACACTCTTCACTCTTCACCAACCCCTCTGAAATACCGATAAACAGGGCGGTTGGCGGAGGTGAAGAGTTCTCAGAAGCTCTTCACCCACTCTTCACCACTCTTCACCTAAATACTTTTTCAAGAATCCGACTTTATCTCCATTGCGCAATCTTCTGTTCTAATCTTGCAATCAAATCATCCACTGGATGACCATAGTTCGGGTCATCCAAGTGCTTGTCTATTTCTGAGCAATGCTCCATCACCTGCTCCAGTGAGCGCCCCATAGGATAGGAATCGGTATCGTAAGTCTCATCCAATGATACGGATGCTGCCGAACGATAAGCAGGCGATGGCTCACAAACCTTATACCCGGCTATCTTCGATTCATCGATATGATATTTCTTTTCCTCCATATTTCTTTCGCTTTTAAATTCTACATTGCTTATTGGTGCAAAAGTACGAAGAAAGATTGGTATTCGCAAGAAAAATACTATAAAATTGCGGAGAACACTGAAATTTAACGGATTATGCGGATTAAGTTGGATAAAAAACGACCCGGTATATTTTTTTCTTCTTAAAATCTTTGGAGTATCAATAATTATCTGTATCTTTGCAGCGTTAGTTCCAGCCGAGCCTCTTGACAAAGCTTAAATAGGCTGGGCTTTTTTCATTTATAAATTATGACTATGAGTAAGGTAAACTTCTATGATATATATATTCATTTCAATGATGATATAATGCTGGAGCCATCCTTTTCCGTCAACTATAAGGATGAGAGCGCATCATATAATTTCAAGAAATTAAAGTTTGATTATGCATTTATTCCCAAGGATCAACAACGTCTGGTGAATTATTGGGCACACCTTCATCAGCGTGAGCTGATGGACCACTATCACTATATCAAAAAAGTGAAACCCCTTGCCAACATTGAGAATTTAAGCAAGATAAGGGAAATCCACATAAAGCCATTAGATACAAAAGACAAACTGGGAATCATATTTGTATGGTATCAGGAGGATTACAAGCTGATTATCTGGTTTAGCAATATGGAACGTAAACTTATAGACATCAAGAAACTCATGCTTTCTGATGAAGAAAAGTTCAAGCGTTTTTATGACATAGATTACTACGAAAGCTACAAAGTAAATCCATATAGCATAACATGGGATACAGAAATCAAACTGACAGCAACAGAACTCTATAACATCGCTGAGCCACTTCCGAACAACGTAGATTTCAAGGAATTGGACAAAGGAATCTTGGATGAGATTGCCGAAGAACAAGAAAGATTAAAACGGGAGAACCATTCTTTCACCTCAGACGTAGGATCCTGCTTTTGGGGCTGTCTCGCCTTTCCTATCACACTTCCTGCACGCATCCTCTGGTTTATTTTGAGAAAAGCTAGAATTCGCTAGATTGCAATACTTATTCCTACCCAATACACTTTGACTAAAAATCAAAGTGTATTGGGTAGTTTTTTATATTTCCGGAAATCATAAAATCTAATGATACTTCTTTATTATTATCCTGCTGGCTCGCAGGTTCAGCTTACTAGGGTCTTGGCGCATATACCAGAGATCCACAATTCGTACAAGATTTGAATCTTCATCATAGAAATAGATAATCTTGAAGTTCTTCATGATGATGGCGCCACGATACTTTTGCCATTTCTGCAATTCAGGAACAAAAGGATAGCCGGTCGGCATAATTTCCAAACGATGCCTAATCTTCTCATACTCAGCATTCCAATTCTTCACCGTTTTCCTTCCAAATTCAGAGAGTGCATATGCCACACACTTTCGAAATTCTACAAGAAAAAGCCTTTCAACTTTTATTTCTACTATTTCCATCCCGGTATTGCCTTTCGCATCTCCGCTTCAAATTCATCTATGGAAATCCAACGGTCTGGATCATCCAAGTATTTCTCAACCTCAGCACAATGCTCCATCACCTGCTCCAGCGAGCGCCCCATAGGATAGGAATCGGTATCGTAAGCCTCATCCCATGAGGCTGATGATGCAGATGATGCTGCCGAACGATAAGCAGGCGATGGCTCGCAGACCTTATCCCCTGCTATCTTCGATTCCTCGATATGATATTTCTTTTCCTCCATATTTCTTTTGCTTTTAAAGTTCCACGTTACTTATTGGTGCAAAAATACGAAGAAAGATTGGAACTCCCAAGAAAATCTGAAAGAAAATGGTTGAGGACACTGAAATTTAAAGGATTATGCGAATCAATCCAGATGCTGCAAAAATCAGAGATAACAAATAGATTCGCCACCTTTTTTATATTATCCCCCATTTTTCTTGCGAAATCAAAATATTCGTCGTATCTTTGCAGAAAGAATTTATGAATCCACTTGAAAAAGTGGATTCAAATATAGAAAATAAGAAATCAAATAAATCATCATCATATTAATAATAATATTAACAATCATAATTTATGACTAACTTACAACAATCAGCAACTCATTTTGCAGATACCAAATCCCATTATGCCCTACTCGACGGATTGCGAGGCGTGGCAGCATTGCTCGTGGTGTGGTATCATGTGTTCGAAGGCTACCAGTTTGCATCCGGCTCAGCCATCATCCAGGAAATCAACCACGGCTATCTGGCGGTTGACTTCTTCTTCATCCTTTCCGGTTTCGTCATCGGCTACGCATACGACGACAGATGGGGAAAGACATTGACACTGGGAAAATTCTTCAAGCGCCGCCTCATCCGCCTGCATCCGATGGTAGTGATGGGTGCCTTGATAGGACTCGTAATGTTCATCCTTCAGGGAGCCGTAACCTGGAACGGCACACCGGCTTCGGTACCGGCAATGATGACAGCCCTGCTCTGCGCCATGCTGATGATTCCCGCCCTGCCAGGTGGCGGATACGAGGTAAGAGGCAATGGCGAAATGTTTCCGCTCAACGGCCCCGCCTGGTCGCTCTTCTTCGAGTACATCGGCAACATCCTCTATGCCCTTTTCATTCGGAGGCTCTCCACCAGGGCTCTGGCTATTCTCGCCGGAATCCTATCCATCCTGCTGCTTTGGTTCACGGCTACGGATGTATGCGGATATGGCATGTTTGGTGTGGGCTGGACGCTCGATGGTCTCAACTTCTGGGGTGGACTTCTGCGCATGCTCTGCCCGTTTACGATAGGAATGCTGCTGTCCCGTGTTTTCCATCGCATCCAGTTCAAGGTAAAGGGTGCGTTCTGGATCAGTTCCATCATTCTTCTCCTGCTCTTCCACGTATCTTATATAGAGAGTATGGTTGGCGGCAGTAGTGTGGGCAGCGTTGATGGCATCATGGAGAATGGCATCATGCCGAATGGTGTTTTCGAAGCAGTGTGCATCATTCTGATTTTCCCGGCGATAGTATGGCTGGGAGCGAGCGGAACAACAACCGACCATTTCAGTACCCGCGTCTGCACGTTCCTGGGCGACATCTCCTTCCCGCTCTATATCGTACACTATCCGTTTATGTATTACTTCTATTCGTGGCTCATCGAGAAGCAGCTCTTCACGCTTGGTGAAACCTGGCCCGAGGCACTCATCACCTGTGCGGTTTCGATAGCAGCCGCCTGGCTCTGTCTGAAGTTCTACGACCTGCCAGTGCGCAGATGGCTGGCGAAGAAATAAAGATTCGCCACCTTTTTTATATTATCCCCCATTTTTTCTTGCGAAATCAAAATATTCTTCTCAAAATCTTTGGAGTATCAATAATTATCTGTATCTTTGCAGAGTGAAATGTTTAAAAATTACAATTATGGCAACACAAGTATTACAATTCAATCAGGCCCAGCAGGCGGTGCTCAATGTTATCTCTTGTTTGCAGTCAGAACAGGACTTGGCAGACTTGAAACGAACATTAGTAAAGTTCATGAATGATCGCTTGCAGCGAGAAATAGATAAGCTTTGGGAATCTGGCGAAATGAGCAATGAAAAGTTGCAGGAAATGCAGTCAGAACATTTGCGCACGACTTATAGATAAACTGACTATGCAGAGAAATATCGTCTTAGATACCAACTGTCTCTTGCAGATAATTGCAAGGAAAAGCAAAAATTATTTCTTATGGGAAAGATTCTTGAATGGGGACTATTGTCTCTGCTTTACAACTGAAATTCTAGAAGAATACGAAGAAATACTTTGTTTAAAAACGAATCGATTAATAGCAACTATGGTATTAGAGATTATAACTCAAGCTCCAAATACCCAAAGAGTTGATGCTCATTATCATTGGAATCTTATCACACAGGATCCCGATGATAATAAGTTTGTGGATTGTGCAGTCTTTGCTAATGCCGATTTCATTGTATCAGATGATAAACATTTCAAAGATTTAGAAAACATTGATTTTCCAAGAGTACTAGTAGTTAGATTAGAAGAGTTTGCCAGATTATACCGAAATCTTGATGCCAACTAATAAACGAGATTCTTGAATACAAGAATCTATGGAAGAAGATATTGCGATAGCTGATATCAAAGTGCAGATGGAAGGAGAAATCTGGTTTCCCCGTCTGAGATGACTGTCTCATAGGAACAGCCTACTGTTCCCTATTCCGCCAGTAGGCTGTTCGCCCCAAACAGCCTACTAGCCATACGCAAACAGCACACTTATCTTTCGGAGATAAATATCAGGATATCGGAGATCTATCTGCCAAAAACAGCCATATCAAAACAAAAACGAAATGAAACTTCCCTGAAATTTGGAGGGTTAAAAAAAATATATTACCTTTGCACCCGCAAAAAAGATAAGATTATGAACGGATTGTATACTATATTATTATTGGTGCTGAGCAACATCTTCATGACGCTAGCTTGGTACGGACACTTCAAGTTGCAACAAACGGGCGTGAGCAGCAACTGGCCTCTTATCGGTGTCATCGCCTTCAGTTGGGCGATCGCCTTCTTCGAATATTGCTGTCAGGTACCAGCCAACCGCATCGGTTTCGTGGATAATGGCGGACCGTTTAATCTGGTCCAACTCAAGGTGATACAGGAATGCGTATCGCTTATCGTCTTCGCCATCATCGCCAATATCCTCTTTCAGGGACAGGGATTGCACTGGAATCATTTCGCAGCCTTCTGCTGCCTGATTGCAGCCGTTTATTTCGTATTCATGAAATAGCCGGATAAGGAGTTAACTCAATATAACTCCTTATCCGGCTACCTTTTTAGTTTTACACCTGCCCTACACCAGCTTATAGATTTCGCTCGGTGTCTTGCGCTTCAATACTTCCAGCTGGAAGTCCTTGCCGGCTATGATGCCTTTGCTGCGCAGGATCTGCTCCACGGTTTTGCGTGCCAGCTCAGGATGGTTGTTCTCCTCGCTGAGATGACAGAGCCAGACGTGATGAAGCTCCGGTGTAGCATAATTGGCAAGCGCCTCGCCACAATCGTCGTTGCTCAGATGACCGTTATCTCCCAGAATGCGTTCCTTCAGATACTGGGGATAATGACCCTGCTGGAGCATCTCTACACTATGGTTCGCCTCGAGCACAAGATAGTTGGCACGACCGATAAAGTCGTGCATCTCTTCAGTAATATGCCCCACATCGGTGATGAGACAGAAGTTTACACCACCGCACTCCACGAAATAGCCAACATTGTCGGTACTGTCGTGGGGTACACCGAACGGAGTAATCTTAAACTCGCCCAGTGTGAAAGTTACTTTCTTCTCTATCACACGAGCATGGTTAGGCTCTATCTTCTTTCGAACACAATAGTTGCGCTCGATGCCTTGATGTACTTTACGGGTCGTATATACCGGTAGATGATAGTCAGTACTCAGACTCCCCACCGACTTTACATGGTCGGCGTGGTCATGGGTGATGAGGACGTGATGCACATCCTCGAAGCGAAGTCCATAGTTATGGAAATGCTTCTTCAATATTCTTATTCCTACTCCTACGTCTATCAGTATCGAATCCGTATCAGTGTAAAGATAATAGCAATTGCCACTACTTCCACTGCCAAAGGATATAAATTTCAGCATTTTAATTGTTATTTTCCATGCAAAGTTAGCAAAAAAGATTCTTATTACAAAGTTTTTTACTATCTTTGTGCCGAAATATCGCAAAAAAATAGAATTTTTAAGATTTGAGAATCATGATGAAGAAGTCGATGATAGGTTTATGCATAGCTGTGGCATGCATGACCGCAAGTATATTCAGCCTTTCGGGCTGTGAACCTCACGAAGGCAGCGAGGACCAGCTGAAGGCAGATGTTGATTCGTTTGCCAACAATTATTTCAACTGGCATTTCCCGAAAGCCGTGAAGTATTGCACCCAGGAATCGGAGCGCTGGCTGCGTTATGCTGCAAGTAATGTGAACGAGACTGACGTGGAACTGCTGCGCCAGAAACCGGAGGATGCCAGCATCGAGATTACGGATATTGATTTCGGTGACGATGAAACAAGTGCCACCGTTACCCTTACGGTTCATAATTTTCTGCAGATGGACAGCATCGGGCAGGATCCGCAGCTCATAGAACAGGCCGATTTCCAACTGCCGATGTGTATGGAAAAGGGACTCTGGAAGATTAAGTTGGAAAAATTGCCTTGAAAAAAGTAAGGAGTTTCTGAGGGGCATCATAATCAAAAAAGATGCCCTACAGAAACTCCTGGCTATAAACTATTAACTATCAACTATTAACTATAAACTATTAGCTGCATTTAGAACGGCAAACCTACTGCGAAATGGAAGGCGAAATCGCGGTCTAGTTTCGGGTGGATAATCGCCCAATGCTCTTCCTTCGTTCCGTAAGCAGGATTGATTGCCTTCATACCCATATCCAGACGGAGAATGAAGTAATCGAAATTCAACCTGAGACCTAAGCCATAGGCTACAGCTATCTGTTTGTAGAATTCATCTATCTTGAACTGGCCGCCAGGCTGATCCTGATAATTGCGAAGTGTCCAGATATTACCGGCATCGATAAACGCTGCACCCTCAAACTTCCAGAAGAGCGAAGTGCGATATTCGGCATTCAAGTCGAGCTTCACATCACCCGTCTGGTTGATGAAATCTATTCTGCCGTCAGTTCCCTTAAACTTGCCCGGACCTAATTCTCTTACGCCCCAACCTCTTACCGAGTTGGCACCACCCGAGAAATAACGCTTTTCGAAAGGCAACACCGTACTGTTGCCGTAAGGATAAGCCACACCGATACCCGCATGCAGCGCCAGAGCATTGCGCTTATCAAACTGCATCAGGTGGGTATAATCTACATCAAACTTGGCATACTGGGCATAAGCTATATTAAATAATGTACGCTGTCCCTGGCTGTTCACCTTGAAACCAAATGTCTTGGAAACACCGCTCAGCAGATTGCCCGAACTCTCTACATTCACTCGCACAGCATCTACCCCATCGCTATAACTCAAACCGAAACCCATCTTCATGATAAACAGGTCTTCGTAATTGTAGCGGAGGATGGCATTTCTGTTTTCTGCATTATCAAGATAGTCTCTCTTGAAAGTCTCGGATATCCATGGCATATACACATAGTTGAGATCGAGCAGGTCGAAACGCCAGGCCAGGTGATGACGCGGTTCTGTCCAGCGATAACGCCAGGCAGTAGAGAATACGCGGCGATGAAACTCCGGACGGTTCTGAAGATTCCAACTTGCCGACAACTCGCTGTTTGCCGTCTGTCTTCTTCTGAAATTTCTTGAAAGGAAAGGCGCCAAGAAACGAGGGAAAACCAGTTTGCCTTCAACCGAATATTCAGTATAGTTCTGATCCTGATACCCCTCCAGACCGGTAATGGCCTCGTAGGCTCCACGAAGTTCGATGCTCAACTGCTCACTACCTCTGAAGAGATTTCGGTTGGTATAAGTGAGCGAAGCTGCAGCTCCTAAGTCGCCCGCCGTATTGGTTCCCTCCGGCTGGAAGGCGATGGTAGAAGGCTTGTTGGTACTGATCTGGATATTGCAATCCATCTGCCGGCTGATGCTGTCCCTCTCCATTCCGTTCTCCGTAACCAGGTTGCTGTCAGGAACTTCAGAGAATCTGATGTTGGTATACTTCACCGCCTGCAGACGGGCAAAGTTGTTATAGGTACGCTGCAAGGCGGCGGCACTGTAGGGACGGCCTTCTCTGAGGGCAGTGGCATTGAGCAAAACCTGATGGCGCAGATGGATTCGGTCGCTGTCATTACTCAGATAGTTGATGTTTCTGATTTCATATCGGGGATGATCAACCTCAGGAGCATTACTGTTTGCCTTATACTTCATCAGGTGGAGCGTCAGGGCGATATCCTTCTGCCCCGCAATCGTATCGGCAGAAAACTGGATAAAATCTTTATGAAAGCGGAAATAGCCATCATTGGTCAGAAGGCTGGAGATACGCCTGCGCTCATTATCCAATGTTTCTACCGTAAATCTCATACCCGGCTTAATCTGCTGATTATCGGGATTATCGAGATGCAGAAGTTGCTGGATATGTTCATCTTCCACTTCATATTTCACCTTACCTATCATAAAAGGTTCTCCGGGATGCAACAGATAGGTAGCATCCAGTTTCTTTCCTTTCTTGGTGGTATAGAGCGACACCCCAGCATGCATGAAGCCCTGGTTCTGCATGGCGGTAAGCAGATCCTGACAGGAGAGCCGTGCCTGCAAAGTATCGTAGATGACAGGCTTCTTGCTGAAAGGATTCTTGAAGAGCGAGAAGAGTTTCGGTTTCTCTTTCTGGCGCACATACTGCTTGAGCGCCCCGGCATTATACCCTGCCGAGTCGCTCTTCACTTCCACCTTATTTAATATATACTCCCCTTCCGGCACCATTTTGCTTGAAGAACAAGATGCTATGAGCAGCGGCAAGGCAAGTAATGAAATCTTCTGTATTTTCAAAATATCTATCGTTTTTGATATGCAAAGATAATGCAAAACAAATTAAATACAAAATATTTAGCACTTTTTATTTTGAAATGTCTATATTTTATGTTACCTTTGCACACATATAGACAAAAAATAAATGATTAGCAAGAATAAAATAAAGTACATACGTTCGCTCGAACTGAAGAAGAACAGAAATAAAGAAGGAAAGTTCGTGGCAGAAGGTTTCAAGGTGGTAGACGATCTGCTCGCTCTGCAACCTGCCGACCTGATTGTGGCTACCGGCGAATGGCTCCGGGGCAAACACTTCGGGGCTGAAACCGAAGTGATAGAGGTTACTGATGAAGAACTGAAGAAGGTGAGTTTCCTGCAGCATCCGCAACAGGTACTTGCCGTATTCAGACAGGCAACATCAGGAGATTACTCTATTAATACCAGCGAACTGAGTCTGGCGCTCGACGGCGTTCAGGACCCGGGCAATCTGGGCACCATCATCCGCATCGCCGACTGGTTTGGCATCACCCATATCTACTGCAGTCTGGATACTGCCGACGTATACAATCCGAAGGTGGTTCAGGCTACGATGGGCAGCATAGCAAGAGTGAAGGTAGAATATGGCGATCTGCTGGGACTGGTAGAATCACTTCCTGCCGATGTTCCCGTTTACGGCACCCTGTTGGACGGCGACAATATCTATCAGCAAAAGCTCGAAAACCGTGGGCTTATCGTGATGGGAAACGAAGGAAAAGGCATCTCGCCAGAACTGGCAAAGAAGGTGAACCACAAGTTGCTCATCCCTAACTTTCCGGAAGGTAGAGCTACAGCCGACAGTCTGAATGTGGCTATCGCTACCGCCATTACCTGCTCAGAATTCAGAAGAAACTTTTAAAGGTAAAAGGGTAAAAAAGTAAAAGGGTAAAAAAACAAAAGCGATAATTAGAAATTAAAACAAGATAGTTATGGAAGTAAATGAATTATTTAAGCACAGAAGTATAACTTCCTGCATGAGAGCATCATACGATACCATAACAAGTGACTTCAGATCATTTGTAAAACAGACATGGACTACCCATGTTCCATTTGCTGTATTGCTGGCTATCGTACTCTATTTCCTCCTCCCCAACAAACCGCTTCACGATTGGGGAGCCGTAAATCCGATGGCTTCGTTCATCCTGCAAACCATCATTTACGGAGCCACTATCGTAATGGCTATCGTATCATTCTGGCATCTCCTGCCAAGAAAGCAACTGTGTCCTAAGGGCGAAAAGCGCAAGATAAGAAAATCCCTCCTCCGCATTCTCCGCCACTTCGGAGGTTTCTTTCTGACCAGTTTTCTCGGCATGATTATCGTAGGCATCGCTACCTTTATCGCAGCCCTGCCTTCCATCATCCTCATCATCGCACAGTTCTATTCACAGCTCGGTGCGCTTGATGGTGACCCGCTCGGTGTGCCGGGTTATTTCACCCCACTCCTCTTCCTGGTGTTTACCATCACCTTCCTGCTCATCATCTACGCCCTGAGCTGGCTCGGCATTTCACTTGCCTATCAATTCGGCTCTTACAAGGTGCAAGACGAAGAGAAGAAGAGAATGAAGGAAAGCCAGAAGATGGCAACCGCAGAAATTGAAAAATATTAATCGTATTAACATATATAAGAGACATGAAACAGACAAGATTACTCTTCATCGACCGCGATGGAACTCTGATTCAGGAACCAGAGGATGAACAGATTGACAGCTTCGAGAAGCTGGTATTCACCAAGGGCGTGTTCCGCAATCTCTCCTTCATTGCCCAGCACACCGACTACGAGCTGGTGATGGTGAGCAACCAGGACGGACTGGGTACCGACTCCTTTCCGGAAGATACCTTCTGGCCAGTCCACAACTTCATCATCCAGACCCTGGAGAGCGAAGGCATCCACTTTGCCAAGCAGCACATCGACCGCCACTTCCCTGAGGATAACTCGCCGATGCGCAAGCCAGGAACAGGCATGCTGACTGAATATATCGACAACCCTGCCTACGATATGGCAAACAGTTATGTAATCGGCGACCGTGAAACCGATGCCCAGCTTGCAGAAAGCCTGGGTTGCAAGAGTCTGATTCTCGGAAAAGACGGCATGGACTGGGATAAGATTGCCGAGATTCTCTTTGCCGGCGACCGTATCGCAGAAGTGAAGCGCACCACCAAGGAAACGGATATCTACATCAAGGTAAATCTCGATGGTTCAGGAAAATGCGACATTTCTACCGGTCTCGGTTTCTTCGACCACATGCTGGAACAGATAGGCAAGCACGGCATGATGGACCTCACCATCCATACCAAGGGCGACCTCTATGTGGATGAGCATCATACCATTGAGGATACGGGTATTGCACTGGGCGAATGCCTGCTGCAGGCTTTAGGTGATAAGCGCGGAATAGAAAGATACGGCTACAGTCTGCCGATGGACGACTGTCTCTGTCAGGTAGCATTGGATTTCGGTGGCCGTCCATGGCTGATTTGGGATGCCGAGTTCCACAGAGAGAAGGTTGGCGAAATGCCAACCGAGATGTTCAAGCATTTCTTCAAGAGTCTGAGTGATGCAGCAAAGATGAACCTCAATATCAAGGCTGAAGGCGAAAATGAGCATCACAAGATAGAAGGCATCTTCAAGGCACTTGCCCGTTCGCTGAAAATGGCGGTAAAGAGAGACATCTACCACTTCGAGCTTCCTAGTTCTAAGGGAATGCTGTAAGGAATTTATAGTTAAGAGTTTATAGTTTATAGATGACTGTTGCTATAAACTATAAACTCTTAACTATAAACTATTATTAGAACTTTGTCATGAACTCCACAACAATCTTATCTTTTTCTGAAACTTTAGCTATACCACCTTTACGATAGAAATATTTCTCGTAGTTGATACGGATATCTGAGATGAATGGCTTGGCAAGGCTCAAGGTTACACCGCCCGTAATACGATGGCGCTTATAATCATTGATCTTCAATGCACCCAGTTCTGTATCAGAACCGCCATATCTTGTACCATCACTGTGGTCGCTCATGAAATCATATCTTGCCAAAGGCGAAACCTTCCTGATAAGGCTCTTAGGATTAGCCACCGGAATATCATAGCATACGAAACCATCGAATGCATGAACATCGTGGAAAGCATCCTTACTGTAATGCTTGTAAAGATACTCAGCCTCAGCAATGAAACCACCCTTGTGGAAGGTGATACCGCCATCATACATCGTTACCGTAACATCAGATGGCTTGATCTTCTGGGTACTCAACACCAGGTTGACATTTGGGAAGAGGAACTGAGCCTTGGCTGAATAGTTAACGCCCTTGGTCCAGTAATCCTTCTGGTTGGTCAAACCCGAACCGTTGAAGATACCGGCATTCACCACAATTGGGAAACCTACATTCCAGGTGTATCCGATTTCGGCACCCACGTCGCGCACGTTGCCCACCTGCTTGGCGATGAACGAGCGGTTGGCGAAGTACTGCTGATGAGGAGAACGGTGAGCATCAATAGTGAATGGCACACGCTCCTGACCAATGGTAAGCTGCAGTGTCTTCCAAGGCTTGATGCGGGTATAAGCATCGAGCATCTTGATCTTACCCTCATCACAGAGATCAATCTCAGCCTTATAACTAACCTCCTTTGTTACATTTCCTGCTACATTGATACGGGCCGTACGCACCTCAAATCGTCCCTCCCCTTCCTCGGTTTGGTATTCATACTTAGAACGGATGGTTCCACCTATCTTCATTGTCTTGACGAATTCAGGCACATTGTTTCCAAGAGAACTCTTTTCTGAGTTTTGGGCATTCATTCCCATCGACACCATAGCGAGTGCCATCAACAGATACGTTTTCTTCTTCATTTTACCTTATTATATATAGCTTAATTGATTGTTACCAACAAGAAAGCAATCCCGTTATGAATTGAAATCCTACAAGATGCCTTTCTATTTCTTTTCGGCTGCAAAGATAAGGATAAAATATTTCTTTCACAAAACATAAGTATTAAAAAAGTGTTACATTGCCTGTTTACAAAGCGTGTAATATGATTGTAACGCCCGTAATATCGATGTAACATCATCGTCACAAACATGTAACCATCTTTTCGCTCTAGTTTAAAAATATCGCCGTACCTTTGCAACCGAAAAGAAATACAATTAACATATATGATTATATGAAGGAAAATAAAAAAGCAATTTTGGAGATTCTCAAGAAGAAGTCCAAGAAAGACGGTAAGTTTGAAAACTTGGTTCTCAACCTCGCCTTACAGAAGATTGACAGCGATAATTTTGAGTTTGACGGCGGGGCAGTCTATACCGCCGACAAGAAGCGCTTGGTTTACTACATGAACCATGATGCCAGTTTTACGATTCCTGAGGGAGTAGAGATTATCGGAGAGATGGCTTTCCGTGGCAAGAAACAATTGGCTCATGTCATCATCCCTAGTACGGTGAAGGAGATTGAACATGATGCATTCTATGATTGTGATGAATTGGATAACATTTATATACCAGCCAGCGTGAAAGCTATCAAAGCATACGCTTTCGCTGAATGCGACAAACTGAAGAAGATTACTTTCGCAGGAACTCCAGAAAAGTTGAGCCGTCATACTTTCGATGACTGCGACCAGTTGCACGACATCATCGTTCCAGCAGGCAGCAGCAAGTTCTTCCGTAAAGAGCTTCACTTTATCGACGGAGATACAGATTTCCTCGTTCTGGAAGTACCAGGCAAAGACTCTAAAGAACCTTCTAAGAACAAGAAGGACGAGAAAGTTTCTGAAAAGAAAGCTAACGCAGAGAAGAAAGAAAAGACTTCTGAAAAGAAAGCTGACTTAGAGAAGAAGGAAGCTGCTCCAGAAAAGAAAGTTGAAAAAAAGAATAAGAAAGAGTCTACAAAAACAAAAACCCACAAACTTTCGAATGTGGTTCAAGAACGGACTGAAAGCCCAAAAGCCCCGACGTATGGAAAGACATTAGAAAGTTAAATAACTCTATAATTAGCAAACGACTATGACCAAAGAAGAATTACTCAAAAAGGCATACGTAGAACGCGATATCAGTTGGATGTACTTCAACCATCGCATTCTCCAGGAAGCAGAGAAAGAGTACGTTCCATTGTTGGAGCGTCTCTCTTTTCTCGGTATTTATTCCAATAACCTTGACGAGTTCTTCCGTGTCCGCGTGGCATCACTCAACCGCATGCTCAACCAGAAGCTCGACAAGGATACCGAACAGCAGATTAAGAAATCACTTAAAGCAATTAATAAACTCAATGAATCTTATTCGAAAGAATACACTGAGGCGGTGGATACGGTTTTCCGAGAGCTTGAAGTACACAAGGTTCGCCTGCTCAACGAAGACCAACTCAACGACGAGCAGAAGGAATTCCTTACGCAGTTCTTCTACGACAAGCTCAATGGTTCTGTCAACCCTATCTGGCTCAATGAGATAGACGACCTCTCCACACTGGAGGACAACCGCATTTACCTTGCCGTAGAAAAGGCTGAGGATGACAAGAAGAAGAAATATGCCGTAGTAAAGGTACCAGATAGAGTTTACGGACGCTGGGTAAAGGTGCCGGCAAGCGAGGGGTTTGACAACATCATGTATCTGGACGATGTAATCAGATACTGCCTACCTCTGGTATTCCTCGGTTTCAAGGAGAGCACCTACCGTGCTTTCAGTTTCAAGTTTACCAAGGATGCCGAAATGGAGATGGACAATGATGCCGACTTCGGAACCATGGAGAAGATTGCACTGGGTGTAAACAGCCGTAAGAAGGGTGAAGCCGTGCGCGTAATCTACGATCAGGAGATGCCGAAGGAACTCCAAAAGAAACTCCGTGAGCGATTGAACGCCAAAGAACTGGATGCTTCACTGGCTGGCGGAAGATACCAGAACCACAAGGATCTGATGTCGTTCCCAGATTGCGGACACAAGGAACTGAAGTACGAGAAGTGGGCTCCTATCATGAAACCGGAGTTCCTCTCCAACGAGAGCATCCTCGACCAGATTCGTGAGAAAGACCGTTTTATCCATGTACCCTACCATAGCTTCAACGGCTACATCCGTGTGCTCCGTGAGGCAGCTATCAAACCCGAGGTGAAGGCAATCAAGACCACCCTCTATCGTCTGGCAAAGGATTCAAAGGTAGTAAAGGCGCTCATTACCGCTGCCCGCAACGGCAAGAAGGTAACAGCCGTAGTAGAACTTCTGGCACGTTTCGACGAGGAGAGCAACATCAAGTGGAGCAAGCGCATGCAGGAAGAGGGCGTGAACGTAATCTTCGGTGTAGAAGGACTGAAGATTCACTCCAAGCTGCTCTATATCGAATCAAAGAAGGGCAACATCGCCTGTGTGGGAACCGGAAACTTCCACGAAGGCAATGCCAAGATCTATACCGACTATCTGATGATGACCGCCCGTACTAAGCTGGTAAACGAGGTGGCTAAGGTATTCGATTTCATCGACCGTCCATTCTCACCATTCCGCTTCAACGAGCTTCTCGTATCTCCAAACTCCATGAAGAGCCGCATCCTGCGCATGCTTGATACAGAAATCAAGAATGCCAACGAGGGCAAGGAGGCTTGGGTGAAGATGAAGATCAACCACATCACCGATACCGATATGGTAACCAAGCTCTATCAGGCATCGAAGGCTGGCGTGAAGATAGACATCGTGATCCGCGGCAACTGTTCGCTGGTGCCAGGCATCGCCAAGCTCAGCGACAACATCCGCTGCGTGGGCATCATCGACCGCTATCTGGAGCACAGCCGTATCCTCATCTTTGCCAACGGAGGCAAGCCAAGATACTTCATCGGTTCTGCCGACTGGATGCCTAGAAATCTCATCAACCGCATCGAGGTTCTCACCCCGGTATATGACGAGGATATGCAGGCAGATCTGCTCCGCACCATCTCCTATGGTATGAGAGATACGATGAACGGCAGAGTGGTAGATGGCAAGGGCGGCAAGGAGTTTGTGGAAGGCGAACCATTCCGCAGTCAGGAAGAACTTTATAAGGCATATAAATAATAAAGCATATAAATAATGATGAATTTAGCATCCATTGATATCGGCTCAAACGGAGCCCGACTCCTCATCAAGCGCTTCGATCCCGAGGCAATCCGAGAGGAAGACCGCATCAAAAAACTCATGTTCATCCGCATCCCATTGCGATTGGGTAAGGATGTATTCACCCTGGGAAAGGTTTCCAAGGAGCGTGAGAAGATGATGCTCCACATGATGAAGGGCTTCAAGCAATTCATGAAACTCAATGACGTAGAGGCATTTCGCGCCTGTGCCACTTCAGCCATGCGCGATGCCGAGAACGGCAAGAAGGTGCTCAAGAAGATAGAGAAGCAAACCGGCATCAAACTCGAAATCATCAAGGGGCAGGAGGAGGCACAGCTCCTCTACAACAACCTGGTAGAGAAAACAGACTCCAACGAGGGCAGCTTTGCCTACATTGATGTGGGCGGTGGTTCCACGGAGGTGAGTATCATCCATGACGGTGTGCTCGCCGAAAGCTATTCCTACAACATGGGTACTCTGAGAATGCTGAGCGGCAAGGTGACTGCCGAAACCGAAAAGCTCTTCAAGGAGAACCTGACGAGATATGCCGAGCAATACGGCGACATCAGGATCATCGGTTCGGGTGGCAACATCAACAAGTTGAACAAGCTGGCACGCCACAGCAAGCAGGACTCCAAAAACCTGACGCTTGCCGAACTGAAGCGTCTCTATTCGATGATGCAGCCCCTGAGCATCGAGGAGCGAGAGATTTCTTTCTCCCTGAAGGAAGACCGTGCCGATGTCATCATTCCTGCCGCTGAGATCTTCCTCAAGGCATGCGAATACCTGAAGTGTGAAAACATCATGGTGCCCAACATCTCCCTCGCCGACTCCATCGTGGATGGACTCTATGAGAAGATGATGGCAAAAACAGAGGAATAAACCACTTCATCCACAAATAAAAAAGATCCGAGACAGACTGGCTAGAAATAGCCGCTGTTTCGGATCAACTTTTTTATAATTCGGATAAAAGAGGTATTTGCTATACTTCAGATAAGAGAGTAAGTACGTATCCCTTTTTCTTCAGCGACTCAATCTTAACGGTCGCATCATGCTGAAGAGCATGACGGAGATACGTCATCTGCACATTCACAGCCAGGGAGTTGGCATAGCTCACGGTTCCCCACACCGCCTCCTGTATCATCTCCTTGCTTACTACATTACCGATATTCTTCGCCAGCAGACGGAGGATGTCGGCTTGTCGGCTGGTGATGAGCACACGAGAGGAACGGGTACGAAGTTCATTGTTATTATAGCAGAAGGTGGTTTCACCGAAATGATACACCTCCTCTTCTATCGTCTCACTCTCATTCATAGAGAACCGCTCCTCTATTCTTGCCAACAACTCTTCCGGATAGAAGGGTTTGGCAAGATAATCGTTTGCCTTCAGGGAGAAACCTTTCAGTCGATCGTTCTTCTCCGTACGGTCGGTGAGAAAGAAGATAAGCACCTTCGGGTCGATGGTTCTGATGCGCTCAGCCACCTCATAGCCATCCATCTCCGGCATATTGATGTCGAGCAATACCAGGTCGGGCTTCACCTCCGGGAACTGTTCCCATGCCTTCTTGCCATTTCCGGCATAAGTCACGTCGTAGCCATGCTGCTGAAGGAAACTCTTCAGCAACATGGAATACTTCAAGTCATCGTCTGCAAATAATATCTTGATCATTTTTTCTGTTGTTTATAGCGTTAAACCGGATGCATCAGGAGTGTTGCGGGATGACTATTGAAATCCTGGTTCCCTTGCCCACTTCGCTCTGCATCATTTTTCTACCCCCATGGGCCTTCACAATCATATCCACAAAACTCAAGCCCAAGCCGATGCCCGGCTGCATCATATCCGGGTAAGTATTGCTGCGATAGAACTTCGTCCAGACTCTCTGCTGCTCGTCGGACGAAATTCCGATTCCATTATCTGATACAGAAATCATGACTTCCCCCTTCCCGGTATCTCGGCAGGCAACATGGATATTGACTATGTCTCCAGAATACTTCACCGAGTTCTCCATCAGGTTGCTGACCACATTCAGAAGCTGGTCTCTATCTCCCATCATCAGGTCGGAAGTGCGCTGGTAATCGAGCGAAACATTCACCTCCTTCTGTCTGTTCTTTCGATACACAGCCACCAGATTCAGCAAGGCGGCATGGATATCGAAAGACGTTATCTGGAGCGGGATATGTTCCTCTGCCCTGATTACTTCCCTGAGTTTGGCGAGATAGGCGGTCAGGTTATCGCTTTCCTCTCTAACCGTCTCCATGATGAGAGCATTCTCATCCTTTTCATCTGTCTCATCTTCCTTTTCAGAATCGATCTTTAGAGAATCTGTCTTTTCTGTATTTATCTTTTGGGCAGAAAATACGGATACACACATCTTCAGCGTCTGCACGGGGCGCTTCAACTCGTGAATCATCGTATGCACGAAGTCGCTTCGCATCTTATCCACCTTCTTCTGCAGGAGCATCACCTTGATGAGATAAGCTATGCTCAGGAGAAGCATGATGGTAACCAGCAGACTTCCTATCATCTGCCACATCATTCCCTTCAGGATGGGCAGCATCGGCACCTGCATCCTCATTTGCATCGACTGATACTGGATAGGATTGAAAGGCACTTCTACCAGCATTTCGTGATGAAACAAGGTAGGAGGCTCTACGATTCTTGTCTGCCACAGACGATGTTTTCTTGTCTTCATCTCTGCCCCGATGAAATCATTGCCCAGTTTCCTACTGATGAAACGGTCAAAATGCGCCTTGTCAAAGTGGGTAAGCTGGTAAGTGATGTAAGTATTCAGGCAATCAAAAGAATTGTTGAAATCCGTCTCACGCAAATCGAAAGTATCTCTCTTCTCCATCACGTTGCCGAATCCCGGCTTGCTATACACCACTCCACCAATGATTGTATCCGTATCCAGCGGAGAGCAAATCGTAGTACAGGGACGCTTGAAGTCAGAAAAATATGCCGTAACGACATAACCTATATGTGATTTTTCTTTTACCGCTGCTCCGATATTTGTCTGATAAGTGACTATTGCCTGTTCCGCCTTTTCGGCATTTTTCTTCCCCATCTCTCCCATCGAATAGGTCACGCTATTGTATAGCCAATAAGTCTGCAAGCCTATCAGCAGGAAAGAGGAAAGGATGGCGAGCAGCCAGACTTGTTTGATTCTTCTATTCATATTTTTTTTCTTTTTTCAGTGCAAAGGTACGAAGATTTCACTATATATAATTAAGGTGAAGCAAGATTATTTTGCCAGCGTAATGTTTCAGTAATGATTATTTGCGATTTTAAGCCCGAAAAGCTGTTCCTTTGCAAACGAAAACAAAAAACAAGAAAGAATATGAAGAAAGAAACAGTTATATGTGCGATGCTAGCCACCGCCACCTGTGCAACAGCACAAAACGGGAAATTCCCGACATCCGGAGTTTGCGCAGACTCAGTACAGACGGAAAATGATTCGATCAAAGCTGATAAGGAGACTGAGATCTATGCTGATAAGGAGGCTGAGACAAAAGCTGATAAGGAGGCCGAGATTCAAGCCGTAACCGTAACAGGTCATCGCCCGATGTACAAGATGAGAAACGATGCCTTGGTTACCCGTGTCCGCAACACTCCTTTGGCAAAGGAGCCAACGCTGGAAGATGTATTGAAGCACATACCCGGCATGAAACAAACCTCCGATGGAACTCTGGAAGTAAACGGACTGGGAGCACCCACCATCTATCTCAACGACAAGAAGGCTACCTCTGCCGAACTCGCTCATCTCGATGTGAAGCTGATAGATGAAATAGAACTCATTACCACTCCTGGTGCAAAATATGATGCAACGACGGGAGCCGTACTGAGAATCCTGACGAGAAGAACAGACGAGGGTATATTCGGCAAGATGCAGGTGTATGATAAATTGAGCGAGGTGAACACCAACCACGAGGAATTGACCCTGGGTTGGGTAACGAAGAAGATTTCGCTCACAGGATTTTACGGCTACACAGACAACCGATACAATGTGCATCAGCCACAGGAAGCGCTCGTAAGAGCCAAAGATGGCGAATATCTCTTCGGAACCGACCGCCATGGCAAGAACAAGGCAAATTATAACGCTACGGAACTCAACTTCGACTGGTTGCTCAGCAAGCAACACGAAGTGGGAATACAATGGGAAGGGCTTTGGCTGAATGGCGGCAGAAGCGAGAAACAGCAGCAGTACTATCGCTATCCTAACCCAGCAGGAGAAGATACAAATAGAGAGATGAAGCTTTCTGATGCGGATGGCGAGATGAAGTATTTTGATGCGGAGAGCCAGCAATGGGGACACCAGCGCAGTCACCACTTCAACCTCTTCCATCTGGCTAAATGGTCGAAGCATTTCTCATCACAGATTTATCTGGACTATGCCAGGAACAAGGATTCTGACAGCCAGCCTATCACGGAGAAAGAAGGTAGCGAGATGCAGGAAACCCTCAACCGTTCCAATTCGCGCTACGATATCTATAGTGGAAGATTCGAAGTCAAGCAACTCATCTCTGACAAACATTCCATCAACTTCGGTGGCGAATGGAGCCTGATGGAAGGTAAGGGAAAAACCGAAAGTTCTGCCGATATGCTTGGAACTACGGAATACAAAAACCATGATACCAAGACGGCTGCTTACCTGCAATATCAGGGTGAAGCTGGCAGATGGAGCTGGTGGGCAGGCATCCGATACGAGCATCTCACATCCCGATACACCAATCTGTCGGAGGAATCTCCCGATAATATGGAGCGTCATTACGACCAATGGTTTCCATCGTTCGGTATCTCTCTCAACGAACCATCGTGGCATCACTCGCTCAGCTTCCGAACTACCACCGCCCGACCTTCTTTCAGTCAGCTCAGTGGGAACATCTACTATATCTCGCGCTTTCAGTATCAGATCAGCAATCCGAAGCTGCAGCCTGTCAACACCTATCGTCTGACCTACTCCGTGCAGTGGAAAGATTTCATGGGAATGCTGAGATACACCCGTACCGACCACTCCATCATGTACATTCATGAAGTGCCGGAGGACAAGCCCGTGAGATACGTGAGTACATTCATGAACTTCAACAAGATGCAGAAATACATGGCATATCTCAACTGGGGTCACGTCTTCGGCTGCTGGCGTCCGAATGTCAATGCAAGCATCACTTACCAGCGCTTCTCCGTAAATGATCATAGAGAGCTAATCAGTTACAACGGAGCAACTTGGAATGCATCGTTTGACAATTACTTCACGCTACCAAACGACTATCAGCTGTCACTCTCCTACAGTTTTGACAACGGAGGACAAGTGGGCAAAACGAAGTTCAGCCCCACTCAGAACTGGAGTCTTGGTGCCAACAAATCGTGGATGGACGGCAGATTACAGGTTGCCTTCAGTGCCAACGACCTCTTCCATCAGCAGCTCTTCAAGGAGCGAACCCACGAGCATGCCGTTGACTTCTCCCAGACTGAGGATTACAAGCTATGGAGCTACAAGTTGACCGTAACCTGGAAATTCAACAAGCGCAAGGGAAGATACAACGGCATGAACAGTGCGGAAGATGAATTGAACCGACTATAGCCGGACAAGACTCTCTTGTCTTAATGATCTTTATAATTTCAAGTATCCGGGTTATCCCACACCCAGCAGTTCTACTTCGAATATCAGGGTAGAACCGCCTGGGATGCCCGGCTGCGAGAACTTGCCGTAGCCCATTTCGGCTGGGATGTAAAGTTCCCACTGGTCGCCCACGTGCATCTGCTGCATGGCAACAATCCAGCCATCAATCAAGTCGCTCAACCGCATGGCGAATGGCGTGCCGCCACGGCTGGAATCAAACTTCTTGCCATTGATGGTCCAACCGGTATAATGAGCCGTCACGATGCTGCGTCGGCTAGGCTGTGCTCCCTTCGGGTCTCCCTGCTTCAACACCTTATAATATATACCACGAGGCAGCGCCATAACGCCCTCCTCCTTTGCCTTTTCCTCCAGCCAACGCTTGTTGGCCTCAACATATTCTCTTTTTGCCATAAATCTATTTGATACTTGATATACTATGATTTTTGCGCAAAGTTACAAAAATCTATCGTATCTGCAAAAGAAAAAGGAGAACTTTTTTTCTTTTATCAAAGAAAAGCAGTACCTTTGCACCCTAATCAACCAAAATACGATATGCCACAATCACTACATATTGCAATTATTGGTGGGGGTGCCGCAGGATTCTTTGCGGCGAAGTGCTCGACATTGATGCCATCACCGGCGGCTTCAATCTGCAGGCAGCCTGGACCACGGGATATGTGGTGGGACAACATATCGGAGAATAGCCTATTCCTCTTTCGATACAAAGTCTTTCACGATGCGGGTGTATTCCTCGTGATGGTCGCGATATGCCATAGCATGAACGGAGCCTTTGGCGATGAAGATAGCTTTTCTGCCCTTCGTCTTTGCCTCGTAAAGGGGATGCAGCATGGCGTAGGGCACGAAGGCATCCTTATCGCCATGGATAAAGAGCATCGGTTTGGTGCTCTTGCGAACCTGCTCTATCTGCTGCGCCTCGGCAAACGACCAGCCGTAGCGATACTGGCAAAGGGCAGAAGTGGTATTCATCAGCGGGAAGGCAGGCAAGCCAAACTGGTCTTTGAGCTGAGCGGAAAACTCATCCCACACGCTGGTATAGCCGCAATCCTCCACAAAGCACTTCACGTAATCGGGAGTCTTCTCTCCCGATACTGCCATCGTGGTTGCCGCACCCATCGAAATACCATGAATCACCTGAAGGGTATTCATCACTCTTCGTTCTTCATTTTTCACTCTTTGTTCTTCACTCTTCACTTTAAAAATCTCATTGGCGATTTCCGACCATCTGATCACATCCCATCTATCCTTCCATCCCATCTGGATATGATCGCCCTCGCTCTCTCCATGTCCATACAGATCTGGCAGGAGCACATTATACCCCATATCGTGATTATAGAGATAGGCGATGTGCAGCATTCCCTCGGAGCGCACCTGATAGCCATGCACCACCACGGCTGTCTTTTCCGTAGTTTTCGGTGCATAGAGATAGATGGCATGTGCCTTGTAGCCCGACGGCATCGTGACAAAGGTATCCTTCACGCAATGGTGCTGATACACAGAGTCCATCCAGCCAATCATCCAGGGGCACTCGTTTTTCATTCTGTTCTTCCAATGCTCAGCCGTCATTCTCTCCTCCTTCGGATAGTTGAGCGAATAATTGAGCATATAGTTGCTGGCACCATACAGTCCCAGCATCACGAGCACCACCAGGCCCAGAGCCGAAGCGATACCTATCTTTTTCTGTTTCATCTTCATTCTTATTGCCATTACAAATATCTATTATAGAGTTTCCGCTGCAAAATTAAGGAAAAAGATGGAGATGGCAAAGAAACAGAGGAAAAAATCCTGTTAAATTGAAACTATAATCTGCTCTTTTCTGCATTACCAGCACCCGTACCCTTATACTTGCTCTTGGTGGCATTGAAGTTATAAGTTACATTGACCAAGAACATGCGGGTATTATCTATACCGGTTCTGGTGAAGTGCGCATACGAATTATTATATTTCCAACTCTCATTCTGACCATGAAGCAAATCCTCTGCTTCCAATCTTACAACCAGTCGGTTGTTCAGGAACGACTTGGAAATAGACGCATCCAGAGAATTCCATGCATAATTGACACCCAATTCGCTATAATTACGCGACTGGTAAGCGTATTCCAATCTAGCCTTCCAATGATGTGGCAATACCCAGGTATTCTCCAAATCCAGATAGAGAGAAGGACGGTTGGCATTATAGTCGCTGACGTATTTGCTGGCATCAAAGAACTGATTGACCAGACCTACCGTATAGTCAAGATGCCATAAGCCTATCACCGGAGTAGCCTCAAGATAGAACTTCAGGTTCTGAATTTTATCTACATTCTCGTAATATGACAGGGCTATATCCTTATTGCCCTGGAACGGCTTCATCATATATACCGAAGCATTCTTGTTGTAGATATATTCAGCAGAGAAACTCAGCCAGGAATATTGCGCATCCCATTCCAGATGATAGGCATCCGTTGGTCGCAAGTTCGGATTGCCGCTTTCATAGGAATGACGACTCGTATATCGGGTATAACCGGAAAGACGAAAGTAACTTGGTCGATAGGTCTTTGCCGTGAAACTCAATGAAGAATGCCACTTGCCCTTGTCATATCCCAAGGATACATTAGGAAATACATTATCATACTTTCTGCTCATATCCGGGTTGAGCACTCCCTCGGCATAATAGTCTGATTTTACATGCTCATATCTCACACCGGCATTCAGGGAATAATCTCCCAACGACCATGCAGCCTCAGCAAAAGCGGCTATGTTCTGTTCCTTGATTCTGGAATCATTGGATGCAGCCACACCACCCTCGTTCTGGTTGTTGGTATGACTATCAGAATTTGTGTATTCCGAACCAAAGTCTATGTTCAACTGGTCGGTCAAAGGATAAGAAACTACCAATTTACCGGCAAGCAACTTTCCTTTGGTATGGCTATCTGAACATACAATCTGGTCGCCCAACTCAGAACTGGTTTCGGTGGCTTTCTGTATCTGGTCTTTCGTCCGCCACATAGCAGATGCATTCAGGTCTATACTCCACTTGCCTATCTTACCATCATAATAAAAGTCAGCCTGATGAAAAGGAGTCTGCTTGGAATCTGACTCATCGTTGAGATAATTCACATCTCCCTGGTGAACTCCATCCTGAAAGATGGAATAGTTCTGCCTAACAGTAAAATACTTGGTATAGCCAGAACCAAACTTATATTTCAGACCGATGGTATGATTTTCGTTGAATTCATAATTGAAACCCAGATTGGCATCAGGTCCATAATCTCTAGAATCAATGCGCCCTGCAGATTTTTCATATATCTGATGCTGATTTCCATTGATATATTCATCCAATCCCAACTTATCATAGAAATACGAATCTGACCACATCAATCCACCGAATACATCCAGTCCACCCACACGGTAATTGAGATTAGCCTGCTCTTGCCAGGCATTCTTCATGGCAAAACCATATTTTGCCTGGAAATTTCCACTCCATCCATAACCTTGCTTCTTGACCGTGGTTATACGAATCACCGAATTGACCTGGGCATCATACTGCGCACCAGGAGTCGTGATAACCGTCACGTTCTTCACATCCTTTGAAGATATGGTTTGCAATTCATTTTTGTCGGTCAACTTTCTGCCATTGACATAAATCTCCGGTGTGCCTTTTCCAAACACCGAACAGTTTCCATCTTTATCTACACGCACTCTTGGAACCTGCTTCAACAAGTCGGCAACCATACCTGCATCACTCAGTATCGTACCCTGCACCTGGGTCTGGAATCCCTCGCGAGTCAGTTTTGTCTTTGGGCGAACCGCCTTTACAATCACCTTCTGCAGGTTCATCGTTGCCTCCTTCAGAGTAATTGAACCAATCTTACCTGTATTATAAGTATCAACAGCGGTATGATAGCCCACACAACTTACTCTTACTATCGCCTTTCTCGCTCCACAGGGAATCACGAACTGGCCGTTTTCATTCGTCACGCCGCCATTTATCAATGAAGAATCCCGAACATTCAGCAGGGCTACATTGGCGAAATCTACAGGGCGATGATGCGCATCTACAATGCGACCTATCATCTTGGTGGGAGTCTTCTGCGTACACTCCACAAAGATGTTTTCGCCATCTATCGTCATCTTCATCGGATAGAAGCCCATGATCTGGCGGATGGCATCCGGAGCTGTTCGCTTCACGATACTTGTGGTAACCGTGAAATCTTCCAGTTCATCATACATAAAGTTGATACGATAATCCTTGGTGCTCTTGGCAAGGATGGTGAGTGCTTCTGACATAGAAGTGTTGCGGAAGCTGCGGGTGATGCGTTGGGCATAGATGGTCTGAAGAGAAAGGCTCATCAGACCTGCCAGCAGCATGATATATCTTAATCTTTTCATCTTATTCCACGATTAAAGTTTGACCTTCATGACGAATATTCACTTTCTCGAAATGATTCATCAGTTCGATGATATCATCCAGACTCATGTTCTTCTCCAGTTGCAGGAAGAGACGGATGTGGCGAGCCGACTCGTTCTGATAAGTTACCTGGAGATGGAAATGCCCGGCAATAGGAGTAAGGATATTCTGAAGCTCAGCGTTTTCGTAAACCAATGGGAGCTGGGCAAGACTTGCAGAATCTGTCTTTTCTTCTATGTTGGATTTCTGAGGAGCAGAAACCTGCTGGATAGAATCCTTTTGGGATGCCACGAGTTCGGTATTGTGCTTATCTGATGCCTGATGAGAACGGGTTACCAGATGAATGGCTGCAAAGGTGATGCCGGAGACAACAAGGACGGCTGCAACGGCAGCCACCTTTCTCATCGGGCTCCAGAGAGGAAACAACTTGGCAGTTTGCTGGGTTTCTGCATTCTGACTCATCTCTTCTTTCTGCTGCTTTTCTTCTTTCTGCTTCATCTCATCTTTCAGCTTCTCCCATTCTGCATCAATCGAAGGCATCTTCATCTTTTCCTTCGACTTGGCGAAATCCAGAGACTGTCGGGTCTCTACCAACTGCTGATAGAGTTCGTTCACTTCCTCATCGCCCAGAAGTTCATCCTTTTGGGTTTCGGAATACTTTTCGGGATGATCCAGGAGATTGAGGAGCAAATCCCATTTCTGAGGATCCATCTTCTGAGGATCTATGTCAGATAATTCATGTTTCATTTTCTTTTCCTTTCTTCATTTTAGGGTTCCATTGTAAGGACGTCTTCAGACAATAGAATCATGGTTATGCTATTTTCCTTTCAATTTTTCTCTGAGCGTTCGCAAACCTTTCACGATATGCTTGTTCACCGCCGAGATACTGATGCCCAGTTCCTCCGCCGTATCCTTATACGACATTCCTTCCCGATAGCACAATCGGATGACGGAAGCAGTCTGGTCGGTCAGGTCGTGGTCGATGCAATCCACGGCAGCCTGCCATCGCTCTTCCAGACGAGAAGGTTCTTCCTCCGTCAATTTCTCTTCCGAGAGAGGGAGAAGCCGTTTCAGTCGTTCATCTCTCTTCTTTCTGGCTATAAGATTGATGCAGGCATTCTTCACGCTCCGCATCAGGTAAGCCCGGTCTGGAACCAGCTGTTTATCCCACAATCTGGAGAACACATCGCTCACCACATCCCTCGCCTCCTCGTTATCATGGAGCAAGGCAAAGGCGAAGCGATACATCTGCTCGTAATGGTCGTGGAACAGCCGTTCCATCCGCTGTTCATTTTCTTCTGTCATCACGTCATTTTCTTTTTGTTTCTACTCTTATATACAAGCTTTCCGGAAATCAATTACCCCTAAAATGAAGAAATCTTCTACTTTCTTTGGAAAAGCAATGCAAAAGTAATAAAAAGATTTGGAACTTTCAATAGTTTTTTTTATCTTTGCCAAAAAAATAATAAAGATTATGCCAGAACTAAGTCGTTTTTTCGGAATTATGGTTGACATTGATTTAATAAGAATCGTTGATGTTGATTACATTAAGGATTATACCATGGACTTAAAGTTCAGTAATGGCGAAACAAGACGTGTTGACTTTCTCCCATTACTAAAAGGCAATAAGCGAGAAGAACTTAAAGACATGAATAAGTTTATTCAATTTGGACTTACCCATTGGACCTTGGAATGGTACAATGGAATTGATTTTGCCCCAGATTTCCTGTACAAACAAGGAAAGAAAGTGGCTTAATAAAAACATCGGTCAAGCAAAGAGCAAACCAATATGGATTTGCCTTCGCTTGACCGATTTCAAACCTAGACAACTCTACGTTTCAAGTGGACTCAATGAACCATCAATAATCCTGGATAAAACTCTTTGAATTGGCAGACTTGAAAACCTGGTCGCTATGATTCTTCTTGTCCTGCCCATTAAAGTTATATCTGAAACCCAACATCACCAGATTCTGTCTTGTACTGAAGTTGTTACAGTAGGATTCCTGAACTTGCGCAGTCTGTACGGTATTCCATATATGCTTATGGGTGAACAGATAACGCATTCCGAGACTGATATCAAAGCTTTTCGATATGGAATAGGATATTGTCAACTGAGATTCCGGAGAAGTCTTATACCTTGCCTCTGGCGTTGAATTCTTTACCTCATTCGTATCAAACATTAAATTAACATTGACTCTATCATTGTAATATTGCCCCTGCAGCATCCCGTAGAGATAGTTATCAGAATAGCCTGCACATTTCACCCAATTCTGCTGAATCATCCCCAATAAGACAAAGTGAAGAATCATATACCGGACAGTTGCGCCACAGTTATACAGATTGCAGCTGTTCCTATCGTTATAGTAAGACATCACCACTTGCTGCATATTCACCTTGCTATACTGGGCTATGCGCTGTCGGATATTCTCATATTGAGCAAAAACATCTATGTACAGAGACTTTATATTGGCTGTATAATCCAATTGCAAATCATGAGTATATGCCGGTTTGATGTTCTTATCTCCTACATTCACAAACAGAGGATTAGTGGCAGAGTTTACATCACACAACTGGTCTATCTCCGGATTCGAACTTGCATATTCATAAGAGAATTCCAGATTGTGATTGGTTCCCAAATGATATGACAAGTTTAAGATCGGATGCCAATTGACAAAGCTGAAATGGTCGTTCCCCATACTCCTATACGCGATGTTGATTCCCGAGGAAGCAGAAATATCAAGATTCCCCATGTTTTTTTCTACCTCAAGATAGCCATAGTTGTTGCACTCATTATATTTTGACAGAGCATGGTCAGCCTGCGACTGGATGTTGTGCCACAGGAATACGGAATTGGCTCCTATCTTCCAATTAGCAGCAACCCATGGAAAGGCATAATCCAGTCCACCATTTACTTCTTTTTGTCTATACTTAGCCGAATAAAGATATTCGGTTTGAATCTCCTGACGATTAGTGGTATTTGTATTGTAGGAATAGATGCCACTAAAATGGAATGTCAGGGAAGCTGCTTTGCCGAATGAAGATTTATGATACAAATTCATTTGATACTTGTATAAGTCATCATCATATTTACGATGATAATCCAAAATCTTATTACCGAGCAAGTCATTTTCTGATGAATATTCTATCTTACCAGCATCGAACGAGTTTTGAGGAATCATTTCAAATACAAAGCCTAAAGAAGAGACCGATTTGTCTGTCCACCGGTAATCTCCTCCTACCATGGCTTTCCAATCTTTATAATAATTGGTTCGTTCGGTTTCCGTGTTTTGATTCTTCCCAGACACGGTTAATGCATCAGTTGTCTTCGACTTGTTATCCAAAAAGGCGAAACCGGTCAACCCGGAGTAGATAGAAAACCTGCTCTTATCGTAGGAGAAGTTTGCATCAGCCGAACCAAAAGCCACGACGGGATGAGACAATACTCCCATGTTGAAGTATCTGCTCGCTTCCTTATGCTTTTTGGTTATGATATTGACAACACCTGAATATCCCTGTCCCATATAATCCAAAGGAACGCTGTTTGAAACTTCCACCTTGTCGATCATTGCTGGTGAGATACTTGCCAAAGAGTGAGATTTGGGAATACCATCTATCAAGACCAATGGCGCACCACCTTTAGCGAGACTGATGGTTTTCATCGTCGGATCAATACGCAGATCTGGAACTTCTGTCAAGGCTGTATAAATATCCTTGATTTCATTGGCGTGGTGACTGAAAAAGAAGGTCTTGACATTTCCCTTCTTCTTGACGACATGTCCTCTTTCGGCTTTCACAACCACCTTCTGCAGGTTCATTGTTGCCTCCTTCAGCGTAATCGTCCCAACCTTACCTATATTATGTATTGCTTGTCGTAATATAGCCAACGCAACTTACTCTTACTATCGCCTTTGTGGCTTCGCAGGGAATCACGAACTGGCCGTTCTCATTCGTCACGCCGCCATTAATCAATGAAGAATCACAAACATTCAGCAGGGCCACATTGGCGAAATCTACAGGGCGATTCTTATAGTCTATGATGCGACCTATCATCTTGGTGGGAGTCTTCTGCGTACACTCCACCATGATATTATCCTCTACCTGCGTCATCCTGATGGGATAGAATCCTACCAGCTGCATGATGGCATCAGGAACACTCTGGTTTCTGATGCTCTTGGTTACCCTGAAATCCTCCAACTCATCATACACGAAGTTGATGGTGTACTTATGCTGGCGAGCATTCAAATCCTTCAACGCTTCAGAGAACGACACATTATTATATTGTCGGGTGATGCGCTGGGCTAATGCGGTTTGAAAAGCAGCTACACAAGCACAAATCATAATCCATTTTTTCATATACATCAGTCTTTCTTTTTCTGTTTCTTATTATCTCTAATTTCCGCAACACTATAATTTAATATTTTTTATAAGCACCTGAGCAACAA
>ENA-OZEJ01000060-OZEJ01000060.1-human-gut-metagenome-genome-assembly--contig:-NODE-60-length-50065-cov-6.383963_pt1 | contig 50065 bp, 68 predicted proteins | sample MGYA00245067_ERZ653607 | MGnify/ENA primary metagenome ERZ653607 (study PRJEB26926, sample SAMN06164999) | human gut metagenome | biome: ENVO:00009003; feature: ENVO:2100002; material: ENVO:00002003...
ATCTTGTGAAATCACAATTTATTCTTGTAGCCTGCCGCTGATACCGTCTGGATTGGTTTTTCCTTTCTTTTTGTTCCCTTTCATTAGCCATGAACTGACCTATGCCCGGGACATTAGGGTCGAACCGGTACGCTGGCCGGATGGCCGGGCAAATCAGCTGCCCACCTGCGGATAAAAAAAGAGACGCCTTATGGCGTCTCTTAGGGGTGCGATTTAATTTTCGGGGAGGACAGCAATCTGCGCCTCGTAGTCGGCCAGCATGGCGGCCAGGGTCTCCGGGTCCGTCTCCCAGTAGCTGTCATCCATCAGCTTCTCCAAATCCAAAGGAAGGTCTGTGGGCCGTGCGCCCGTCAGGACGCCATCTTCGAAGCGGAGCTGTGTCTCGGTACCTTCATAGTCGAAACGCGGAAATACGCGCTCCTGGACGGTCTTATCGCCGTTTTTCTTTGTGATAGTGCTGGCGACCGGATAACCAGTTTCGCTGTCCACCTTAATGATGGAGACTTCCCCATCCGCCATTTCCGGTACATCAACCGCGATCAGATCCACATAGGGCCCGTCATAGGACAGCATAGTGTCATCAGGTTGGGACTGGCAGCCACACAGGAACATAGCAAGAGCAAGAGCAAGGACAAAAATCTTTTTCATGTCTAACACCTCCTCTCAGGACATGCCCGGGAACAGGCCGTAGCCGATACTGCCGGCGCCATACTCCCCGAACAATTCAGGGATCGGCTCCAGGGAACAGTTCAGCTCCGGGTCCACGCAATTGAGCAGGAACAACCAGATGGCAGCCAGCTCCTCTGGGCAGTCTGCCTGGGTATCAGCCGTCTGGAAGTGGAGCCCCTTCTCATCCTCGTAGAGCTCAGTTCTGAATGGATAGCCCAGCTTCTTGAGCTGCTGAACGACATCAGCCGGAAGCAGGTCGTCCTCGAACTTATTGGCAAAGCTGTGCAGGTCAATACCAGTTTTTGCAATGATCTGCGTCTGTGCCTCCAGGACATCCTTAATTGGCTTATCTGTGCCAATATGGAAGGATTGGGTCCGTCCGTGGCTATCACCGAAATAGTCACCGATGACCATGTTGAAATTATACCTCATAATTTTTTCTCCTTTCGGTTTTTGTATATGCTCAGCCCTCAGAAAGGGCGGGATTCACATCTTCCCTAGGTCTTTTTCTCAAACGAGGCCAGCCCAAGGCTGACCCTCAGAGCATCGTCAATCTTGTCCATATCGAACCTAGACATCTGCCCCACGCGGGACACCAGGCGGGTGCAGGAGATGGCCCGAACCTGCTCCAGCAGGACTGTCTCACAGGTTCTGTGATGCCAGTGGTCCACATGGGTCGGCATCCGTCCCTTGCGCTTGGTTGTTATCGGAGCGATGATAGTCGTTGGACTGTACCGGTTGCCGTAGTCATTCTGGATAATTACGACAGGCCGGAGGCCGCTCTGCTCACTGCCAAAAGCATGGCTGAGGTCAGCGAAATAGATCTCCCCTCGGTGGATGAGCGATTCATCCAGGGCCTTGGTACGCTTAGATTTGACCAGTCCAACACTGACCTTCAGGGCCTGGTCGACCTTTGCCATGTCTTCATCGGACAACCTGCCGCAGGACGAAATAAAACGAGCGCCGGAAAGAGTCCGGACCTGCTCGGTCATAACTACCGCTTTTTTATTCATAACCGTCACCTCCACTTGGGTGGGAAGACGGGCCTCGCTACGCTTGGCGATAGGTGCAGCGATAAAGGTAAATCCCTGCCGGTTGCCGTAGTCGTTCTGCACGATCACAACCGGCTGCTGACCACCAAATTCGCAGCCCATCACCGGGTTCAGCTCGGCATAGTAGATTTCTCCTCTTTGCATATGATAACCTCCTGGGTGTAGTTTTCTCCAAAATTGTTGTGCTGCTAAATCATATGCAGAAACTCTATAAATCATTCTGTCCAACGAAGGGAGGGTGCGTATATGCCCCGGAAACCTCCAATCGAATTCAAGCTCTTTGATGAAATGTTTGAACGCCCGTGTCAAACCGCGGAAGACTTGGTTATAGGCGCTCGTGAATTGATCTTCTCGTCAGAGGCAACCGCCGACTGTAATGTGATGGTGGCAAGGGCGTCGCAGGGCTCCCGAGTCCTGATTTTAACTGTCGATCGTGATAACTATGAGTTCTCCTATCGAACTATGGATGGACGCTGGCATGCAGAAGGAGGATGGCTGGCCTGTGACCTGCGTGAAATTACCATTGACCGGCTCAAACAAACGATGATTGATTATCTGGCGAAAGGGACGCCTATCATCATTCCTGGCCGGGTACATAGACCGCCTGTCCAGCCGAAGCGACTGCGGAAGGCACGCTGATTCCTCCCACCCCTTACGAAGTGTCACATAACTTTCCTTTAGGAAAGTCACAGACCTAGCGTAGCGGTCTGTGTGGGGCTCCATCACAACGCATTTCGTGAAGAATTCAGGAAACCCGAAAAAAAAAGACAAAATTTCCTAGCTCCTCTTTGTTTCAAGTAATAATACAATATTCAACAAAATGGAAGAGAGTCTGCATCGCAGCAGACCCTCTTTTTGCGATCAGAAACGAATAGCCTCTACCCTGGCGTCGGCACTGCGCTCCTCATGGAACTTTTTCAATGCCTTCTCGGGGAAATCCTTGGGGGAGTTCCAGAGCGTCCCCTTGTGCCGCATCAGACCGAAGAACCAAGACAACAGGTACTCGTCGCCGCCATCGGCCGGCTCCAGGTGGAAACCCTCCAGCAAATCGTAGACAACGACATAGTACTTCTTGTACAGCTTGTGCCAGAAGATGTCTCCCTCGAATACAGGGATACCCTTCCAGTCGGCGCTGGTCTTACCCCGAGCCAGCCAGTCTTTCTGGTCTGCCTTGCGGGCGTCGTCCCAGTTAGTGTCCATCCAGGTCCCGGAGAACAGGGATGCTGTGCAGGGGTAGATAGAACTGTCGCCCACGCTCTTTCCCCACCGATCTGGGCTGTGCAGGCACAGAATCGGCATCTGAGGTTTGGCGCCGTCCGGCACCGGCATCGGGACGATGGCCATACAGCCGTAGAGCCATTTGCCATTGACGACTTTGCCGTCTGGTTTCGTGATTTTGTTCTTCCCTGTGGAGTCACTGTGAAATCCGCGATAAAGCATCCGGTTGTTAATATTATATACCATTGCATAATTCCCCCTAAATTGGATTATGAGGAATACTATGCAAGGTCAGCTCAGACCATTCAAATGAGGCGCACTACATTGGCTGGGTCGGATTTTAGCCGCATGATGAGGCCCATGACCTGGAGCTTGGCATCATCAGAGAGAGTGCTGAACTGCTGGACGAGCATTTCCTCCTCGCTGCTGAGCCGGCGAGTGGGCTTATAACCACGCATGCCGCAGAAGATCTCCAGCTCCACCCCAAAATAATCGGCCAGCGTCTTCAGCATCCGGAGGTCGGCTTTTTTGTTCTCACGGTTGTACAGCGAATAGAGGGTCATCTCCGAAATTTTGGTGTCTTCATGGATCTTGGAAATCGTTTTCTTCGATTCATCCACCAGATGGCGGAAAACGCTGGAGACAGTTTCCTGTTCGATTGGTATGGCCATAGATCAAATGCCCCCTTTGCTGGCATTAAGAATATCATGGACGGGCGGCCGCCGTCAATAAAAAATTTTGCAAATGCGCAACCGAACCTCAAACTTTGCGTTTGCACAACAGCCGGACAGGGCACCCTCGAAAACAGACCCTTTTGTCGAAATCGAATATTTTGCATTTGTCAAATGCAAAATCAACCAAACACACATAAAAAGCGCCTTCGGCGCCATACCGTAATCAAGAAGGACCATGCTACGCCTTCCACAATCGACCTCTTTCCACTGATTATTTTCAACAATACAGAGAGTTATCACTGCACACATAAAAAGAGCCCTCTCCCCTATTCTGCTGGGGAAAGGGCTCTCAACTACTCTGTCCGAAATCCCGCTGGACATCCATTTCAACAGCTAGGTCAAGATCCTCCCGGATGGTGACTAGGCTGGCCAATATGTATTTTCGGCGGTCTTTTATGGGGGTATTTACCCGGGAGACCTGCTCATAGACAGCCTGGTACTCCTCCAGGGATAGTCCCATGAGCCGACAGATGACCTCATCCCTGGTATAAGTCCGGCCTCGGACCTTTAGTTCAGGTTTTCGGGAATATATGTAGCCGGCAATGATGCCGATGAACTGCTGGATGGCGGCATCCGACATGGTGATGCCGAATGAGGTTTTCATCTCTGGGGTATAGAGCTCCAGCTCCAGCCCCTCCCCTATCGATTCTTCTATCTCCTGCAAAGTCATTCCATCCGTCCAATGATGGCGTCTGTTGATTGAAGGATTGTTGCTAAGAGGAATGTTGTTAAGAGAACTGATGATAGTAGTGGCCTCAGGAACCGCGGACTGAAAACCCGCAGATTGATTTTCCGTGGCCTGTTCTGCCGTGGGCTGAATATCCGTGGATTGTTTTCCCGTGGGTTGATTTTCCGCGGCTTCAATTTTGGGTGACTGTACTGTGGCACTGTTTTTGGGGTACTGAACGACGATAGTTCGTCCCTTGTCAGCGGCTGCTGTGTCAGGGCAGTCGTTGAGGTGATAGCTGTTGGAAGCCAGCCGGCCGTTGATGTGCCGCTGCACCCGGCTGATATAGTTGGTATCCACTAGCTGTTTCATATGCTTGCGGAAGCTGTTCTCAGACAGGCCCAGATGGCGGCAAATGTCTGTGTGAGAATACTGTCGGTTCCATGCTCCCTCGCAAACCGGCGGAATTCCGCCTCCGGCATGTCGGAACGGGCAATCACAGTCTCCAAAGACACCTCTCCGGACAGAAATTCCACCAGTGCGGCAGATCGAAAGCCGTACATGAAAATATCGACATAGGAATCCAAATCGTCCCCGGTCAGGCCCTTTTTCAGGCCGGACTTCATCGCTCTGGCTCCAAGCGCTAGCTTTTTTATGGCGTCATCCCTACCTTCTTTTAGATTTTATCTGCCGCAGAAGACTTCGTTGCTGTACACAACGGCCAACCGCCCCCGCCCTTTGGAGGTCAGGTATCACTTCAAAAAATCGGGCGTAGGATCGGTGGTATCCCAGTCGTCCTCATTCACCTGCCCCAGGGCATAACCGCCAACCTGCTGGGAGAACTGGCTCCGGCCGGTAGGGGTAGAGCTCCGGGCATTTCTGGAAGATTCTTCGATCATGGACATATACTCCAAATTCATGGAGAGGTTGCAGGTCGCATGGTTGAGCAGGATGACATTCTTGGTATCCAGAGCCAGTAGCCGCTTCAGGCCCTCGAAGTCCAGCACAAAGCAGGCTGGCTCGCCCTCCGGGTTGTCCAGCTGCACCTGCCGCCAGTCTGTATAGACCAGCAGTCCAAGCCCATTCTCCATAGTCAGAGCAAGGGCCGGGTAGTTATTGGCGGGGTCATTGATGCAGGCGGCCAGAAACTCACCGTTGACCATAGACCTGGTCCAGGTGTACTCGGCCTCCATATTCCCATAGCCGGCCGCAGCCTGTTGCAGGAAGTAGAATGTGGCGCCATTGAGCATCCGGTTGCGCAGCTTATGCTCGGTAGTGGGCCGCCCGTCGTAGTCTGGCAGCTCCTCATCCACCAGGTCGGAGATGGGAACCGACAAAGAATCATCCAGAAGGATGTGAGTGGGGCCGTGGTCAAACAGCCAGAGCAGAGCTTCCTCCCGGGCCTTGCCGTCCGGCAGATCCTCCACCACAGGGTTGAACCCCTGGGCCTTCAGCTCGGAAGCCTGCGCCCGGGCTTTGTCTTCTGTGGTATAGAACAACGCCTGGTAGGTTTCGTTCTTCACCACCAGGTATGGGACCTCCATCTGAGTACGGATGAAGGTCAGCGGATAGCCAGCCTTGATCTTATCAACCAAAATCCGGTAGCCATGGGATGTGTCTTTAAGAGCGTAGGGCAGCAGACCAGCCAGCCCCTCTTCGCTGAAAATCCTGTACAGATCAGCCATTGATTAACAGGCCTCCTTTCATAGGTACCTGAATAATATGCACATCACACAAAAGTAATTGCCAAAATTTGCAGAGTGGGCAATAGGCATAGATGTATATCTTTTCTAACAAAGAAACTGGCTGGAAATTTGTCTTTGCCTTTGTCGGCAAGGCGGCTTCGCATATGGGCCATGAGAGCTCCCCCCGTCCCAGCTGGACGCCCTCTCCCCCTCTCTGGTGACTCGTTGTTGTGCGCAACAGCCAACTTCGAAGGAGGCATCCTCATGGACCCAACACAGGCTCCCGGAGGGAGAGCCGGCACAAAGAATGGCCCTGGCAGAGACAAAACTCCTCCGCCACATTCTTTTGTTAATAAAGACCAGGGCGCCTATCCAAACTTAGAAAAGAATCCTTTCTTACTGCTTATGGTGAACTCAAAATATAAAAACAGCAATTTGCATATAATATAAGTGAAAGGAGTTGAACATCATGGCGAAAATCATTCGAATCGTATCCCGCCGTCAGGCTCACACAGGTATCGCCTGTATCAATGAGCGCAGCATCGTTGTCTGGGGAGATGCCGCAAAAGGAGAGACTGCCGAGACTCTCATGGAAGCGCTGTCAGATGCTCAGCAGATGCTCCGGTGCCAAGCGTACAGCAAGTCCAACGACGATATCATCGCCGATGTCTGCGATAAGCTCTTTCCTGGCAACTGGGACTTTACCGCCCAAGGCGGTACCATTGAATTCTAAGTCTTTTGTCCCCAAAATGGAAACTTCCCAACTTGCATATCATTGGGCAGTCTACCAATTTGGGGACAAATAATGCATAAGGAGAAATGATACATGAAGATCATTAAAGTCGTTTGCCATCAGCACCACCTTGGGAATGCCATCAGCAATCTGGCGGCCGTACTCAGCGCTATCCATAATGGAGAGCAGGTCACTATGGCCGAGGTCATGAAGGCTGCGCTCGACGCTGTGAAAGAGCTGGAGTCCCAGTTTGGTTCTGAGAACGCCGCCGTGCGGGCGCTGCTCCAGGCTGAGGAGTTCGATCAGGTCAAGGTCAACTTCATGGTCTCTGATTTAGAGGGCGATGCCGCCGGTATCTACTGGAACATCAACGACCTGCCGGCCGGAGCTAAGACTGACCATGTTTTCTGGGGCGACCTGCTACAGCGTACGGATGCTGTCTGGCAGCAGATCAAGGAGTTGCAGAAGGTCGTGGAAAGCCGGGAGAAGGCCGCCGACTCCAGGAACCGGCACAAGGCTGCCGAGGCTGTCGAGAAGATGGTCAAGGAAGCCAAGAGCTTGGCTGATCAGGCGGCCAAGACCCTCTTTGCGGCTGCCCCATCCACCCAGGAAATCGCTCGTTTGCAGCAGCAGATGGACGATATGATGGAGCGGCTGGAGACCTTCCAGGCGGACACTCTGCCTATGGTGAACATCCCCGGCGATGGCCAGTTCTGGGTCTGTCTCAGCAACAAGTGCGTTGCCACAGAAAAATCCATCCACCGGCAGATGACCCATCTTAATGAGGTGATTGATACCCAGAATGCGGCTGCTCAGCGCGCGCAGGCGCAGAAAGCACAGGCCAATCAGTTCGCCATGCAGATGCCTGAAATCTGCAAGGAGAACAACCAGTTCGCTGAGCTGGTCGCAAAGGCCATGAACGATGAGAAGAACCCTGCTTCCGCCAAGCGGAAACTGCTGGCTGAGGTGACTGACTTCTACAAGCAGTGCGCTATGGCCAGCAACAAGCTGAACGGCTATCTGCGGGGCTGCAGCGGTTCTGAGTATAACACGATCCAGGAGATGATTCGCTACATCGACGGCATCCGCAGGAACTGCGCCACCATGGCCGGCGACCTGCGCAAGGCTCTGGCTGCAGATAAGGGCATGGAGAAGCTGCTCAGTGCCATCTTTGATGGCGCCGAGGATAAGCCTAAGGCCAAGCTGAAGGTGAAGCAGCCCGAGGCTGAGCCGGCGTTCAATGCTGATGCCGAGGTCCAGACGCTTCTGGGCTGCACGGACAAAGCTGAGCTCCTGAAGAAGCTGAAAGCCCTTCAGGAGAAGCTGGGAGCTTAACGCACAAATGGGGCCTGCCGTAAGGCGGGCCCCTTCCTGTTAGGAGGGATTTATATTGATTGGTAAAACACATCTGGTCGGCGGCCTGGCTGCCGCCTCAGTAATCTGTCAAGCGGCGTATCTGCCGCTGACCGAAGGACTGATTTTTACGACCGGCTGCGCTGTGGGCTCTCTGTTCCCGGACATCGACCACGAGAGTAGCACGGTCGGTAAGTGGGTCAAGCCGCTGAGCACATTGTTGCATAAAACGGTGGGACACCGAACCTTTTTCCATTGGTTCTTCCCTTACTGCCTGCTGGCTGCGATCCTGCACATGTGGAAGCCAGGCTTGGATGTGGTGACGATGTCCGTTTTGACCGGCGTCCTCACGCATCTGTTTTTGGATGCTCTGAACCCCTCCGGGGTCCCAGTGCTCCCGGGGCTGAAGCTACACCTGCTGAAAATCAAAACTGGGTCAGGCTTCGATAAGGCAATCGGGACTTTGCTGTCCCTAGTTGCAGTGACCTGCTTCGTTTACTGGGTATTCTGCATGATTCGCGGCTATTAACCGTACAAAAGCCCTCTCCCCACAGTAGGGGAGAGGGCTTGCTTTTTGCTGCCTGAATGGATTTCCTCCTGCGTGCATATCATGATCCAGCTGTCCACTGAGGATGCGATTAGTTTAAGGAGGAATAATTATGATGGAGGCAGTGGTTGTTCCTGCGGCGCAGAATGTCTGCACTGAGCAGGAGTTCAACGAGTATATGGAGAACGAAGGCACCCGGATGATCTGGTCGGTCATCCACCGCTACGGGAAGGGCGTTGAGCAGTCTGATGCCTTTCAGGAGCTGTCCATTGCGCTATGGCGTGCGCTTGGTTCCTATTCCCCCGATCGGGGCGCAAAGAAGCTCACCTATGTGTACCAGACCGTCTACAATCAAATGAAGATGATGCTGCGGGAACAGGGGGCTGCAAAACGCGTTTTTGAGAAGCAGGCGAAATCTGCTGAGGAGCAGTATAACCTGCGAGGGCGGGATGAGAATATGGAAGACCGTATTCTGGAGGATATGGTTTTGCGGAGCCGGTCCAATGCCCTGCATTGGGCAATTCGGAATGGAGGTCTAACTGAAGATGAGCAGAAGACTGTCTACATGCTCCTTCAGGATATGCTCCAAAGGGAGATTGGCGAAAAGCTCGGCTGCAGCCAAGGTCATGTATCTGCCATGAGGAAGAGTGCCCTGGGAAAAATCAGAAAGGCTCTTCAGGATGCTCAGTGGGATGGCGCGGGCATCTGGGCCCCGGAATCCATGTAATAGCTCGAAAGAGGGGTGGTGCGAAGGCACTGCCTCTCTTCATTTTCTTGAGAATAGATTTATTAGAAATTGCATAGTATTTAGCAACACTCGATTTGGGGAAATTCTGTTTTAGGGGGAATTGAGGCCAGGTCGGTGTTTTTCTATTTTCGGAGAAAAATATATGGGCCTGCTTGACAGGCCGAAAGGGGAAGTACATAATGAAATACAACAAGAATATTTTCTGTGAAGACATCGCTATAGGCTATGAGTCCCTGGAGCTCAGTCCGGAGGCCCAGCGGTATTTGGAAACTGACGGGGTGAACCTGATCGCCGCAACCATGCACCAGGAAGATTGGTTTGGCATGTCTTGGGACGATATGTTCCAGGAGTGCCTGATTGCTGCGACTAAGGCCATCATCCGCTACGATGGTGCCAAGTACTACACTAAAATGTCAACCTACATCGTGAAAGCGGTGCAGAGGACTATCCTGATGGAGCGCCGGTGCATGGCCAGTAAGAAGGCTGCGGCTCGCCGCAACGAGTTCTCCTTCGAGGCGTCCGAAATCATTTCCGATCGAGACTTTTGAAAAAAGAAAGGCTGAGAGCATAAGCTCTCAGCCTTTTGTTGTCATGCAGATAGTTTCTTCCTAGCTGACTTCTGCAGAATGGCCGCCAGAGAGCCCCTCCGTGTGACCTTTCCCAGATAAGCGGCCGACTTTCCAGAGTCGATATCCTCGAAGGGCAGGTCACAGTCAGTGACGATGGCGCCGGTGCAGGAGACATACGCCTCGTCCACCGCCAGGTCGTCATCGGATCCCTCGACCGACAGCTGGGTGATGGTCCGGTCGAACGCCCCGGGGATGGATATACCGCGACCGCGTGCCAGTATATACTCCCTCTTTTCATCGTGCATCTTCATCTTAGAGAAGAAGCCGCAACGGTAGTAACGCAACATATTCGCAGCCGGAATGTCCTCATGGTACTTGTCCCCGGAGATGGCGATGTTGAAGAGGCTGTACTCCTCTTCGTCGTCCGCGTGCGTCAGGACCCACTTCAACGGGGAAATGAGCCTGTCGCCATAGGAATGCTCTGCCTCCCACAGCCGGCGCATACAGTCGACCAGCTCTTGGGAGTAGATCTTGCCGTTGGTGGCCACAAAACAACCGTGGACAGGAATTTTATGCTCGATAACATAGTCTACGACAGCCTTTATGTAGTCCGTGTTCAGAGCCGGCTCACCACCGGTGAAGGTTATAGTGTCAATGTCGTCGATCCCATCGAAAATCTTGGGGATGAGGGCCGGATCGGCGTCCATGTTTTGCGCGTCGCCCCGCAGGCAGTGGGCGCAGTTCATGTTGCAGCGGCGGGTCACCTCAAGGATGAGGTTGCAAACCTTCATTTTCATGATAAGTTTTCCTCCTGAATTTGTATTCTCCATCTGTATGTATTTCCAAATTGGATCGCTGTTGGAATAGTATGCAGTTGGGGAAGATACAATTCTGGAAGGGCAGCGAGTCTTTTTTAACAAAGAAATGTGGCAGGGGATTTCTTTGTCTTCCAATGGGCTTTGCTTGTCCGGCTCCTCTCTGAGCCGATGAAGGGTCCGTGAGACTTGCCTCTTTCTCTATTTCGGGAGGTTGGCACATCGTTTTATGCAACGCCCACTTGGTTGTGCAAAACGATGGAGGCTAGAAAACGGATGGGCCCCGCCTGGACGCGAAACTGTTTCGCTAAGCTAATCGTTTTATACAACACTGTACCTACCCGTCTATAGCTCCCAACAGACAAATCCAATACCGCGGCCAAGACGATGCCTGTCTCACGGACCATACATAGGCTCCAAGAGGAGCCGGCACGAAGAGAGACTCCTGACAAGAAAAAAAAATCCTCGCCGTTTCTTCGTTAAGAAAGATTCACAAACCCTACAAAATATATCGCAAAGCTGCCTCTGTTCTCTCTTTCGCCACATATCGCCGACTTAAAATTGGCCTATTATAGTGAATGAATGGAATTTGAACAGTTTGCATATAATTAAAAAAGAATTGTTTGTGCCAACATCTGGCGCAGGCAGGACTATGAAACATGCAGATCACAGCGGTCCTTTTTCATCGACTTCCTACCACTAAGGTTACTAAAAACCTCCTTACCCAAATCGCTGTGGCCCAGAGAAATCATCAATAAAAGGGAAATGCCGAAATGATGGCGCATTGAAAGGAGATTTTTATTATGTTCGAGTATGATGCCAAAATCGACCCCAAGCCCGAGAATATCCATGAGGACATTTTCAATATTTGCCTTCAGCTGACTAAGTCCAATGTCCCCATCTCTGAGATAAAGCTGGCAACTGAGGTCTACAAGACCCTGGCCGCCCAGCATCGGGACGACAGCCTGGAGGACGCCATGTTGGCCCTGGGTGTTGGGACCCGCGAGGAATTGCTGGAAGCAGTCCGCATCTTTCAGGCCTGGCGTTCTGAGAACCCGGAGCCGGCGCAAGCGCAGGAAAGAACCAAGAAAGACGATGAGGAACCTAATGACCAGCTTCAGGAGGAGCTGGCTCGGTCCTCAGTCAACGACACGGCAATGTTTGTCATTGACAATGTGGTCAGACGGTCGCGTCTGACGAACCGCTACGATGTAATGGAGCGGTTTTGTGCTGTACTGGAGCATCGGTTCGGCACCGGTGCCAAGCTGGATGAGAACCTGGAGAAGATGCACCTGGCCACCACCAAGGATGTGCTCCAGGCCATTGACATTTATTTTGTGATGAAGGACCTGTATCCAGACACGGTGTTTGGTCGCAAGCGGATGCAGTCTGTTTGGGCTCCTGTGTTCCAGGAGTGTTTCCCCCAGGAGGAGGTGGGCTAAATTATGGCAAAGGTCCCTGTTCGTCAGGATCTTTTGGATTTGATCTTCCAGACTGACTCACACCTGAGCAATCTGTTTGGGCATGCCACCTGGTTTGTCAAACTGCTGTTCTCTATTATCCTAATTGTGGCCATCGTGGCACTGATCATCAACATCACCAAGTTGGCCATGTCGGGCGGCAACCCGCAGGCGCGCAGCGAGGCGATCCGCAATATCTTCATCGCCGGTTGCTGCCTGACTGTTCTGGGCGGTCTTGGGCTGATTTTTACCCTGCTCACTGTCTTTATTTAATGCCGCGGGCGGGCGGTAAGGAGGTATGAAAGTTGACACTTAAAGAAGTAGCTCAGCGCATCCAGGCGTCTCAGGGGCAGGCCGAACAGGATCCGGCTGGTGCGCTGAAGAAAAACAGGGACCTGTTCCTAGACCTGATCCGTCAGGACCAGGCATTCATTATTCCGGAGGCAGTTGTCTCTCAGGAGGCTCTGGAGCAGAAATTGTTCCGTCCCTACATTGCCCCAGCCCAAGAGGGTGACCCGCGGCTGTTTCTGCGGGTATTCAGTCATTTGGACCTGGCGACTGTATTCGCTGAGCAGCAGGGCCATAACCAAGTTTGTGAAATTGATGGTGTCGAGCTGGTGCAACTGGCCAAGTCCTATTTTTTGCGGGGCGCCTATGGCTTCCTGCTCAATGACGGCTCTGTCTGGACGGCTATCGCATTCCCAGACCTTCTGACTGATTTCTACAAGGAGATTCTGGGCGACGAGAGCCTGGGTCGGCCTGAATTTATCTCGCTCATTCAGTTCATCAACATGGTCCGGCAGAACTACGCCTATAATATTCAGGTGGGCCGGCCGGCTGTCTATGATGTCGAGAATCGCACCCAGACCCGGTTCACGGATAAGCCCAATGATATCTGGTCGTCTGAGGGCGACTGGGTCTATGAGGATTGCAAACTGGAACACTTGATGATGGCGTCGGGTGCCAGCAACGATACCTTTATTCATATCAAAACGGCCAAGTGTGATATGCGTATCCAACCGGCCTATCTGCGGGCAGCCCTCTGTGCCGTCGGCATGGGCGACCGCCGGACACAGCCTGATTTGAACTTCCACGCAGAGTCGATTGCCCTGGATTACCGGATGCAGGATTTTGACTTGGAACGCTTCCCCCTCCAATGTGAGCTGGCAGAGCTGCCCAGGCTCGACGAACCGGAGCCGGAACCTTCCGTACCGGAGGAGCCGCCCAAGAAAAAAGAAAAGCCGAAGGCCAAGAGGCCTGACTTCATCGCCCTCCTGCTGTCCAAGTTCAAAAAGCCGGACAAGGAGGAACTCCCCGAGGAGCCGGCCGAAGAGGTGATGGATGTACCCCCAGAGAAAAAAACGCCTGAGCCGGAGCCTGAAAAGAAGAAATATAACCTGGACCCGAAGCTGATGGTTAAGCTATTTTTTGGTGCCGCCTTCCTGATCATCCTGGTGGCCGTCATCATACAGCTGACGAAGCCGACGCCCATCGACGACCTGAAGGACGCCATGGAGGCCGGCAACACGGTGGGGGCTGTTGAGCTCTACAATGAGTGCATCACCCGCGACCCTGAATGCAGGGAGGAGCTGCTCCAGCTGTTCGCAGCCGACCTGCAGGCAAGCCTGGATGGGTATGCGGACGATACTGTAACGGCCAATCAGCTGGCTGAAAAGATTAACAACTATAAGACCATCCAGGTTCTCCAGGAAAAATGCGACGCCGCCTACCTACAGGCCTCGGCCCTGGAGCAGTCCAAGATCAATTATAATAAGGGTCTGGTGGAGACCTCCATGGTGGCCCGGCTGACCGTCTGGCGAGGCGTTATCCCTGAGGACATCGGCTCTATGACGGACATGAAAAACGCTCTGGAAACGAACGCCGACCTGTACAAGAGTCTCATGTTCGAGGAGGTCAAGGGGATGGATCGCGGCCCGGCCCTCTCAGCCCTAATGCTGCTTCAGTCCTACTATCCCAACGACAAGGATGTTGTAGATAACATTCAAACCTGGCGGGAACAGATGGCCACCCAACAGATCCCAGACAGCGTTGACGACCCACCGACCGGTACCGGCAGCCAAGATGACTGGCCCATTACGATGGGTGAGATCTCCGTGCGGTACAATGGTACCGGCTATGACCTGTATATCCCCTGGCAGAACACCTCCGGACGCCCGATGAACGGGCCTCTGTTTTCTGTGACAGCCCTGGATGCCGATGGCGCGGCTGTTGTGTCTACTATTGTAGGCGAGGATGGGATGCCCTTCTCTTATAGTCAGTTTGTCGCTGACGCCGGGCAAGGCCCCTATGAAGATGGGTTTGTCTGGCCTGAAACGGCTTACTGGAACAATGCCTGGGTGACCGACCAGCGCATTGAAAGTGTCCGGCTGGACAGTATCTCAGTGAACTACACGGACGGCTCCAAGGAGGACCCTATGGATTGGAGCTACACCGCAACCGGTGAAGAGCTGGAGAAAGAACTGGAAGATGAGGCAGCGCCGTGGATGTCCTGGGAAGATTTCTTGGGCGCCGGCTTGTCGTGACAACAAATCAGAAAGGGAATGATAAAAAATGAAAAAGAAATCTTTGGCAGCCCTTAGCATATGCGCTGTGATGGCGTTCAGTCTCACCTCCTGTGGGTTCGGCGCCCCTAAGACGCCGGCTGATATGTTTGAGGCGTATCAGAAGACAGTTGTAGATACCGGCTACTCAGTGGACGGTGGGATCAATCTGGGCATTGCAATGGACACCGGTGGGCTCTCCCTCGACATTCCTGTTGAGCTGGAATATGGGGGTGAATTCTACAATGGCAGTGGCCATGGCAAGATGGATATGTCCATGGAATTCTTTGGACAGTCGGCCAATAGCGATGTTGAGTTCTACATTGATACTGACGGCGATAAGGTTACCCAGTATACCAATGCGGACAGCGCAGGCTGGGCCAAGTCGGATGATGTGTCCATGAACTTTGTCTCCAGCGTCACCGATGACAAGATCGGTACCCTGGAGAAAGTTGATGACACCTATGTGGCCACCATTCCCCTAAACGAGGTCTCTGAGACAGACTCCTTTAAGGAGCTGTTCTCCAGTATGGCTGAAGATGCTGATATGGGCGATCTGGATGTCTCTGAGATTCTGAATGATGCCACCATCGTCTATACCTTCGACGCCAAGACCAGCCAGCTGCAGTCGATTGTAATGGATGAATTTGAGGTCGACATCTCCAAAGCTCTGGAGCAGAGCGATCCTGCACTTGGCGAGGCAAGCATGACCATGACCATGAGCATGGAGCTGAACTTCTCCGACTACGGCAAAATCGACGCTGACGATGTGGCTATCCCAGATGAGGTGAAGGACAACGCCTTGGACCAAAGTGAGCTCGACGCCGCTATGACTGAAGACCCTGTTTCGGGCAACAGCAGTGTGTCTGGGGACATTGAACTCCCCAATGGCGTGACCCCCGCTGACCCTGCCGTCTCTGAGGGAATTGTGGACGACAGATGAGGATGTGAAAGCTACTCTGGGTGAGCCTGAGTATTTCTCTTCCACTTCGTATGGTACCAACTATGATTATACGATCGAAGATATTTCTGCCGGCATGGAGTATGACATCTCCTTCCGAGTTGACAAGACTGGGGGACTGTCCGAGATCGATGTCCGAGCTACAAAGTTCTAAGTCTTTATTAACGAAGAAATGCGGCGAGGGGTTCTTCGGGCTGCCGGAGGGCCCAGTCGCCCTATCTATAGCCCGTGAGACATGCCGAAAGGAGCGTGCCAACTATGGCTGACCGGCGCGGCGACTCGAATGCCGTCAGGCGGTTCTTCAGAGCGATGGAGAAGAGTAGTAAAATTGCCGGCATGATCATGTCCGTCATCCTCATCTTTGTAGCTGTCAGCATATTCGTGACTGCCTTCCATACCAGCCAGGAGGCGGCCTGTGAGACGCCTGCCTTCCCTGCTGAAGCTGGCGCCGCTCCCATGTATGCCCCAGATGCCACATAACCTTGGAACGAGAATTCTTGGCTTACTGTGACCGTTGCGGTCAGCATCTGGGTTGGAAGGGGTACAGGAACGCAAAGATCGTCTATCCCTGGAAGCGAAAGCAACATACTTAACACTCCCCATGCAAAAAGGCAGGGGATTCTTGTGACTTTCGAAGAAAGTCATGTGGGCTCATCGAGGGCAGCCCTGGTATCTCACAGATTTCTATGAGATACCAGGGTCTTACATCCTCTCCCCGAGCGTATAGGTTCCGGTGTGCCCCACCGTACCATGATGGTTTTATTCTTCAGGTACTAAGCCAGGGGTTTTACGGCGCATTCGATAATGATTAGAAACAGGGGTGGAGTTCTTGGCTCCACCCCTGTTTCTAGTCATCAGTCATCATTTTCTTCGTTGTTATCCAGCCACTCCTCCATGAGAGATTCTTTCTTCAGGTACTGGCCGACCAAGTCCAGGATTCCTTCTTCGAGTTGGTCCAGAATGCGGGAGCGAATTTCGACATCGAGGTCCTCTTTGCTCAGTTCAGAGTCCCCGAAGTACAGTCCAATCAGATGCTCTCGGTCACCATACTGCCCAACGCTGAAAAAGAGGTTCACAAAATAGTAGGCATCCGTCATGGTAGTGTCGGGGTTTATGCTGCACTCCGCCACAAAGTGAATGGGCTCATCTATCGCATGATGCTTAACGCGGTAGTGGCTGGTATAATAGTCGTGGATTTCATGTGAGATAAGGATGTCTACGCTCATTTGTGATTCCTCCTTGAATCGAGTCGTCTAATCTGTATATGAAGATTATACATATCAGGTTGGGTAGCCCTCTTTCTTTGTTTGAAGAAAAATCGCCAGCTGCCGGAATGACTGCCGGCGGCATTTTTATTATATGCAGAACTCCGTTTTCGCATTTTGGACAAAAGAAAACGGCCCCCGAAGGGGCCGTTTTTTGGTTGCTGCTTAGAACGGCAGCTCGTCGTCCTCGTCCTCGACGGGGGTGAAGTTGCCGGCAGCAGAGGTGTCGGGCTCGGCGGCGGCAGCAGCGGAACCAGCGGCGGGGGCAGGCGCAGAACCATCGCGGGGACCATACTTGATCACCGTGACTGCATCACCGCGGGGCCGGATCTGGTAACTGATGTTACCGTTGTACTCCCGAGCCTCAACAGCCCCGGAGACGACCACAATGGCACCGTCGGCGATCACTTTTGCCAGCCCTTCGGCACGGGTGCCAAAGACAGAGGCGTTGATAATGGTCTTCTTGCCATCATACGCCTTCTCCTTGTTGTATGTGCCGTTGGCGAGGTCGCAGATTTTCTCTGCAGACATCTGGGTACGGATCCCAAACTGGAGATAGGAGTTGCCCTTGGGACTGGTCCCCAGAGGTTTGGCGCCAATAACAGTGCCGCTGACCGTGCAGGCCATGGGCATGGTCCGGTCCAGACCGTCCTGGCGGCTCTTGTAGGACAGGGTGGCGACAGCGATATCGCTGCCAACGGTGGGATCCACACCGTCCTTGAAAGACCCGGCATCGATCAGGTTGTCCACCTCGATCTCCAGACGCTCACCCGGATTACCATCCTTGGTGGTGAACTGACGCCATACCAGACGACCAGCCACGACCACATGCCGGCCCTTGTTCAGGACAGAGCTGAACTTCTCAGCGGCCTGGCCATAGAGTTTGATGGTGGCGAACTCGGGAGCAACATAGGACTTCTCCTTGTCATACTCATTCTTGGCCAGAGCCATCAGCTGATCGGCGGCGCAGGGAAGCCCGATGGAAGCAGACAGAAAAGCCTTCTTGTCATCGTGGGCAGCGCTGAAGTAAGGAGCGGGAGAAGAGACATAGCCCTCCAGCTGGAAAGCATAAGGCTCACCCTTGGTTGTCATACCGACACTGTGGGTCTTGTAACGATTCTTGTTCTCCATGGAAATATTCTCCTTCAATGATTTATTTTCCCCAGATTGTGAGGATGTTTGATACTATGCAAAGCGCAAAAAAACAATTCCAAGCGCCTGCGGGCTGTTGGATTGTGCGGACCCAGCAGTTTTTTACAAAAAAATGTGGCGGAGGTTCGTTCTTCTGCCAGAGCTGGGCTGCCTCTCATATGGTCCGTGAGAGCTCCGTGGTAGGGGAAAACTCACGGACCATAAGCGAAGAAGCGACACCCTGGCGGAAAAGAATTTCCCATCCAGCTTTTCTTGGTTAGAAAAGATTGGGCGTCCGCTCATAGGTGACAAATTGAAAACTCAGTCCGTTTTCGAAAACAGGCCGGCTCACTGAAAGCCTCCTCCATGTAGGGTCAGCATCCAGGTTTGGGAAGAACGCATCAGCGCCCTCTGCCTCGGCAAAAACTCTGGTAAGAAAGACCTTTCGGCACTGTCCCAGCATAGCGGCATACACGCTCGCTCCGCCGATGACCCAGACCTTCTCCGTGTTCTCTTCAACAGCCATGTGAAGGGCCGCTTTGATGTTGTCAGCAAATTCCACTCCCTCCCGGGCAAATGCCGAATTGTGGGTAAGAACAATGTTCCGGCGCTTAGGCAGTGGCCGACCACCAGGGAGCGAATCCAGAGTCTTCCGGCCCATGATGACTGTCCCATTTGTGGTTAGCTTCTGGAACCGGCGCATATCGGTTGGAATGGAAAACAGAAGCCCATTGTCCTTTCCAATAGCCCAGTTCCGGTCTGCAGCGACAATGGCATTCATCACACGGCCACCGGGATCTGCTCGTGGAATTCAGCTGGAGTGTATCCTTCCATAGAGAAGCTGTCCCGGGTGAAGGCGTAGAAGTCAGTCACCGACTGAGCGATGATAAACTTGGGGGCTGGGGACTGCTTTGCTTCCAGCAGCTTTTCCACGGCCGGCACATGCCGGTCATAGATGTGGGCGTCAGCGATGACATGGACCAGCTCGCCTGCCTCCAACCCAGAGACCTGGGCAATCATGTGGAGCAGGACCGCGTACTGGGTGACATTCCAGCCATTGGCCGTCAGCATATCCTGACTGCGCTGGTTCAGGATAGCATTCAGCGTATTGCCGCTAACATTGAAGGTCATGGAATAGGCGCATGGATACAGGGCCATCTCGCTAAGATCATGATGGTTGTACAGGTTGGTCATGATACGACGGGACGCCGGATCATGCTTTAAGTCCCAAAGAACCTTGTCTACCTGGTCCATGTCACCCTGCGGATAGTGGTGCTTCACGCCCAACTGGTAGCCGTAGGCCTTGCCGATGGAGCCAGTCTCATCGGCCCACTGGTCCCAAATCTTGCTGTTCAGGTCGTGGATGTTGTTGGACTTTTTCTGCCAGATCCAGAGCAGCTCATCCACCGCCGTCTTCCAATAGGTTCGGCGAACGGTGAGGATCGGGAATTCCTTGCGTAGGTCATAGCGGTTGATCACACCAAATAGTTTGATGGTGTGGGCAGGAGAATCATCGTCCCATTTGGGCCGCACTGGGCAATCCGTATCCCATACCCCATGGGCGAGGATATCCTTGCAGTTTTGTACGAAAATTTGGTCTGCGTAACTCATTTTAATTTTCCCTTTCATTTTTTTTGGGGAAGGGTCCGGGGAATTTTTCCCCGGACCTCCCTGCCTGATTAGATGTACATATACATATCGTCGTTCGGTGCCGGCTTGATATTGATCTTCCCATCCAGGTTTGGATATGCCTTGGCGAATCGCTTAGCCTGATACTCGGTGATAGTCCGTACCTGCTTATCCAATTTCCACTGGGTGAGCTTCAGCGGCCAATCAGGATCTTTGCAGATCTTGGGGTCGACTGTGTCGATGAATGCCTTCTCCTGCTCCTCCCGCTGGCGGATGTAGTCCATCGCCTTCTTGAGGTAGCGGATGGCATAGGCGTAGTCGACAACCTTACCGCCGATTGTCCAGCCGCCCAGCTTATTATTGGTGATGACCCACTCCAACCAAACCGAGTTCATGTAGGTCAGGTTCACGAACTCATTGTTGTAGAGTTCAAAATTGGACCTGGACTCGGTGCCAGTGCGCCAACCACTGGATGCCTTGGGCACAGACACAAACACATGACGCTTGGTCTCCGTGTACCGCTCCAGGATCTCCACCTCCGGGTCCAGCGAGTTGTCGGCTCGGCAGCAGTAAGGCCCTGCGTATTTGGGGCTGCCATCCGGCTTCTTGCCAACCTCATAGCGGTAGCGCAGCCATTCCTCCGGCTCGTCGTATTCCACAACATTGGCCTTATAGAGCTTGCAGTCCTCCATCGAGCAGTCATGAGTCCGGTTGCGGTCTCCCCTACCCCGGGTATTCTGCCAGGTGTCAGAGCGCCAGCCCCCATAGAAACTGCGGTCTCGCTCCGGAACCAGATACTGGATTGTGAGGAGCTGGTCGCCCTCGTGGACCTGTTTGTTACATAGCGCTAGGATGTTGGTGAAGGAACCAAACCGGTTGTCAGTTAGAGATTTGTCAGCCATCGAATAGATGACATACTCAGACTGCTTGCTTAGCTTAACGCCCTCTGGCAATGGCAGTAGCGGCGAGTTATCAACAATACCTTGAAGGATATTGTAGACAAACGCCCTGGAGATGATGCCATCTATGATCTGCTTACGGGCTTCCTTCTGTGCCTTCTCATATCGTTTACGGTCACTCTCAAAGTGGAATTCCTTGGGTTCATCTGGGGTCACCTCAGTGATGACCCGGCTGATGATCAGGTCGTCACTGATGTGAACGCGGTCTTCGTCTGTCCAGCCCAAGTAGACATTTTCACCGTTGCGGATGACAATGCCCACCGTCCGTCCATGATAGTAGTCGTAGTCCTCCAGCATGTTGCTGTACGGAGAATCTTCCTTGCGCCCAAGCGTGCGCCCAGTCCGGCTCAGCCGAACCAACATGACACAGCGGTCGTTGGGTGCGAATGTCTCCAGAGCCAGCGGATGATGCTGAAGGAAACTCTCGAACATACCCAGCTTATCCCACTGCAACTCATACAGAGAGGCGATGCGGCCCAGGTCCTCATCCAGGAAGCGCAGCTTCTGATAGATGACGATCGGTTCAGTGTTAGGAGCATTCTTACCCTTACGGATGTGGGCGAACTTGACAACCTCACCGGCATAGCAGCGAATGGCATAGAGCTGCGAGTCCAGGAGAAAAATCTGGTTCTCCAGGCTTTCTTTCATAGCCTCCATCTCGGCCATCTTCTCCTCCAGCTGAGCCATCAGATTCTGCCTCTTCTCCTCCAGAGTCGCCTGCAGGGCGTCAATTTGGGCCTTCAGACCAGCCAGTTCCTTGGAGCGGGCATTTCGGATGTCCTCCTTCTGTTGTTCCAGCGCGTCGATCGCAGACTTGTTTTCCTCCAGTTTGGCAGACAGGGCGTTGCCGGTAAGCAGCCCCTGCTGATCGGCAGGGACGATGGCAGAGCCCTCAGAGCCCATGGGTACCGAGAGCTGAGCCCGGAGCTCGGCCGGCGTTACATCAGACAGGTCGACCTCCGGAATGTACTCCAGGTACTTTTCGGGCGCAGGAACAATAATGCCCTTATCAGGGTTGCCCAGGTACAGGTAGGCGTACTTACCATCCTCCCAGGCGCCCACCTTCAGTGGCTGTCCATACTCATCAGAGAAGAGATAAAACTGCTGAATGCGGGTGATTACCGCCTCGCATGTTTCTTTCCAGGCTGTCTCCTTGGACCGACCGAACCTGCCGTAGCCGCCCTGAGGCTGGAACATCTCGTCTACCGCGCTGTCGACTCGGCTGCGCTTGTAGCCTTCTCGTTGACCCTCAGTGGCATTCCTCATTTGGTCATGAGCAGCATCCATGGCGTCCAGAGTCTCCAGGCTGGAGTACCAGGACAAGTAGCTGTCATAGTCGGTGAAACGGGCGGAGCCATTTCGTTTCTCAGACATGTATTTACCTCCTTTTTTGGTTGTTTCCCCTTCGATATATGCATCCAAATCGTAGGTTAATTGAATGATATGCAAACAATGGCGAACCTATATTAGAAAGGACCGGCTTTTGAGCCGGCCCTGTATTGGTTGGAATTAGACCACCATGGTCCCGTCCTTCATCTCATGTTGGAAGCTCTCCGGGGCCCGGACTCGATACTTCCGGTTCTTCATCCCATCGATATCCCGTTTGGCAGCATTGAGGGAATCAGGCGTTACGCTGGAAAGCAGCTTCCCCAAGATGTGGGCTACAAGATCGGTATCTTTGATGGTGCGGCGTTTCAGACGGAGCTCCTGCAGTCGGCGGAAACTTTTGTACCCAACTGCCGCATTGGCATTGGCAAACTCGACGAAGTGCAGCTCGTCTGTGATTTCTCTTTCCACGCGGGCAAGCGCCGAACAAAGGTCTGGAACACGCACTGTCTTCAGCTCAATGTACCGTTCAAGGACGGCCAGCAGGTCATCGGACAAAGCTACACTGTCGTTGCCCTTTGTGGTGTCGCAGCCTAGCTCCGTGGTGGCCTCCAACAGGGTCGCCATCGCAGGTGCGGCGCCAGGCTGAGGCTCACTGGAAGACTGATTTGCTGCAGCTGTCTGTTCTGCGCTTGGCTTGGTTGTACCAGCCGTTCCCTTATCAGGGGTTTTATTGGCCCAAGCCGGGAGCGAATACCGCATCAGGATCTCTTTTGGGAGTGGCTCCGAATAGCTGGGGCCGGAAGGCGGCAGCTCGACAGGGACAAACCCGAGCCCGGAAACAAACCTGACCTGAAGAGCCTCCTCGATGAACTCTTGAGCCCGAATTGTGGATCCGTGTTTGACCGTACTAGGGAGCGAAGACTGGACTGTCTGTGCAGTCTTGCTGTCCGGAAACACATAGATGGGGCATTTCCCCTCCGCCAGCTCCTTGTGACTCAGCCATTTTTCCGGGCCAAGCACCAGGAATGGGGATGTTCTGCAAATGAAATAGTGAGTGCTTGCCATTTTTTAGTTCACCTCCTAAATTTGACGGCCCATCCATGTCCCCTGCAATTCCTCCGGTCCATCGCCCACCGGGACGATGAAACTGCCGGCGGCAATTGACTCCAGAATGCTGGTATCGATCTGGACATACACCGGCTTCCGCTCTCCATCTGTTTTATAGAAGATGGAGATTCCAGGGTCAGCCGTTTTGAACGCTCCCGGCATATTGCCCTGGCGAAGCATTTCATCCCGGCCAGCCAGCATGGCCCGGTCGAAGCCCCGCCGACTCAGTTCCTGCAGCAGCCGTGCTTTGGCTACCAGCAGAACTTTCAGCTTGGTGGGCGGTTCGCCCTCCTCACCGATTGGAAAATAGAAAAGGAAGAAATGTACTGGACTGTCCAGCAGCCATCCAGAATCCACGAACCCATGACTCATGAAGGAGAGTTCCAGATTGAAATACCGACAGGCTTTGGCATAACCTGGATATTCGGCTATGTAGGTCGTATAGGGACCTTCCTGCAGAACTACATCGATACCGCGGCTTTGGGATCCATTCAGCATGCGGGTGAAGGATAGTGGATAGGGCTCCTGGATTGCCGATTCCAGGGGTGCGTACAGGTTTGCGTCCAGGTCAGACGCATAGCTGACATAGGGACGGGCGAGAGGTTGGTGTTGTGTTGTGTTCATGATTTTGAATTCACCTCCCTCTGCCCTTCTGGGCCTTTTCACTTATATTATATGCGGAAGTGCGTATTCGTATTTTGGCAGGAATATGGCGAGATTTGAGGCCTTTTTTAGCGAAGAAATGTAGCGGAGGATGTCTTCCTTGCCCATGGATTTGCCGTGGGCAGGCTCCGTTCCGGAGCCTATGTGTGGTCCGTGAGACCTGCTTGTTCGCCGCGATACGGAGTTAGCCGTAGTACAAAACGCCGGAACCTCACGGACCAGACATGGGTTCCTGGTGAAGAAGCCGGCCGTGGCGAGCGCCAAAACAAACCTTCCTCGTTGCATTTCTCCGGTAAAAAAGACCCGCTCCCCACCAATATAGAATTAAAGCCCCCTGCATATCATCCAAGCAGAACCCGATTAAGGAGAAAACCAAACCAAAAGGAGGGATACATACTGATGGTTGAAAAACTAAAATTCGGGAGCCTGTACATGGACGGCCAGCCCAAGGAGGTTGGCGGCTGGTACCCCAGCAACGAGCCGGCCCTCGGGCTGGGCAACACAGTCCCTGGCAAAGAGATTACATGGATCAAGTCAGGCGACATCTACATTGCCGAACAGTGCCTGATCAACTTTATCAGCTTCAACAACATAGCCCGCTGGGGATACACGGAGCCGGTAAAGATGAACATCGACGGGCGTCTGGCCACCATCCGGCTGCTCAATGTAGGTGAGTGGAAAGGTGCCCCCAATGAATGGGACGACGCCTTGAACAGGGTCGGTGATGAGCGAAGCCTCTGGAACGGTGGAAAGAAGGACGAATGGGATTCTGGACTTGCTTTCTTTGGAGCGAAGAAAAGTAAATCCTCTCCCCTCATCGTTCGCGGCGAATACGGCCAGCCCCGGAGTTTCCATGTAGTTGGCCGCGGGTTTCTGATCTCTGGTCCCGATGATGCATCACCCAGTATTGGCTGGCGGCCGGCGCTGGAGTTCCGAGTCGATAGGGATGCCGTCCCTGGCGACCAGCTCTGTATCAAGCTAAGGCACAGCTGGGTGCGCGGCGTACTGCTGGAGAAGACTAACTATGACCTGATCTTAAAAGCCATCCCGGAGACCCCATTTGGACTGCTGAAAGCAGAGGGCTGTCTTCTGCTCGATCATGAGAAGGGCCTTGCGGCTGTAGAGAGACAGGCTATCATGGATATTCAAATTGAGGAGGAATAACAATGGAGAAAACAAACGCTGAAATCGCCACTCTGGCGATGCTTCTGAAGAGTCTCAATATCAAAGCCGGCGCCAGGAAAGCTGACTGCCGGCCAGTCATTGAAAAGCTGGATGAGCACATTGACGCCTTCGTGAAGGCGGCCGTGGAAGAGGGATATGCCGAATCTGAGGAGAGCCATCTCCCTGAGGTGTTCCCCAGGGCTGACATACGGACGGCCGAGTTTGAGGAGGATATCCGGCGCCGGGCCGAATACCCGGAGTCGCTGTTCCCTATGGCCACCGACATCCTCTGCCGGCGAGTCGAGGATTGGTTCCGTAGAGAGCTGCTGTTCTATGTCTCTGACATTGAACTGGCCTATGGGCTGAAGGTGGAGGTCTCCGGCCTGCTCACCAGCAGCTTCTCCAGCGACTCGATGGCCCCCGTTTCCAAACAGGAGGCCTACATCGAGAAGGTTCAGCAGCTGCAACAGGAGGGTTGGACCTACCAGGCCAACCACGGCAGCATGGAGCTGGTGGACTGTCCTACCAACCATGTGAAAATCAGGCAGGTCGTCGACAGCCTGGGTGGGCGCCTGTATGAGGCGTTGCTGCAGAGAGACCGCATCCGGAAGTTCTCATTCCGCATCCCAAGCGACCAGTGCCGGCAGCTATTCCATCAGCTGTCCGGAGAGGCCCCGGAGGAAAAGAAGCCGGAGAGCAAGCTGGTCACTGAGGATGATGAGGCCGTCATCAAGAAGGCCGTGAAGGATATCCAATTTGCCCTGTCCAGCATCAACATCATGGATGACCGAAGCATTATTCTCTCGCTGCTGCGGAGCTACACGGAGACGATCGAAACTATCCTCGGGTTCAACGACCTGAGATGCTTCAATATCGTCAAGGCCCGCCATGCTGAGGAGGCCCGCAAAAATTGCAGTCTCCAGGAGCGGCAGGATAAGATGAGCGAGGCGGCTCTGGAGGGTCTGGATATGTGGGACGCTTATGAGAAGATCGAAACCGGCCTGCAAAAGGCATTCTATACGCTGGGCATGCGAGTCTCCGACCTGCGGGCGTCCAGCTATGCGACTACCCGGTTCTCCGCTATGCCGCGTACCTACTATAAGGAGTGTGCATTGCGGGAGGATTTGGAGTTTCTGCCCGAGCCCGGCGACCGGTCCGTGTATCTGATCAACACCCCGGAAAATATTTTGAACCTGCAGAACGCTCTGTGGGAGACGATGCCTAGGGCCAAGATCGAGAAAATTGAGAGTGCCATGCGCGGCCATGGACAGGTCGTGAAGAAAATCGACTTCACCATCAGCCCGGCCGACATCGCTAAGCTCTTGGAGAAAACCAAAGACTTGGAGGAAGCTCCTGATTTTTAAGCAAAACGACAAGGGCCAGGCATTTCGCCAGGCCCTTGTTGTTGTCAACTGCCCCTACCTATACATTGCCGGAACTTTGTTTGTACAAACAGCGGAGCTATTCCGGCGTTGCTCCAAGCAATTTACCATCTCCCACCACTGGCGGCCCTGAACGCCATACATAGGGTCCAGAAGGGACCCCGTGTGGCGAGTGATTCCGGCAAACAGAAATTTCCCTGCCGCATTTTTCGTAAAAAAAGCCCGACAACCGCACATCTCTCCGTGGCAAGATGATGTGCCGTCGTCCGCAGAATGGATGCCGGCTAATCTACATAAGATTGTTTCAGCAACCCCACTTTGGAGAAATCAAGGAAGGAGAATACATACATGCGCTGGCTTGAGAACCTAATAGGCCTTTATCTGGGCCACGCCGTCATTCTGGAGGTTTGGCAATGGATGGAGGTCCAAATGTACGGTGAAGTCCAGGTGCGGGATGTGGATACCGTCGTTACGCTGCTTTACCTGGCGTTCGTGATGATTGCCTATTGGAAGGGCCGTTGCGATGGTCACAATGACAAGGAGGAAAGCAAACATCAATAACCCACCGCCTATAGAGGCGGGGGTTTGCCGGAAGGCAGACTCTGATTGATTACCCTTGGCGGCCCTGGTAAGTCTACGGATACTACCGGGAGCCCGCTCCGTTACTTAATTGCTTGATTTTTAAGGATATTTTAATTACAGAAGGGAGGAATGGGGCGATTCCTCTCCCACCTACAGAGGTGGGAGTATCCTCGCCCCGATTTTGATGAAAATTGAGGCCGTTAAGAAAGGCGATCTGCTGATCAGCTACCTGGCCGCGAACTATGAAGGCCGTGATACGCTGGTCATCGAGACTGAGAGCCCCTGCTCCAAGCAGGAGTTCATCGCCCTGATGAGGGAGTTGGACAATATGGGAGTTCTGCCACCTAAGAATTTGCGGACACCTGGCGCCACCATCATCATCGAGATGCCCTGGAGCAGCGCCTGCAAGCTGGTGACCAAGTATCACAATGGGAGCATCTCCCTGGCCGCTTACCGCGGTGGGAAGCTGATCTCTGAAACGCCCGATGGCAACAAGTAAGGAGGAGAAAAATATGTATAACAAGCAGGATTTGGAGAAGCTCAAAGGGAATCTGAAGAAGATCGAGGAGTTCTGCAGGCAGAACTATATCCCCCGCATTCCTAACCGGGAGGACCGCATTTCTGTCAACTTTGGACTCATGGAGTCCTACCCTGGGCAGTGGGGCCGGAAGCCGAGGTTCTCTTTTGGCATGGATGGCCGGGGCAATATCTGGTTTCGCATCGGCGACCTGTTCCTGCATTTCGACGAGGACAGGGAGCCCAGCGTCTACAAGAACAATATCTATGGTGAGGACCTGCTCCTGAATTGGAGAAAGGTCAAGGACCTCATCGAGGCCGAGCTTATCATTCTGGCTGAGAAGAGAAAAATTCTCGACGAGTTCGAAGTCTGAAAAACAGGAGGAATTACCATGAAGAATTATGAGAAAATTGCCGATTTTTGCAATGAGGACCCTGTCCTCTTCCAGCAGGCCTTCGTAGCCTTTGCTGGGCTCGGCGCCGTGAAGATAAAACATCTCACGCCGGCCATGTTCGATGACAAAAACGACCTCTCCGATGAGGACATCGAGAAAGTTGTGGAGATGGCCAAGCTGATGGCAGAGCTGTCTTCGGACGCCCTGTTCGCCATCATCCAGCGCAATCTGCCTGCCGTCGAGGGTGACGACAAGGAGGTTCCCTTCCTCCATGAGTTCGGCGACGAGGACGATATCTGCCCTTGCTGCGGTGCCGAAATCAAGTACTGCGGCGAGCATGATCCGGACGATTCCGGGTATACCATCGACTGGGAGTGTCCCGAGTGCGGCGCCACCGGTAAGGCAGGCTACACGGCTGTGTTCGACCGCCACTACAAGGTGCGAGATGCCATTGGACATGATGTCCCTGGGCGTGACCATTAAGGAGGGCTGGGCCAATGGAACGAATCAGCAAAGATCGCTACTATCTCAGCATTGCTGAGATGGCCGCTCAGCGGAGCACTTGCCTGCGCCGGCGCTATGGGGCCATCATCGTGAACAACGATGAAATCGTCTCGTCCGGCTACAACGGCGCCCCCCGCGGAGAAATGAACTGCTGTGACTGCGGCTACTGCGAACGAGAGGCCAAGGGCGTGCCTAAGGGCGAACGCTACGAGCTGTGTGTCGCAGTGCATGCCGAGCAGAATGCCATCATCTCTGCTTCCAGGCGGGAAATGGATGGCGGGACCATCTATATCGTCGGCATCGATGCCAAGGATGGCTCCTATGCCAACCCGGCGCCCTGCCTCATCTGCCGACGGCTCATCGTCAATGCGGGTATCACCCGCTGTGTGGGGCTGGTGAACGGCGAGGTGCGGGATATTCCACTGCATAGTCCGGAGTGAATCTCCCCGCAGCTAAAGCAGGGGGTCTTACGGCGGCACAAATAAAATGTCTTCCAGCAAGGCGACAACTTAATCGTTTTCCAAACAAAAAGGGTCTGGCGTTACGCCAGACCCTTTTGTTGTGATCGGCCTCATAAACATTGTTTATGAGGAAGCCGTGCTTCAGGCACACCCATCCAGGAAGCTCCTGAACGGCGTCTCCCCAGTTGAAGTTCCCGCAGGTCCTGTTCAGGACTTCTTTGCCCTCTTCCGTCTTCAGAAAGTAGGCAGCGGCGGCCCGGACACGGGCATTTGCATCAAAGTGAAGGTCGGCAGAGAGGATCTCTGCGCACCAGCAATTCTTCTCCGACCACTCCTCCCCGAATAGGTGGAAGCTGAATACTAGGGGTACCAGCTCCACGCTGTAGCCGTGGCTACCGTTCTCATGTCCGCTCTGGAAACAAACCAAAGAGGACAGTGGGTCGGCGGTGATGCACTTCCCAATGGTCGTGCCACCATCCGGGAATCGGAACTCCGGGACGACCTGATAGCGCTCCTTGTCACTAACCAATTTCACCGTGAGGCGGACGCCCGATGTGAAGGCGGCCTCGTACAGGACAAACTCATCATCCTGAATGACACCGGCCTTTTTGGCCCCCGGCGAGAGAGCGGTCAGATTGTGCTTCATCAGGTCGCGGGTATATTTCAGCACCTGCGGGCAAATCGGAACCTGAACAAAGTGCTTTCCAGACATATTTCTTCCTCCTTAAAATTCGATATCGTCCAAATCAGGAATCTCCTCGCCCAACCAGGAGGCGGCACGCTCCGCAACCGACTGCGGGATATAGCTTTCGCCATCCGGCACAGCCCGGCCATCCTGCAGGGCAGCCCGCATGATGCCGGCAACCTCTTCAGAATCCTCGGAGATCAGCACCTGGCGCACCTCATCGCGGCTGAGTACGAAGGACACGCCGACGCGGGCCCAGAGCTTGTAGCCGCCAGTTGGGCCCAGCTTAGGCTCGATCCGGGTGGAGAGCTCCTCCACCCGGCGGGCCACAGCCAGCTCCAGGTTCTGGGCAACATCAGCGGGTTCTGTCTCCCAGGGAATCTCCTGGAAGGAACTGACCTCCTTGGCCAGCAGCTGGTTCAGCAGAGCAGCCCGATCCTCGGCAGTCATGGCTGCGGAACCATCCGTCCTGCGGACCTTTTCCTCCAGCTCGACGATCTTCTTAGACAGGGCAAAGTCAGCCCGATCCAGATCGTCATCGCAGAAAAGCATATACAGGGCCATCCAGCGGAAGGCCAGGTATTTTGAGATATTTTTCTCCACGATTATTTTTCCTCCTATTTCTATTTTGTCGTATATCCGCCAGTTCTGGCGTATCGGGCCTCACGGGGCAGGTTTTCTTTGATCCAGGCCGAGAGCCGTCGCCTGGTGGGCGCAAGGTCGTCGTCCTCGAACTTGAGAAGCTGTTCCCAGAGCCGGGTACTGGTGTTTTCATAGGTATCGGCCAGCGTGTACTCGCCGGAGTCACCCTCGTCCCTCAGCCACTTAACCAGTTTTGCGGGATCGCACTCCTGGTATTTGAGCCGGGAGACAATGCCCAGAAAAAGGTCGGCCTCCTCGCTGAGTATCGCACACATATCCTGGTCCGGGTGCCCATACCGGTAGTGCCGGATGATTCGGGCAACCAGACGGGAAATATCCTCCAGATAACTGATGCAGAGGTATTCCTGGACATCTCCAGGAACCTCGATCATGGGGATCCGCTCCAGCATCGAAGGTTCCACCGGCGTTGTGGTGAAAAATTCCGAGTACCGGCTGTACTTCTGCTGGACGAGGTCCTGCAGACCATCCTCGGGCACCCGAAGCAGGACATTGGCATCCAGCAGAGCCGCCCAATAGGGAAGACTTTCGCCGTCGCAGACATACACCAGGTTCCGGTCTTCGCAGCAAAGGTAGGAGTTACGGCCGCAGCGCGGTCGCAGTCCCTCCTCCCTGATATGCTCCCACGACTCCTCAGTCGTGAGATGATACATGTACTTCATGTCTCCAGCCCTCCTTCAAATATCCGTCCTTAGGCATTGATCCAGGTGGATGCGCCTGCCGTTGGCATTGAAGTAAGGTCGGCCGCCGCCCGTGTAGTAGACCTTGGCTCGGTGAGCGATCTGCTCCCGGTCAGTACCTACGAACAGCCAGCGCACATGGTCCTGGTCGATAATGTCGACCTCATAGCCAGAAAGGCCCAGACTGTAGTATCCTTTCATGGTCAATATCTCCTTTCCATTACTCTCCTTCAGTGTGGAACACCCGGCGGTGGTCATCCTCATCCAGACGGTCGTTTGGCCAGGCTCGGGTCACAAAACCAGGGGTGACTTCATACTCTCCGGCCTTGTGAGGGTAGATGCCATCCTTACTCTCGACAGGAGTCCCATCGTGCTTTGCGATGCGTTCTACAGGGACCTCGGCAATTTCCTGCCTTGCCAGGTTCGGACGGCCTGGGTCAAAGCCACAGAGGCCTTCGCCGCCAGGAGAGTACTCAATCAGGGCAAGTCGCTGGTCGGCCTCGCCGGTCTTGGGATTGACTCTCCAAACCTCAATCCCCGGATATTCAGGGTCTACATAGGGAGTCGCAACAAGCGATCCACCGGGCGTCCGGATGGAGAATCCTTCCAAGACGCTCGCATTCCAGGTGCTTCCATACTCGGCAATCGGCAGCCGGATCTGGGCTCCGTCTCCCTCTTCGGTGATATAGACGGCCAGGAAGGCGTCACCATTCCGGCCCACTGCCATGCAAGGAGCATCGGACAGGAGGACACTTTTTGCGACCCATGTGGTAATGAAGAGCTGCTGACCAGTTTCAAGGCCATCCAGATTTTCTGGATTCAGGACTCTTGTCGGTCCCCTCATTTTACACATCTCCTTCCTTCAGCGCAGAGGCATCACGCGGTATGCCTTCAGCCAATAGCGCAGGTCAGCAATGGCCTCATTGGGGTCGTCATAGCTGTCCCATACGATGTTTTTGTCAAAGTCTCCCTCGTCGCTGATTGTGTCCACAGTCACATCGTAACTGCCGTCATCGGAGTTAATGAAGCAGCAGATGTAGTAGTCGCGGAATACGATACCGTAGGCGCCGCGGGCATCCACATAGAAGCCAGGCAGCCGGGCGGCGATGATTGGTTCCATTTTGGGATCGATGTCAATGCTGAATTTCATGCTGTTCTCCTCCTTAATATGTATAATGCTCCACCTTTGTTGTGTCTCCCAGATTGGGTGCTGTTTAGATAGTATGCAGGGATGATCAAATCAATTTTGTGCAGACAGCTTCTGCACAAATTGGACAGAGTTTGAGGTTTGAGTCTTTTCTAGCGAAGAAATGGGCGGAGGTTCGGTTTGCTTGCTGGAGACTGTGGCACGGGCCGGTTCCCTCGCAGGAACCTATGCCTGGTCCGTGTGGTTGCTCTCCCCTGCTGGACATCTTTGGGCTGGGTGTAGCGCACAACTGGCAGGTTGGCTCATTGCTGCAGCCTTTCGAAGAAAGGTTGTGCGGTCTAAAACGATTAGCTCTGCGAAACGGTTTCGCCCAAGCTGCTCCGGCAGAATGGCTCACTCCTGTCCTGCATATGATACGGACAGAACCCCAATTTTGGAGATATGGCAAATTTTCAGGAGTTCAACAAACCAGCTTCCATCATGGAGGCTGTTTCGTTTTGTGCAGGGGTTTGGCATCCTCACGGACCCCGGCATAGGTTCCCTACGGGAACCGGCCCGGGCGATAGCTCCCGGCAAGAAAGCCGAACCTCCGCCCATTTCTTTGTTAAAAAAGACCTGCATCCTCGAAAAAAACACAGGCGCCAGAGGGAAACTCCTCCGACGCCTGTTTGTTGTTGCAAATGATCAACTCTCCTGAGCCATCGGTACAAAGTCTGGGCATTTCAGCACATAGCCGTGGTCTCTGGCGATTCTCCGCTTCGACTCATCGCTGAGACCTGCCGGGCAGAGATAGTCCTCATGCTCCAGGCAGCAATCCTTTGCACATTGCTTGCACTCGCAGTCCGCCCAATCACAGCCTGCCTTAGTGCTCTTTCTCCTGCTCATCCTAATAGATACCTCCCCAGCAGAATTGCCACGGGAATACAGACACCCAGGTATAGGAGCATCAGACAGAAAATCCGCCGACTTTCCCGCAGTCGGAAATAGTCCCAAACGACCTCCTTCAGCCGGTACTCCTTCTGCTCCTCCTGATATGCATTGAGCTTGCACTCGCCGCACCGGTCCCAAAAGACCAAGACTGAGGTAATGCCCAGAATCGAGAGGTGGTGCAGAGCAACTAGGATAAAGAGCCCAAAGAGGAAATACCTCATTCGTCCTCACCGTCCTTCTCCGCAGGGGCCTCGCCGAATTCCTCCAGCAGTTCCTCATAGACAGCGTCGGAGCTGTACTGATCACCCAGGTTGTCCATCTCGGCCAGCCGGGCGGCGACCTTGAGCAGCCGCTCCTTGTCAGTCAGGATCTCATCGTCAGAGACGGCGAAGGGCCAGCTTTCAGTAGTACCAGCCTCGAACTCGATGTAGTCCAGTACATCCTGCAGGGCCGTCAGTACATGGAGCAGCTCGCGGTCCTCGGTGGAAATGCCCAGCCCCTCCAACATAGCCTCTAGATACTCCTGCTCCTCCTCAAAATCCATGCCCTGTTCGGACATATACTTGAAGATGTTGTGCAGCAGCGTTGCAGCCTTGCCGTGGATGCCGTACTTGCTCGCCAGGTAGTCCACATAGCCGTCCTTGGAATCCGGTTTCGGGAAATCAGGATTCTCCCCATCCGTGGACTTGAACTCGACCTCCCGGAAGCCAAAGGGCTGGTCCAAGTAGTTCTTGCCGTCCATCCGGACTACATCCCCAACCGACAGAGACCGCATCGTCTTGCCGTTGGGCCTGTCGTCGCGGGTGAACATGGAGTGGATGCATTCCAGTACGGCGTCAGTTCCGAGGCCGCTGGGTACTTCTACCGGACCGGCGAACACCGGGGAGTAGTACTGCGCCGGGACAGGCGCCTGAGAGTCATCCTTGTGCATCTCCAGCAGGAAACCGCAGTCGTGCAGGCTGGCATAGGGAGCCTGAAAAATAATGATGTTCTTCGTCATGGTATTCATTCCTCCTGATATTATATGTATTCTCCTGAAATTGGGATGCTGATGCATGTTATGCCTGTCTGCAGAAATCTATTCTGTCTGGGGTTTCTTGTGGCTACGAATCTTTCTTAATCGGCTACAAAAGAAAGCAGACTCCGAATCTTCGGAGGCTGCTTTCTTTTGTCCCTACTGCCTCTGCCGCAGCCACTCCTCTGCCTCCTGCTTAGCCGCCAACAGAGCCCGCATAAAGACATCCGACCCGCCCTTGTCCGGGTGGTTGACCATGGCCATTTCTCGGAAAGCCTTCCTGACTTCCTCCTCGGATTGTGGCAGATGGTCCAGGCCCAGAATGGCGCAGAACTCGGGCAGCGACTGGGCCGGCGGCAGGCTCTTCATACCGGCGATCCAATTCTGCAGGTCATAGATGCCACGGTCCACCAGTCGTGCCAGATCCTCCAGGGCCAGCACTACTTGGGCGAAGGCGTCAGAGCCGTAGGACAGCTTGTGGCCCCGCGCCTGGGCGTTCTGGACAGAATGCTCGAAGCGGTACAGGCTGCCCTTGTAGTGGAACTGGACCCAGCAGCCGGTTCGGTTGCAGTCCCAGTCGTATTGCTCTGGCTCGATTCCAAACCGCTCCATCACCTTGCCCAGCTTTTTCTCATAGAACTCCAGGGATGCGTATTGTTTTCTTTCTGCCATTTTTCGATTAGCCTCCTTTCTGATACCGGACTACCCGCAGGGGCAGTCCTTTTTTCTTTGCCTCGTTGATCGTATGCGCCGTACCCCGGGACTGGCCATCCCAGAAGGCGACCACCGCATTGGCAGCTTCCAGCATCTGCAGGTTGCGTACCATGCCAGCCCGCCTGCCCAGGCGCTCCCAGTCGGCCGGAAACTCCAGCACTTGGATACCCCGCTCCCGGGCATAGCGGGCGCCAAGCGTGTCGGCGCCGCGGGCTAGGCCTGAGATGATGGCAGTTGGCCTCTTATCGCGGAAGAACTGGCCGCACTTAGCCTGGAGCAGCCCGTAGTCGGCAAAATCACGGCTGCCGGCGATGATGACCTGAAAACCCATAGGGCTGCTCCTTTCCCTGCGTGGCTGGGTCGTAGCTGACAACATGGAGAGGCAGGCTCCGCATGATGGCCTCATTTTCCAGCCAGGCGGTCCATTGGTCTCTGCCGTCCCAGAATAGCACGACTGCACCCGTCTTGTCCAGCATGTGGCGGTACCGGGCCCGGGCGGCGGCAGGCGTCTCCTGCCAGGAACTGGGGAAACGAAGAACAGGGCTGCCCCAGGCTCCGGCATAGCGGATGGCCAGCCGCTCGGCGCCCCTGGCACAGCCGGAGATGATGGGCGTCACGCCCTTGCCCTTGAGGTATCCGTCCAATTCGCGGCGGAGCAACTCGAAATCGGAGAAGTCGGTGCCGCCGCTCACTAGAACACGAAAGCTCATGTCCTGGCCCCCTTACGGTCGAAGAAGCCCTCCTTGCTGCGAAAGTCCATGACCTTCTTGACTCCCTCATAGACCTTGTCTGCCCGGTCGATGCAGCCCTGGATACTGCGGATGATGAGCTTGTTGACGGCATTCTGGACACGCTCGTCCAGGACCGTCATCTCAGCCTTTTTCTTCCGCTCCTCGGCGGCCCCCTTGGTACCGGTCAGCCTGGCCAGCTCCACCGTTACTTTGGCGTCCATCTGCATATCGCGGAACATATTTTTTACATTGTACTGGTTGAGCTGAGACTGGAGCCGGGAGCACTCGGCGGGAATGCGCATGGCCAGGGCCTCCAGCTCAAAGGCGGAGAGCTTGATCTCGGAGATGACAGAGCCGTTGACCAGCTTGATCTCCACGCAGGAGTTCACCAGGTCGATGAGGTCCTGCAGGGGCTTGGTGGCCTTGGCGATTTCGGCCTGGGCATAGACCTCCAGACTGTCGATAAGCTGCTGCTGTTCGGGAGTAAAGATATCCATATTGTTGTTCCTCCTGTATATTCTGATGTTGATCCGGGGTGGGCCGGCAGAGTTGTTTCGTTCTCACTATTATTATATGCAGATGTGCCGTTTCGCATTTTAAGGCTGAGGGCGGACGGGCCTTTTGCCAGACATGACCCCTAAAACAAAAAGACCTGGGCATCCCAAAACAGGCAGGTCATAGTTACTGACCTCAACCGGCTGGCCCATCAACACAAATCCGGGCAGCAGGAAGGTCATATCCTCCCCAACATGCTCCGCCGGATCTGGCATATTGATAGGCTCCAGCACCGGCAGCCAGGAAAAATAACCATTGGGCCGGTAGTAGCCGCAGAACTTGGCAGTGTGCGTCTGGCCGCTGATCCACCCCAGGTCCCGGCCTCGCATCGTCGGGTTGCCGATCACCTGTGTCCAGAACATACCGTCCTTGGTGGGCCGGGACTCGGCGCCAGCCTCCGCCCGGGCAATCAGCAGGTCCGTCTCGTCCTCATTAGGGCGACTCTCCCAGAGCCTGGCATCCCGCATGCCTACGATCGGCTCGCTGGGCTCCTTATGGATGTTCGGGATGTGGCACATGAACTCCATTCCAGACATCTTGACCACAGACCCGCGGATAGGAGCCGTACCTGTGCATCCGGAAATGAAGCCCGCCTTCTGGAGCTGGCTCCAGCTAACATTGCACAGCAGGCTTTCCGCCGCAATCAGTTTTTTGCCGACACACAGCCAAGGGAGCATTGCCCCAGGCTGGCCATCGCCGAGCTCTATCTTTTGGTCTTTCTGGTACTCCGGACACGGGCTATGCGGAACAGAAACTCCGTCCAAAAGGAGCCGGCCCGCGGCAAAGGCCGGGGGCAAGAGAAAGCCCATCCGCCACATTTCTTCGTTAAAAAAGACCCACAAACCCTGTCAGCCAGGGTATAGCGTGAGCATGGCTGCCCTGTCCAGTAGGATCTCCCTCCCCCCTGCCCACTGGCCCCAGAGTCCAAACTCAGCTACTGCATCAAATTCAGAAGCAACCTCCAGTACCACATCATAATCGGTGCAGGAGACCAGCTTCCCATGCAGGATATTGCCCGGCATGACGACAGAGACCTGCTCTCCAACCATACTTTCAGGAGAGCATTCCTGAATGGGCTCCAGCACCGGAAGAAACCCAATATGGTTCAGAGAGTGGACATCCAGGGGCGCATCCTTGCTGACCCGGAATGCAAAATGCCAGCCATGGTCCTTTAGAAATGGGTCGAAGATGGCTACAACGACCTGCCTGTGCATCTGAGCAAAGAACTGGACCTCCTTCTGGGTCGCCTCGCCCCATTTCTGCAACAAGGCAAAGTCAGGGCACTCCCCAAGTCCGCTTGCCCCGGCCACATAGGGCAGCCGGCAGATATAACGCCCGCCATCCAGTGTTACAGGCTTGCCTTCCAGCAGATGTTCTCCAGCAATGAACTTGGGCGATAAAGTCAGGTATTGAGGATCGGCAGCAATCAGCTTTCCGCTGCCAGCCACCCAGGCGGTCTTCATGGTCCCATTGGAATCCGTGATCCGCAGGTCCTTTCCAGATTTGAACCGGGTGGCAAAAATGGAGCCAAAATGAACAAACTCCGGCATGTACATCACCTCACATATATTATATGCACTTTGCAATTTTGGCATTTTGGGCAAAAGAAAAGTCGGACCCCCGAATGGGAGCCCGGCGTTGACTTCGTCAAAGAAGGTCGTCGTCATCAACGAGCGGCTTTCCCGCCAAATCATCATAAACACGCGGCTTTTCCGCCAAAGGGTCGTGGAATACGGTCGGCCCGGAGAGAACATCTTCTCCCGCTTTGGCCGCACCGAACCGCTGGGGACTACCCTGGCACATCAGCGAATGCCCAAAACACTTTAGATTCAGCCCCAAGATAGTATTGGCGATGTCTTTGGGCTCCTGGTAGTCTGCGTCTCCGAGCCGCTCCGCATACCGCCAGGCGTCCTCCTTGGACGCCCCGGCAAAGATGAGGGCATTGCGAAGGTTGGACGCCAGCATTTCCTTCGTCTGCTTATAGAGTACGCCGCCCCGGTCCACCTGGTTCCAGGATTGGAGCGAGATGGTGGCGGCCAGCTTGCTGCGGTAGGCATAGGTGAACAGATCCACCAGCTCCGGCGCCGCAAACTCCTGAAACTCGTCCACATACAGCACCCGCGCCCGCCTGGGTTCGCCCATGCGGATCATCGGCCGCCGGTATTTGAGCAGGGCCAGCAGACCGAAAAAACGGGAGAGGCTGCCGAGGGTGGGCTTTGCCGCAGAGACGCAGATGACACAGTTGTCAGAGACCAGCCGGTCGAAGTCGACCTCGCTTACCTGCCCTTTGTCAAAATCCGGGTTCAGCACTGTCCTGAGGTGAGGCTCAGAGATCAGCTTTCCCAACAGAAGTCTCAAACAGGCGGTCTGCTCGAAGGGCTTGGATCGCTCGGCATAGTACTCATTGATGAACCAGCTGGCAATGTCTACATTTTCCTGCCATTCGGCATCTGACGATGCCTTCATCTGTCCAAACTTGGAGACCAGAGCGCGGCCCTTCTGGCCGGGGTTCTGAAGGACTGTGTTTATGTTGATGAAGGTGGCGTATTTGCCATCGACCCCTTCCGCCTTGTCCAGGCGTTTCAACACCTTGACCGCGTTGCTCAGCAGCGACTCATTGAGTGCCCGCAAGCTGGGCGACAGGTCAGACAAGTACTCGCTGACAACGATGCGCAGGTCTTCGAAGACCTCGTTTTCATTTCCAACCAGAGGATTGAAAAAGGGGCACCCTTCCAGCCGTGGGTCCAGCAGGACATAGGGCCGGCCGACCTCTCGGGCGCACCGGGCGGTGGCCTGCGTGGGGATGCCGTCTGCATCGAATACAGCAACGCCCATCAGGGGCTTGCTCTGGATGTCCTGCTGGATCATGGGGAGCATCACCATCTCTCGCTTCCGGGAGTAGGGCGCGCCCAGCAGGACGGCGCCGAGGGTACGATCCTCGCCTTCGATGGCGAGCTTAGGGGTGATATTGATCTTGTTGCACATAGTTGGATTCCTCCTAGTTTTTTATCCCCGCTTGCGGCGGGCATTCAAATCGTATGCACAACGAGACAAAGCTATTCTCCTTAGCCGGCGGCCGGCTTGCGGGTCATGTTGATGTTGATGAGCCCTGTGTCATCCAGGCTTTTCAGATCAGCGATGAACTGCCGGCTGATGGACACCGGATTCGTCACCTTGGTATCGGCGTGGGGTACGAAGACCTCCAGGGCATTCTGGTAGAACTCAATAAGGATGGCAAACGCCTGGGTTCGCTCCCGCTGCTGAGGGTCGCTGCCGTCGCCGGAGAATACGGAGAGATGCAAGTTCTTCTGCGCCTTTGCCAGCTCGTTCTTCAGCCAAAAGTACTCGTTGGCTGTGCAGGTCAGCTTCTTGATTTTCTTCTTCATGGTCAAAACACGCTCCTTTCGGTGGTTGCTTCTATTATATGCAAAGCCAGCCAGACCATTTACCGCAAAAAGACGCCGGAGAGGATTTTCCTCTCCGGCTTGGGGTAGATATGCGGTTAGTCGTCGCTCTTGCCACAAGAAGACCCGCAGGTCGGCAGGACGATGGCGTCGATGTCCGCGCCGCGCAGCAGGATGGGATCCAGGGGAGCGGTCATGGAAATGGACACCGGGATGCGTCGGTTGGCATTGCCGGTTAGCACTGCTTCCATGGCCTCCTTCATGTACCTGGCGTTGGCCGTCTGCCGCATCACAGGAACCTTGTCGATGGCCGACTGCAGGGCCGTCTTCAGGGTGTGCAGATGCTCCTTGGCAGATTTTTGCCCCTTCTTGGGCTGTTTGGTACTGAAGGTGACGCCATACTCATGGTAAATGAGGTTGGCGGTCATTTCCTTCTTCACGGAGCCCAGCTCGATGGTCACATGGGTGCCCGCAGCGGGGGTGAAGACTGGGTTGTGGATGGCGGCCACGAAGGAGCCTCCCTCAGCGTTAAACACCGGTATTTCCACGCGGGCGACGCGATAGCCGTCACTGGCCCACAAGTAAGCGCGGATTCGATTCTTTTCTTTCTCTTCGATGACCTCGATAATGAACTGGTTGCAGATTTCGGCGGCGAAGGAGGTCCCCTTCTTCTTGTCCATGAACTTGCGTCCGGCAGAAATGACCCGGGCGAAATCCTTAGCTGTAAACATAACCATATTCTTCATAGTAATTTTCCTCCAATAATTTGTATATCTCCAGATTTTTGTTGGTTTTCAAACTTCCGCAGGAAGTTCAACGGCTGAGTATCTCCACTCCGGATACCGCCGTTTTGCGGTCTGTGCGGCTTTTTCAGCCGCAGCCTTGGTAGAGTAGCGCTTGGCGCCCTTGATACTGGCCGTGTACCGGACCTTATAGGGCCCCGGAAACCCAACCAGATAATTCGGGATACCACTGCCGTCATCCACCTCAACGATTATATTGCAGGGTGCGTCCAGCACAGAGGCAGAGACGATCTTGCACTTCGGGAAGTCGCGCAGGATCTCCTTTGCGTCGTCCACGCTGAAGATCATTGCCTCTCTCCGGTTTTTGCTGGTTGAGATGGAGCCAGGGCTCCGCTCGCTGACGAAGTACTTGCCGTCCTTAACCACGACCAGCTCATCCTGAGCCTTGGGCTTGGACGGATGCCGGACCGGTTCACCGTAATTGAGGGTGATCCGCGGGTAGAAATCCTTACCAGCGGCAATCTCCTCCTTGGCAGCCTTGATCCAGTCGTCCAGCTCATCAGTGGTGTGGATGTAAGAGAAAGACGACATCTTCATGTAACTTTCCATCACACAGCACTTGATGGCGCCGAACCGGTTGGCCTCGATTAGCTGCTCGATGGACACGGCATTCTTGCAGCCATTCTTGACCCAGGTAACCAGGCCCTTGTCGTCCACCCATTTGCCGCGACGCTGCCAGTGTTCCTGGTAGGGACCGCCGAGCAGCGGTTGGATTCGCTCCATCAGCTTTTCCTCAGTAACGCCGAGCTGGCTCATGAACACAGACCAGTCACGAACCCGGCGCTGGTTCCGGCCGCTGCCCTCATAGCAGTTGCTGTCGCCAGCAAGCCAAAGAGGGGTGTAGCCGGCTCCCGACTTCAGAAAAATTTTGTCATACTCAATCGTATAACTCATGTATATTCCTCCTGTATGTATATTTCCCCCTAATTGAGGCTCTGCAGTGATAGTATGCAGGTCTTCTTAGAATGATTTTGGATTGGGTGTAGGTTTTTTACGAAGAAATGTGGCAGGGATAGGTCTGTTTGCCTGCAGCAAAAGCCTTTTGGTGGAAAAAAGCAGCCCCCTTCCTCACGGAAGGGAGCTTTGTTTTACCGTCGCCGCCATAAAGCCCTTTGCTTTAGCTGCAGGGATATAAGGCGGCATCTGTGCTGGCGACTTCCCTCAGGGAGGTCGTGTGGTTTCTCATTTCGTCCCCCGAAGCGGGGGTACATACGCTGCCTCGCGGCAGGTTTGTTTCCTTAGACTAGGTACGGCCATGCATGGCCCGGGGCTGCAGACCTGGCGTAGCGGCCTGTGTGGGGAAAGCACCCCGGAGTGCGGCCCGTGTCGCGTCTCTGCTCACAGACTTCCCGGCATCCACTGAGGGCAGAAGCCCCCGACTTTAGCCGTGGGGTCTATGACTATTCGGTTGTTCTAAACGCCTGCACAGACAGCAGCCCATCCAGTTCCACGGCCGTCACACCCTGCACAGAGGATACAAAGCGGCTGCGTTCGGTAACCAACTGCGCACCATCCCGTAAAAGCAGGTCGTACTCTGAAATCTCGACCAGGTGCCCAATGACCGGGACCAAATCTCTGGTCCAGATCATCAGGTCCTTTCCGCACAGCTCCGGCCCAATCTCTTTGGAGACAGGCTTTAACTGTGGGCGGATATCCCGGCCGGTTCCCTTGACTGTTACTGCCGGAAGGAAGGATAGCTCATAGGCCAGATTATCGATATAAACGATCTGTCCATCATGATTCAGACTATTCTGTCGGACGAACCGCTCAGGCACAGCCTTAATGACTGGCTCCACCGCCTGGAACAGCCCCTCGTTGGTGATGTTCCATGGAATATTGAGGCTGTTCTCTGCAGATGAGTTTCCAAACTCGATATTCTGCGTCTCCACATGGCGGTATTCCTGCCCCATCCGATATCCTGGATGGACGCAAATGTCGCCTACAATGATCGTCCCAAAGCTCCTGGTTCTCATCCTGGCAGCCCTCCTTGGTATGGCTGCACGCACCATACGCCGGAGCGGTCAATGACAACTCTGTCGCCATCTGTCTCTCCAAAATGCTTGCGGTCGCTCCCAACGATCGGGTGACATGCCGACTCCAGCATCAGGTCATAGTCAGAATACTCACTCAGGATGCCAACATATCCATGGCCGGACTTGGTCCAGACCCAGACCTGCTGCCCAACGCGGGTATCATCAACCTGGATCCGCACTGGATCCAATACTGGCCGCCAGCCCATACCCTTGTCGCTGCCATCTGCCCTGTAGCTGGGGTTGTAGTCCATCTGAGGCGCCCATGCAAGGTGGGCATTTGAGTACTCAGTCTTATCCTGTCCCCAGGACAAATAGTCGTCCTCCGGCTTGTCTAGCTGTCGAACAATACGCCGGAGCTCAGTCGGCTCAGTCAGGTCAGGTCCGCCAACCGGAAGCCGGATCACAAATGGCAAATGGTCGATGTTCACGATCCGTCCGCTGGATAAACAGTAGAAGTTCAACACCTGCCAGTCCACATCCAGGAGGATGTTGGAGTTGGCCACCAGCACATCGTCAATGATGTCCCAGGTAATGTCCTTCCATGGCTGGGTGTCGCCGATGCCAATCCGAGGACAGTGCTTTAGCCCCATTGCCCGCAGATACTTTGTCCCGGGCACAGCTGGCTTGCCGTCTATGTTTAGAGTGCCGAGAAATGTCTTTGCCATGATATGTATTCCTCCTTTGGTTTTAAGCTCCTTAAATTGTTTTCTGAAGCTATCCTATGCTGGCGTGGCAGATGCTATTCTGATTTAGCTTGCAGAAGCGTCTTTTTTACCAGAGAAAAGCTGCCGGGGGTTGGTTTACTCTCCGGATGCTGTGACCTTTGAAGAAGGTCATGTGGTGGCCGCGGGCCGGTTCCCTTCCGGGAGCCTATGCCTGGTCTGGAATGTCTGCCCGTTGTACGCAACAGGAAACTGCTCCCCAGAATGAGAACCATCCACCCTGCATACTATCCAAACAGAACCCAATTCTGGATACATATTTTGAAGGAGGAATACAACTATGAGGTTTATTTGCATTGAATCGTACATGATCCCCACTTTCGGCAACCGCCGCACAGAGCCCTACGGTCGGATGGTGGTAGAGCACAACGGCGAGACCCGCACAGTCCGTTTTGGCGAGCGTGACGGGCTTGGTCGCCGCTACATCACCTTCAACCGCAAGCGCTATTACTTCCACAATAAGGGAAACCTGTACTCCCCCATCTTTGTCTTCGAGGATGAGGATCAGCCGGCCTTCCCTCCGGTTGTAGAAAATACGGCGAAGGAGGCGCATCTGAGCGGTCTGCTGAACACGCTGGTGGATTCAATGGTCGATGAGGTTCATGAAAATCTGCCGGTCATCCGCAAGTTGGTCAAGCTGGGCTTCAGCGAGGACGACATGACGCTCACCCTGGGCTTCCCGCCCGAAGAAGTGCGCAGCGTGCTGGAGGAGGAGAATGGCATCGCTGACGCCTGCTGAGGAGGAACGAAAATGGTATATCAGGGAAAACTTGTGCTGAAAAAGGACGAGTCAGCCGAAATCGACCAACTCCTGATTGCCTGTGGCGGCCGGAAGGAGGGCGATGATGCCTGCGAGGAGAACTGCCCGGTGAAGGACTTCAAGGACCGCGCCATCTTTTATGCGGTGCCGTTCATGGATGGAAAGAGTATGGATATCCGTGCTGCCTCTGGCTGTCCGCCCTGGACGGAAGCAGCCCTGCTTGCCGAGAATGGCGAAGAGCTCCGCTGCACCGAGCCTGGAGAAGAATTCTTCGGGCAGTGGATCCTCGACCACGAGGGGAATCTCTACCAGGTGCAGGTAATCCGGGAAAGAGCTTTCGCTCTCAGGGCTAATGTAGACCTACAATATGTAGGGGGGCATGGTTCAACCTAAATGGATTGTCCGCCGCTCACCCCACATCTAAAGAAGGGGGTCTGTGACCTTCTCCGAAGGTCATGTGGCGCGGCGACATAGATCACGACCATAATATGCAAACTGCCCGAAGCCTATTGGCACAAGAAGCCCCGCAGCCGAAGCTGCGGGGCCTAGTCGTTTTAGGTTCTCAGCCCTCCTGAGCCGGGGCGTTGTAGGCAGCCTTACGCTCCTGCTCACGGGTTGCCAGACCAGCCTTGATGACCTCGCCGGCCACCGTATTCTCCCAGGCGGAGATATAGTGGCAGATGCGGGACATCATGCGGTACATGTCGGCGTCGGAGATCTGGATGAACGCCTCCTGCTTATCGATCATGCCGGACGAAGAGAAGGTGGTGGCGCCCGTCTCCTGGAAGTGGACAGGGGCCTTGGCATTGGTGATCTTCACAGTCCAGGGGTAGTTGCCCAGTTGGCCATCGCCGCGGAAGGTCTGGTGGAAGATGTTGAGCCGCTGCACCGGCACCATATCGCCGTCCTTCACTTGACCGAATGCATGGACGCGGTCCTGGGAGTAGGTGAAGTCCATGTGCCGGGGAACGATAATGGGGCCCAGGCCCGCAGGCGCAGTCTCCTCGGCCGCCCGGTCTCTGGTCTTGGCTAGCAGCTGCTTGGCACCGGAAGCCAGGACTGCCAGCCCAGGAACACCCTTGCCATCCTCATCGGACTTGACAATGCGCTCCAGGAGCTTGACAATGTTGTTCAGGACGCCAAAGCTCATCTCGGCACTCTTGGACAACTTGTGGTTAACGGCCCGCTGCTCCTTGAGGACGGCCAGGTTCGGGTCAATGACCTGGGTGCCGATGTTGCCCTTGCAGATTTCCAGTAACTGCTCGCACAGCTCAGGGCTGATATTGGCGTTCAGGGTGCGGGAGCTCTCGCCGGTGCCAGCCGTGTAGTCGCAGATGTAGACCTTAATGACGCTGACCGGGGCCTTGCCTTTTCGGCCGCCGGCGCCATGCAGGTTGGCATAGTCCTCCTCGTGGGCAGGTACCAGCCCATCGCGGAAATCAATGACCTTATTGCGGCCTGTTGCCTTGGTGATGATCGTGTTTACCATGAAAAAGCCTCCTTCAACTTCAAAGTTATTCTTCACTATTATTATATGCAGATGGCTCGATTTATATTTTAGGCCAATAGTTGTAGAGCCGGTCGCATATCATATTAGGAAAACGCAGGAAAAGAGTGGTTTGGATGAAAACGACCCTTCGGAAGGATCTGAATATTGCCATGGAGCACCCTGGCGCTCCAGAGTTCGAGGAGCGGGCTATCTGCCACTTTCTCGCTGCCCTGGAGCGGTACCGACGGACGCTGCCGCCCAACAAAACCTTGGAGCTGCGGCGGGAGTTGGCGAACCGGGAGCTGATGTATTTCCCGCCAGCGGAAAGCCAGGTCATGTCTGATTTGCATGCGCAGAAGCTGGAGAGTGGCCTCTTCGCTTGGATGGGAGAACCGCATTGGGAGAACATCCTGTTTATCGGAGATATTGGCATGAATGACCTATCCCGAATGGCTCAGACAATCCTCCCTGCTGGATATATGATGGTTGACCATATGGGCTGGTCCCGCGGTGAGGAACCACTGGTCACGGCCATGCTGGCGGATAAGTGAGGTTTTGGATGGAAAAGTTTAGAATTAGGAAGAAAGAATCGATCCGGCGAGCAATCGCCGTGGTATCGGTGGCAACCCTCTGCATGTCAGCCGGGGTCGTGGCGCTGGAGCCTCCTCCCATGTCCCCTCCCCCGTCCTGGACGGAAGGAAGCATGAATATCGAGGAGGAAATTTCGGTTGGATATGGGATGGCAACGCTGGACAAGGAGCCGGTGCCGGTCATATACTACAACCAGAGAGACCCGCAATATGGAAAGCTGCCATTTGGGACTGACATCATCGAAACGCATGGCTGTGGTCCGACGGCAATGGCGATGGTCGTATCTTCGTTAACAGACAAGCCTATGAATCCTGCACAGATGGCACAGTGGGCGTATGAGAACGGATATTGGAAAGAGAGGAAAGGCGCACTGCATGACTTGATTCCGGCCGTAGCGCAGGCGTGGGGCTTGGATGTTGTTGGCTACCAAGCGGAAGACGCCAACCAGGTGCTGGCAGCTTTGGAGCAGAAGAAACTGGTCGTTGTGCTGATGTGGCCTGGACACTTTACCGCCAGCGGGCATTTCATCATCCTGCGAGGATTGGATGAGGATGGAAAGGTCGTTGTAGCTGATCCGTCGAGCAGAGAGCGGTCGGAGGTCAGCTGGGATTTCCATCTCATTGTGGATGAAGCTGCAAAGAAAGCCGGGGCCAATGGGCCGTTCTGGGTCATCGGGTGAGGGTCGCATCTTTATTAGCGAAGAAATGCGGTGAGGGAGTCTTTGTTCTGCGATGAGCTCTCGCCTCATTGGGTTCCTGCAACTTTCCTACGGGCAGTTGTGTGGTCGGAAGCCGTGTGTGGTCCGTGAGACCTGCGGCGTTGTTGCTAAGAGCGGGGAAACCTCACGGACACGGCACCGGCTCTGGAACAGAGCCGGCCCGCGGCAACAGTTCCCGGCAAAGAAAACTGCCCCATCAGCATTTCTTTGTTAAAAAAGAATGGTTCTCAAAATATAAAAATGGAGAAGTGCATATAATATAAGTAAAGAAGCCATTTAACTTTACAAAATGGACAGCGGGAAAGCCCGCTCCGTAAGGGGTGGGAGCAGTCAGAGTCCGCACAAAATTTTTAGGAGGAACAACATGAAAAGGCACGACGATAAAGAAATAACCGCCCAAAACCTGGGCGAGATGCTCCTGCGCAATAACACATCTATGACCCGAGGCGAGTTTTTCCACTGGTTGTCCCCCATCCTTTCTAGCAAGGGCTCCGGCATCCGCTGTGGCGATGTAGCCATCCCTGAGGGCCTTGGCGAAAAGCACTATCCGGTCGTCATGACCGATGCTGCAGCCGTCCCTGAGCATGGCCTGACTATCGATGAGATGTTTGGCGCCGCCCTCCATGTGCTGGAGGGCCCACTCATCGGAGCCATCATTGCGGAGAACAAGGTTGCCTGGAACGATGTGGATTTGGACACGGTACCTAACAATGGCAGCGGAGCACTGTTCTCTGTTGTCATCAACAAAAAGTGCAAGTTCACCGCTATCTATGAGAGTGGTCCCGACTATATCCGCATTGCTTCCATTACAGGAAAGACCGATGATTCCATTATCAACCCCAGGTACTTCATCATTGAGGTAGATGAGTACGGCGCCATTAGCTGCCCGTCTATGGTGGCCGACGATCCGTCCCTTCAGGATAAGCTCGCTGAGATGGAGGCCGACAAGTCTGAAAACTGAGCGCAAAAAAAGAGCCCGTCAGGGCTCTTTTTTGATGCGGCGAAAAGGCCTGCTGCGGCTAGGGTCTTCGGCGAAGGCCCCGTACCGATCCATGACAAACACGCGGGTGCCAGGTTTGGCCTGGAAACTGTGAGTTTTGTCTACTAGGGTGACGATATGGACATAGGTTTTACCGGCCTCAAGGACTAGGGTGAACCCATGTTTTTCGTCCACAATGGCTGTGGCACACCAGTCGCCGGACTTTGGGACCATGCACTTGTCAGTGCTGTCCCATTCGGCCTGATGTTCCACGATTTCGGGGCCGAGCAGGCTGTTCAACCAGCCGACAGCGACCTCGACAACCATGCCTGGCTGGATCCAGGTTCGCTGCTGGGTCCGCTTCCGGATGTGCTCTCCAGCGATCACGGAGTAGTACTGCGACTGCAGACCGTAGTAGACTTCCGCTCTTGCGAGGAGGAAGCTCTGGTCTGCGCGGCCCTGAGACGCCATGTACAGCAGTTTTCTGCCGAACTCGACGCAGGTCAAGTGCTGCTCGGCGCAGGCGAGTATCTTGGATAGTTCTTGATTCTCATCTTTCTCGATGACCTCAAAGCGGCGGTCGATCATATGTATTCTCCTCCTTCGCATTTTGGCGCAGGTGAATATTTCCGCAACATTCGCCTGCGTGGGCCAGACTTGTGGAAATTCCGCCCAACGCGATATGTACCTCCAATTTCGCAGCCAAACCTTGCCCCAAGGCCGCCTGCGTAGGCTTTTTGCCCTCTGTTTGTTGCCTCCTATATGTAAAATGACATTTTGGCCTGTCATGGCTGGCCGCGCATTGAGCATGGTGCGACTTGCTGTGTTTTCATAGCCTGCCAGGGGAGCAGAAAACTATGAGGAGCGAAAAAGGATATCCCCTTTGCCAGGTTCGTAGCCTGACTTATATATGAACTATCCACAGGTTGGTGCTCTCCAAAGTGGGGTAATGCTTAATCCTATGCAAATTGCATAAAAACAATTCTGGGCAGCGTATAGGGGTTTGCAGTCTTTTTTAACGAAGAAATGTGGCAGAGAGATTTGTTTTTTGCCTGAAGGCTTTTGCTGCGGGTCGGTTCCCTCACAGGAACCTATGTAGGGTCCGTGAGACATCCTCTCTCCTGCCACCGGTTCCCATGTTGTACGCAACAATGGAGAAAGGGGTCTCTCCTGGAATGAGATTTCCCAGCCTCGCATAGTATTGGATAGATACCCCAATTCCGGAGATTTGCAAATCTGAAAGGAGATAGATTATGAACACCAGAATCAATTACCTCTACAGGGATGCCAGTAACTATAAGGTTCATAACACTGCAGTCATCCGTGGTGAGCTCTCTGAGGAGGACCAGAAGACCATCCTCTCCTGTCTGGAGGACGGCGAGTATTTTATCCCCAGTCAGGTGGGTCTGGATGAGGAGCGGTTCGGCTCTTGGACCGAAGACGACCACTGCTGGTTTGAGCTGGAGCCTGGTTTTGCTGAGCCAACCAACGCGGCTCCCGGCAACCTGACCTGCGAGCAGCTGGTGGCCAACTTTTTGGCTGCCAAGGGCAACTGGGACGATGGCAGCGAACCGGAGCCGGGCCCCGGAGCCCCCTCTGGCGCTGTTGTCCACCACAGTACGACTGTCTTTTTCGGTACCCTTTGAGCGAGCAAAAAACCTCCCCGCAAGGGGAGGTTTTCTTTGCGGATATATCAGTCTGGCTCTTCCTCGTCGGCGGTCCAATCAATCCGGGATGAACCACAAACGCTAGAAGGCATAAGTTCGGACGCCAGCGAGAAAATGGCTTTAGCGTGGGTAAGCGATTCCATAGCTGACATCTTTTCTTCCGCCTTCTGGACTTCCTTCTTGGATACCCAGGCAGAGAACACGCAGTTGTCCCAGCTGGCCATAGCATAGGCATGGATGAGGTCACAGGTATGGCCCAGTTCTGTCACCAGTCGAATGTCGGACAGCGTATGGCCTGACCGCCGCCACTCCTTCTCGGCTGGGTCGTAGGAGATCCGCTCTCCAGACTCCTTCTCGGCATAGTACATGCGGGCAAAGACCTTAGCGTATGCCTCATCGGAGACGCCAGACTCCATGAGGATTTCGTGGATGTCCTCCAACAGGTCTTTGTCGTTTTTTGCGAGAGCCAGGGCAAGCTCATAATTTTCACCGGTCATAAAAGGGACGCCTCCTTCTAAAAATATCATATTTACAATATATGCAAACAGAAAGAAATTCATTCCGAGAACCGAGAGCCGCCTGCACATTTTTGGATGAAAACCGACGGACAGTTGCAGAATTAGAGCGAGTCGTTGAATACAACGACAGAGCGAACTACTCCCCCTAAATGAGGGCGGGTTCCCTCATTTAGGGGGAGTTTCAATAGACGCCACATGACTTTCTCCGAAAGTCACAAGTATGAGGAGCCGAGGATGCCCGCACTCTGCCGAAGTCGGGCATGATGCCCCTGACAAAGGCATCCAGGATCGCCTTCCGGATCGTGTTGCGACCCTAGCGAAGCGGGTCGTGTGGGCGCTACCGTTGAAGTCCGAGTTCAGGACCTGGCCGCTCTTGCTGCGGTACAGCCCGCGCTTGAACCGCCG
>ENA-OZEJ01000075-OZEJ01000075.1-human-gut-metagenome-genome-assembly--contig:-NODE-75-length-43474-cov-6.470347_pt1 | contig 43474 bp, 50 predicted proteins | sample MGYA00245067_ERZ653607 | MGnify/ENA primary metagenome ERZ653607 (study PRJEB26926, sample SAMN06164999) | human gut metagenome | biome: ENVO:00009003; feature: ENVO:2100002; material: ENVO:00002003...
TAACTTTTAAAGAAGTCTGAGATGGCGGGTATGGAATCTCAGATTACAATTGACGTGCATAAAAAAGAGACATTATGATCACTCATAATGTCTCTTCCAATCTTCTGTTATGTATTCCGATTAATGCACATATGCTGCTGTACCTGGTGCTGCCGGCAATGGGTTTGGAGCATTCTCCCCCATCGCATCCTTTGGAATAATCACGATCTGAATTGCTTCCAGTCTCTTTGCTAAACCGGATGTACCTGCGATTGAGCCATTCTTTGCCCAGCCGAGCCAGCCATAAGTCTGTGCATGTACACGATAGTATACATCATAGTACTGTGCCAGCTGACCTGTTAACTGAATACGAATTGCCTCCAGACGCTTTGCTTCTCCGCTTGTTCCAGATGGCTGTCCATTATATTTCCAGCCCTGTGACCAGCCATAAGTCTGCACATGTGTTGCATATGCAATGCCACCACTGATATTATTCAACTGTGCATTGTTTACCTTGATCGAGATTGCTTCGAGTCTCTTTCCCTCTCCGCTTGTTCCGGAGATAGAACCATCACTTACCCATTTCTGGTTACCATATGACTGTACATGTGTCATGTAAGAAACTGCACCTGAACCATCGGTTGTCGGGTTCTTACCCATATCTACGAATCCACCACCGATCGTTCCATCAAAGCCCTCGTAATCCGTTGGATAATCTGTCTTTGGCATAATGATAATCTGGATTGCTTCCAGTCTCTTTGCCTGTCCTGCAGTTCCTGCATAAGCACCATTCTTTACCCAGCCAAGCCAGCCATAAGTCTGTGCCTGTACACGATAATAAATATCATACTTGTTCTTGTTTGTACCAGTCAGGCGGATCTGAATTGCCTCCAGACGTTTTGCCTCTCCACTTGTACCAGATGTTTCACCATCTTTTTTCCATGTTTTCTCCCAGCCCTTTGACTGAATATGTGTACGGTACTCAACGCCAACACCATACCCTGGCTCTACAATGATCTGGATTGCTTCCAGACGTTTTCCTGCTCCGACTGTTCCGGATGTTCTTCCGTTCAAAGTCAATTTTCTCTCCCAGCCTTTTGACTGTACATGGGTTCTATACCCAACATTCGGATAACGCTCACCCTCGCTGTTATACCAGTATGCTTCCGATGTTATGCCATTTGTCATTACTAGTCCGACCAGCATCATGAATGCCATCAGGACGGCTGTCACCCTTTTCCAACATTTTTTGCCTCTCATCCCTTTAAATCCTCCTTTTTTATCCTACGTTTCCATGGTTATTAAAACTATATAGCCAGAAACTATATTTAGTATAACACATGATAATAAATTTGCAATAACTTTGTTTTTTTTACATTCTATTTACAAAACAAAAGAAGGAGCACAAGCAATACCTGTGCTCCTTACCGTCAAAAACAACGTTCTTTATTTCACTGTTAAATTTGGATATCCCTCTTTAATCATCGCTTTCAACATTGATTTCATATCATCCTTCGACTCGTGGTGTCCACCCTCACATCCATCGATAACTGTATACAGATATCCATCAATTACCGAATCGTACTGTGTTGCCTTTGATCCATCAACCTTGACTGCTACATTATACCATGTCTGCAATGGATTTGCGCCTCCCAAAATCGGAGTTGCACCCTTTCCATTCGCAATCATCTTCTGAACGACTGCCTTGTTGTTTACAAAATCCAAGGTCTCGTCCTGAATCTTATACATCACATCGGTATCGCAGCAAAGTGTCTTTAATACAAGCGCTGCAAGCTCTTTGTTTGGACACTTATCCGTTACAGAAAGATATGTACCACCCCAATTATAAGCGGAAGGACCTGCACAGATATTTCTCTTTCCTGCTGTAGCGGAACCACTTTCCTCATCGTTGATTGACCAGTATACAAACCATGGGCATCCGAAATAGCCAAATACATCCCCTGTGAAATCACTTCCCCAGCCATCAGTCCAAGGATCATTCTTGTTTGTATAACCATTGTCGATCAATTGCATTGCCAGCTCTAAATATTTGTCAACAGCCGGATCAATCGTAACAGTACCATCATTTACCCATGCACTCTTTCGATCTGCCAATGCCGCATTCTGGATTTCCTTTGGTCCGGATACCATCTTATAGCCTGCCTGCTTCATCTTTTCTGCAGTCTGCATAAAGGCATCCCAATCCTTTACATATGTCTGTACCTTTACCGGATCAGAAGTTCCAAGCACCTTCTGTGCAATATCTGTACGATAGACAAAACATCCCGGTGTTGCCTGCCAGCAAAGTCCTTTTAACTTGCCATTTACGGTTGCATAATCAATGGTGTACTGGAATTCATTGCTATAATCCTTCTTTGTAATACCAATGCTGTCCATACTCACAAACATATCCGAAGACATAAAATGTTTTGACACATCCTCGTCAATGGCTACTATCGAAGGAACCTTCTGACCGCCCTTCTGATATGCAGCTTCGATTTCTTTCTTGTATTCGTCGCTTGTTCCGCCAAGTCCCAGATTTTCATATTTTACTTTGTCTGCATACTGTGGGTATTTGTCCTTAAAATACTGCAACCGGTCTCCCAGCTCTGTGTTCCATGAATATACATAAATGATACTATTATCTACTGGCTCCGGTGTTCCCTGATAAGCCTTGGCATTGGAAGCTGCCGGCAATGCATTTGGAGCATCGCTACCCTTTTCTACCAGACAGATCTGGATTGCTTCTAATCGTTTTCCAAGTCCTGCTGTACCTGCAGTCTCTCCGTTCTTTGCCCAGCCCATCCAGCCGTATGACTGCGCATGTACACGATAATATACATCATAATAAGAAGAAATCGTGCCGGTCAACTCAATTCGAATGGCTTCCAGACGTTTTGCCTTTCCACTCGTTCCAGACATCTGACCATCCTTTTTCCATTCTTTCTCCCAGCCAAATGACTGCACGTGTGTCTTATAACGGATACCTCCGGTATAGCCAAGCTTCGATGCATTTAACTTGATATAAATTGCTTCCAGACGCTTCGCCTCTCCGCTTGTTCCGGCAATACTGCCATCGCTTACCCAGCTCTGGTCTCCATATCTCTGCACATGCGTTTTGTATGTTACCACACCATTTGCATCGGATGTATTTGTCTTTGCTGTTCCGACAAATCCACAGCTTTCAGAGCCCTTTAATGACTCTCCGCTTGCATTGTACATGTAGACTGGAGATTCCCATTTCTGAACTATAATAATCTGGATTGCCTCCAGACGCTTCGCCTGTCCTGCTGTACCTGCTGGCTCTCCATTTTTTACCCAGCCCATCCAGCCATAGGTCTGTGCATGTACACGATAATATACATCATATAAATCTGCATTATTACCAGTCAGACGAATCTGAATTGCCTCCAGACGTTTTGACTGTCCACTTGTGCCGGATAACTGTCCATCATGTTTCCAGCCCTGCCAGCCAATGCTCTGCACGTGCGTACGGTATTCAATTCCAATACCATAACCACCGTCTACATGAATCTGAATGGCTTCCAGACGTTTTGCCTTTCCAAACGTACCGGAAGATTGTCCGTCCTTCTTCCAGCTTTTCTCCCATCCAAATGACTGCACATGTGTCTTGTACATAACACTTGGAACAGTTACTTCGATTTCCCCGTCTTCTGTCCATGCAGTTTCTTTCCTCGCTGCTTCGGAGGTGATTCCATTTGTCAGAACCAATCCAAGCACCATGACGAATGACAACAAAAATGCAGTCAGCCGTTTCCAACATTTCATTGCTCTCATATAAAGCCCCCTTTGTTATTTTTTATTGACAAAGCAAAAAAGTCTGCAATTACGCAGACTTTTCCGATATGTGCAAGGAGTTTATATAATCATTGTCACAAACACGTATTACATTCTCCCCTTTTCTCCGTCTACCTTGCCAATACAGTTCCAATTATAAGAAAAAAATATGCATTTTCAATATGTGACAAAAAATGTGACGGTTTTTGTAATTTTTAGCGATAGCATTTTATATAGTTGTGTTTTAAAATATACATAGCATTAAAGTATAGTGAGGAAAATTATGGATACAATACAGGCTTTGATCAAGCACTACATCGAATCAAACGGATATACGGTATATTCTATCTCTCAGCAAAGCGGCCTCAATCGTACAACACTTCAGAAAATCTTATCCGGGCAAAGAAAAATCACAAAAGAAATCTACGAAAAGCTTCTTCCGTTTTTCGCACTTTCGCCGATTGACAAGGAAGAATTAGAACAGGCTTTTTTGATCAATCAGATTGGACCCGAGCGTTTCCAGACACATATGGAAATCAAGCGTATTTTGGAAATGTCCACATCGACGCTCTACCAGACAGACGATTCCCCTTATGATTTGATTGTATCAAATGTCGATACCTGGTCGAACTGTATGTTGATTCAAGGCACCTATCAGATTGTAAACGCAATCTATTCTGTCGCCCTGAAAAATGTGACAACCGAAGATCATCCATTTATATATACATTTGCTGATATGAGTCACCCATACGCGTCTATCTTTTTCAAGCCGCTGTATCATCCGACATTTCAACCACTACATGTAAAGCACTTAATTGAATATCAGAAAACGCTAATCGATGGGGAAAACTATGATAATATTCACAACATCCAGATCCTAACAAATCTGCTGCCATCATTTGCCGCATTTCCTGGCACATTTGAAGTTCACTATTATTACTCTGCGCGAAATCGTTTTAAACAGCAGGCAACCGCATTTCCATATTATGTCATCACGAATACACATGTAATCCTGCTGTCTCCAACCTACGAGACAGCCATGATATTGAGCGACAAAGCAATTCACGAGTATTATCTGCACAACTACGAGCAGCTTCTTGCCCGGTCCAACATCCTGACCTCCGGCGCACAGACACCGCTTGACCTGTTAAATGTATTAAATGGAGTAGATCCGGCATTAAACTATCCAATCTGCCTGAATATCCAGCCCACCATCGAGAAATATCTCACGCCGGAAATGATTGACAAATACATGTTGGAATCCCCTTACAAGGATGTCATCCGCGCCAAATTATTAGAACGGATCGGTCAGCTTACGAAGGAAAGCCATACGATTCTCTTCACGCTGGAAGGCTTAAAATTATTTACCGCGGAAGGAAAAAATGTGAATTTCCCGGATACGCTCGCTGCCCGCTTTGATATCGAAGACCGTATTTATATTCTCCGCAAATTTATAGAGGCAAACCAAAATGATACAGACTATCATTTTCTGCTATTAGATCCTTCCAAAATACATACGTCTCTGAATATTTCCATCGCGTTTACACCGCCATCCATGACGTTCCTGATGCTGGTACGAAACGATGGGAATTCCATGATTCTTCCACTGGAAGAGCACACACTTTGCAGCAGTATCATGGACTTCATCCAGACGCTGCCAGAATACGGATATGTGTGCAGCGTAGAACAGACGAACCGATTTCTTCAGGAAGAAATCGAGCAATTAAAAAAGCAGCTATAAGCGGCTGCAAGTCAGATATCAAAAAAGAGGGTAAGCTGCCCTCTTTTTTCATCTACCACAAATCTTCCCGATTTCGAATGGAATCTGCCTCCGTGATCTGCCGGATTACCTTACACGGATTTCCAACCGCCAGGGAATGTGGCGGAATATCCTTTGTCACCACACTGCCTGCACCGATCACACAGCCTTCGCCGATCGTCACACCACCGGTCACAACGACATTGCTTGCAAGCCAGCAGTTATCTCCGATCGTAATTGGCTTTGCGTACTCATCATCGTATGCCGTGCCATCCTGCCTGAACTTGATGTTACGCTCCTGATAGCGAAACGGATGCATCGGTGTCACAAGCGATACATTCGGTCCGATGAAGACGTTATTGCCGATATGCACCGGACAGGTATCTAACACCGTGAAATTAAAGTTTGCAAACGTATTTTCACCGATTGTCGTAAATTTCCCATAGTCAAAATAGATCGGTCCCTGCAGATACACGCCCTTCGCGCAATCAGGGATCAGGTCACGCATTATCTGCTCCCGCGCTTTCTCCTCGGTGTCTGCAGTCTGGTTATAGGTCTGACACAGCTTATGTGCCTTTGTACGGATGGCAAGTAACGTCTCGTCCGATGAATCGTAGATCTTGCCTGCCAGCATCTTTTCCTGTTCTGTCATGTCTTGCACCTCTTTCTTAGTTCATAGTACATTCCTTATCTTTTCTTAAACGATGTTTTACGAATCCAACCAGATACATATTTCCTATTGCCAAAGCAAACGTACCAAGCCAAAAGCCAAGCACCTTTGTCAACATATCAACATCAGGGAAGAATCTCTCAATTACTCTCAACACTGCTATATGCCATACATATAACGGCATACTAAGCCTGCCCAGGCATGAGAAAAATCGACAGGACATATCCGGCACCATGCTCTGACCGGAAAATATAATCGTCACACTTACCACAAAGCACAACAGATTTCCACGCAGAAACTTAAAATGCGGGTAACAGGTCACAATTGGAAACACATATGTGATTACTTCCAGCACTGACAGCCACACCCTGCATGTTCGATTTAATGAAATCCCTCTTAACCAATCCGCCAACAACGCTATAGTCGCGCCCAGACACAGACCCGCAAATGTTCGTACCAATCGATTTGGAAACTCATGTGCACCATAATCATATGTATGAAGATAATAAAAAAGTGCTACATAAAAACAAATCATGCCAGATAACCGGCGATTCCGCATCATCAACAACAGGCAGAAAAACGGGAATACCAGACACATCGCTGATAAAAACCACATTGTAAACAACAACGATCCCTCCGGTGCAGCCTCAGACAGATATAGCATCTCAAACGGCATATTTTCAAATGACCGTATGAAGTTTCCAAATGCACCTTCTCCTATATAATGCCAATTCATAGCAATATATGTAATCAATATCGCTCCCGTAGTATACGGGAGAAACTGTACAAACTTCTTTCCCGTATACTCAACCGCTATTTTCACAGCTTCAAAGTGTTCCTGTGGTTCCTGTTTCTCGAAATGTCTCATTGTAAAATATCCGGTTATTATATAAAAGAACTCTACAAAAAACCAGCTTAGTTGAAATGGTCGGTCCTGATAGCCAAAATGTGCATTCATGATCAGCACAGCCCCCAGAAAACGCATAAGCTCTATTTTCCCGATTCTCATATTTATCTCCCATCAAAAAAACATTTTAATTTATTATGTATATTAGTATAGAATCCGTCAAAAAACAACCGCCTTTCCGTGCGTTTTTTATTATTCATTTTACATTTTGGCAGTTATACTGTATAGTAGATTTTAGATTTTTCATTTTCTGCATAGTTCGTGCGGAATAATTTTCAAAATATTCAGAGAGAGAGAAATTATATGAGCAAACGTGAATCTTTTACTAACCGTCTCGGTTTCATCCTCGCCTGCATCGGCTCTGCCGTCGGCATGGGCAATATCTGGATGTTCCCGACACGTGTATCCCTCTATGGTGGCGGATCGTATCTGATCCCATACTTTATCTTTGTCGTTTTGATTGCATCGACCGGTGTCATCGGGGAAATGAGCTTCGGACGAGGCACACGATCCGGTCCGATCGATGCCTTTGGTGCCGCCTGTGAATCCCGCGACAGACGTAAGGTCGGCGAAACACTTGGTTTTATCCCGGTGCTTGGTTCTCTTGCGATGGCGATTGGGTATACCGTTGTCATGGGATGGATTCTGAAATACATGATCGGAACATTTACCGGAAGCACACTTGCCCCGAATAGTATCGATTCCTTCGCCGCATCGTTTGGTGGAATGGCTTCTGCCTTCGGCAACAATCTGTGGCAGATCATCGCACTTGTAGTTGCTGTTATAATCCTGATGTTCGGTGTCGGAAATGGTATCGAGAAGGCAAATAAGATCATGATGCCGGTGTTCTTCCTGTTGTTTTTGATCCTTGCAATCTACACCGCATGCCAGCCGGGCGCCATCGACGGCTATAAGTATATCTTCCGCGTCGAGCCTTCTGCTCTGGCAAAGCCGGAGACATGGATCTTCGCTTTGGGGCAGGCATTTTTCTCCCTGTCTGTTGCCGGAAACGGAACGTTAATCTATGGTTCGTATCTGCCGGACAACGAGGATATTCCTGCTTCCGCTGGTCGTGTTGCCTTATTCGATACCATCGCCGCGATGCTTGCAGCACTTGTTATTATCCCGGCGATGGCGACAACCGGTGCACAGCTTGACCAGGGAGGTCCCGGACTGATGTTTATCTTCCTTCCTAGCTTATTTAAGTCTATGCCAGGCGGACACATCGTGGCGATCATCTTCTTCGTGGCAGTCTTCTTCGCAGGACTTTCGTCTCTGCTTAACTTATACGAAGCACCAATCGCAACGGTACAGGAGAAGCTTCATTTAAACCGCAAACTTTCCTGTCTAGTCATCGGTGTGATCGGTGTGATCGTGTCCATCTGTATTCAGGGAATCGTATCCGACTGGATGGATGTTCTGTCCATCTACATCTGCCCGCTTGGTGCAGGTCTCGCCGGTATCATGTTCTTCTGGGTATACGGTAAGAACTATGTCGAAGAGCAGGTCAACCTTGGCCGCGACAAAAAATTTACAGACAAGTATGTACCTGTCTGTAAATATCTGTACTGCCCGATCTGTATCCTTGTGCTGATCCTTGGTATCGCACTGGGTGGGATTGGGTAATGATTCGTAGATTCACTATTCTGCTTCCATCGCAAGCTCGGTCTGTCGTGTGAGTTCTGCATCACTGATAATTGTAATTCGTCCCTCGTCGTACTGCTCCTGTACCCAGTCGTACACACGGCGCACGAGGGGCGATTTTTTATCGACTGGCGACATGCCCTTCTTCTTGCGGTACTGGTTGATCCAGTAGCCGACACCGGCGATGCCGGATGTGGAGTTTACTGATACCTTTGGTGGGCGGTCGAGCAGCGTGTCGGTGTCGAAGATATTGTAAATCTCATGATTTTTGAGCATACCATCGGCATGGATACCCGCTCTTGTCAGGTTGAAGTTCTCGCCGACAAACGGTGTCATCGGTGGAATCTCATAACCGGTTTCTTTGCTGATATAGTCCGCAATCTCTGTGATCACTTTCGTATTCATCCCATTTAAGTGTCCGCGCAGGGATGCATATTCAAATACCATCGCTTCGAGCGGTACATTTCCGGTACGTTCCCCGATGCCGAGCAACGAACAGTTGACAGCACTTGCACCATACATCCAGGCAGTCGTCGCATTTACAACACCTTTGTAAAAATCGTTATGACCATGCCACTCCAGCATCTCGGATGGCACACCGGAATAATGCTGCAATCCATAGATGATACCGGACACGCTTCGTGGTAAAGATGCGCCCGGATACGGCACGCCAAATCCCATCGTGTCACAGGCTCGGATCTTGATCGGCACGCCGCTTTGCTCGGACATTTCCATCAGACGGTTTGCAAACGGAACGACAAATCCATAGAAATCCGCACGTGTAATATCCTCAAAATGGCATCTTGGGCGAAGTCCTGCTTCGATACAGTCTGACACGATCCCAAGGTACTTGTCTAATGCCTGCTTTCTTGTCAGCCCCATCTTGTGAAAGATATGGTAATCCGAACAGCTCACAAGCACGCCCGTCTCCTTGACTCCAATGGATTTCACCATCTCGAAATCTTTCTTGTTCGCACGAATCCATGTCGTGATCTCCGGGAACTCATAGCCTAACTCCATACATTTCTCAAGTGCCTTGCGGTCCTTCTCCGAATACACAAAGAACTCGGTCTGACGAATCATGCCGTTCGGACCACCAAGCTCATGCAAGAGCTTATAGATATGCACCATCTGCTCCATTGTGTACGGAGCACGCGACTGCTGTCCGTCACGAAATGTCGTATCCGTGATGAAGATATCTTCCGGCATCTTTTCAGGCACCCGGCGATAATTAAATGCAATCTTCGGCGTCTCCGTATACGGGAACATCTCGCGGAAAAGCTCCGGCGATTCCACGTCCTGTAACTGATAGCTGTATGGGTCTAATTCCAATTTGTTCGTCTTGTTGCTTAGTCTGATTTCCTGCATATGCCGTCCTCCATCCTTCGGATGTTTCATCCAATTTTGTTGCACTCATTATAAACACATGCTATATTATATGTAAAATAGATAATTTTGATAGTAATAATCGAATTTGCGAATAATAGGAGATTTTTATGGATATCGAAGCATTAAATACGTTCCTGACACTTGCCAATACGAAGAACTATACGCGCACTGCCGCACAGCTTTTTGTCGCGCAGTCCACCGTGACAAACCGTATTCACGAACTGGAAAAAGAGTTGAATATCGCACTCTTCACGCGCAACAACCGCAGCGTCGAGCTGACAGTGGAAGGGGAACAGTTCAAGGACTATGCCGAAAAGGTCATCACACTGACGAATGCGTCACTCTCCGAAATCAGTTCCTTACACAAATACGCAAACCACCTGCGCATCGGTTGCTCTGATTCGATCTACGAAGGACATCTGGCGCCGATCATCTTAGAGCATCAAAGACAGTTTCCAAACGACGCCCTGAAGATCACGATTGGTCTTTCCAACCTGCTGATGGAGCAATTGCAGAACGATATCTTCGATGTGATCTTCACCTATCTTCCTATGAAAAAATCATCCTATCACTGCGAGGTCTACAAGCAGGATAAGATGATTTTAGTGACTGATTATTATAATACGATGTATGCACGCGGTATCACGAAGCAGGCGTTGATTGCCGAGAATTATCTGATGTGCAATTTCGCCCTGCAGGATGTCGGACAGTTCATCCGAAACTTATTTCCGCGCTACCATCAGTTTTCACTGGAAATCGATGACTGTTCCAAGATCATTCCTTTTTTGCTCGGCTCGGAAAGCTATACGTTCCTGCCCGCGGATACAGCTCGTCCATTCTTAGAAGCGGGCAAGCTCCGCGTCATTCCATTACTGGACTTGGAAACACCGGTCATCAACAGTTACATGATCTGCAAGAACAGTAAGCGGGAATTGTGCCAGTCGATTTTTATGTAATTTCATGTCACCACGCGGCAGCGTGCCTCATTTATTGGAGAGTTTTCCCCTTTCCGCTACTTTCTCCCCAACCTGCTTGCTTCTCAAAAGCTTCCGGTTGGGGAGTTTTGCGCCATTTCACATTTTCTCCCCAACCCGCATTGATTGATTGCAAGCTTTTATGGTAGAATAGATAAACTACAAACTAAATTAGACAGGTATGGTACATTTATGAAAAAAGAACAAACTAGAACATCGTTCAAAAGCCGCTGGGGATTTATTCTTGCATCGGTCGGTTCCGCAGTCGGCATGGCAAATGTCTGGGGATTTCCAAATAAAATGGGAAGCAATGGCGGTGGCGCCTTCCTTCTTATCTATTTATTGTTTATATTTTTGTTTAGCTACGTCGGACTTCCGGCGGAGTTTGCGATTGGACGCTGGTCACACACAGGAACACTCGGGTCCTATGAAAATGCATGGCGTTCGCGAAACGAAAAACTCGCCCCTGCCGGGCGCGCACTTGGCTGGCTGCCACTTGCAGGTTCCCTGTGCATCGCAATCGGCTATTCGATCATCGTTGCTTATGTATTAAAAGCATTTGTTGACTCTGCTTCCGGACTATTGATGCAGGTCAACACTTCCGAATGGTTCGAATCGTTCTCCATGACGGATTTCTCGGTTGTACCATTCCATATAATTGTTATCATTGGTACTTTGCTTACATTGTTGCTTGGTGCCAGCAGCATCGAGAAGAGCAACAAAGTAATGATGCCGCTTTTCTTCCTGATCTTCGTCGTACTTGCTGTGCGCGTGGCTCTGCTGCCCGGTTCTGCAAGCGGATATGAATTTATGTTTATTCCAAGATGGGAAGCCTTGAAAGATCCAACCGTCTGGATCACTGCCATGGGGCAGGCGTTCTTCTCCCTGTCCGTAACCGGAAGTGGTATGATTGCGTATGGATCCTACTTAGACCGGAAAGAAGACGTCATCGCAGTATCGAGACATACCGCGATTTTCGATACGATTGCAGCTTTGGTTGCCGCGCTTGTGATCATCCCGGCATGCTTCTCTTATGATGTCAGTGTGGACGCAGGGCCAAGCCTGCTCTTTATCACATTGCCATCGATCCTGCAGGATATTCCGCTTGGACAGGTCTTTGCGATCATCCTGTATGCGGCAATGATCTTCGCCGGTGTAAGTTCCCTGCAGAACATGTTTGAAGCGGTTGCCGAATCCCTTCTGCATCGCTTCCCGAAGCTGCGCCGTACTGTTGCACTCGGCATTATCTGTGTGATCTGCCTTGGTGCCGGAATCGGTATGGAAGCCATCACCCGCTGGGGAATCTGGATGGACCTCGTCTCTATCTACATCATCCCGATCGGCGCAACACTTGGTGCAATTTCCTGGTTCTGGATTATGAAGAAAAGTGATTTATTTGCAGCGATCAATGAAGGTGGCAGGAAGCCACGCGGAAAGCTGTGGTATTTCCTTGGGCGATACCTGTATGTGCCAATCGCAATCATTCTATGTGTGATTGCACTCGCAATGAAAGTGGCATTCTAAATGAACCGAGCAGGCTGACACCTACTCGATATACAAACATTGTCATCCCGCCTATCAGCTTGATGAACATTGATCCTCTTATAGAAGTCTGTGCAAGCACAATTTCTGTATGACAGCTTATTGCACAGAAAACGGATGATTGCACAATGTCAACCATCCGTTTTCTGTTTTATAATAGCTTATGCCATTCCATTTGCAGTTTTATATTTGTAGATCATCTCCGCATGGTTCTGCTCTTCAATCTGGATATCGGCCAACAGTTTCCGAAGTGCGGTATTCGCAAATGCAAACACATCGGTATTATATTCACCGGACACCAGCTTCTCCGTTCCGATACAATCCGTCGCCAGAAATGCATCATGCTTTTTATCCTCGGAATTATCCAATGTACCATACGTTACCTTCGGCTCGTAGTCTTTTCCCTGCGTATCGTTGCAATCGCACGCCGGAACAGAACCATCTAACACCTGCTGCAACGTATCGTAATGCTTCTGTTCTTCCTTCTGAATCGTCTCAAACAGACTTTTCAGCTCTGGATCTTTCGCCTGTGCTGCGTATTTCCCATACTTTTCCACGCAGCTCTGCTCCTGTGTCTGCAAATCCTGAATCAGGGTACGTTCTTTCTCTTTTAATTCCATTGCTTTGACTCCTTTATTTTGTCTTATTTTTATCGCAATGGTATTATTGACAGATCTGTTTGGTTTTATGCCTTTGTCTGCATCAGACTACAAAACAAGCTGAAATCCATAGCAATTTTTTGCAAATCCATAATGTTCGTAAAAGCCATGTGCCTCCACGCGTGGCAATCCGGAATCCAATATCAATGCTTTACAATCTTTCTCTTTTGATTTTTCTTTTAAATAATCCAATAAAAATGTTCCATACCCTTTTCCACGATCTTCTTTGTTCGTGATCAGACTTGCCACATAACAGGTACACCCTGTCATCCAAAATGTTTCAAAATAACTACCATGACACAATCCATGATAATTTCCTGCGTCATCTAATGCAAAAAACACAAAACTATTTGCATCTGCATAAGCAGTCACACTCCTCTTTTACTGATATTTTCCCTAACTTATATCATCCTCCAAGGATATGCAACAGACATTCTACAGAATCTTTCAAATAAAAATATAAAGGCACTTTCGTTTTTATATTTAACAAAAAGTGCCTTTATTCGTTCTTTTGTAATTAGAAATTGCCGCCGTTCCAGCCCCAGTTTGCAACCGCCTGATATTTCACATAGACATGATCTGGTGCAATTCCAAGCACATCCTCAAATATCTTGCAGATCTCGCCAGTCAGCTTGGAGAACGCGGACGGATTCTCGCTTCCGTACACACTTACCTCCACCATCGCCATCGGCTGATCATTGGAACCCCGGAAATACAACTTATACTCCGGCTCAAAGCCAACCATAAGCCAGCTCTCCGACTTTCCCGGAATCGCTGTGATTGCCTGTCCCAGTCTTGCCTTAATTTCCTGTTCCTGTGCATCCGTTAATGCTACGCTAATTTTTGAATTAATAAATGGCATTTGTTTGTCCTCCTTATTCGTCCTCATCCGGGATTCCCGTATGAAGAAATTCATTCCACTTCTTATTGATTTCTTCCAGTTCCTTCTTCTCCATGATTCGGTTCCGATCATCCAGAATCGCCAGCATCTCATCCGCCACATCCTCCAGTCTTGGATTCGAATACCGATACAAATATCCCATCATCCGCGTCGCCGTAAAATCCGTATTCAGATTCTTCGTCACAATGTCCGCAAACTCCTCTGGATATCCAAGACGCAACATAATGTTATAAAGTTGTATGCTCTGTGGAGATTTTGGTTTCATTGTATGTTATAGTCCTTTCCATTATTTTATAAAATATATCTTATCCTTGGTTTTTCCAGATGAATTTATAAGATTTAATTCTTCAGCCTTTTTTAATAATCTACTGGCAGTTTTGATCTGAACATCTAATAATTCCGCTGCTCTGGCACTATTAATTTCATTGTATTTCACTAAATAGGCAAGAATTCGCTGCATTCTTTCTTGCTCCAATTCAGACATTGTTTTGTTATTTAATTCAATCACTAATTTAGTCATTGATTCGGACATTGATTCGGACATTGATTCGGACATTGATTCGGACATTGATTCGGACATTTCAAATCCGTCCCTAATACGAATAATCGTATTCAAATATGTCCTGTCATCATCCATATCAAATTCCGGTGCCGGTGAACCATTTTTCTTAAGTTCCCGTAATATTTTCGGAATACCTGTACCTTTTTTCTCAGATAAATCTATTTCTTTGAATAATTCTCCAATTCTTCGATTACGATATTTTCTGCCTCTAATTTTTCCCTCTTTAAAATAATCAAAATTAATCCATTTGGCAAGTCCTGGATAGTTTAAAATCTCAATACTATCCACATAAATACGGATTTCGACTGGTTCAGCCTCACGATATGACTTATGAAATACTGCATTTACCAAAGCTTCCTCTAATGCATTATATGGATAATTATAAAATCTTACGGCTTCTGCTTGCCCTTGTATCTTTTCAACTTTTTGCTCAATGACTGTATTCTTGATATAATCCAATGCATCCATAACCTGCTTCCAGATCGGTCCTGTAAACGTTTTTTCAATAAAATCATCGGAAGCTTCAGCATCTTTGGTATTGAATCTTATCAATTCGATGTAAGCTCCTGGAATCAGTTTTTCCGGATGTTCTGTAAACATCAAAACACCAATATTTCTAATATCTAATTCTGTGTCCGTTTCATCTGCTACTTCCTGTGCAATGAGCAAATCTTCTAAAGTGCAATTATTCAGTTCATTTATCAAACTGCTATTGCTCTTCCTGATAAAATCTTCAATATACCCTCTTCTAATATCATCAATCCTAGCTTTTCGGTTTATTCTATCATCAAAAGGGACGGAATTAAATTTATCATATAATTCTGATATCTCATCCTGCTTTGCATCCGTTGTGAGTGATGCTGGGCGTATCCAGTATTTCAAACTTTTATCAATTTTCCCGCCTTTAACACTATACACCGATTGTGGTGCCTGATATGGTCCACTATCACCTGCCGGACACCATAAGTATATAAGATATGTTTCAGAGTTCTTATAATTAACAATCTCCATTCTTGGAATGTATCTTGGCACAATCATATTGCAGTACTGAAATATCTCCTGCTGAATTGAATCTAATTCTTCCTTTTGCACACCTGCAAGCGGAAATACCGGCATTCCATTTTCCTCTTTTACCCCTATTACTATATATCCACCATTTGAATTATCATAATCGTTCGCAAAAGCACAAATAGAATGAATAATATCATTCGGATTCCAACCAGTTTTATATTCAACTCGATCGTGTTCCACAACGCGACCTTCTAATAGTGTTTCTATTTTCAATGGTATCATCAATGTCTCCTCCTTCCCTCAAGTTCATATATCAATTAGTTTAATTATAACATATGGACGCAGAAGAACCAACAATCAACTAATTTAACAAAGCGGCGTCATACCGCCTATTATTGGATATATCACATCTATAAACTGCTCATATGTTTTTTCCCTTTTTATTTCTGGATGCCTTTCTTCAAAGGTTTCTTAATTCTCAAAACTCTTTCTCCTTCTTTTACTATATATTCATCAAGCAGTTTCTTTAATGCTACAAGGTTCATTTTCCATAATCCTCCACCTCCTTTTCCCCTTATTATCTGACTAATTTCACTTTTACTCAACAAAATCTGTTTGACAAACTTCGCATTTTTGACGTTGAAAATTCTAATTTTTATAAGACGGAAGAATCCCCCGTTAGCAAAACTACAAAAAATAGGTATAATGTTTTCAATTTATAGAAAGGAAAAATGCTTATGACAAAAAAAGAACTTTTACAATCTAAAAAAGTGACTCTAGGATTATCTAATTCTATGATCACAGACCTAATCGGCTTTTCAGATCGAACCCGAAGAGATTACATGAAGTGTAAGATAATTAATGGAAAATACACCCCTAAACTTCTTGAATTACTTCAAATATCTCTTCATGATTGGAATAATGCAAACGATACAGAAAGTGAGGAATAATATGGGAAAACACAACATTGGTAGATATGAAAAACTTATGATTTTTTTTAATAAAGAAATGAAAGATAATATTCCTTATTCTGCAGATGATCTTCTTTCTTTATGTAAATCAATTGATAGCCAGGCGGACAAAACTACTATTTATAACGTCACATACAAAATGAAAGTAGCTAATTATATCCGTTCCACAGAAGATAAAAAATATATAAAAATTCCAATTGCTGAGAAAGAAACCGTTTCACTAAATGATAAAGTTAATGACGCAATCGCTTGCATACAAAAAGCTCTTTCTTCTTATCAATCTTTTAATTGGCTTAATTGTTCCGAAAGCGAACTTCTGTCTACGCGACAAACTTTTAAAGCGTTAAAAAAACTTTCTTTGAATATCTCAGATCTATTTTAAAGAAGGGAACTGAAAGTCGAAAGCCTTTCAGTTCCCTTTCTCTTACATATGCACTTCTATATCAACTTTTCCTTCCACTCTGTTTCCTTAAAGCCAACAAGCACCTTATCTTCATCCACAACCAAAGGACGTTTCACCAGCATACCATTCGTCGCAAGGAGCTTAATCTGTTCTTCCTCACTCATTTCTGAAAGCTTGTCCTTTAACTTCATTTCCTTATAGAGCCTACCGCTCGTGTTAAAGAACTTTTTAAGCGGAAGTCCGCTTCTTTTATACCACATCTTTAACTCTTCCGCCGACGGATTCGCTTCTACGATATGGCGCTCGGTATACACGATCTTATTTTCATCCAACCACTTCTTTGCCTTCTGACAAATAGAACATTTAGGGTAACATATAAATTCCATTGTGCATCTCCTTTTCTATGTACATATCCATAACTTCTCAGTCCATAACATCTTTTCACACTTCATTCTATCAACTTTATACTATCGCACAAACCGCAGCTTGCCCTTACTTTCCCATGTAACCTCACTTACCTGATATGGTGTCTCGCCATCCATATGTATCCACTGCGGCGTCTCCGTCACCAATCGCATCTTCTTACATCTGTGGTTTGTAATGTCCTTAAACAGCAAATGCTTCTTAAAGTAAACAAGCACAACTGCAAAAAGCAGCTTCAACCTTGACATGCCTTTCACTAGGCAGACATCCAATCTTCCATCTGTCGGATCTGCGTTTGGGCAAAATGGGATTCCACCACCTTCATACATATGATTCATCCCAACGACGAAGAACAGCTCCGGAAGCTTCATCACCGGCGCATCGTCCAGGTATAATTTTGCGCGTACCGTTTTCTTTGCAAATATCTGCTTAACGCCGATCATCACATACACCAATTTACCAAGATGAATCTTATTTAACACCGTTTTCAGTCGGCTCCGGCTGACCTCTTCGCAGATATTTGCATCATAGCCAACCCCAGAACTAATTAAAAATCGTTTTGCACTGCTTCCCTGATGATTCGTTGTCACTTCTCCATAATCAAGCGCAATTTCCTCCGGATTTTCAAGCAGATGCGTAATTGCACGTTCCACATTCTTTTCCAAATGCATATTTCTAGCGAAATCATTTCCGGATCCTGTCTGAATACACGATAACGTCGTATGATCAAATTCCTGAATCCCATTTAGGACTTCATTTAATGTTCCGTCGCCGCCAATCACTAAAATATTGATATCTTCCTCATTTTCCCGAACCACTTCCTTGCTTTGATCCATAACAGCCGTTTCATTTAAAGCCATGTTCCTTCCTGCTGTAAGTTTCCCTGCAACCATCGTTGCTTCTCCCGGCTTCCGCAGTACATACACCTTATACGCCACGTTTTTTCGGTCTAATATGTCTTTTATCTCCCTCCATGCATCCATTCCTTTTCCAGAAGATGAGGTCGGATTTACGATTATATGGTACATTCTTGTTATCCTTTCCACACGCCGCTATCTCTCGATAGCAGGCGTATCTTCATACAGCTGATACTGCAGCTTCGTGCGTGCTCCACGGTAGTCGTTTTGCACAACCAATGTGTAACGGGCTCCCTGGAAGGCAACATAGTTCCTGCCGTCCCTCGCAAAGAACGATACCAGCACCCGCTCCTGCCAGATCTCCTCTGGCAGCTGCTTCTGCAAAACCCGCTCCACAAAACGGATTGCAATATCCTCAAAGCTGTATTGGTGCTCCCGCTTATTCTCCACATAGTAGAGATACAGCTTCTGGACATAACACTCGGACACAGCTTCCATCTGCTTGAAGTAGCTGCCGAGCATCATATAAACTGCATAATTAAATGCATTCTGGTTATTTGTTGCCTTATCGATTGTAGTTGTTGTATTCATCATACATACCTCCTTGAATAAAAACAATAGATTTTTTGATAAAAATAGGCAGACTTGTAGAACTGTCTATCTTCGTCTACAATCTGCCTTCTTCGTTCTATTTAGTTTCATTCAAGAAAATACTCTGATTTTCCGAAGCTATTGTTAGTATAACGCATTCCGTTTAGATATACAAGACTTATTTCACCATTACAGTTAAACTCATAGTTCAATTACCTATACCTAATAGGTTTTATTTGCGCCAACCAACGTCATGATACCATTTATTACCAACAGCACACCCGTTGCAATAAATACCCACGCAATCGTTCCGCTCTGGTTGAAGAGCAGGCACGCACCCGCAGCCACCATCAGCCCCGGTCTGAAATATTCCTGAAACCGCTCTCCGGCTGTCAGGTTAACCGGCATGGTCTTCTTGATCGAAGAGATCTGCAGAAGCCCCATTATAATGATTCCTGCTGCCAGAATATAGAATGCAAGACTTGCAAATACCCAGCCAAATACCAAAATACAGATTCCGGCAACTGACTTCACAATTCCATAATTTACGAGTCCTGCCACAAAATCCATAATGGCTCCAACAATTACAAATACTGCCAGAAGCGTAATGGCTGCGGTAATAATTTTTCCTTTCATAACAATTAGCAAAATTCCAAGCAATATGGATCCCAAAGCTGACGCTACGTTTTCTTTCTGGTTCATATGTTGTTCCTCCTTATCAATTATCTCCTATAATAACTCATCCAACAGCTTACTTCATATCTGCCTCAAATGCAACGGACAATTATGAATCTCTGTATGATATAAGCCATTCAACCAGATCTTCATACCCGATTGCCCGGCTGTAATAAGCGCCCTGGAATACATCACACCCCAATGCTTTCAGCTTCTCTAACTGTTCTTTTGACTCCACCCATTCTGCAATCGTTGTAAAATGAATCGACTCCCCAAGCTTGGTGATCGAACCGATGATTTCCGCATTGGTTTCGTTTTCAAGCACATTCCGCGTCAAAGATCCATCCAGTTTCACGACTGCAAAAAATCCCGTCTGCAAGTAGAGCAGGGAGGTATGCCCCATCCCAAAATCATCAATCAAAAACCGGTGTCCGTGTGCTTTCAATTCTTCTATTTTATGTACCACATCCTCTGTCGAAGATATCGCGTCCTGCTCAGTGATTTCAAGACACAACTGGCTACAGGAAATTCCATGTGTCTTCACGCTGTTTTCCACCGCTTCCACCAATCCATCCCACTGCAGTGACGCATTGGTCAGATTGACAGAGATATCAAAGCTTTCGTCTACATAATCAGTCAGTCTGGCTCTCGCCGCTGCCGCTTCATCTAAGATTGTTGCATCAAGCGCATGCATAATTCCAAGTTCTTTTGCAAGCTGAATGATAAGTGGTGGGTAAATATTTCCAAACACGGGATGATTCCACCGAATCAAAGCCTCCGCACCAGAACAATGCCCATTCTTGTCCACCTGTGGCTGATACATCAGAAACAGACTGTGATTTTCAATTGCCTCCTTCAATTCGCCGGCCAGCAGCCGTGCCGTATTTCCACATACATCTTCCCGTTTTGTAAATGCGAACAGAACTCCACTTTCTTCCTGCTTTTTGTATTCTTCTACCAATTGGTTCACATTCTGTATCATCTGCTGCCGGCGCTGCATTTCAAACATCCGGATAAACGGACGATATACAAACACGCCGGTCACAATGCATATAAGCTGAAGCACTACTCCTTTCCACGAACCAGTTGCCTGATATCCACTCAGAAGAACTGGCGTTGTCCACTCCACCGATGCTACCACATGTGGAACAATGCCAAAATACATTGCCGCATATGTAATCAGGAAATTCAGGATCGGAACTACCAAAAATGGTACAATAAAGATCGGATTCAAAATGACCGGAACTCCAAACAACGCAATCTCACTGATATTAAACAAAACTGCCGGTGCCGCCATACCCGCAACATTCCGCAGACTCTTCGTCTTCGCAAACAGCAAAACCGCGATTACAAGGCAGATCATCACGCCGGTTCCCCCCATGATTACGAACACATCCTGAAAAGACTTGCTGAATATACCAACAGATACATCTGAGAAATTCTGTTTGATCACAACATCTAATACATTGTTTCCATGCACCCCCAAAAACCAAAATACATGTGTCTCCACAATGATTAAGATTCCAGACCAGAAATTATTATCAATCGAACCAAACAGACGATTTACTCCAAGCTCAAACAATTCCTGTACTCCATTTACCCCGCTCGTCACATATAGTACCTGATGAAACAAGTTAAACACGAATAATATCCCCAAAGTACAGCCAATTCCATTGATTGCATGCATATAACCACTGTCAGTATCTATTTCCTTGTTTCTCACTGACATAAAATTTATATCCTTTAATTTGAAATACAAAAATCCTGCACCAAGGGATACAAACAGTGCAGTGAATGTATTCATATTGCTAAATGCCTTTATCGAAAAACTCCCATATTGGATTCCTGCACATCCGGCAAAACTGGCAAGCGTAACAGCCGCCAGTACAATCGCATCCCCCGTCTCCACAAATCCACTTTTCTTTCTGGATTTGATCAGCGCATAGCTGACACTCGTCGTCACTGCAAGCAAAACCGCAAAAATATCATTTACACCATGATATATAAATTGCAGCATATCCATAACATGACCTGACCAGATATGTGCAATAAAATCCTGATAGCCTGCTATCGGCAGACTCATGATCATCAATGCGCCATAGCCAACAACAAGCAGGGGAATAAGCATAATCATCCCCTGGCGGATCGCACCAAAGGCACAGCTTTTTTCTATCTTATTCGTTGCTTTTAATACTCTGTTTTCCATTTTTTTCATTCGTATATTTCCTCAATTCATAATATTCTATTATAACATGGATACAGCAAAAGTTCAACCACATCTGTACTTTCCTATTTACCAATTCATTCACATTCACCCCAGAAGGAAATACATTTTCTGTAATTACATTTATAACAATACTATGCTATAATAAAGTTTACGACAGACGTATTTACAGGCACCTTATAAAAACGAATGAAACTGATGAGCAACAGATTGCCACGGATATATATTCCACGAAGGAGAAAAATTATGAATTACGACGAATCTGTTTTTAAGGAAAAGGCGAACCGGAGAGCCAGACGGATCTGGATCATCTTCGCCGCATTGCTTTCTGCAAACTATGGTGCCGATGTGGCGAACCATCTACGTGGCACTACCTATTATATTATCTTTTTAGCGCTCTGCTGGCTGCCAGTCATCACCGGGGAGATTCTGCTTCGTGTGAAGGGCTTCGATACTGACCAATACAAATTCAACCTCGTGATCGGCTATGGCATTTTCTATACATTTGTATTATGCACGACAGAATCACCGATTGCATTCACGTATATCCTGCCCGTGACCAGTCTTCTGGTTCTCTATAAGAGTATCCGATTCATGGTAAGCTGCGGAATCGCAAACTCCCTGATTATCGTCGGAGGTGCTGCCTATCGTATCTCACAGGGATTCAACTCCGCCTCCGATATGAAGAATTATCAGCTCGAGCTCGCCTGTATCATACTCTGCTATATCTGCTATGTCATGTCCATCAGGCACCTGATTGAGTCTGACGGTGCCATGACAGACAGCATCAAGGCAGACCTTCATCGTGTTGTCACGACTGTGGAACAGGTAAAGCAGGCATGTAACACGATCACAAACGGCATTACCGTTGTCCGTGAGCTTGCATCCGAGAATACACATGGTGCCACGATTGTTGTAGACAGCCTGAACCGGCTCAGCGATCATAACTCTGACTTGCAGAGCAGTACAACCTCGTCGAACGAAATGACGTCCGACATACACGCACAGGTCAACCATGTGGCGGAGATGATTGAGCAGATGGTCTCACTTACGAGCACTTCGGTGCAGCACGCGAAGGTAAGCTCCGAGGATCTGGCAGATCTTGTAACAACGACGAACACGATGGCTTCGCTCTCCGGGGAGATCGAGCAGACATTGCAGAATTTCAAATCTGAATTCGCCATGGTGAAGAACGAAACCGGTGTCATCGAGAATATCACATCCCAGACGAATCTTCTTGCATTAAATGCATCGATTGAAGCTGCCCGCGTCGGCGAATCCGGAAAGGGATTTGCAGTCGTAGCCGAGCAGATCCGTACATTAAGCGAGGAAACCAAGTCCTCTTCCAATCAGATTCGGCAGGCTCTCGAGCATCTTGAAGAGACTTCTGAGCGGATGACCGCTTCGATGGAAGAAACCCTGAAGCTGATCCAGCTCACATTGACCAAGGTCACGCAGACCGGTAAGAGTATGACGGAAATCGCTTCCGATACGAATAAGATCGGTGAGAATATTCAGGTCATCGACCACGCCATGAAGGAAGTCGAGGCTTCCAACATCCATCTTGTGGACAATCTGAATCAGGTAACGGATATCGTCGGCGACATGACAACCTGCATCAGCGACTCCAACGAGATCAACAACCGCATGCTCAGCAAATACGATGAATCAGCCAACAACATCAACTCCATTGAGACCGTCATCGAATCCCTCATGTGCGAGCTTGGAATCGGTGGTTTCATGGGAACCGAAGATGTGCAGCCTGGCATGAAACTGAGTGTGACACTGAAGGATGGAAAGAACTATTACGGCGAGGTACTGACACGTGAGAACAATACGTTATCAATCACCCTTGCAAATGCACCGAAGCTTACGGAGGTGACAGAATGTAAGCTGCAAGTAACTGTCGGCAACGTGCTTTACTGCTGGGATCCGGCTAAGATTGTCCATACCTCGCAAGAAGCGGATTCCCACTTCACGATTCAGATTGAATCCCGTCCGAAGATCAACAACCGCCGGAAATACCCTCGTCTGGATATCTCCAATGCCTGCACGATCACTCTGGCAGATGGCGCAACAACCATGGAAGGCAAGCTCGATAACTTAAGTGCAAACGGCTTTGCATTCCTGACACATGACAACTACTTTGCTACCCATAAGGGCGTCGACATCCGTGTGAAAATTCACAACTTTGACCTGCCTCAACACGACGTACTGGAAGGACGTGTTATCCGCTGCTCTGATAATGAGGGGCTTTACATCGTCGGCTGCCAGATGCCGGGCGATGATTTCTTTATCCGGGATTATGTGAAGAGTCGGTTGTAATTGGAAAGCCTGCATACATCGCATGAATACGATGAATATTGTTGTATTGTTGCAAAGCAGGGTGCTAAACAAGCTGTAAAAAATGGTCATAAAAAACGCATGTCAAGTTGATTGACATGCGTTTTTCGTTCGTATTCTGTTGAGTTAAGTCTACAAAATCCAGATTCAGACTGTAATCACGTTCCGTGGTTGCATGGACGATGCCAATACGCGGATCCAATGTAGTCTTCCAGATTGCCTTCAACACCGCATTGTAAAGCAATGTATTCCCGAAACTGATCATGGCGTTCAGTGCATCTAACGGCGGACGTTTACTCCGTCTCTCAAAGCGGAATCCTGTACCATGCAGAATAACATTCATTGCCTGATAATACATCTGTCTTGCTTCCGCTTCTAGTATCATCAACCGCTGGACACATCCCGCCTGTTCCATATCACCCATCCGGAATTATCTTTTTATCAAAATAATATTTTGACATACACTCTACATACAACGTAAGTGCCTGCTGCAACATATCATTATCCAGACACCATTTTATGATATACGGATAATTGACAACTTTCTTATCGTTATTTTCATCAATCACATGCTCCAGATACAATCTCTCTTTTATGATTGGCAATATAGACTGGAACATCTGAGAGTATAGATCATTACTCTTGTTTATCGTGAATTCATCTATCTTTTCTACCAGTTCCCGCACGGTATCATCCAGTTTTTCCAGATTGCACACATTTATCATCTCGGAATATTTTTTCATCAGTTCGGCAATCTCCTTAACCGGATTTGCCTCTGTATCCGCATCTTCTCCACACGTAGTGTCTAAAGACTTGAAGAAATCTTCCAACTGCTTTGCGCTTCCCGTATTCATGAATTCATTCGTTGCGTTGATCAACTGGAACATCTGATATTGGATATCCATGTCCATCAAAAACCGTTGCTTATTATTGATATTACTTCACACAACAATATCCTTCAGCGAATCCTGCTTCTTCATCTCCATGAATTTCCGCAGATCCACCGGTCGGTCATGGAACAGCATCAACACCTGCTTGCCATCGTTCCACGGATATAACCGATCCGCATGAAAATGCCCCCACGCCCAGCGTTTGTAATCGAGATCATACTCGATCTCACCCAGATAACGCTCCATCGTATGGTCAACCAGACTCTGATCGAGCCCCGCTATAAACCGGTCTCCCGGCTGGTAAATCGAAGGGCACGTATGCGATATCACCAGATCAAAATGCTTTTCCCGCGCCTTTATCTGCCGGCCAAGCTCCATCTCCTCTTCGGAGAGCTGTTCATCCGCGAACCACGTCAGATCATGCACGATCCGATACCATTTGTCGACGCTATACGCCCCCGGAATAGAAAATGTCCTGTACCCGCAGAATTCATACACCGCCGGTCCATCCTCCAGATATTCAATCTGTGGAAAATCCTCTTCGACGTATATCTTCCCGCCATATTTCTCCATGATCTGCCACTGATCCGGGCACATATCCATGACGTTTTGCACGCGTGATTCATGATTCCCCCGGAGACAGATATAGGTGAACGGATATCGCGAAAGCGCTCTCTTGAATTTGAAATCCCGATCGCCCTCCAGCGCATAATTCACCCCTACATCGCCGAGCAGAATAATATGATTCTTGCTTGCATTCGCGGTCAGATGATCTCGATTCTTCCAATAGAAATGGTCAATCGGCTCTATCTCTCCATGAATATCTCCCATGAGGAACCACCGTTCTCCTGTATCTTTGTTCATCTATCTTACCTGCTTCTACATATTTATATTACATCCCGGATCAATCCGTAAATCTTCGTCCCCTGTTGTCGCCCAAAAGTATGAAGTGCCGACGTATAGACGCTTTTCTTGCTTCTATCCTGCGTATATTTCAGGAAATCATATACATTTCCCACTTCATTTCCGAAGCCGCCATCTTCCAGCGCCTGGGCAATCTTCCGCTTATATTCCTTATCTGCCTTTATGCGCAGGCACTCCGCCTTGATTGAGACTTTGTTCATCTTATATTGCAGTTTCTTTCTGCGTTCTGCCTCCAACGGAGAACTGAATTGCGTGAGAGCAATCTGCACATTCGGAGCAACCACCACCTGCACATCGTCCCATTTGCCTGCCACGTAATCCTTAATCGAATAAAATCCCTTATCCTTTGTGATCAGCGCGATTTCCTTCTCTCCATTTGCTATAAGTTCCCCCACATAGGTTGCCTGATAGAAATCAAGCGCATTTGATCTCGGATTCTTCAACTGAACCACCTCGAAATCACATCCCGATTCCTGTATATAATCAACATGTTCCTGATTGATTGTATTACATGTCTAGCTGTAAAATATCGCGAGACTGTCCTTCTCGCAAAGTGCGTCCAACCCCAACAGTCCGGCATCCCTTACATTCTCATAATCCACAATAATTGTTGCCATAACAAATCCTCCTTCGCAATTACACATAGTTTTCCTAGTTTTCATTGTACCATGTGTATACTCCGGTGTCATTGTACTGATAGTTCAATCGGAAGGGGATAGTCAGACAAAGATTTGGTAAAAAAGAAAACCACTTAGCCTATTATGAATTACCAAATTGCTAAGTGGTTTTAGTGGTTTTTATCACTTTACCCATTACTGCTCAATATGCCCTCTTTAACATAGTATTTTCTCAACTCAGATATAGTATCTAACGGAAATAAGTCTTCTTTCGAATATCCCTAAGGGTTCCATCTTCTTCTAATTGATAATATTTCTTTGTCGCTTCATCATACGCAAGGCAGAGAATTCTCTTGAATTTTGCCGCGCTACCATCGATGTAATAATGGCTTTCACCATCATAAAAAATATCACGAAACCGATACAAACACTATAGCTACCACTACGCCTGATAAACTTCCTTCTTTGGAAGCTATTAAAGAATAACAATCCAAATATACCAATATGCTTACAGCTATTATCGACCTCTTAGATGGTGCCAAATATCTGTGGGAAGGAGACTGCCACGAAAACCAATCTTTACCAGTTCGGTATGTACAAATCTATTACGGTCCCCCCCTTATCGTCAATACCAGCGAGAACTCAATTCTTATTATCCGTTCCAAGGAATGTAATTCCTGCGTCATCTTCGATGATCCGAATAATATTGTATATCTGTACCAGTTGGCAGAAGATTCACCACTTACTTATGCCAAGCATGCATTGAAGGATTATGGCTTGAAGGATTATGTGGATGCGATAAATAAATTTAATTAATACCTATACCAGTCCCTCCATACACACTTGTTGGGACTGGTTATTTTATTCACAGATTACTTTCTTATATTTATGATATGTAATTGAAACCCCTGTCATCTCCTCCAAACTATATGTTCCCTTTTTTAAAACAATCGTTTCCCCTTGTATTTCGCAATCCATAACCACAAATTTATCATCATAATTCGATACTATAGCTCTATTCTGTTCAATAACCTCATATGATTTCTTGTCACTAATATCATAGTCCATTTTTATTGCAATTCCTGTTGCTACATTCATAACAAATAACAGCAGTGCTATTAATAATACTATCTTTTCAACTTTATTGTATTTCCTATTTTTCCAAAAGAAATTCCTGATTATTATAAAATATGCTATTATTAAGTCCACAATTAAAAACACTATAATTGTCACATAATTATCTACAATTTGTCTCAACCATGTCCATGGAATAATTTCTATCAAGTTAATTGTGTATAATATATTTTGGACAAACAAAATACACACCGTAAAAAGAAACATCAGTACCACATATATCTTGCTGTTAATTTTATCACTTATATACGAAAATATGAAAGGATAAACAAACAGAAGCAATGCACAAAGAACAAAAATCAATTTATTTTCAAACATTTCTGTTCCGCTAAAATACTTTCCATCTATCCCATAAAAACTAGCGCATGAAACAGAAAAACTCTTTGAAATCACCAAATTCAATATTCCTACTAAAGTAATAACCGCAGCTAAACCAGTCCCCAAAATATTCCATACATTATCTTTCAAAAATTGCTTGACCCTACCATCTCTTGTACTTTTATAAGCATTTCCTTGACTATCTACAATCTCTTTACTTTGTTTATTTTGCATATCTTCATCCTTCCTGTAAAACCTAAATCTTAATTTAATTAGTATTATAATACAGAATACACTTTATTCTTTATCTGACCCTCGCCTTTAAGAACCTCTAGCTTTTCTGCTTTTGACAACAAACAACTTGCCGTCTTTACCTCAACGCCCAACAATTCTGCCGGAATAGCACTACTTATTTCTTTATTTCCATTTAAATATCCTAAAACAATCTGCATTTGAGCTCTTTCCAATTCGGACATTGTCACTTACTAAACTTAAATGGTTTCTTCGAATACTCGATTCCTCTGTAATCAAAAGCTCTGGCATAATGCATTTCACTTCCGACATCAATTCCGAGCACCAAAGTTTTTTCTGTAATAACTTCAATTTTTGCGTTCTGTGTGTTAGACTTCATTGTAGATACCTCTCTGTATAATAAGATTTTTACCAACCGCAAAGTCAGTAATCTTATTTTACTCTGAGGTATTTTCAATTTTCAACATCCACATTTTTTAAGTCCATGCTTTTTCCATTATAAATTTTTATATAGTTACCTTCATCAGAAATTACAACCGGTATCTGTGCATTCCATATCTTTCCATGAAGATCTACATCCTCCCTGTTGTTTAAATCATCAAAAAACACTGTAAGCACACTACCATCTACAACATAAGTAGCATAAGGAGCCAATTCACGCAAAACCCTTCTATCATGCCATGACAAATCGGTACACTTATCAATTTCAGATAAATAGAACAGTTTTTCCGAGTTATGATATCCTAATCTCCGAATGACAGTTTCGATAGTCCTCATTTAATCGCCTCCTTGAAATCTTTGGAATTCGTACAAGAAAATATTACGATATGTACTGTCCAATAAACAGTCCTTAATTCGATAATCTCTTTTGTACAAAAATGCACACAAATCCACAAAATAATTCTATCGTAAAATCACTTTTTTTACAATAACATTTTACATACCAACTCACTCTTCAATACAAATAATCTAGTGTTTATACATCAACCTTTTCCACACTTTTATTTTACCCACTTTCGATTTCCTTTTGGTTTCCAATGACCAAAATAAATTGTTTTCTCACCCAATTCACTAATATATTTAACACTTAATAACATTTCCTGTTCATCTACATAAAGCATAGATACTGTTGGATAAAACATATTCATCAACGCATCTCCGACAAACAAGTTATCCTCTATCTCTACTCCAATAGAACCTTTCGTATGTCCCGGTAATTCTACAACCTTTGCAGCTATACCATATTCACTCAAATCATCGCCATTTTTCAAATAAATTATTGGATCAAACTCTTCTAAGCTATCCATTTCAAAACTACTTAGAGATACAGATAAAACAATTTTACCCAAAAGTGTTTTTGCTAATAAAGATTATTTTCTATTATCCGGTATCAGATCCATATCATTTTTATTTATAGCTATTGGAATATGCAAAGCCTCAGCAAGATAAGCAGCATTCTGACAATGATCCATATGTCCGTGTGTGAGTACAATTAAGCTTACAGGAAACTTCTTGCACCTTTCTAAAATCTTCTCAAAATACTTCTTCCTACCAGTATCAATCAATATAGCCTTGTCATTATCCGCTACTATATAACAATTCACATTACCACTTGCGATTCTATGTATTTTAACCATAATAAATATATTCAACCTCGCTTACTCTACACTCAGCAATCTCGATTTCACGTTCGTTTCCACTTATTTGAAACCCATTTTTCTCATAGAATTTTCTAGCTCTTATGTTGCCCTTCATTACCCACAAACAAATATTTCTAAAACCATTCTTTTTCAATTTTCCTAACGCATATCGAAGCAATTCACTTCCTTGCCCACTTCCCCATATCTCCGGTAACAAATAAATTGCTACAACTTCTCCCCAGACTTTATTATCTCTATCCCTTGCTTCAGAAATGTGGCATATTCCTAATACGCTCCCGTATCCTACAAGGACAACATCACTTTCTGATACTTTGTCTGGTGTGCAATCTTCAACAGTTAATAAATCTAAATAAGTTTGAGGTAATAAATTTTGATAAGCAGTTTTCCAGCTATCACAATATACTTTTCCTATTCCATCACAATCACTTTGGAATGCTTCTCGTATTTTATACATCTCTCTTACCTCAATTCTTTAATTAACGAATACATTCTCATATCCAGCACTTTTCCGTTTTTAATTGCATTATTCCTTAGAAGTCCCTCAAATTGAAATCCTGCTTTTTCAAGCACTCGACAAGATGCTTTGTTATAAGCAAAAGGCTCTGCAAATATTCTGATAATATCAGTATTTTCAAAAATATAACTACAAACCTGCTTTACAGCACTCGTACCCAGACCATTCCCCCAATAAGGCTCACCAATATAATATCCCATTTCAGCCGTCCTAAAATGAATATTCTCACACCGAAACACTCCTATGCTGCCAACAACCTTATCATCGACAGTTATTGCAAAAGCAAAGGTTTTCGTTTTATCAGCCGCAAGCATTGATATAATATATTCTTCTGCATCCTTCTTAGTATATGGATATGGCAATCCATCGCGCAAGTTATTAAGTATCTGTTCCTTGATTAAAGTCAACGTATCTGGTCTGCTTCAACTTACGTTTACCAGATTGCTTTGGTGGATATGAGCAAAAAAATACTAGATACCAACTTTTTGAACGCTCTAAGGTATATGCACTTTTAGATGATGATGTATTTACAGAAGCAATACATAACAATCAAAAATTTGCTCAACTATATGAGCAAAACCGCGATCTCATCTTTTCATTAAAATGTACGCCAGAATCTTGGCTAATTGAACACTTGGAAAATCGAGATGCTAATCTGACTTCTTGCATACGTTATAATTACCACTGTGAAATTAATACTATTTTAACAGACAACAAATATACTGCATGCAATGCTCAAAGTCCACGAAAACTATGCAAGCAAAAAATGGATATAGTTCTAAAAATATTAGAAGAAAGATGTGGGGATTCTCAAGAATCCATCCTCAATTCTTTTGTCGATTTACTAATAGAGCAAGAAATGGATACCGGAACAATTCAAAGTGTATTAGCACCATTATTAAGATACTAACTCAAATAAATTATCCCTCCAACTTTTTCAAAATTATTGTCATTTGATTGTCACGCAACCAAAAACGAGCCAAGAAACGCCGCAAATTCGGCATTTCTTGGCTCATGTACATTATTCAAACTCGACTCACGGGAGATTAATTACAATGATTTTAATAGCGTTTTCGCTACTTTTCATCGTTTTATTCGCCATATTTTCTGTCCTGATTTTGACTGGTATAAAAATTGTACTCAAATTGTACTCACGCCAACACAACAAAATTTATTCTTCGATCAGCGGCATATTGATCAATTCCTGCAGTTTTTTCTGCAACACCGCTTTATCCGGCAACTGTAGTTTATATTCCGCTACCATCATCGGAGACAGGGTTCTGCTCATCGCATATTCCACTACTTCATCATCTTTAGAAGCACAAAGAATCATCCCAACACTTGGATTTTCATTTTCTTTCTTCTTCTGACGATCTAATGCCTCCAGATAGAAATCCATTTTAGAGATATATTCCGGTTTGAATTTGCCAATTTTCAATTCAAAAGCAACCAGACACTGGAGTCCTCTATGGAAAAATAACAAATCAATTCGGATATCTTCGCCACCGACCTGTACCTGGTATTCCTCATCTATGAAAGTAAAATCTTTTCCAACTTCGAGAATAAATTCTTTCATGTTCTGGATCAGACCTTTTCGCAGATCAGACTCCTTGAAATTCTTTGGTAAATCAAGGAATTCAATAACATACGAATCCAAAAACGGATTCTCTTTCAGTCCCTTTATTTGTTCTGGCAGGAGTTTTTCTTTGGAAAGCATATATCTTTCGTAATAACCACTATTAATCTGTCTATCTAGCTCTCGGGCTGAATATGATTCCTTTATGCAAAGGGTCATATAAAAATGTCTCTCTTCTGCAGTTTTTGCTTTGGACATAATAGCAAGATGGTTACTCCAACTAATTTGTGTCAACAGTGTCGTCACAAATTCATCATTGTAGTAAGTCTCATAAAATTTTTTCATTCTATATAGACCACGCCTATTGAATCCTTTTATACCTGGAAATGCTTCCTGAATTTCTTTAGCAACAGAATCTATATAAGCATCTCCAAACACCGCATTTTCAGCCTCTTTACTTAAATATTCACCCACATTCCAATACATTCGAATAAGTTCTTCATTTACTTTTTTCAATGCATTGTTTCTCGAATCCTCTATTATTTTGATGAGATTCCCTGCAGTACTAATTTCATTTTTCATCCAATATTTTCCTTTCATTTAACACACATGTTCAAGATAATAATGATTCTCATTTGTGTCAGCACTGTTGACACAAATTGTTTTGGATGTCCACCCTTTCTTAATATGCAATAAATTGAGAAAAATACTTTTTGTTTCCACCTTGTTTCTCAACACTCATTATATCCTTGATTATTTAGACTTTTCTGATTTTTCAATTCTACAACCTGAAATTTATAAATATCCTCTGTTTTTTGCCTCTTCAATTAATTTTGGTTGAATTAGAGGATATGTCCAATTTTCTACTAAATTATCCGTAATTAATATTTTCTCTATCTCACTATGTATTTCTTCAAAAGAAAATACATCTGCAAAGAAAAGCATACCAAATGTTTCATCGTCAATGCTTTCGCTTACTCTTGTTTTTCCCTTGACAGAATATACACAAATCGGTTTGATAGTAAAGTCTGTCGCACCCGTTTCCTCCATCAATTCTCGCTTAGCAGTAGATAAAATATCTTCACCACTTTTCCTGTGCCCTCCTGGGACTTCATAAGTATCTCTTTCTCTATGTTTACAAAATATCCATTTACCATTTGTTTTGGAGATAATAACTGCAAATTTCAATAATTTGTCATCTATGCTATCATAAAACTCTACTTCTATCATTTATAAATACCTCTCTAAGTTCGTATTTCTCTTTTTCTCATTTTATCACACTCACATTCCAAACACCATTCCTATATTCGCAAAAAGGACAGCTTTCGATTCCTCTCCACGTATTTTTCATCTTCTCACAACTCCATTCCTCTGTGTTTAGATTTATTTTTCTTCTGTTGCATATTGTACTCTTGATTTCTTTCTCTTCCCCATTGCAGCCTGTCACTCATTTTCCTCGGCACCTGCCCTTTTCGTTTCTGTTCTTCTAATTCTTTTTCCTTCTGAATATCATGCCAGATTGCCGACTCTATAGTATTCCTCCCAAATATCCGCAGTGCTCTATTATATTTATCTGATATTACTTCCAGCTTATCTACATCATCACACAACTGATTGCACAGATCCGCTACCTTATCAGCATCCTTTTCCAAATCATCGTAATCTTTCTTCAACTGCTGATATTTATTTCTCCATTCTTCTGCTTCTCTGGAAAGTTCTATCACCTTCGCAGTTAATCCTACCATATAATTCTTCATCTTAGCGAACAGAGGTTTAATCTTTTTATTGCGATATGTGGACGCCAGTTCCAGTGCCCCGGCTTCCGGTAACACTAATTTAATTTGCCCGGAATTCTTTAATTCCTTATCAATACTATTTATGATTGGCGGCAACTGATTCCGTTGCTTCTCCATATGCTTGAGTTCTTTTTCCACCTGTTCTTTGTTTTCTCTGACTTGATCTCTCGCATTTCCTGCTTAAGTGCCTTTATATCTGATTCTGTCGCTTCTACATCTGCTGTTAAATTTTCTATTTTCTGCTCCAGCTCCTTTACTTCTTTTGCACGTTCCTTCTTCTTAAAATTATACACATCCAGATGTTCTTCATGAGTTCCTTTCTGCTCCCATTCGATTTCATACCGCTCCATAATCTCTGCCAGAACTTCTTTTTCATGATTAATCCATTGATTCAATTCTGTTTCATGCTTGGCACCGCCTTGAAATCCAAGACTTTTCAATGCCTGTTTCAACGAAACTCTTATATCCATTCCTTTTCCCTTCCACCCGGTCACATAAGGTACAAAATCAATATGTAGATGTGGGGTAGCTTCGTCCTGATGCAGATAGCAGCAAAATACTCGGAGTGTTGGATTTCGTTTCTGAAAATCCTGCATATATTCATTCAATACTTTCACCGCAAGATCTCCCTCTGGTGTACCGGCAGCCATATCTTTATTATTCCCAATCTGGAAAATTACTTCATGGAACAACTTCTCCTGCTTTCCATGCTGGATCTTATCATAATAATTCGTAATCTTCCGGTCATTTCTTTTACCGACATTATATCGTTCTACCGATTCATCAAACAGTTCTTTGTAAACCTCCTTCAGGTTTTCATCCCGGTAACAGATGTTCAGATATACTCTGTTCGGATTAACATTTTCTGCAATAAAATCCCTTCTGTTATGAGCAAGAGAACCTGCTCCTGTCATACCGCTGATTGTTCTTTTCATCATCCTATTTTTTCACCTCACATTCTCTAAATAGTGCCAGATACAGCACATAAATTGTATTCATGCCCGTTAGGGCGGTTTTGTTACTTTTGTCAAAAGTAACGCAAAAGCACTTTCGACAGCCGTACCGTCCATCAAAAGTACCCTTGCGCCCTGCGAGGCTATTCTTTCCTGCGGTCGGTGTACTTCCGACCTCACATCTACACTTTCCTTGTCTGCCATTGATACAGGAGCGTGCCACGCCCCTATCATATAGCATTCATAGAAGAATTACCATCTAAAATCAGCCAGTATTCCCCGCCTGTCCAGATACTCTTGTCGGGCTTTTTCCCGTTCTTCCTCTGTTAGAGCGGTTTTTGATTTCGTATATAACTCACGTTCCACCATAATGTTCATTTTTTGTTCCAAGCCTTTTTTCACATCATCGGCACAACTATCATCATCAAGCAGATGATATCGGAGCAGTTTCATAAATAATTCCTGTGGTATTTGTACGTTTTTCATTCATAGCTCCTTTCAAGATAGCAAGATTCCCTGTTCTTAAAGAGATGGTAATCTTGCCATCTTCCCAATATTATTCAGGTAACATCCAGAACCACTGGTTGCCAATCTTCACAGAATTAATTTCCAATTCCTTTTTCGCATTCCACAGTGTTTTCTTTTTAATTCCCCTGCTTTCCGCCTCTTCTGCCACCTTTGTCTGGGCTACAGAACCAGATGCCAGAACTTCTTGCAGAAATTCCTTTGCTGCATGAATTTTCTTCCCTCGGTTGTCTCCGCTTAACAAATCATCTGCACTGATATCATATTCCCCGATCCATTCAAATCCAGTATCTTTGTCCAAACGAAATGCAATGGATTTTCCTTCCGGTGCAAGGGAGCTTTTTGCATGACACAACACACGGATTTCCGGTTCATCCTTGATTCTTCCGACAATTAGTACGCTTCTGGCTGCTGCTTGAAAATCAATAGATCCAAGTCCACGATATGACGATTTCCCATTACTGTTTTTGTTCATGTGACCGATTAAAATAATCGCACAATGATATTTCTCAGCAAGCACCGCCACACGCTTCATCAAGGGACGGATTTCATTCGCCCTATGCATATCTACATCAGTCCCCAGGAAACCCTGTATCGGGTCTAAAACTACAAGGCGTGCTTTTGTCTGTATGATAGCTTCTTCTAATCTGGCTTCCATCATAGTCAATGCCTGATCGTCATCATCAATTACCATTACTCTGGAGCAGTCTGCACCTGCTGAAAGAAGTCGTGGCTTAATGGTATCACCCAATCCGTCCTCTGCAGTCTGATAAATCACATTTACCGGTTCCAGAGCCATCGTTTTTTCCTCCAAGGCAGATTCATCACTGTCCGATGGTAATACAGCCTCTCCTTTTGTCAGCTTTGCAATAATCTGCAGTACCATTGTGGTCTTGCCCTCACCAGGATCTCCCTGCACAATGGTAACTTTCCCAAAGGGAATAAAAGGATAAAGCAGCCAGTCTATTTTTTCTATCTCCACCTGTTCCATATTTATTAGTTTTAAATTCGGTTCGTTTCTTCTGTTATCCAAAATTACCTCCATTTTCTGTTGAAAGAACGTGGAGACTTTGGTAGAATAACCTTAGTATTTGATTTGGATTTCCTACCAAGTCTCCGCCTTTAGGTGTTTGCCGACACTTAAAGGCTTTTATTTTTCATCTTCCAATACCTCTGTCTTAAAATCACTTGCTTTCCATGTTACGGAACAATCATTACCAGTGATTTCAATTACCTGTTGTATTAATGCCCGGCAATCTGCCAGCACCTCATACAAATCCTCTGTTTCCAGATGTTCCAGACGTTCCCACAATCTCCGTATTTCAAGGCTTAACCGATCACTTTGATATTTACCGACCGCAATCTTTACTTCCTGATGGAGTACCGACTGAATGAAATATTTTCCTTTCGCCAATCCACTCACTTTAATGCGGGCTTCTAATTCTCTGCGTTCCTCCGGTGTCATTCGAAAACAAACTGTCTGATTACGTTTTCTGTCTTTATCTAATCCACTCATTACAAATCCCCCTTGTATTCACTGTCCAGCCGTTCAGCCAGTTTTGTCTGCTTGTTTGGATAAAGATGTGCGTAGGTATTCAGTGTAGTTTCCACTTTTTCATGTCCGAGACGGTTTGCAATCTCCAGCGGTGAAAATCCCAGTTCAATCAGCATACTTGCATGAGTTTGACTTTCTGAGGGATAAAATAAGAACTATACAAAATTCGGGTATCTATGGATAAAATGATGTATTAGATAATTTTCAACGGAAAGGACAGATAAAAATGAGATTAATTTATGCGGAATACGATATGTATCATAACAGTATTGATGTAACAACATTCAATGGATATACTTTAAGAATTGACTGCAATGTTGCAGAAGATGGCTTACGGACAACTCCCGGTTCACAATGCGCCTTAAATGCACTGGCAATAGATGAACCACTGGAATATGCGACATTGGCATTGGATGGAAATTTACAGATGTGGGTAGATGCAGAGGACAGTCTTGAATTATTATAATTGAATATCAAACAACCTTTTTCCTTTAGAGCAGAAAAATGTTATACTAAAATTCAAAATACCTATTGACCCTCTCGGAGCGTCATAGCTTAAAGTTATCTTATCAAGAACAGGAGGTCAGTAGCTATGAGAACTGTAAAAGAAATATCAGATTTAACAGGTATCAGCGTTCGCACGCTTCACTATTATGATGAAATCGGGTTGTTAAAGCCAACAGAAAAAAGTGATGCGGGATACCGGCTTTATGACGATAAGGCACTGGAAACATTACAACAGATTTTATTTTTCCGTGAGTTTGATATCTCCTTGAAAGAAATCAAAGCTGTTTTGGACAATCCGGCTCTTGATAGAAATCAGATTTTACAAGTACAGCGAAAAATGTTGGTAACAAAGAAAGAACGAATGGAACGTCTGATTGCCAGCATTGATGACATTCTGAAAGGAGAGAACAAAATGGATTTTACAATTTTTACAAAAACAGAAGTAGAAGAAATGTTCCAAACCATGCTTGAGCATATGCCGGAGAATATGAGAAACATTGCAATTAAAGAATTTGGTAGCATTGAACAATGGAAAAAGCATTATATGGAAGTCGTATCTTCGGAAGAAATGCAGAAAGGCTATGCAAAGGTAGTTGAATGGTATGGTGGAAAGGACAAGTTTCTGTCTGTTGCCCGAACTCCCGTCAGCAAAGAAGTTGCAGAAAGCTATAACCAACGGATAGAAGCGATTTTGCAAAAACTGATTGCAAAACAGAATTGTGACATAGATTCTTTTGAAGTAAAAGAGCTTGTTGGAGAATATGGCTTTGTTATGAAACAGTTTTCCCAGATAAAAGAAGAAAAAGGCTTTATGATGGCACAGGCGCAATATTACCGCAATGAAAAAATCAGACCAATGATAGACGAAAAATACGGTGAAGGGGCTTCTGATTTCTTTGCACGGGCAATAGAGTCGTTTTACACAAACAGACAGGTAATCTAAATATTTGCCTAAATGTATCTCCTCATTCTATAGGTGAAACAGAATTTCAAATCTGAAATATACAGTCCATCACATCAACGTGACGGGCTGTACTTCCTTAATAGCGATATTTACTACATTCAGCCACATATATTCCTGCCGCAAGCAATACTCCAACATCTATCAACCATAGCAGGAATAGGTTCATCGGTAAAATCATTCGGATATAATCTCCAAGATATACAACCACCATCAACAGCAGAATTGCAATGGATACAGTCCATATATTAATTCCTGACTGTACCTTCTTTCGATACTTATCCCACGCCATATGACAGATAAAAAAGAGCAGGATTCCGGTTATGATGAATAGTAACGCCAATGCAATCCAATAAACGACATTTCTCCATATCGGCTGACTAATCATGTCTGCGAGCAATTGTGCAAGTCCACATTCTGCATCAGCTATCATTTCCAGCACTTCTCCACAGCCATTCAAGAAAGTGGTAAAAAAATCCACTGTGTCTTTCCAAAATGCCTCCTGCTGAAAAGCTGTCAGTATCATAGTTGTTGTGCAAAGCATTATAAATAGAAACAGATAATTTTCCAAATACTCTTTTCGTTTACGGTAGTTTGTAATCTTCTTATCAAGCAATGACTGCTTACAGTTTTTGCACTTTTCATACAGCACTTTTCTCTCAACCTCTACTTCCTTAATCTTCATATGGCTTCTTGCATAAGCTGCATCCTGTTCTGCCTGTTTCTGCTTATGCAAAGCGGCATTTGCCTTATCGGTCATTTCCTCGTTTTCGAGCCTTAATCTTTCGTTGTCTTTCAGAATCCTGTCGCTCTCGTTCTGCTTCACGATATGCTCTGCCTGTCTGCGAATCTTTAATGACTGCTCCTGAAGCTGCGTCGTTTGCTCTTGCATCAGCACCTGCACGTTCTGCCATTCGGATAAGGTCGGAAGCTGCTGTAGTTCGCTCTCTAACGCTTGTATGGTCTGTGTCTTTTCCGTCAGTTCCGCCTGCATTTGCTCCATCTGTTCCAGCATTGCCAGCAGATCTGAGTCTCTGTAATCTCTCAAATCGTTCATAAATCTCTTTTCTCCTCTCTAAAGCTTCATCAATTGTTCGTTTTCGTCGTTCAATTGCTGCACCAATGACTGCAACGAATTGATCTGTCTGTCCTTTTCCCTGATTACTTTCTCTGCCTGTGCCAAGTCCTGATTCGCCGCCTGCAGTTCCTCTGTAATCTCCAATATCAGTTCCTGCTGCTCTGTCATAAGTGCGAGCATCTCTTCCAGTATTGGAAGTTCGTTTTGCAATATTTCTTTCTCCATAGTGCATCCTCACTTTCATTAAATTGTCCTTTAGTTCCATCAGCCTTTTTCCTATTCCCAAAACAGTATCTTTCAGTTTGGAAATGATTTGGTTCAGCCGCTTTATTTCACGGTTAAGTTCCATCCGTTCCGAAACAATCCCCCTCCGTTCCATCTGTCTGGCTGCGTATCCCTCGTGAATCGTGGGAATCCGTTCAATGCCCTGTCGTTTAAAGCTCCTGTGGTCTATCTGATTCTCTGGTGCAATATACTGGTTGCACATATCCGCCCAGGAACTGCGCCACTTTTCAGCATTGGACTGACTATTCCAGTCATTGGACAGAACCGTAACACGTTTCCATAACTTCTCATTCCGCTTTCCAAGTTTCTGCAACCCAGTATTTTCATCCATCAGTGGAATCCGTTCTCCGTTTTCATCCAGCGCATAAGTTTTCTTTTCCTTTGGAGCCCAGCTTCCGTCTTCCTTGAATCCTCTGGTGGTCAACAGGATATGGGCGTGTGGATTTTGGTGCAAAACTGTTTTTCCATCCACATGCTTTTCGTGAATTGCCATATCCGCACACATTCCAGCGGAAGTGAAATTTTCTGCAATATAATTCCGCAAAAGTGTAATCTGGTCTTCCCTTGAAAGCTCAACCGGAAGTGCCACTTCAATTTCCCTTGCAAGCTGGGCATCCGATTTCTTTTCCACTTTCTGCACCTCGTTCCAGAGAATTTCCCGGTTCTGATATTCCTGTGGTGCATTGGCTGGGAGAAAAATTTCCGAATAGATTACACTGCTTTTCCTTGTGTAATCGTGCGTATATCCGGTTTCCTTTTCTTCCAATTTGACACCTGCCCGGTAAGCAGCTGCGGCAACTGCACCTTTTCCAGAGCTTCGGCTGACTATCTTAATGGAAAGATGAAAAATCGCCATCGTACCACCTCCCCGTATGATATTGAAAAACCGCATAGGCGGTTTTTGCTTTACCATTTTGCCGTATCCGGCACATAGCCGTCTGCAAGACCGCTCTCTGCGAAGAGTGCGATGCAACTGCACAAGTTGCTGTCATCCAAGTACACAACTTGGTCTGGCAGAAAGCCCCGCCGACGGAACGAGCCCGGCAAGCAAAGCGCAGACCGGTTGCCACCTGTGGCAAACTTATACAAGACAGGCTCTGCCTGTCTATAAGTGCGCCCTTCTCTCTAACGAGAAAAGGGAATTGCAAAAGCATTCCTGCCTCTGCAACTCCCAACATATAAAAAGAAGATACTGCGTTATTCATTCTCAGTTCCTTCTGTTTCACTGCCCGTATCCGGGCACTTTTCCATTGCTCTGGTAAAATATTTTCCATTTCGTTCCTGCTGATTTAGGAAATTCAAAAGACGCATCACATCTTCCTCCACCAGCGGACGATTCAGTACCTTTTCCACGGTTCCTCCAATCTGGCACAGCAGATGTGTACGTTTCTTGCGTTCCTCTGCTTTTTTCTGCTGTTTGAGCCGCTTCATCTGTGCCTGATACTGTTTCGCCTTTTCCATTACCTGCTCATACTGTATTTCCTTTTCAGAAATGCGTTCCTCAATACTTCTCTGTGTTCTAGCCATAAGATTGTTCCTCCTTTTAAACTGCTTCTGCTTCATCAGTAGCTGATGAAATTTCGTCCGTAAGTGCCACCATACCCATCAGGTGTAGCAGTTTATCCGCTACGGTATCCGTTGTGTCTTCTTCGAAATGCACATTGACACGATAGGTGGTGTTTCCAATTCTTTTTGTAAAAGTGCCGGTACACTTTTCACCATTCTGTTTCTTCTCCATAAAAACCCTCCATTCCTTCAATAAACAATTGATAATCGAACACTTGTTTGCTATAATAAATGCATAGCAGTTGGGGCACGAATGGAAATGTGAATCATTCCTTTTTTCATTTTCGTTTTCTCCTTTCTTAAATTTGAGTAATCTGTTTCAATTAAAACAATTACTCCTTCACCTAAAGGAGAAAATTCCGATGCAAAACGGAACTGTTTTGAAAAGATTTTTTGAAAAAGGATTTTTATATGGAGAGCAGAGAAGATTTTTATTTTGATAATTCGGATAATCTGGAATCAGATGATACGATAGAAAAAGAAGAACATTATAAATGGACGATTGCACTGGAAGAGGAAACTAAAGAAGATGCTTTCATCCCGGAAGAGGATTTACTGGAACAGGCAGAACCTGAGGTTGCCGAACGGCTGATATTAAAAAGAGACCTGCGAAAAGCTGCTATTGCAAGAATGGAAGCTGCTGCCAGAACACAGGGAGATTTTGAAGATGTCATTGACGCATGGGATAAAGAGGACAAAAACCGTGAAAGGCGTGAACGTTATCACGAGGTCTGCAGAGATGATGCAGAAGTTCCGTTTGAGTACAATATGTCTCCGGATGAGATTGTTATCCCGGCACCCATTCAAAGCGTGTACTGGCAGCAAATGATGAAGGGAGAATTTTTGGATGTGATATTTGACTGTCCTTATGAATTACAGGAGCTTGTATGCGACAGCAATATCTCACAGATACTAAGTGAATTGAGCGAAAAGCACAAAGCACTTTTTTATTTTTTATATATCAGGGATTACAGTACATGCTGTCTTGCGAAAATGTATGAGCAGTCTGACCGGAATATCCGCAAGGTGAGAGCAACCATTTTAAGGAAGATTCATAAAAAACTGATTCCAGTTTTGCAGTATAAATGTGATAACGGACTGTCAACAACCATGAAAGAACGAAACTTTTTAGAAAGACATTGCAGTACGGATGGATAGATGATATGATTGGAATGTAATCGAATTTTGTTTATAACAATTACTCTTAATAAAGATAGACATTTATGACGAAACAGAGGTATCAGAAATATGGATAACATTTTTAAACGCACCAGTGCTCACTGGGTACGTTATGATAAATATGAATGGAAAGAATCGACTGACGGCGTTTTGTACCTTACTCCGGCAAAAGATGCTGTAATGTCACTTTACAATCCCATCAAGGAGTATGAGGAACTGGTACTGACCGCTCTTGGAATTGGTCTTGATGTTATGCAGAAAAAAGCTTCTATGGAAGAACTAAAACAGAGGATTCAGAGCTTTGCAGAACACTTTGGACTTCTTGGACTGATGACCGCACTTCCGACCACACCGGAATTTATCACCTATGATGCGGTGTATCTTCCAAAGAATCATTTCATCAAACAAGAAACGCTTTCTACGGAAGATTACCTCGCCTACTTCTTTCCTTTTGACAAGATCTCTTTTGTAAAAAAAGGTCGGGAATCTATGTGGAATACAGATAGCAGGGAAATGTTTGCGGTGATTATGGCAATACAAGATAAGCCCCAAGCAGTGCTTATGAGCTTTCAAAAGGAATATGCTGAAAGCTATGAATGGATTACCATGGTATTCTCTGACTGGGCTTTTACCTTTGTTACCAGCTTTCTGTATTATCAGGATTATGATACGTTGGAGGAAGCAGAACGGAATGTGTACCGAAAAGGAATGGAGTGTTTTGGCGGCATTGCACCGACCTACCACATAGAACTTTTGGATAAGCCCACCATTGTCTGGGATTTCCATTCCCTGATGCTCGCCATTCAGATGATGTTTTCCTTTATGATAACGGATGAAAACTCTACGCTGAAACTGTGCAAGCACTGTGGAAAGATATTTGTAGCCAGCCGCTCCAATGTGC
>ENA-OZEJ01000091-OZEJ01000091.1-human-gut-metagenome-genome-assembly--contig:-NODE-91-length-38601-cov-6.153401_pt1 | contig 38601 bp, 59 predicted proteins | sample MGYA00245067_ERZ653607 | MGnify/ENA primary metagenome ERZ653607 (study PRJEB26926, sample SAMN06164999) | human gut metagenome | biome: ENVO:00009003; feature: ENVO:2100002; material: ENVO:00002003...
CGAGATCTAGTACGGTCTCGTGGGCTCGGAGATGTGTATAAGAGACAGATTCAGTGGGGCTGGGATTTGGGCGGTAAAGATATTATTACTATATTTGCACAACAATCTTAAACAACTTGATTATGGGTGTAAATAAATCAATCACCATCGAGGGGGGCTACTTTCCGGTTCGAGGTGAAGTCGAAGGACGGGGTTATGCACGTTTCTCTCTCTCTTCGGACGCGGGTGAAGAGGCTCGTGCTATCATGTCGGTCGAGGACAGCAAAGAGGTAGTGGACGCGATAGATACGGTTCGCGGGTGGGTGAAGCCGATGCAAGGCAGGCCCTATACGGAACAGGAACTTAAATTCTGAGGTTATGAATGAAGCGTTCAAATGCTACCTACTCGCTTATGTTCGGAGTGTATTCGGAGATCGTTATGAAGCAGGTGTCGGGCTTCTGCTCGATTCGGGGCTTCTGAACGAGACGGCGGCGCAGTGTGCCGTGATATGCTGCTATGTGGACATCTGGTGCATGACGCATTCGGGGAAGCGGCAGGAGGCGTTCGCGGAGGCGGCCGAGACGTTCGGCATTGCCGTATACACGGTACGGCACTACTACTACGACCTGAAAAAAAGGTACGATATCTTCAACAAAAACAACAATGATTATGAAAAAACTGCTTCGTCTCGGCCGGAACAAGAAGGTCGGGACAAAAACGACGGCCGAGATTAAATCGTGGCTGGAGACGCACGGGATCGACCGATCTACGGCCGCGCACATTTCGGGGTTCCTGAAGGCGCACGACATCGACCTAGGTGCTATCCGCCTATGCTCCTATGGCCTCACCTACTCCTTCGACGAGTTCCTGGATTGGTTCAAAAACGACGATTCCTCGCTCGTCCCCGTCGAAAACAAGTTCGCGATATTCTGGAACTCCTCGCACGCCGAGGCCGTTATCGCCGTATTCACGAAATACACGGACGGCATGTGGCTATCTTCCGACGGCATGAGTTACGACAACTGCTGCCGCTTCGTGTCTATGGCGCAGTATCGCATGATCCTCAACGTCCCCGACGACATGGACATCCCCCTGCCGCTCGGGTTCCTGGACGAGATTCAAACGAAAAAAAACGAAGAAAAACCCGCTGAAGATGAAAAGTAAATCCTATTCCGTGGCTACGGGATCAGAAACCGTCATAACTCGTCGGCCGAAAGGCATGACGCAGGAAAAGTACCGCACCCTGCGGCGCGAGGCCGACCGGAAACTCAAATCCAGACTGCGCTACGGCACGACCATCTACGTGGCCTCCGAGATGTTCTCCGAGAACGGCATCGACATGATCCGGCGCTTCAAACCCTATCGGCGCCCCTCCAAGCAGGCAGCCGTGAAGCTCGAAGCACTGCGCAAGGAAAAAAATATGCGCGCCCGCTTGGAATTGAGAAACTAATTCCCTATATTTGTTCCCGGAATGTTTCTGTGGCATTCCTGCAAACACCCAATTCTCTGGCTTTTTTTTCCTCCGTCCCCGATCCAGGGGCGGAGGTTTTTGATTAATTTTTTCCATAATTCACGCCCTTCGTGGTAAATTCTTATATTTGGGCGTAAAAACCGAGCTCCATGGACGACAGGAAATCCGCAACAGACTTTTTAAAGAACGCGACAGCAGCGCCGCAGACGCCGGATGCAACGTCCGCGGAGTGGGAGTGGCCTATATCGGATCAGGTGGAGAAGCAACTGAAAATGATGGGCGTCTACGACATAATGCGCGAGCAGATATACACAATCAGCACCTCCGCATCGAAGGCGAAGATTGATATCGCCAAGTCGAAGATCGACGGCCTCACCAAGTCCATGAATCTAATAAAGGCCACCATGTCCGTACTGGAATCCTCCGGATCGGACGTGGACGAAAACCGTATATCGGAGATCGACATACGCATGCACCTCGATGAAGATGACGACAGCCAAGAGTAGAAAGGCCGGATGCCTCGACATGAACATACACCTCACGCGCAAGCAGAGGATCATGTGGAACCGCCTCAACGACGGCCAGTGGAAGGAAGTGCTCTTCTACGGCGCCTCGCGCTCGGGAAAGACTTTCGTCATTCTATACTGGCTCATCGCGCAGTGCGTGGCGCACAAAGCCAACTGCCTCGTGCTCCGCAACCTCTTCACGTCGCTGCAAACCGGAATGCTCCAGCAGACCCTCCCCGCGGTGCTCAACGCGATAGCCAAGCACAACGGTTACGCCAAGTGGCAGGAGATAACCATGAAGGACGGGACACCGTTCGCAAAGTATAACGGCAAGGACAACTACCTCATGTTCTACAACGGCGCCTACATAAAATTCGGCTCCATACGAGGGTCGGCCAACGACGAGAGCCAGTTCGATAAGATTCTGTCGTCGGAATGGGGCCATATCTTCATCGACGAGGTGTCGGAGGTAGAGGAGAGGGCGGTAGACACCCTCCGCTCGCGACTGGCGCAGAAACTACCTGTGCGAAACAAGCTCCTGTTCGCCCTCAACCCCACGCGAAAAACCGGATGGACGTACGTCAGGTTTTTCAAGCACGAGACCCGCGAGGGACTGGCGATCCCCCAGGAGCAGACGTCGAAGTTCCTGGTCGTGAAGTTCTCGCTCAACGACAACATGGAGAATGTCGCCGACGACTACCGCGAGACCCTGGAGGCCATGTCCACGCTCATGCGCAAGCGCTTCCTGGAGGGCGACTACTTCGACGAGAGCGAGGGGGAGATTTTCAAAAAAATATGCTGGAGCGACGTGAACCCCGACCTGCGCTTCCCGACGCCCGAGGAGTGGATAGACCTCATCATCTACACCGACCCGTCGGCCAAGGACAGCCGCAAGAGCGACTTCAAGGCGTCGCTGCTCATGGGCAAAGCCCGCGGCCGAATATGGCTCATCGACGTGCTGGCCGTGCAGGGCACCTCCCTGGAGATGATGAAAAACATTCGGGAGTTGTACCTAGAAAGCCCCAACCGCCTCATAACGCGCATCGTGATGGAAAAGAAGCAGCTGCCCCTGGACTTCAAGACCACATTCGACCAGTTCCAGGCGGACACGGGGTGGATATGCCCCCTGGAATGGGACACCCGAAACATGGGCGACAAGTTTACGGTCATCGAATCCATCCTCGATCCCCTCTTCACGTCCGACAGGTTCGTATTCAACAGCAAGCTCAAAGATACCAACCGCGGCGAGGAGGCCGTGAATCAGTTCCTTTTCTTTTCGCGCAAGGTCGATCCCAACCGCAAGGACGACATCCCCGATGCGGCGGCCAAGGGCGTATCGCTCATGAACCGCGCGGGCGGAACCGTGGGCTCCGCGTACAAAAGCTCCGGCATCATAGTAAAAAAATCAAAACGTTTCATATCATGACCGAGAATGTCAAGATTTACACCCCCGAGGAGCTTGAAGCCCTGGGTTGGGAATTTACCACGGCGAACAATGTATATTCCCCCCAGTACGATCAGGCTTTCATTGAGTTAATGTACTCGGAAGATATCCCCGCGGACTTGCCGTCCCCGGCATCGCTTCAGGCGTTCAAGCCCTACTTCAACGGCCCTAAGACGATCCCGTCGCTGGACTACAACAGATTTACACCGATACAAATCTTGTGCGACGTGGAGAAAGATCCCGACGTCTCCACCGTGGCTATACCCGACAAATGGGTCATAAACCTGAAGGCAGGGGTATTCGCGATTACAGGACTTAGGGCTAACGAAGCCCTTACGCTCAAATTCACCCTCTCATGCTATATAAAGGGAGACACGCCGCTCCCGATCCAAATAGCGTGGAGAAGAGACGATGCTTCTACCTGGAGTATCTCGTACGACACCTATGCATACAAGTGGCCTGTACCGGGCTCTAACCCCCCATCTATCGAATGCAATATGCGTTTGAGCGGATTGAAACCCGGCGATTCATTCCAGATAGGCATAATCAGGGACAACAAGGCGTCCGCCGATAAAAACCTGTACATCTATGGGTTCAATCTTGACGGAGCGACTATCATGCGTTCGTACACTACGGCCAAGAAGGAGTTCACAGACCCCAAGACCGGGGAGGTTCGAAGCTATGCCAACTCCCCTGTCTTGTGCACCTCGCCCGCGGATTCGCTCCAGTCGGCCGCAGAGTACGCCTCATGCATAGAATACGGGGAGCAGGTTATCGTGGCCGGGGAACCCGGCAAAATGTACTTCCCCGAGGAGGAGCTCTACCAGTGGATTTCACCCCAGCAGCTCGATCAGTTCAAGAAAATGTACCCCGACTGCGTGGAGATTTCCTACAACAGCGCCCTGGGGTACGTGTACAGTCAAATCGGGGAGCTGTACGACATAGCCTCGATACTGGCCGGAGACACCAACGACGGCACGGCGAAGATCATGCGGTGGATATTAACCGTCCTTACGGCCTACAACATCACGAGCCCCTCGGCCCGGCACTCCGAGACCCTTCGCGACAACTACGAGATGGTCGTAAAGAAGGTCACGGAGATGAAAAACGGGGCTACGACGCTGCATGACGCCCCGATAAAGGATACCCCGAATGCATGGGGTACGGTAGTAAACGGATCGAAAAACAAAATGCGCGGATAAATGGCACAATTTCATACCCCGAGGCAGCAGCCTTACAACCCCTTCCGCCCTATTGGGGCGCCGAATGTAAAGTCGAGGTACATCCCCAACCAGTACTTCGTCGAGTTCACTCCGAGCTGGTGGCGAAATGCCATCGACAACGCGGTGAACTACTCCGACCTTACGATGGTGGACACCCTGTATTCGTGGTGTATTCAGTCATCGCCGTTCCTGGTGAGCCAGATGAACAAGCGTCTGAACCCCATTGAGAATGCCGTGTTCGCATTCTACCGCGACGGCGAGATCGACGAGAACCTCACGGAGATGATAACCCGTACCCGGTGGTTCAACAAGATGAAGCGCGAATTCGTGCTCTCGAAATTCTACGGCGTGCGCATCGTCGGCATCGACGTCGAGAAAGACACCATCACCAGCTACCCGCTGCGAAACATAGACATGGTGAACAGGGCGATCCGGTCGCAGACCTACGCCATAGAATCCGTGGCCAACGTCGACGACTACGACAATATGTTCTACATGCAGCCCGACACCGACCAGGACTTCAAGATGGGAATGATGCAGCAGATTTCCCGCGCCATGATCGGCATTGTGGAGGCGTACAACAACTGGTCGGTGACGAGCGCTACATACTCATATCCCCGCACCACCGTGGGCTTCATCGACGGAAACGCGCAGGCGCAAGCGCTGGCCGAGAATATCGCCAACAACCTCGACCCGCTCGACACCCCCGTGCTGCCCTTCAAGCAGAACCTCGACAACAAGGAGAACGTCTACCAAGTAGAGGTCAAGCCCCTCCAAACCCAAATGTACCCCGATGCCTTCCGGGTGTTCAAGGAGTACATAGACAGCTACCGCGCGGAGATCATGCAGGAGGTGACGGGAGGTACTCTGCTCGGCGCCACGGAGAAAAATACCAACTCCGAGCAGCTCGCGCAGATACACATGTCGCTCTACGAGGCTCTGTGCAACGCCGACAAGCGCGACTTTGCGAACTTTTTCAACTACGAAGGTGCCATCCAGAAGATCGGCCGCCTGCTCGGCATAGATATGTCGGGCGTAAAGCTCATGGAGGTGCCCGACACCACCATCAGCGTGGATAAGTTCGAGCGTATAGGCCGCGTGCTGGCTTCGCAGGGCATGGCGTACAGCCCCGAGGTCATGCGTAAGGTAGGCATGGAGCCCTCCGACATAAATACGTCCGTGCGCAACAACAACTGGACGGAGGTTAAATTGCAGGCCAAATCCATCATGGCGAAAATAAAGTCGGCACTCACGCCCTCCAAGAAAACAAACGACAATGGAGACGATAGCAGACCTGAGGAGGAAAATTAATACCGCCATCTACAACATCAAGACCCAAATTCCGGCCAAGGTGGCCGAAAGCATGGATAGGGAAACGCGCCTCAACTTCGAGCGCGAGGAGTATGGCAACGACGGCACGCCCCGGAAGTGGGCCGACAGGTGGGGCAAGAATTTTAAGACGAAAAAATTCGAGAACGTCGAGGCATACCTCCGTTACCCCAAGCTCCGACACACGGGACGTCTGGCGAGGAGCATAGCGCCGTTCTACGGCCGGGGATTCGCCGGGCTGCGGGCCGCGGCGCCCTATGCGGAACTTCAAAACACGGGGAAAGGCGCCCGTACCGGAGGCAACCCTTTCCGCACGCTACCATCGTCCTCGACGCCCGTGAGGCTAGGCACCAATCCCGCCGCCCGACCATTTATGGGCGTTGGTCAAAGAACCGAGCTCAACACGCTTCGGCTATACTCCCGAGAGATCGCAAAGCTGGTGTAGAAAAAATTTTATTTGCGAAATATTTTCCTTTGCACTACATTCGTAACGTCCTATACTGGAATTATGATCGGTGAAATTTGCAAAGCAATAGTTACGGCACTGCGGGCTTCCGAGCTCGTGGACGAAAATAATGTCAGTATAGTTCTCGCAAACGACAACGGAGAGGGGACGGTGAACACCGACCTCCCGGCCATAGCCGTAAGCGTGAAGGGAACCGAGCGTGACACGGGGGAGTTCATCGGAGGCATGATCTACAACCAGTACATCGTGCAGTTGTCGGTGATAACTCCGTTCGAAAACCAAGCCGCGTCGCCAGACGACGATCACCAGTACGATCAGATGAACCTTGCATACAAGGTCATGCTCTACATGGCCGCGTGTTCGCGGGGAGTGATAAAGAACTCGGAGGGCGAATGGGTGCCGCTGGACTTTTTTACCGAGCTGAGGCAGAAATACGGCTTTACGCTCCTTTACAAGGAAACCGAGACCTATCAAACGATAGCTATGGAGCGCGATATGGCAAATCTCCCCGTGCATAACACGCGGCTCATATACATGGCTAACTTCGTCGACAACAGCACCTACGAGCAGGATTCGTTCCTCTGTGATGCGATAGAGATGAAGTGCCTGTGCGATACAGTCAGGAACACTAATTCATAAAACGGACATGGCAAAAGTGATATACCAAATACTCTCGAACGAGGCGCTCAACAGCAAGGGTTTCGTGGTGATCAACTCCAGCATCGACTGGAGCAGGTACACCCAAAACCCGATCCTGCTGCGCAACAAAGATACGGGAGAACATTTCGGCCAGCCCATCGGGCGCGTCGAAGATATTCATTTGGAAAACGGCAGGTGGATCGGGAAGCTGGTGTTCGGCTCCTCCGAACTCGCACAGGCCGCAAAAAGAGATTACGAAGCCGGAATACTCAACGGAGTGTCTATATTCGGTAGGGCGCGGATCGTCGAGCGCAATGGCAGGAAATACACTACATTTTTCGAGGTGTGGGAGATTTCCCTTGTCAACATACCGTCCAATCCCGATGCAGTGGCGATACGGGGAGAGGATAACGTTGGGTTGTCGGCAGTATCATTCGTGCCGGACAGTATAGAGATCGAACAGATCGAGAGCCTGTCGGCATACCAAACAGACATCATAAACCAATTTGAGAACAAGATGAAAAACGAGGAAGAGAAAAAAGTCCCCGAAACCGGGACGGAGCAGGCTTTCGACGACCGCGTGTCGCTGAGCGCCATGTCTAAATTCCTGGAACTTATCGGACTGGCACCTCGAAAGAGGCTTCGCCGCGCGGATGAAATAGACCGCGACGCCAACCAGGACGACGCGGATGCCGGGCAGGATCGCCGTGCTGCGCGCTATGAACGCGAAAAGGGCGATGACACCGAAGCGAAACGGCGCGAAAAGGACGCCGAGCGCGACGACAAGATGGCCGAAAAGGACGAGAAGAAGGCCGACAAAGACCGCCGCGAAGCCCGCAAAGAGAGGGCGAGCGCCCTGGCCGCAGAGCCCGCCACCGAGGCCCTTGCTGCGACCACAGACGCGACCACAGACGACGCCAAGGAAACCAAAGCCGAGGCAGCCAAACCCACGGCGCTCTCCGCTGCGGAGGATGCGCGAGTATTCAACGACAAAACAATCACAAAAACCAAGACAATGGTAAAACCCTTTTTCAAGTACATCGACGACCCTGAAAATATGCCGAAGATTCAGGCAATCATGGGTCTGTCTGCCTCCTCTGGTACTGCCGACGGCGTTGCCGAGGTGAGCTTGTCGGCCGCACAGGACGCCGACGTTCGAGAATCAATCCAGGAGTTGTCCGCATCCATGCTCTGCGACCCCTATTTCATGGCCACCGTGCAGAACATGACCTTCCAGGTCAACGACGGACGCCGTGAGAAAGTTGTCGACACGATCCAGGGTCTCGCCTCGGGCGAGAAGTCGGGTCAGTTCGTGCAGAATGCCGACCTGGCGAAGATTTCGTGGCTCTCGCTGTTCGTTCGCCAGCTCTTCCCGCCCAACACGTGGGCTGACCGTGTACGCCGCCTGTCGGTGCGCGACAAGGAAGGCATCATCTGGGTGGAGAGCGCCGTCAATCCGGATATCTACTTCGGAGATCGCGCGCCGCTGAATGCGCCCAACTACCTCTACGACGACCTGCCGCGAGGGCTGGAGCGCAAAGTGTTCTCCATGCAGCCTATTGTATGGCAGCCCGCGAACTCCGACGTCCTGGCCTACAACGACCGCGCAACGGGTCAGCTGGACGCCATGGCCAAAATGTCCATGTGCATTCACAACTACTGGCTCCAGACCATCGCCGAGGCAGTTCCCGCAGCTAACCATCTTACAATGTCCGGCGAAGAGTTCGATTCGGCAAATCGCTTCCCGATCAACTCGGCAGCCACTGGCAAGCTGCTCGGCATGACCCTCAACGATCTGCTCGCCGCACAGGGTCGCTTCATCGCCCGGAATCTCAACTTCCGCCGCGGGAACGGTGTGGCTGTGTTCGCAGAGCCCTACTACACGTCGCTGGTGCAGACCGATAAGGTGCAGAGCATTCTGACGCAGCAGTTGTCGAACGCCCGTCCCGAAGGCTTCACTTACTCGGGATTCGACGTCATGGCTCGCTCGGTCATCGCTGCCTACAACACTGCAACGTCTACGGTCGTGGATGCGGAGACTTATTTCGACAAGCCCGTCACCTTCGAAACCGGAACTATCGACACCGCTCATGTGAAGCCCGTGCTGGCCGCGACGGTTTACGACATCGGCCTCGGCTTTATCCCCGAGGAGGTCGTTGTGGCAATCGGCAACACGAACATCCATATGGTATCCGACCCGAACAACTACGGTTGGAAAGTGTCGATGGATATTTCGACGGGTGCCGGAACTCTCCGAAGCAGCGCAGCAGGCATCGTTCTGTATCGCCCGACGGTATCCGCCGGAGCGTAACGCAACACACAGGGAAAACCAGTCCGGCATGTTGTCGGGCTGGTATTCCAAAAAAAAACTCAATATCAACAATTTAATTCCCCCTTTAAATTATGATCCAGATCGCAACATTCACCCGCAAGTTTTTCATCGAGCTCGTAAAGCAGCTCCAGATTTACGGCACCCTGTACGTCACTGAGGACGGCAACATCTACGTCAACGAATCGCAGGCGCAGACGCGCTGCCAGTCCCGCGAGAAGCTGGCGCACCTGAACGGGGAACTCGTCCAGGAGCTCCGCTATGCCCGCGTCGACAAGGTTAACCCGCCCAGGGACACCGCGGAGTTCGAGGAGATGCTCGAAACCCAGTTCCGGGCACGCCGTCAGGCGGCCAAGAACTCCCTGGCAGAGGCCGAGAAGGAACGCAACAGGCCCGTCATGTCCGACGCCGAAGCCGAGGCACTGCTCGAAGGAACCACCCCGGCATCCAAGAAGCAGGACGACGAGGCCGCAGAGCTGATCGAAGGTGTTCTGTATACCGAGATCAGGGACGCAATCCGAGCATCCGTGAACCCGAATCTGCACCACAACGCCGGGTACGACAAGGTGTTCAAAGCGTACGACGCCCTGACTGACGAGCAGAAATCGCTGGTCGCCGAACAACTTGCAAAATAACAAACCTACCCTAAAATGGCAGTAGTAGATATTTATACGACTTTAGGCGACACCAGGCTGGGAAACACCACTCCCAGTGACGGCATCGGTATGATCGTCTGCTCGGCGACAGCTACCAATGAGGGCGAAATCAACAATTTCGCCCTCGACACCGCCTACATGATTACATCCGTTGCCGACCTTACGGCGAAGGGATTGACCAAATCAAACAACTACTCTCTCGTGAGGCACGTGGAGGAGTATTACGCTAAGGCGGGATCCGGCTCCCGCGTGTGGGTCGTGGGGTACGCCATCAGCGAATACGAAACCTTCATCGAGAACAAGCTGGAAGAAATCATTCTCGGAACCACGTCGTCCAACTTCGACCTGCGCCCCCGGATGATCGCTTTCGGGCTCCCCGACGTGGAGTCTCAGACCGGATTCCAAGGGACGAAAGAAGGCGCAATCCCTGCCAAGCACAAAACGCTGGTCGCCGATCTCCAAACCCTTCTTAACAACCTGTTCGGGCAGTCTATCCGCATGGTAGGCATCTTCGACGGCGTGATCTGCGTACCGACCGGGAAGAGCATCTTAACTATGGACTTCAGCTCTTTGGAGAACCTGGCGAACCTGGATGCGCCCCGCGTGGCATACCAGATCGTCACCTCGACGCCCGGCTCGAATTCCTCGGTGGGACGTACCCTCGGCATGCTGTCGCAGCTGTCCCTGGCCACGTCGCCGGGTGCAGTGTCTACGGCAGGCCCCGCGGCCGACATCGACTACTTCATGGATATGCCCTCGGTAGATACTGGAGAATCGCCCGCCAACACTCCTGTGTCGAAGCTTCCTCCTGCCAAGTGCAACCTCCTCGGGCAAAACCAGTTCCTTTTCACCCGCGTGCGGCCGCAGATGGCCGGAGTGTACTACAACGACGGCGCCACCTGCAACGATCCGGAGATGGCCCTTTCGGAAATTTCGTTCGTCCGCGTGGGTAATGCCGTGTGTGACAGCGTAGAGCGGTTCTTCGTCAAGTTGCTCCAGGAGAACATCCCGACGGATGCTTCCACCGGAGCGATCGACGCGGGATTCAAGTCCGGAACGCTGGCTCAGCTCGACGAAACAGAACTTACGCCCCGTATCAACCGCGGAGAAGCACAGGCCATCAATGTAGATTTCGCCGCCAAAGACGGCAACTACAATATGTCCAAGGCTATCCAGGTGACCGTGGAAGTACTTCCCCTTAGCCCGCTCCGCGAGGCATATATCGAAACTTTCTTTGTAACTACGTTAAACTAAACGCCATGCCTAATCCTTATGTAGTGCCCTCGAAGGACGTCCAAATATACCTTACTTTCGAGGGGCTTCCAGCAATCAAGATCGGCACGGGTACCTCACTCAACTTGCAGTACTCGCAGACGGTGCAGGACATATTCGCTATCGGGGAAACCGACCCTATCGACCTGGTACAGCTCAACGCTCAGTATGCGGCCACGCTGTCGCACCAGACCGGGGAGCAGCACACCATCCTCGATGCGATCAACGGCGCTCTTCCGGCCGGACAGACGCCCTATGCATCCATGCTCCAACTGCCGCCCTTCACACTGACGAAAACCATGTCGCTACGCAACAGCGCGACGCCAAAGACCGTTTCGGAATCCCTTTTAGGGTGCAAGTGCGAGCAGTCGAGCTCGGACACCAACCGAAACGACGCGGAGACGCTTTCGTCCATCAACATCCGTGCCCGTGCCGTACAGCGCTCGGTCGCACCCATCCAAACTATTGTATAAACTAGGACGGGCGGGCACCCCCAATACCCGCCCGTCTTTAAAAACCAAAAATTATGTCGCAAATACAAGAAACGGAGCGCCTTGACCTCCAATACACCGTCACGGCATCGTATTTCGTCCCCTCCTTCAACAAAGACGGTCACATGATCGAGGAGGAGAAGAAGAACCAAAATATCGCCTTCTGGCGTTTGCAGCGCCGCAACATCGAGCACTCGAAGCTGTCCATGTCGATCCTGTCTCGCGAGGAATCGGAGCAGAAGGGAGTGATCGGCCTAGCCATGGACTTCATCAAAGCCTGCTGCGTCGACGACAAGGTGCGCGAAGATTTGCTCGGCGATGCCCTCGCCTGCGTGGAAATCTTCCAGTCGGAACCTGTCAGCGAAGATTTCCGCCGTTTTTTCGGGACTTGGGAGTTCTTGAAGGCACTCCCGAAGCATCCGTCCGGCAAAAAATAGAGGAGTACGCGAAGGACGACCCCCTGCTTATCAAGAAGGCCGTCGTCTCCAGATACTTCCACGAACCTTACTCGGACATGGAAAAAAGGCTCAGCATCAATGATATAGACAAGTTATATACACTTGCGCTTCACCTTGTCGACATCATAGACATGGCGCCCTTTAAATCGAAGAAATAATGGCAACATACACCATACGCCTCAACCTTGGGGGAGACGTCATCGAACGTCTTACTCGTGCCAACGCACTGAGTGACCAACTGGAGCGCAAGACCAACCGCATGTCCCGGAATGGCCGAGGCGGAGGCGGTGGCGGAGGTGGTGTGGCCAACTATCCGAACCTGCGGCACGGATGGCACGAGCGCATGTCCTCCATGTATGACGTGTCGCGCCGATTCGGCAACCGACATACGCGCGAGGATTTCATGTCCGATGCCAACCGGGCTTTCGGTTCCATCCGACGCCTCCGCGAACAGTTCGTGCGCAATTCCTTCACCCCGAGCGGGTGGATGCGAAACGCCGGGAACTTGGTCGGGGTGGTGTTCGATTCCGCCGCCGCAGTGATAAAGAGCAATCCCGCGCTCCTGATGGGTGCGGGTATTCTCGGTACTGGCGCCGCGGCGTACGCTCTTCCCAAGCTCATTGGCGGAGGGCTATACGCCGTGCTGTCCAAAACCTTGAACAGCTCGTCCATGACGGACGCCATATCCAACCGCATGCAGATGGATATGGCACGCAGAGGGTTGGGATCGGGCTACACCTCGGCGCTGTCCGACGCCACGCGCATGGCGGCCGAATACGGCTATTCTCGCGCAGGCATGCTCTCCATGATAAATACCGTGTCGGGCTTCGAAATCGGAGGCACGCAGATCGGCACGGCCATAGCCACGCAGATCGCGCGGCAGGTGGGTAAAGTCGCCCAGATCGGAGGTCGCCCCTACGACATCGTGGGCCTGAACATGCAGCAGCTGCTGGCTGCCGAAAAGCCCAACCTTCGTGACGTGCGCGAGCTGATCCATGCCGCCCCGATCCTCACCAAGTACGCCAACGAGGCCATGAAAAGGAGGGGTATAGTAGGAGAGAGCCCCTACAATTACCTCCAGGATCGCGCCAACATGCTCCGGGCCCTGCATCGGCTCGACACGGAGCTGCAACCCCCGTCGGCCGCGGCGGCGCGCGGGCAGATAGCCCTGGCGAAGGAGAATTTCTGGATCAACCTCGCGGGCATGGACAAACTGTGGGAAAGCGTCGGCCGGGCCGGAGAGAATATGTTCGACCGCATATCCGCACGTTTGGATATGTGGTACAACTCGTTCGACCCCAACAGGCTGGACAACATCTTCGACGACTTCGTGGATGGCGTGGAGGATGCCATAGGCGCACTGACGGCCCTTTCGGACTGGATACTCAACCTCTCCGACTTCTTCGGGCTCCTGAATCCGTGGAGCTGGGGCGACAAGAGCCGCTGGGACTTACGGTACGAGAAGTCGGCCAAGCAGTCGGAATTCACCGAGCGGCGCAAGGCCGCCACATATCTGTCGGAGGAGATCGGCAGGAAGTACGTAGAGGACTACCTGCGCACGCCCGCGGCCCGCAAGGCGTGGGGCCTGGACGAAGGGACGAAGGAGAACCAGGCGGCGAACCTCAAAGATGCGCGCGACATCCTGCTAAAAAACTTCGTCACCACCTTTACACCCAAGGTTCGGGAGGGGTTGCAGGAGCTGCCCGGACACCTGACGCCCGAGGAGGGGGTTCCGCAGTACCCGACGGGGCTCCTTAGGTACCAGTACACACCATACGAGACGAATACCGGGTTCAGCCTGTTCGACTTCCTAAAGACCGGGAACACGAAGAACGTCACTACCGTAACCAAGGGCGAGGCGTCCATAGCTCCCGTGACCTTCCGCTCCAATCCCGCGCTCAACGACCGGGAAGTCGCCGAGAATTTCAACCGCGTGACGAAGATTTACGGCGAAGGAGGAAGCGGCGCCAGCGGGAAAGACACCAAGAAGATCGAAGATCTGACCAAGGGATCCAAGTCCCTTATCATCAACTTCAACGCTCCTATCGTGCAGATGCCTACGCAGATAAACACCAGTGCCACGCCCGAGGGCGTCATGCAGACCATATCCAGGCAGATCGAGGAGGTGACGATTCGAGGACTGCAAATAGCCTTCAACAACTCAACACGCATGCTCAATGGCTAAAGATCAATATACCGCAAACACAACCCCCAACGACACTCCGAGCGACCTCCCGTCCTTGGGGCAAGTCCCGGCGTACAAGGCCGTGACGGAGGGCATAAGCGCCATAGAAAAAGCATACCAGGCGGGGTTGAAAATAACCCTGGCGGAGGTGGGATTCTGGCGTCAGGTCGTTCAGTTCCGCGGCAAGGCCAAGACCTCCGATCCTCAGTATACCGGGATGGCGGACACCTTGAAGCAGTCCAGCGACTACAAAACGGCCATACAATCGGTAGATCGCCAGGATGTACAGCGAGAATACGTATTCCGCTGCGGGGATTATTTCCTCCCTATCAACCTCACCTACGAAGTGGAAGGGGAGAAGAACGATTCTACCTCCCAGCTCGTCGACGGGGCAGAAATCCTCCAGGTTCTCAACTATAAACCGATGGTCGTAACCGTGCGCCTGCGTATTGAACGCAACTTGGCGCGCGTCGACACGGACGCCTCGGCCTCGAACCTTTCCATGCTCGACGCCTTGTCCTATGAGGCATACGCCGACCAAGGGCTCGACAACACCGATCCCGCGGCCATGGCTATCGCCGACCTCGGCGTGGCTCTTCGGAGTTTGTGGCAGGGACAGGATGTTTTCAAGATCGAGAACAAAGTCCTCAACAACGACCTCGGCCTGGAGTGGGTGTACATGAAGCGGTTCAAATACACCCCCAATCCGGGGTCTACCATCGTGGATGTCAGCATGACGCTCCATCAGATCAACATGGACGAAAACGCCATCGTATTTACGCAGGAGACGGTAAATTCGACCAGCGCCGCAGGGGGGGGGCAGTAGGTGATGAAGGGTAATTTGTTCAGGGTAGGGAACGAGGTTTTTATCGAGGGGAAGAGCATCGGCCGATTCGCCTCGGTAGACATTACCGAGGAGCGTGATTCCCTCGCGGGAAGCTGCACCATGACCATTCCGGTGTATGCCATCGGGTTCCGGCAGGGGTTGCCTCCGGCACAGCGTATAAGGGCAGCCTTGGAGGGCATAAACATCAAGCCCGGCGCCCGCATAGACATCGACGGCTGGTTCTACAACAATGCTCAGTTGGGGCAGCAGTTCGAGAGGCTGCGCATTTTCAGCGGCTTCATCCGGCAGGTCATCGGGGGATTCCCGTCGAAGATCGTATGCGAGGACTACTCTTTCATCCTGCGGTTCGGCACTATAAACCGGGACTGGGTGTCGCGCACGAAGCTAAAGGACATGGTGGACTATCTATGCCCCATCTCGAACAAGGCATTCGAGGACTACCGCAAGACGCAGGGGTTCGACAACCCGGCGGACTTCCCGGCTCTGTCGTTCGATTCATCGGATAGTGCGGACGTGGAGTTCGCGTTGCAGACCTTCAAGCTCATATCGCCGTTCGAGGCGCTGTCAAAGCTCATGAAGATGTTCACGTTGTATGGCACCGTGAACGCCCAGGGGAAGGTGTATTTCGGCATTGGCGTGAGGGACAAATTCAAGCGCACGGTGGCATTGGCCACGAACACCAATGTCATCGGCCGCGACATAGTGCCTACCGACGGGCTGTTCGAGAACTACAAAGTAGTGGTAAATGCCCTCATGGCCGACGGCACAAAGTACACCTACGAATACGGCGATTCCCAAGGCGAGGCGCACCGATATTTTGTTCCGGCCAATACAGCATCGCTGACCGAACAGACGGCCAAGAACATAATGGCTCGGCTGAAGGGGACGCGCAACAAGGGAACCATAAAAACCGTGCTCTATCCACAGGTTAATATGTTTGACTTCGTGGAGTATACGGACACTATGCTCCCGGAGCTTACGGGACACTACTACGTGATCGGCAAGAATCTCAGCTGCGACACTTCCGACGGGTTTATACAGACCCTGACTGTAACCGACGAAATGTTCATACTATGAAAACATCAGGCACTTTCGACGAGGAATGCGCCCGTTTAGGCGCGGAATTCGGGGCTAAGATGGGCGACGAGAGGCGCGTGTCGCTCGTCATAGCCACCGTATCGGCCGTAGACGAGGAGGCCAAAACCTTAGAGGCTGTTGTGGATAACGACAGGGTGTTCAGCGACATAAACCTGAACGTTTTTCCAAACGGGGGCAACAGCCTCTATATTATACCCTCCGTGGATTCCCTTGTGGTACTGGGGTTTATAGAGGGTTACTCCGAGGTTCCGGTGCTCATAAAAGCCACGAAGATCGACAAGATGATCGTATCGAACGTCGCAGGCACCGAAGAAGAGGGCGAAAGCACTATTTCTTTTGATAAGGACGCCGTGGAAATAATCCGCGGCACCTCTTCTTGGCGGATTGAAAAAAATAAAATATCTTTCACTGCCGATAAAATTGAAATGGATGGCGGGGAGAACGGGGGGCTTGTGCTGGTGGATGGCGTCACCACGGCGCTCAACAACTTAGTGACGCAGGTAGGGAATATGTGCACGGTATTCAATGCGCATACCCACGGCGCCCAAGGTGCGTTGCCTCCGGCTACCCCTATGACCGCCCCCTCCCAGTTCAATAAAGGAGACTACGAAAATACCAAGATAACGCAATGACAGACGCAAAATTCGACTTTCAGGTCAACGACATAGTTATATCCAACGGGGACGTCGAGTTGGTGTCTTTGTGCAGCCAGCAGAACGCCACGCTGATATTTTCCAAGTCGGCGGCAAGTCTTACGAAGCCCCAGTTCGGGGTCGGATTCGAGGACTTCTATCCCCTGCTGCCCAAATGGGCGTGGGGCAAGGTCGAAGCTACGGCTGAAAAGCAAATATACGACGACGGAGCCCTCATTGCCCGCGTGAATATCTTTGAGGAGACAGCATCGGGAGTTGTGACCGCAGACATACGTGCACGATACAAGGAGTAGACATGGCAAAGACGTACACAGTAAAACAGGGAGACACCATCCAGGACGCGGCATTCAACGTGTCCGGCTCTCTTGCGGGCATAGACCCGATATTGGAGAAAAACACGCCCACGAACATCCCGCCCGCGGACTGGAAGGCCATGCAGTACCGCCAGGAGCCTCCCGCCAAGAACTTCATGGAATCCTACACTCCGGCGCTGAGGACGAACCAGATTCTCGACGTCGAGGGGATCGACACATACAACCTCCAAACCTTGCAGAGGCCTCCCTTCAACTCCTCCATGGACGTGAAGGAAGAGGTGGATGCGGAAATCTCGCGTCTCCTCAAAGCTACGGCCGAAGGAGGACGTGCCCTCATATCGGCGCTTGCACCCGAGGCTATGGGGGCGATGAAGCGGACGAAAGGCAACTTTTTGCCCGACACGTTCTACAACAGCCCCTACACCGTGCAGTGTTTATTCCGCACGTGTGCCAAGTACGAATACACCCCCAATCCGGAATCAGCTAGTCGGGTTATACTCGACACGTCCGGTAATAATAACTTCCCTCGATTAGACATCGTTAACACCAACTCAGCCGGCACTACCAATTTTGCGGCATATAACAATAGGACGGGCGTATTTTCATATCCTGTTTTTTGGGACTATTTATACAACGCCGTATTCATGAGCGACGGAGCCAAGGCCTATCTATACATCAACAACGAACTGTTAAAATCCATGGATGTAGATTGGGTTAATCATGCTTCATATCTATATCTTGGTGGATTTGGCGGTAATAATAGGCCAGCGGTTGATTTTAGGGGAGACGTGATATGCGCCCGCTGGTTCGACCGCGCACTCACAGAGGAGGAGCTGGCGGCGCTCCAAAACGGAGTGCGGCCCCAGGACTACATCGTACCCCCGGCTTTGAAGGTCAACTGCGTGGCAGAATATATCCCTCAGAACCTCATACCCTCCGAGGAGGACAGCTCGAAGCCCGTCATGTGGCTCGACAGCGCCAAGCAGATGCCACCCGACATATCCACTCCGCCGATCCTTCGCAAGTCTATCGGGGGTTACGACTTGACGCCCAATGATAATCCAAGGATATACCGCGAGCCGATCTACAAACCCACTTACGACTTCAAGGGCGCCTATACCGCCAACGGCGGCTTCTTGGGACAACGCATAGCCACATCGCAGCTCATCTACGGGACGTTGGAGTGCTACTTCAAAACCGGAGACGACATCACAAGTGAGCAGTGTGTATTCAATTTGTCGGATAATCTTGCGCTTCCGAGGCTTACGTTTTATCGCAACCAGCTCCGTTTTCGCTCCACTGAGTTCAATGTTGACTACCCCTGCAAGCCAAACACGACTTATCATGTGGTGCTCTGCTATGCTCCCGGGGGAGATGGCAGCTACATCTATTTAAACGGGGTCAAGATTTCGGATACATTCAAACTTGGGAGTAGAATATTCCAAAGGTACTTCAACCTCGGCATATACACCGAAAATATTCCGATCTTGTTGAAGGGCGAAATATACCACTTCCGCAACTTCAATACATACCTGTCAGAAGCGCAGGCGTTGATGCTGTGGAACGAAGGCGATCCCGCGTCGTTCGTGGTAGATGCAGCCATGAAGGCATCCTGCACGCGGGAGTATCTGCCGCAGAACATCCAGCCTCGGAGCGACGACCCCACCAAGGCGGGCTATTGGTGGTCGTCGCACAAACAGATGCCCGTCAACGGAGTGTTGGATCCCCTGTCGGATCCCCCCGCGGAGTGGCCGAATCCGAACCTCGACTATTACAACTATCCCTCAATAATTAAACGATAACCGATATGTCACTGATAGACACGATATGGGAAAACGTACAACGGCTGATCCCGTCCATTAACACCAGCAATGCGGGCATCCTGCGCAAGATCGCGGAGGTGGTAGGCACCGTGCTTGACATTGTGCGGCTCGAAATCCTGCGCAGCGAGGAGACGATATCGGCGGCCGCGAAGATCGCGCGCGTGACGAGTGAAACATGGTATGTCGAGAAGGCATACGCCTATCAGCAGGGCGATCAGGTAGTCGTGGTGAACGAAGCGACGCAAGAGCTGGGATATGCGACCATAGATGCCACGAAGCAGATTATAAAGCAGGCTTCGATAGGTGTTACCGAGGACGGGCTGTGCTACATCAACGTCGCGACATCCGACGCCAACAACAACGTGGTCTCACTCACGCAGGATCAACTCGATGCGTTCAGCGCCTACTACCGCAACTTTTGGGGCGTCGGCGCGCAAATACAGGCCGCATCCAATGCTCCGGCCGTCCTTTCGGCCGACAAGCTGTACGTCCGCTTCGACAAGTCGTACAACCTCGATACCATCAAGAACAGCATCAACACGGGGCTGCATGACTTGCAGATGCAACGACGCACGACAAATGTTCTGTATATCAACGACATAGAAAGCTACATCTCGGGGTTGAACGGCATCAAGGATGTCTACTTCTCCGAGGTCAAGGTCTCGCAGGATGGCGACAGCACAACACCGCAGGATGGCAAGATAGTATTGAATCCGGGTTATTTCAACTTCGACCCCAATCTGTACGATTTCACCAAGAACATTACAATATTCGAAGCTATATGATGCGTTTCCGATATATTGACATCCCGAAGCTGGTGTTGCAGTTGCTCCGGCCGAATTACTCGGTGCGGCGCGACCACAGCTACACGAAGCAGCCGTTTTGGACAACGATAATATACCGCTACTGCCTGTCGTTGCTCATGGTGTTGCACGACTATCTGTACAACTACTACATGGTGCGCTCCAAGTGGTACATGATGGCGGCGTGCACACCTACATACGGGCAGATCGAAGGCGTATTGCGGTACTGGTACGGGGAGTGGGGGCAAATATCCATCACCCCGAGCGGCGCGAGCATATGGCGCTCTATGTGGTATGATTCGCCAACCCCTCCTGTATACCTGTACAACACTCCCACCCCGAAGGTGTACCTCGGACAGGGAGGCACCATCACGGAGCAGCCCATCATTGTGATCCCGGCTGCCCTGTACAACAACTCAGAGGCATACAACCAGTTTATCGCAGACGTCAACACGCTCTTCCCCTTTTACATCAAGTATACTATAAAAACTCAATAACATGGCAGGAATAAAAAATATCAACGTCGTATCGGGCACTGGCAACCCCGTGCAGATGCAGGATTTGCAGAACCTCTGGAGCGCCATCAACTCGCTCCTCCGATCCACCAAAACGCCCATCTCCATCGTTGCGGGATTCGCCACGGCTAACAACAACACCGGGACGAATATCGGCGAAGGCATCATCTGCTATCAAGGACAGGCTTACTACCTGGCCGCCAATAGTGCTAAAATAGGCCAGTATCTTTATGCCAACACCATACAGGACGAACAGCGCGTGTATGAAGATGGCACGACGCGCTATACATATCAGGATTATGTCGTGAATGCTGCGGACAATGCGTCGGCATCGGGCATTGGCACCCTCATAGGGCGGGCCACGGCGACTAACCTCGCATCATGGAAGGTGGGCGTGCTATCCGACGGTTCCGTAACAGCGGCTATGCTGGCCGATGGCGCAGTGACGACGCCAAAGCTCGCAAACGGCGCTGTCACGGCGGCAAATATCGCAGATGGGGCGGTTCGTAGCTTGCAGATCGGCAGGGAGGCAATCAAGAACGGCAACATCCAGGACGGACAGATCACCGGGAGTAAAATGGCCGACCAGTCCATTCCCGGCTCAAAGCTCAGCAATAAGACGATCACCGAAACGAAGATTGCGGACAAAGCAATCACTGCGGGGAAGATCGCCGATGCTACTATCACTGCGAGTCAAATAGCGGCAGAGACCATCACCAACGAAGAGATCGCCAACAAAACCATCATCGCAAATCAAAAGCTGGAGGATGGCTCTATCGAAGAAGCGCAATATGGCTCTGCGTCGGTATCGACACGAGCATTGCAAGTAAACTCGGTTAATACTTCGGCTCTTGCCAATACCGCAGTAACTACGGATAAAATTAAGGATGACAACGTGACGCCAGAAAAGCTTGCCCCTTCCATCCGAACGTCAATACCTATTCAGACACAAATTTTAGATCATAATACCTCTGGTAGGCAAACTATATCCGAAGGAAATATATCCATCTTGAAAATTCCGGTATCAGCCTCCAACCAGGCAGTTAATATACAATTATCTGAAGAGGATACCGACATTTTAGTCCATCACTGGCCGATATTTATATATAAAGATACGGAAGACGCTTTCGGCATATCTGTCAATGGTGTTTGTGGACGTCTTGAAATTAGCCTGCCTACCTACTCTATCAATTGTGTGCTAAATGTATATAGCCATACCGGATATGGACTTGTCGTAGATGTTGGACAACCCAACTTTATAGCGAAATAATGGACACCTTATTGAAATGGATTATGGCTGTGGTGGGAAGCCTGCTGTCGTTGTTCGCTCCCGTGACGCCGCTTGTGCTCTGCGCCTTAATATTCGTCATGATAGACTTCGTGATGGGTATACTGGCCGGGCGCAAGAGGGCGGCTCGGCAGCATAAGGACTGGTATTTCTCCAGCGACAAGGCGTGGAAAACGGTCATCAAACTTACGTGCATTGTCGTTGGGATCGGTATGTGCCACCTTATAGACACTCAAATCCTCGACTTCATGAACTTACACCTGGCCAAGCTCTTCACGGGCATGGTATGCGGCATCGAAATGTGGTCGTATTTGGAGAATGCCGTGGAAATATCCGACGCTCCGGTGTTCCGATCCCTTCAAAAATACGTGGGAAAGAAGATGAAGGATGAAGTAGGTATTGATATTGAAAACGCCCCGCAGGCTCCGGCCGACGGGGGTAATAACGTCAAACATAAAAAAAATGTGATATGAAAGTAGTTATCAATGGCTCCGAAGCCGATTATCCCTACATTTTTGTGAACGGAGTAAAAATGCCCGCGACCTTTATTGCTCGCCCGGCCAACCCGCGGGTAGACATGGGGCGCCGCATCATCATCGAGCCAGCGCTCCCGGAGGGCGGCAACACCCTGCTTACTGCGGACTACCTCGACTTCGAAATCAACGAGGTAGTCATCTCCGACAACCCGTCGGCCTACACTCCCGCCGACGTTTTGCGACTTCTCAACGAAGGGTTTGAATCCCCTACTGGCGATGATTTCCCGGGCATCGGATCGGGTTTATATTCCGGCGGGGGGGAGGTCTCCTGAGATTCCTGACGGGTCGATCACCACAGCCAAGCTGGCCGACAATGCCGTGACTTCGGCTAAGATTAAACCTTCTGCCGTAGGTACGTCGCAACTGGCCGATGGCGCAGTGACGACGGACAAAATCGCAAATGGTTCTATAACCCAAAATCATTTGCAGATAGATAGTGTGGGCTATCCCCAAATCATAGACGGATCAATTGATTCCACCAAAGTCAAAGACGCCTCTATCCCGGGAGGTAAACTCATGGAGCAAACACTCACTACCCGAGAATTGCAGCCTCGATCCGTAACTACGGACATCCTTGCGGACAACTCAGTAACCACCAATAAGATCGTCGACGGGGCTGTTACAGAAGCCAAACTCGCGCCGAGTTCGGTAGCCACCGAAAAGCTCCAAGACCTGTGTGTCACGACGCCCAAGATTGCGGATCAGGCTGTCGACACCACCAAACTCAACACAGGAGGCTCCCCGGGGGGGGCCAGTTGAGTAGGTATAAAAGAACAGACGCCTTATTGGCGTCTGTTCTTGTTTGGCGGGTCTATCCCTCGCCCGGCGATCCCGAACACCAGCATAATAATCCCGGCCACAAAGAAGAGTAAGCACGCACTGCTCATGACTATGCTTTTATTTCGAGGTGGAATGCAGGCTCGCTCAGGTCATACGAAAACTTAGGGTTTTTGCCGGGAATAGATACGGGCGAAATCACTTTGATGACGCGCGGTTCGTCCAGTGCTGCGACCAGGAACTCCACGGGTTTATTCATAGTCATACTCACGTCCAGCACATTCACCTTCCGATACTCCTCGGCGCTCACACAGTGCTTGGACACCCGTTCTCCCTTTTCGCTAAGCCGACTGATAAATTTGGCCATCTCGCCGATGGTCTCTTCTTTGTCCATGCCCTTATCCTGGCAGTCGTCGAACAGCTCGGTCACCTTCCTGCCGGGTTCCCGGTAGCGGATGCGCTTTCCGGCGACCAGATTGTTGTACATGGCCATCGCCTGCCGATAAGGGTTGCGCCACGTGGAGGTGATGGTCACCTTCGGGTTGTCGCTCTTCTCGGCTATGGATTCGAGCAGGTCGATGACCGATGAAGCTACCATGTCCTTGCACTCTTTCAAGAGCGACGAGGAGAATACTACTCGTTTTGTTGTTCCCATGTTGTGTCTGCTAATGATTTGATATTGAATGATATAAACTCACATCCCTTGGGTACTATGTACTTGCGTATATGCGCTTTGTAGATTAATTTGTCGTTGAATTGATACCTTTCTTGCAGCGCATCCTGGAACGGTTTTACCGCATTGTCGTAGTCGCACTGAGTGTTGGAGAATCCGAACTCATACCACACCTCGAACGGAGGAGACGGCAATTCTATGTCCGGGAGCTTTAAGAGGCATTCTGCGCGGAAGGCATCATGCTCGCTGGTTTTGAATCGGCGCCCTTTGTATGCCCTATTTACCGTCAGCGGCTTGACCTGTATTGACACTTTGCTGTTCATGGTATATGCATATCTTTTCGATGTTTATATGCGTCGACATGCCCGTCTTGGGGCAGACATGGTGCATATTATCCTCGGCTGACAGGTGTTTGCAGGACTTGCATGTTACCTTCGGCCGATTTTCGAATCCTTCGTTCTTCGGTTTTGCTGGCTTTTTCGACGCCTTCAGCTTCATTTCCTCCAAATATTAAACCCTCCGCGCACCTCTCCGTACGGGGCGTCATCGAAGGGGTTGTACCCGACGGTTCCCTCGATGCTGAACCGCCCCTTGTTGTATCGCACGCGCGCACCCATAAACTGATTGTTCCATCCGGGGGCAACCTGCGCGGCCACTACTATCCCCCCTTCCCATGTAGGCGGTATGATCGTCGTGGTGTGATGGGTCTGCGTTATGATCTTGGTTGGCACGAATAGGTCTATACTTTCGAGCATAGGTTTGTACCCGGACACCGTGGCCCGATAATTTTCGGTCTGGAATGTCTTTAACTCGAAAGGAAGCGTTACAGCCACTTTGACCGTATCGCCGGGCAGATGTACCAATACAGTGTCGATCTTCGAAATTTGGCGCACTTCCGTTTGAAGTACGGTATCTCTCACATATTCCCTCACGACCACCGTGTCAACGCGGAATTCGATCTTCTGTTTCGATAGGGTGCAACAAAACCATGACCGCAGGCTATAAAGTGCGATCATGGCTATGATTACCCCGATGATGGCCGACGTTAGCCTGTTCATCTCCTATGCGTCGATCTCTTTGTCGGCAATGGTGCTGTACCACCTGTGCAGAAACCATCCACCCACTACTCCTGCGAGCAGTCCGATAGTCCCGGCACTTCTTATGCTCCCTGGTAGGAAGTTGAACACAATGATGGCTACCACGGCTACCGCAGCAGCTATCAATCCGATTTTCAGTTTGTTGTCCATTTTATATAAAGTTAAATTTCAGGTATTCTCGGTATGGCGGGCGTCCAGTTGGATATGATGCCGTCGAAAAACAGAATCCAGTGTCGAATCTCGCTCGTGATATTCAGCACGTCGTTTTCGGTGGTAGGGTCGAACACTTTTACATCAACCCATCCATGCACCATTGCGACGATTTCGTTTAGGTCGTCCCGCATCTCGTGCGCGGTGGTCAGAGCATCGGGGATCGCAAGCGCCTCCTCGATCTGAGACGAATTCACGAACTGCGTCATCGTATGAAGCGGAATGCTACCCAGCACGCGGATGGTCTCGGCCATCTTGTCGGCGCCTTTACGGAGCGTGGCCGCAGTATCATCCAACAGCAGGTGCAGGGATCGAAAGGGCGTGCCGTACACTATCCAATGACGCCCTTTGGCGTTCGAGTGGGCCACTTCGAGGGTGGCTAACAGCTCATTCAGAATAGAAATCTGATTTTTCATCCTGTTTGTGTATTATGGGTTTTATGGCGTCCGGATTGTTTGCGATGAAAACGACCTGTTCGTTTAGCGCATGCTCGTCCACCTTGTCGTAAAATTTGTATATTTGGTTCTTATGGTCAACACACTGGAAACGGAGGGCGTCGACCTCGGCCACTTTGCCGGAACGTAGATATACCAAGTGTTTCATGGATTTATGGTTCATTATCGGGTTTGGGGTTTTGCCCGGCATCATCCTGCCATCTATACGACGGTCGTAGCATTTTCCCATTTCCTATAAAGGTAGGTTTGCCCCGCTCCCCTACTTCCGGTTTGGGCTGGTAAAGATATACGGTATGCGTGTGTCCGAATTTGTCTATTTTTTTGAGCGGCGCGATGCAAAGTTTAACCTTGGCTCCCAACTCTCCGTTATTGCGGACAAACTCTTCTATCACGTCAACAGGTATCTTTTTCAGGTCTATTTCGGCATATAAGATTCCCGCCATGATTCAATCTCCAATTTCGCCTCGTGTTCAAAATTCGATATTATTTTGCTGTACGCCTTTATCTCCTTCATATCCTCAAACTTGCGGATATGGTAGTATGAATTCCGGCTCGTGCAGTTCAGGTAGTTCGACAGCTTCACCCCGTTCATGAGCTTGTGGGAGTACATGATATGGATGAATACCGTCCGGGCATCCGTGACCCTTTGGCGCCGACAGGGTGTCCGTATCTCCTCCAGCGATACGCCAAAGTGGCGCTCGAGCAGCATCCCTATTTTCGATAAAATAATTTCCATGCATCAAATATAGTAAATTATTTTGTCACACAAGCCCGATCCGTTCCATTTTTTCTTATCCAGCTCCTCAATGAGGGCATCGGCGTATGATACGGCATCGGCTGCCATAGCTTCGTATACTGTAATGTTATTGTTGGTGCTACACGGAGATTTCCCCGCCATTTCTCTAATCATTGCCACCATAATCTTTTCGGATAGCTCACGCCTCAAGTACTCCCGGTCAGCTGTTAAGTTTTCCTTAATAACTGGATCAACCTTTTCGGTGGCTTTGTCGATATGGTTCCCGTACTCTCCCCGCGCCAGCTTCTCGGCGTAGTCGTCGTCGCGCATGAATAGGTCTAAATCGCTGTCGGCACTCCCATGATACCTCCCTCGTGAGTTATATGTAGATACATCTTCGCCTGTCTCATAATCCACCAACGCCACTATTGGATCCTCGCCCCTGCAATCAGTACATACAATTCTCACACAAGACCCATCCCTCGTGCACACCGCCGCACCTCGCTTGGCGGCTTCTAAGTCAAATGGTTTCATTGTTTCAGCTTTAAATAATCCATCGAAAGTAGCAATCCAGCATAGGCAGCCACGAACCATCCAGCGGCAGCCGACCAATTTCCATCAACGACGCCCATAATGCAATTAAGCGCCGAACAAATGATAGATGTAATAAAAAGTATTTTCAGTCCCTTCATGTTTGTTGTTTTATCTTGATTTTGCGAGAATCTCGCTATTTTTTCAAAACGGAGCGTCGCAATTTTTGCACGCCCCTCTGTATCTGAATAATTCATAGAGGCGTCCAAATAGCCATACCTCCAAATATCTATGGCCTGTGGTGTGCCTGTGGCACCAGCATTTCCCCATGCGTATCTTAAATATATTCATACTCATTGCTATTTTACTAATTCATAAAGTGTTTTATCCTTTGCTATCGTCCCGATTTTCACCCGTTCCGCCTCTTCTTTGGTGTCGAACTTTAGCACCATTTTTTCGCGTATTGGACATCCATTGTCCCGCCAGATTACATCGACCATAAGATGCCACTTTCCATTCCAAAATGCGGGTCCCCCGAATATCTCGGCCACGTAGGCATATATTTTACGGGTAACTATTTGACAGATCAAGTCGCTCATTTCACCAACTCAAATTCGTAAACCACGACCCACGGATTCGATGCCCACGTACCCCGGCCGGAAACCTTGTCGATCAGCGAGGCGAAGGCCTTGCGGGGAGTGTCAAATTCAACGGCTGTTCCCTTTTTCTCGTCGGCATATCCATACGTGGTGGTATCTGTGGATTCGTACCACGATTCTAAAATACCCTCACGCATACACTCCTCGTCCGAAATATCCTGCAACCGCTCGCAACGGATTCCCGTGATGCGGATTTGGTGGGGCATCAGAGCAGCACGGACGGATATCTTGTTGCACATTCCGGGGTCGTATTTTAAGCCCCTTAAAATAGCCTCATCTGCATCCATATTGCCTTGGCGATATACTTGCTCATAGCTCTGCGCCACGGCTACTATCTCGCCGACCTTGTAGCGGCATTTATGGCGAAAAATCTCAATCCCTTGACAGCACATTACGATACATCCAGTAGCTTCCTCGTAAGTGAAATCTTCGGCTGCGGTAGCGGCCAGTTGAAATTGTCTGCCGCCTTCTATGCGGCGCGTATTGTTTTTTATATAGTCAATGACCGCATCCGTCAGTCCATAGCGGTCGTTAAACATTATCTTCTGCATGGTTATTCGGTTTTAAGTAATTCAGTGTTATCGTGGATGTTACCAATGATTTCTCGTCCCTCTTGTGAGAAAAAATTAACTCCGACCCAATATTGAGGATCGTCGTCTTTGATTTCAATTCTATCATTATGATAGACTACTTCACCGACAACTCTTTGAGGAGAACCACATACAATGTCTCCCTCGTAAATCTCCTCACCGTTCTTATCTTTCAGCCCCGTGTATTGACCGACGGTATTTGGCTCGACAGGATAGGCCGTATTCTCATCGTCCCAATCGAGGATATGCCATTCACCCCACATTTTGACCAAAAGACCGATTACCCATTCACCATTATCGAGGCGCTTGCCTCTGAATTTAATCTCTCTCATCTTCTCTTTTGTTTTAATTCCCTGACGCGGCGCAGGATGTAGCTTGTTCGTTCTGTACGAACCCATCTATTGACTTCCTCATGGTTCCACCCAACCAACAGTGCAAACCTACGGAGCGGCATGGCCGGGTATCTATCCCGAGCCTCCCGCCTAAGCCGTTTCAGTAGTTTTGTTTTCATATCCTCTCGAATATTACATTTTCACCATCATCTCGAAACATCTTGCTGCAATGCACGTGAATACAACTTCTCTTGTGTCGCAGAGCGCAATTCACGCATCTGTCGCTACCCATGTCGGAGCGTCGAACGATGTAAAGACCTCTCCCTATGCTGAATATTGACCCTATCGTATAATATCTCCGTTTTATCTCTTTCATAGCTTCCCGTTAATGAATCTCACGCCAGCCGATAACTTCAGCGCCTGTTGAGTGTTCGATGAAGAAACCATCCAATTTGGGCGAATAGAAGTCGACCTCAATTTGCCCGTCCGAACATTTTACGAGAATATCTTTGTGCGGTTTGGGCGACACATATTTGGGGTCGTTCCACCGGGTCAGTTCCTCGCGCTTATGCTTAGCGCCTGAAATATAGGCATTCCGAACATCCTCTGCATCATATCCCTCTTGTCGTGCATGCTCCCGACAGTACGCATCTGCCATTTCATCAATCGTATTCACGCCTCGTTCAGTTTTTGAATGAAATCCCGCAATGCTATACAATTTTCCGATCCTATCCCACATTTACCTACTACCGTGCAACAACAGTCGTGACAATATGCCTTCGCTGCCTTCTGGCGCACTCTTTCCTCGGCCTCCTGCTCGGCGAGTTCGGCAGCTCGTTCTGCCACCGGCTCTGTTACGTACCCGGTATACGGGTATCCCAATCCGTTCTCAAACAGATATTCCTCTGCTTTTTTGCTTTTCATAGTTGGCCACCTTTGTGTTTCACTTTTCGATTCGGGATGCAGGAAATCCAGCCCCAGAATGGTATGCGCCGCTTCAAATAGTCCGGATCATCCTCGTGGTTGTATGCCTCTGTCTCAAAGCAGGTGTAGTAGTATGCGCCCGGATAAGGCGGCAACAGCAATTCGACCAGCCATGAAATGCCATAGCAAATCCATCCGGCAAAGAGGATTCCGACGACTACCAGCACCCAACCCCACCAAGCAGACGAGCAGCATATAGCGACGGGCAGGAGTATTGCCGCGAACAGCACGGACAGTTCGATCTGCTGGGCGCAGTGTATTCCTTCGTGGCGGCGCGTAGTCTCGTCCATGCTCCACGCCATCGGCTTGCGGGTAAAAGCCCACAAAAGCCATGTTACCCAGCTGAACCCCTTGAACGGGATCAACTTGTTGTGAACTTCGATAGGTAGTTTCATTGCAAGTTCAGTTCATAACCGTTAGACACCATCCACTCGATTCGGCCGACGAGGAGTTCGACTATATTTTGGCATTCGTTGAAACCGTATTCCAGCTCCCCCGTAATCGTCCCGAATTCAAATCTCCAACCCGCATCACCAATCTTTTCTATGGTGGGGTTCCCGAAAACATTGATGGATTTAATAATCCCCAGCAGGTCGGCGACTGTGAAGGCAGGTGCGTACTGAGTAGGAAAATTTCTGCACATCCATCCAATGTACTCCTCGCATGCTATCTGTAACTTACGACGCCCGGTGTTTATCGACCTTGTGCGCCACACCATGCTGGCCTTCTGCGCGGGCACTCCCATCTCAATCAGCCGCTTCGACTGCTCGACGCTCGTTACTTGGTCTTCCATGATCTTTATTTTTTTTGTTTTTTCTCCACTGAAACCAAACGCCCGGAGGCGTCGTAAACTCTCTTTTCCGTGTCGTTCTCCACCACGGTGTAAAGCAGGATGCCGTTTTTGTCCTTGACAATATACCCGCTGGCCGTCTTGATTTTGATGTATACCACTTCCCCCTTGGAATCCTTTATCACCGTCTGATTTTGGCCATACGCGGGGGTCACAGCCATCAATGCGATGCAGATGATGACGAAAATGATTGCTGCCAAATAGGCGATCGTTGCTTTTGTCTCCTGTTTCATTTTTGTGCTTTTTTTTGTTTGCTCCATAATTCCAGAATCTTCTTTTTTTGCTCGGGCGGCATAGCCGCGAGCTGGGAATCCCTCACCTTTGCCTCGGCGTCTGCTATCCGACCGCATTCTGCGCACCGCTCGTCGAAGTACTCTGCGAACCACTGGTAGACTATCTGCCCGTCGAGACGTCCGTATAATGCGCCGTATTGTCCTTTTTTGGCTCGCGTCATCACAAGTCGTACGTCTGCCAGGTTTATCGCGTAGAAATCCTCCAGGATCATGGAACAAGTCTCGATGATTTGAAACCTGTTCATCTTGGCGGATATGTTGAGAAACGATTGCAGGTCGTCGATCCATAGTGCCATGCAGGATATAACGAGCTCGTCCCCGTGAATCCGCCGAAGCCCCGACAAGGATTCCATTCCCGACTGAGCGCATTTGATCGGCGTGGACATAGCCCTACATGCCCTCATGCCATCTACCGGGCTATACAGGGCGGCTGGCGCCGAGGATGCGCTCAAACACAGCTCGCTCTTCGTCCGAGAGGCCTCCTGCCCCTGCTGTCTTTCCTTGCTTTTCATTTTTCCACACTCGGTTTTGTTTCTGCGATATTGCGAACTCAAAAATGCGCTTCCAGTCTATCGTCTTTCCCCTTCCCTTTTTCTTGTGCAACCATCCGGCTTCCGTTGCCCAATACTCCTTGCATGCCTTTTCGAGGGTGAGAGAGATGTCGACCCCTGGATTGAAGCGCTCCCTTTCCGCCATCCACTCCTTGTCCTGCGTCCATCTGCACCATGCTTCGCGGCATGATTGCAGGTAAACGTCGAAGCTGTCGCGCCAAGTCACCTCCTTGGCTATCTCGATTTTTTCGCGCGCGCTTTTTTTGTTTTTACCAGCAATAGAAATATTCTCTGTTACTATCTCGGCATCTTCGAGTACGTTAGTACGAGAAGATATAATACTACCAGTACCAGTATCAGTATCAGTATCAAGGTTCGTCTGGGTTTCTCTGGGTTTCTCTGGGTTTCCAAAATAACCCACTGGGTTTTGTTGGGTTTCTCTGGGTTTCTCTGGGTTTTTAGGACGTCCGCCTTTTTTGCCGTTATTCCTATTCCTCTCAACCACAGCGTCGTACCTCTTGTTGTTTTCGTCTATGTATGGCTTGATGAGGTCGAATATCATAGCCACCACTACCGAATCTCCGCTATACTCCTCTCCGTCTAATCCATATCGCATGATCGCATCCAGCACCTCCCCTTTTTCGGTCATCGAAAGACGGTTGGTCGCTGTAAACAGACTTCGAGGTATTACCATGGATTCTTTCATATTCGTTGAAATAAAAAAACCGCTCGTTCGATACCGGGGGGCAGCCCGGTATCTACTAAAGCGGTAAGTCACATTTTGCCCCTGCCCGAGCATTCACACCGCAAATATAAACAAACTTTTCCATTCTCCAAAAAAAATCAGAACGGAGTGTCCGTCATTGCCTGTCTCATGATCTCCTCCATGTATGCCTTCCTCTTCGCTGCGCGGCTGTGTCTGTTTGCCGCCGCCCTCTGTCTTTTGGCTACACTCAGCGGGTTGGCCATGTTCTCCTTCATGTCCCGGCACCACCTCAGATTCGAGGCATTGTTGTTCTCGACGTTCGTGTCAAGGTGATCCACGATTTTGTCCCCCTCCCTTTTTGGGATAAAAGCCTCAGCTACAAGGCGGTGAACAAAGTAGTTGTACCTCCCGAAACGGTTGAATAATCGCACCCTTACGTACCCGTCGGCATTGTAATCCACCTTCAGCACATGGGGGTCTCCGCGCCGCGTAGATACCACCGTCCCGTCCTCTCCGATCCAATACCCCGGGAGCTCGTCGATAGGCTTAAACTTCACCCCCCCCCTGTACTCCGGGAATCGTATGGAATCTGCATTCATTCATATTGCCTATTTTTGGCGCCTTAGGGCGCATTTTACAATCTCTTCGAGGGTTGCATCAGGATCGGCATGAAAAACCTCTAAAACGGCCTGTTTCGCCCTTTCTTTGGGGAAGCCCAAAGTTTTGAGAGCTCGTATCGCGTCTGCCTGCAATTCCTCGTTTATTTCCGGCGCTTCCGCCTCTGTCGGTTCCGAATCTTCAGCCTCGGATTCGCCCCCGGCCTGCGGAGGCAGGCCGAGTGCATATCCTATAAAGTTCGACAACATCAGTAGCGGGAACAGGACGAGGCCGACGAGCCATTCCATCGCCGTGTTCATATCATCGTTCATGAGTTTTTACGTCTTGCCGGGGCACAGGAGGATAGATTGTCGTATCTATGAATTCCACGCCTCCGAATTTCACTGTTTTTACTCGCCCGCTGGCAATGCGCATCTGCACACCCCGATAGGTAATTCCGCACCTGCGGGCGTATTCGGCTATTGTAACTACTGTCTCTTTCTGTTTAGGTTTCATCTTTTTCTGTTATTTTTCGGGTTCGTCAGTCACATCCACGGCCTCCTGTTCTTCGACGGCCGCAATATTGTCGTCCACTCCGTCGACATACTCGGGGGTCGCCTGCGACATATCCATCGAGGAGGGGGTCGCCATGTCGTATTTTAGCGCTGTGATAAGCTTCGAGTTGGCCATCACATCCAGGCTACCCCATTTCATCAAGATGCGTTTGATGACCGTCTTTTCATACATGGCGGGCTTGTTTTTCTGCCACAAACCGTTTTTTTTGTAGTAGCTCTTGCTGTACTTCTTGCCGTGCTCCTCCAGCTCTTCGACCGTCATGTACAGGTAGTGATCGCCGCCGTTTATGTAGCGCAGATAGGCTACATATCCGATTAGTTTTGTGCGTTCGTGCGGCTCCTGGTTGTAATCCATATCGCCCGTAAAAGGATCATAGTATTTTATGTCCCCCTCATACACCGGAGCGGCCATTAACCGCTGGATCATCCCGGTATTGTTGGCGAGTTGCACCAACCCGTTTTTCATCGGCATGAACACCGCCTTCTTGGTGACTACCTCCTGCCCGTTCTTGTATGTGGTCTCAGTGAAGGGGACGATGGCGGCCTGCCCGAATGCCGGATCGAGGGAAAGTCCCGTTGTCGCACAGGCCATGCACGAGCGCATGATGGATTTGGGCGTGCACTCCCGCAACATTTTGTTCTCGGGAGCCAACAACAGGTTGCGTACGGCCTGCGTGAATATCGGAGTTCTGTCGCCGAGCACCGCATGCAATCGTGCCTGCACCTCCCCTTTTTTGTCATCCAGCATAGCGATCATCTCCTGTAAATTCGGGGTGGTGGTCTTGGCCACCATCCCCTCGCGCATTGCGCGTTCGTTCTTGTCTGTTATGGTTGTCATATTCCTAAAAAAAGCTCTAAGGTTGATGTTTTGAAATCGTTTAGCACCTCGTTACCCTCGGCGTCATACGTATGAAACCCCCACCAAATCCACGCCAGTTTTTCCATCCGCGTCTCCTTTTCTCCCGATCCCAGTGTGTCGGTATGCCAGCACACTATTACCGAACACGCCAAGCGCCAGTCCCGGCACGCTATGCTGCCGGAAAAATAATCGTTCCCGTCTACGGCTTCCGTGAACCGTTCGGCGATCTCCTCGTACTCCCGTGCTGTTATTTCTCGTTTCATAGTTGTGTTATTTGAATAATAATTGCCGCGTCGTGCTCTCCTTTACGTACTTGGCATATATGTCCGGGTTGTCCGCCTTTAATGCCTTCGAATCCAGCCTGCGGCTTGTTACAGTCTTGAATGTAGCCAGCGGTCGCCCGTCGTAGGTGATGGTGTCGTACTGCATGAAATACGCCTTAACCCGCTCTTCTGCCTTGGTGATCTCCGCCTGCATGGCGGCTACCTTCGACCGCTGCGTCCGCACCCACGCGATAGTATCCCGGATCTCCGAATCCGCTTCCCGCGGGGCGGCTTCCGAGACGGGCCATGCCAGTATGACGTCCTGGCCTGTCTCCACCGGGGGTATTTCGTCGCCCAAAATATACCTTTCGAACCAATCCCGGCAGTACTCCACGATATAGTCGAATTTGGATCGGTCGAAATCGAATAGCGCATATACAAGCCGCTTGCCCCCCTCCTCCGCGGCTATGTACGCCGCGTCGCGCTCCATGATTCCCATTTGATACATGACTTGCGTGTACCACAGCATTGGCACTGTCTCGGGCGTCAGTTCCGGCAGGTGCATTTTCGTGTCCTTGCACTCCAAGATATACCGGGTACTCCTGCCCGCGGCGAAAACCTCCCTGTCGGGCGCTGCCTGCATGTAGGACGGGTATTTGTCATTGCGGTACACCTCTATCTGCTCGGATCGTTTGACGATCTTTTCCCCGGTCGCCTGCTCGAACATGCGGGCGATCGCGTCCTCCTTGAAGCGCCCGCGGATCATACTGTCGTTATCCTCTTCGGCCGCGGTCTCCAAGGTCTCCATTTTCTTTACGCGCCAGTACTGGTACGGCGTCATATAGGGATTAAGCCCCATAATCGTCCCAACGTCGGAACTTCCGATAACGGGGGTGTCGTTGCGCGCGTGCAACCACTCTTGTCGTGTTTTATAGGTCGTTCGTGTTATCATCTTGTATGGTCATATTTATCAATTGGTTAATTTTATCCTCCCATCTTCCCCCTATTATCCCGCGCTTGTTGAACTGAAGGGCATGGAATTTCAGACCAAGGGGGTATAAGTCCAATATTTGACGGCGGGCACCCGAATAGATCAGCGCGTTTTTGGGTTTCAGCTCCCCCGGCTCCCACACCCTCCCCCATGATTTTAAGCGCTGGTAAACCCGAATGCAATAGGGAGTTATGTTTCGCCAGCATATCACGCTGTCGTGTTGATCGGCATACCGGCTGAGTATTTGTACGAACTCGTCACGCCTCCGTTCCTGGAGCTGCTGCCTCGTCTCCCGTTCCGTAATCATGAGTACCGCATTCTTTTTCGTTTAACTCTAGATATTCGGACAGTTCCTTTCGCCAGTCACCCACCAGTTGGTGCACTTGCGACATATCCCCCTCCTCTACCGCCGCGTCGATCTCGTCGAGGAATTTTATATCCTTTATTAGGCGTTCGTGCCCCTCCTTGCCGTAGCAGTTTGCGGAAATCAGTTTGAACCCGTCCGGGGTGGCCTTTGTCCCGGGCCTCAACTTCATGCAGAAGGTATTCCCATTATGCTTGTAATATCGAGCCGTGAAACTTATGCCGCCCCTGACTACCTCGGTAGTTTGCTCATAGCACGGCCCCGCTCCCTCATAGTTGGGGATTATATGGGCCATCATTTCGTTATATACCCTATAATTGACTATCGCCAGTTGCCGCGCCTGCTCATACCTTTCGGCGCGTCTTTGGTTGAATGCCCGCCATGCTTCCACGTCCTCCGCCGTGGAATCTTCGGTAATACATGCGGGTTCATCGTCGTAGATGTGCAAATAGCCACTGCATTCGGGATACACGGGCAGCATCTTCAGCAGGTCGAATTCCATTGCGCTCCGCCATGTCGAGCATGGCATCAAAAACATATAATCCTCCCCGTCCTTGATCCCTATTTCTACCGACGAGACGTCGGGTGATCCGTCGGTGATCCCGTAGAGTGTGCACGGCTTGGCGCCCGATTTCTTCAGCACCTCCGCTGCTTTCGCTTCGATAGCGTCGCGCTTTTTTTTCAGTTCGACGCTCAGTACATAACCCTGGCCTTCTTTGGCCGCTTCAATCCATTTCATTGTTTTTTTTGTTTTTAGTGTAAATATTATCTGCTCTTGAAATCACGAACCGGACGCACGTCGAACGTGTGACACTTGATGCAGTAGTTCATCTGGCCCGTGCTGCCGGAGTAGATGAACGCGACCTCGCGAATGCACTCCGGATCGGGGTCGGTCTCGCTCGTCCAGTAGATGTTTGTAGCGGGCTTGCCGCCGATCTTCTCGAACGCTTCGTCGAGGCCCCGGAATCGGGCGTCATACATTTCTATCGCCTCGTGACGGGTCGCGCAGCGGAATCCCCTGCGGTATGCGGCAGCAGCTTTCTGCGCGTTCTTGAATTTAAATTCGCCCGGCAGGTCTTGTTTGGCGATTTCGAGCATCCCGTAATCGGTTACCAGTACGACGGTCTGTGCCGTGGTCGGGGCTTCGCACTGCATCCACTCGTCGAGCGGGTGCAGGCAGCGGTTCCCGTCGGGAATGTAGATCCCGTTTTCGATGTTGTTTTTCATGGTGTACTCTGTGTGTTACAATGCGTTGTTTCGAAGGTGCAGGAGAACGACCGCCGCAAAGGCGGCCATTCCTGCCAGCACTACCGCCCACAGGGCGAGTAGCTGCTTTACTCGATCTTTAGCCATATCCGAAAATCCTGTTCCTGTATATAGACGGTTATCGCGCCGTCTTTCAAGGTCGTTTTTACGCTGTCGCCTATGCCTCTCCGTGCCGCTATCTCTTCGACAGCAACCAAGGTTTCGCGGCAATACTTAACGCGCATCCCGATCTCCTGCGTCTCGTGGAAAATATGTATCATATTTACCGTGTCCTCGGGCATCTCCCGGGTGAGGGCGTGCGCCCTTTCCGCCAGTTCGTTAATTGTTTTCATAAGTAATTGATTTTTAATTTGATATAATTGTTGTTTCTGCTATAATCAGGGCTTATTCCTTGTATACTATCAGTGCCGTAAGCCGAAGCAGTCGCCAGGCCTGGGCGAGTGCGCGCCCCTGTGCCTGGAGCCATGTTTCGTCTTGGCTCGGCTTCAGAACCCCGCCGTTACGGCTCGTTTTTCGCTTCAATTCCGAGGGACTGCACAAGCGTTCGGCTATGTCCTTATCGTACACGAGCGATAAACCTCCCTCGCTGTACGCCAACCAGTCGTTGGCCCCATTCAGCAGAACGCTTTCGAGGAATCGCGGCGCATAATCCCCTGTTTTCTTCGCATAATCCAGCATTTCGGAATAGTTTTCGAGGAGCTCCAGCGCATACATTTTAACGCCCTTGTCCCACGCCGAACGGCGCTTTGTGTACTCGATGATCTCCCGGATGCGGGCTATTTGGTTATCGGTCAGGGCAACGCCCGAGGTAGTGAAATTAACGTGTGTCATGGCTTTTTTTTTGGTTTTTGTGTTTATAAACTGCATTCGTGTATTTCCGTCCCGCCGAGTGCTGAGACTTCGATCAAGTACCCGTCCTCTGTCCTGTGTACCGATTCCACCCGAAGCGTGCAGCGGAACAGGATCCAGCATATCGCAGCTGTGAGCACTACGAGGCAAAGAGCCTGCATATATTTATTCGTGGGGTGTTGTTTCATGGCTTATTCCTCCTCCGATTTAGGCGTTATTTATCAACATTATATATGCTTGGGAATACGCGCGGGCTTGTACATTCATCCACGTCTCACGAGTATTCGGGGCCTTGTTGCCGTTGTCGGTTTTCTTCAGCTCCGACGGCGTGCAAAGTTCGCACGCTATATCTGCGTCGTAGATAAGGGCACAACCGCCCTCGCAGTATTCGCGCCAGTCAGCCGCACCGTTTAGTAACGTCGCTTCATTGAGTTCCGGGACTGGTCGGCCGTTGTTGTCGCAATACTCGCAAATGTCTATGTAGCTTCTCAGCAGATTGAGCGCAAAACCTTTCACGCCTCGATCCCAGCACGACCGCGTTTTAACGGCTTCCAGACGTGCCCGGATTTCATTTACTTCGTTCTTCCAGTTGTTGGAGTTGTTCGTTTGACTATTTTTCATGGCTTCAAATGTTTGTCTCATTAACTTCGAAGGGTGTAATACCTGCTCCTCCCTTTCTCTATTACAAAGATAGTATAAGATTTTATATCACGCAAGCATTTCACAAACTTTCTTCATCGTTTGTTCTTATGCAAAACGAACACAGCATAAGTTTTTACCACCCCAAAGCGTGCCGGCACGAGACAGCCGAGCCCTTCACCTCCCCCTCGAGCGACCGCACGCACACGCACGCCCACACCCACACAACGGGCTCCAAATACACCCCAAAAAACTGAAGAGTTTGCTAGACGTATCCCCCCCTTATATATTACTTCTTATCACTCATATATATGATGAACGTGTATAGTCGCAGGGAGGGGTATTTTGGGGGTGTTCGGAATGTGTGGTGAAATGGGATAGTTTTGGTCTGTTTGGCCGGGAGCTGTCTCTTATACACATCTCCGAGC
>ENA-OZEJ01000099-OZEJ01000099.1-human-gut-metagenome-genome-assembly--contig:-NODE-99-length-36132-cov-6.825678_pt1 | contig 36132 bp, 33 predicted proteins | sample MGYA00245067_ERZ653607 | MGnify/ENA primary metagenome ERZ653607 (study PRJEB26926, sample SAMN06164999) | human gut metagenome | biome: ENVO:00009003; feature: ENVO:2100002; material: ENVO:00002003...
CGAGATCTAGTACGGTCTCGTGGGCTCGGAGATGTGTATAAGAGACAGGTTAATAAAGCATCTGCATTTTTGACAGCCTATCCACCCAAACGCAAATTTGTTTTCGGGGTCAGTCGTTTGGAACGACGTTACCGCTTCTCCACCGCAGAACGGACAGGGCTTCAATTCGTCAGTCATTGCCATCTTATCGGTCCCCCTCCTGTTTCAGATTTCTGCCGCACATCGGGCAGTAGTTAATTGGTAATATTACAAAACTGGAATCATCGGTTGCGATGAAAACCTGTCCTTCGTCTTTTATCAATATAAACGGGTCGCTACCCGGCTTCATACGCTCACCTATATCCCGCACAGAAAAATCGCAGTGTGGACAAGGTTTTGTTTCGACATTCTTAACGTCGTCAAGCTCAATCATCTTCCTCACCGCCTGCAATTCCGAGCAATGCTTCAAGCTTCATTTTCTGATTGCTGAGATTTATTCCACGTTCCATAGCCTTCATTGAATCATCCTCAGCATTGCGGATATCACGAGTGCAAATTTTTATTGCGCCTTTTATGGCTTTGACAACAGTTTCATTGAGCTTAACCGCATCAATAGCAGCCTGCAGCGCTTCTGCGTCCTGGTGGAATATTTCATCATCGCCGTCATCGGTAAAATGACCCTCAGCTTCGGTTTTCAAATCCTTAAGATGCTGTAAAATTTCATCAGTTCCCACGGAAATTTACCTCCTTGTTTCTGTCCGATTTATTTTCATTATTGCACTGCTCGCAGATGTAAATTATTTCGCCGCCGTTACCCGAAGGATATGCCCTCGGCACGTTATTGATATACATCTTTTTTGAACACTTACTGCATTTGACCTTTGGAATCATAATGCGCATATTATCGCCCCCCATTTATCCGTCCATCTTTGCCCCGCAGTGAGGACAGAATTTATATGGATAATTTTCAGGGTCGTTACTTAGATGTGTGCAACAACTGCAAACATCGTGAAAATATTCCACACTCCAATGCCAATGTCCATGCTTCACAAGCACAATATCATTTTCATTGATAAAATTCCTGCAAGCCTCGGCATTCTTGTAATTTGCCCCGTCAATGCAGATCTTCTTATGAATACATTTTTCGCATTTCAGCATTTATCCATTCCTCCAATCTTCTCCCTTATTCTTTTCCCATATCCCTCATCACCCGTCAGCATTCCAACAATATCAGCAGTGCAGCAGGCAATGTGATATATCGTGTCAGCCTTTTCAGCCTCGATTTTAAGCTTATCCGCCTGCTTAATGTTGTACTGATACTGTGCATACATCGAAGTGTACCTCTTGTGCTCTTCAATGTCCTGCATATATTCAGAGTACGCTATCCGTTTCATGCGTTCGGCAAAATCCTTGGGCATATTTTTGTCAAACTTGTATCTTTTGTAAAGTCTGCGGATACGGTCAAAATATCGGTATTCGGGAGCGGGGAGATTATCAAGATTTATGCTGCCGTCATATGCCTGACGTTTCAGTCTTTTAAGCTCCTGCTCGGTCAAAATTTATCACTCCTTTTGATATTCGGTGTAGGGTTGGTGTATAGGGTGTATGGTTTGATACTAATCACCAATAAAACTATAGACAAAAAATCATCGCATAATCCATATACGCAAGATTATGCTCAATTTTTTGTATAGTTTTTAATTGGTGCTTAGTATGAGGGGTATTTTAAACTTTTATATTATACTATATAATTTATAAAATACTTTTTTATTTAGGGGTAAAGGTATACATCGTATACACCACTATACATCAATAATTTACAGTGAACCTGCTTTAATTTACGGTGAACCTGCTTTGAGGTATCTGACTTAAAGCTATTCCCATATAAACATAGCCTGCTTTTGTACGAAGCTTCGGAAATCTCTTTGACATCTCCATACCAAACTTCGTGCTGCTCATACGATACTCGCAGTGTTGCTCACACCATTCTGAATATACCGCAAACAGCTTGTTCGCACTTGCGCTCTCTGCCCCTGCAATATCTTGGCAGATATTGCCAAAAGAAGTCCGTAGATACGTCATCTACGGACTTCTTTTATTTTATAGCTCATTTCAGAAAAAAGCTTGGCTTGAACTCACGATTAAATGTGGTAATGAATTGTTTTGAATAAATTGTTTTGCCTGAATAAATCACAATAAATTAAGGATTCGGTTAATGTCTTTTGTATTGAAAATAGAGGTAACAGCAAAACCTCCGCCTTCTTTACAACATCAGTAAAGAGAACGGAGGTTTTTTAGAATATCAGCTGCTTTGTCTGAAATTATTGTCCGTGAATATTCTTGCGAAAATCAGACCCAAGGGAAGCGATATGATTATCAGGAAAGCCTTTGTGAGCCACATTCCGCCCGTTGAGATATCATATGAGCCAAGATAATAGATGCCTTTGTACAGGAACATTCCGGGGACCATGATAACTATTGACGGAACTGTAAGGGTTATTCTGGGATAGCCTGCCTTTGATTTCATCGCCGATGCAAGAAGTCCTGCTATCATAGCTCCGATGAATGCAGCAACGCCTGCGGGTATGGGGGTGAAATCAATAAGCTCCAGACGTGTTGTGTTGGCTATCATTCCTATAAGTCCTGCGCAGGCTGCCATTTTGCGCTTACTGTTGAACATGAGTGAGAAGCCATATACTCCGCAGAAGCTTGTGATGATCCTTATGACCATTTTAAGCAGCGGAGCCATCTCCAGCTCGGGGAAATCTGCGGGCGAGAAGTGGAGCAGCAGTGCGACCACCCAGCCCGTTATTGTTGCCATCAGTATTATCAGCAGAGCGTATGTGATGCGCTCCAGACCCGATCTTAGATCCAGCTTTGCAAGGTCGATGCCGCCGGTTATCAGCGGGAAGCCGGGTATCACGAACAGCATGGAGCAGATGTATCCCGACTGATGAACACTGGAGACGTTGAAAATCACCTCAAAAAGCTTGAAAAGCAGCAGGTATGTACAGCAGGCGGCGGCAACACCCGCAGCCACGTTTGCAAGCAGAGTAATGTGGCGCTCCAGCAGTTTTTTTCTGACGTACATTCCCACGCCTGCGCCGAAGAATGCAAGGATCATTTCGACAGGCCCGCCGCCCAGAAGAAATGTAAATCCGCAGCAGGCAAGACCCGATGCCAGACCCAAATTCCATGCCTTGTAATTGGGCGGTATCTCGGAAATTTTGTCAAGTATCCGATGAAACTGCAGTACCGAGTATTTTGTGACCCTTTCCGCAAAGCCATCCGCAAAATGCTCAAGTTCGTTGAGCTTGTCGGTGTTTACGCCTGTGGTGCTGAGGGTTATCTCATTTGTATATGTATCGCCGTTTTCTATGCAGGTACATTCGATTGTCAGCAGGCCGATATCCGCATTGCACACAATGCCCAGCGCACGGGCTATTTTGTTCATCGAAGCACGTACTCTCCATGCTCCCGTTCCCACCGAAAGCATCATCATTCCCACACGCTCGACCAGCGAGGCTTTTTCCTTAAGAGTGGCGTTCACCGCAGGCTCGTAGTTTTCTTCTCCTACGATCTCATGCCAGTCGATGGACATATGCTGTTTCCTGAATTTGCTCATTACGAATTATCTCCCATAATAACATTGCAGTATTGCCTCCGCCTATGCGGAAGCTATTATCAGGTCTATTATACAACTTTCGGGCAGATAAGTCAATCAACGTAAGATTTTCACATTGGTAGCAATGGGTAAATAAACTGTGAATATAATTTGCCTGACCTCTGCAGCTTCTTTGCCTGCCAATTTGCTATTTACAATTCTGGCACGCCGTGGTATAATGTTTATATAACATTCATACGGAAAGGAAGCCGATAATATGAAATTTACCGAAAACAGCACCTCCCGCATTGCAGCTGAGGCTCAGTCGCTTCTTAATGAAATTGCCTCTCTCCCCGAAATGAAGCTGTCAGCTGTGTCAAAGAAATCAGCCATGGCGGTGTTTATGGATATCGTCAACGGATTTATCCGTGAGGGTGCTATGGCTTCCGCACGGATAGAGGATATAATCAAGCCGAATGCAAGGCTGCTCAGTGCCTGCTCTCATGCGGGTATCCTTACCGCTGCTTTTGCGGACTGCCACAAGGAAAATGCGGCTGAGTTTCTTTCGTTCCCTCCCCACTGCTTCGAAAATACCTCCGAGTCGGAAGTGGTCGATGAGCTTAAAGCTGCAGGGGACTATATCCTTATCCCCAAAAACTCCACCAACGGCTTTCACGAGAAAAAGTTCAGAGACCTGCTGGAGTGCCACCCCGAGATAGATACATTTATCGTCACAGGCGACTGCACCGATATCTGCGTTATGCAGTTCTGCCTGAGCCTTAAAACATATTTTACCCAGAAAAACGAGGCGGTGTCAATAATCATTCCCGTGAACTGCGTCGAGACCTATGACGCTCCCTATCACAGCAGCGATTTCACAAATCTTGCTGCCTACAAGCTTATGAAGGACAGCGGCATCAGGTTTGTAAGCGCTGTTACAGAGTAAAAATATAAAAAATAATATGAAAGGATATGTGCGTGATGAACGACCGTAATCTTACACTTCTCACAGATTTCTACGAGCTGACCATGGGCAACGGCTATCTTGAAAACGGGCTTGCCGATACCGTGTGCTGCTTTGACCTTTATTTCAGAAAAGTCCCCGATAACGGCGGCTTTGCGGTTATGTGCGGACTGGAGCAGGCTATAAACTATATCAAAAAGCTGTCCTTTACAGACGAGGACATTGCATATCTCAGGGACAAGAAGATATTTTCCGAAAAGTTTCTTGATTATCTGAGAAACTTCAAGTTCTCCTGCGATGTGTGGGCTATCCCCGAGGGAACTCCCGTTTTCCCAAATGAGCCGCTGGTCATTGTAAAAGGCCCTGCGATCCAGGCTCAGCTTATGGAGACCATGCTGCTGCTCTGCATAAATCACCAGTGCCTTATCGCCACAAAGGCTGCACGTATCGTAAAGGCTGCTGACGGCAGAGCTGTTATGGAGTTCGGTTCAAGGCGTGCTCAGGGAAGCGACGGCGCTATCTACGGCGCAAGAGCTGCATATATCGGCGGCTGTGCGGGAACTGCCTGCACCATCTCCGACAAGGAAATGGGCACTCCCGCTCTGGGAACCATGGCTCACAGCTGGGTGCAGATGTTCGATTCCGAGCTTGATGCTTTCAGGGCATATGCCAAGTGCTATCCCGATGCCTGCCTGCTTCTGGTGGATACCTACAATGTGCTTAAATCGGGCATACCCAACGCTATCAAGGTGTTCAACGAGCTTAGGGCAGAGGGCCATGAGCCTGCGGGCATACGCATTGACAGCGGCGATATCACATATCTTTCAAGAAAAGCAAGAAAGATGCTGGACGATGCGGGCTTCCCCAATGCAAAGATATGCATTTCCAACTCCCTTGACGAATATATCATCGAGGATATTCTCCGTCAGGGTGCGTGCATCGACAGCTTCGGCGTAGGCGAGCGCCTTATCACATCAAGGAGCGAGCCTGTTTTCGGCGGAGTTTACAAGCTCACAGCCGTTGAAAAGGACGGACAAATAATCCCCAAGATAAAGCTTTCGGAAAATGTTACCAAGATAACAACTCCCGATTTCAAGGAGCTTTGGAGATTTTACGACAAGACCACCGGCAAGGCTATTGCCGACCTTATCACCTGCTACGGCGAAGAGGTAGATGACACCAAGCCCTACACCATTTTTGACCCTGAGCACCCTTACAAGAAAAAGACTGTCACCGACTTTACCGCAAAGAAGCTCCTGGTGCAGATATTTGACAAGGGCGAGTGCGTATATGAGTCTCCCTCCGCAACGGAGATACGTGACTTCTGCCATGAGCAGATAGGCACGCTCTGGAGCGAGGTAACAAGATTTGAAAATCCCCACGAGTATTACGTTGACCTTTCAAAGAAGCTGTGGGACAAGAAAAATGACCTGCTCAACGAAATGAGCGTTTGATATGAAAATTTATATTGACGCAGACGGCTGCCCTGTGGTGGATATCACGGTAAGGCTGGCGAAAAAATATCACGTTGGCTGCGTTATCCTCTGCGACACCTGCCACAGGATAGAGCGTGAGGGAGCGGAAACTATCGTGGTGGAAAAGGGCGCTGACAGCGTCGATTTCAGGCTGGTGAATATGCTTTCGGCAGGGGATATCGCTGTCACTCAGGATTACGGTCTGGCGGCAATGTGCCTTGGCAGGTCGGCGCTGGTGATAAATCAGGACGGAAAGCAGTATTCGGACGGGAACATCTCGGGTCTGCTGGAATTTCGTGCCATAGGCAAAAAGGTGCGCAGAAGCGGCGGCAGGCTTAAAGGCTGCCCCAAGCGCACGCCGCAGCAGGACGAGATGTTTGAAAAAGCGCTTGAAGCCTTGCTTATGAAAGGATAATATGGAATATAAATTTTACGGCTGGGAAAGGGCAGATGTTCCTCCCGCAAATGACGAATACAAGGCGATAAAAGACCCGAGAATGCTTTATGATATGCTGTGCGGCATATGGTGCGCAGACACCTGCGCCCCAAGGCTCAGGGACAAGTGGTCGGAGGATAATAAAACTCTGGGTCAGTGCTCAATAACCGCATTCCTTGCTCAGGATATTTTCGGCGGAAAGGTTTACGGCATACTTCGCAGCGGCGGCAATTATCACTGCTACAATGTTATAGGCGACTGCGTTTTTGACCTTACCAGCGAGCAGTTCGGCGATGAAAAGCTGTGCTACGAAAATAACCCCGAACAGCTCAGAGAAGTGCATTTTGCCAAGGAAGAAAAGCGGCTGAGATATGAGTATCTCAGAGACCGCCTGATACTAATCACCAATAAAACTATAGACAAAAAATCATCGCATAATCCATATACGCAAGATTATGCTCGATTTTTTGTATAGTTTTTAATTGGTTCTTAGTATGAAAGAAAAAACAGGAATATGACAACACGCCCCACAGTAAGCCTGCGGGGCGTGTTTTGTCTATATTTCATTCCCTGTGCCTTGCAAAGCACTGCAAGAGGGGAGCGGCAAAGGCAAGAGCCAGAGAGATGAGCACCTGCTCACCGTTCAGAGGAACTGTTCTGAACACGGTCTGGAGGGGCGGAAAATAGATTGCGCCGAATATTGCCGCTGCCGAGCACAGCACCGCAAGTATAAGCTTGGGGTTGTTGAAGTAGGGAACGGTGAAGATGTTCTTTGTCTCGGATTTGCACTCGAAAACGTGGAAAAGCTGTGACATTACCAGCGTCAGCAGCGCTCCCGTGCGGGCGGCTCCCAGACCTGCGTCTGTGCGGAGCATTACCGTGAAGCATGCAAGGGTGCATATGCCGATGAGTATGCCCCTGAAAACTATGCGGAACATAAGTCCGCCTGAGAAAAAGCTTTCGTCCTTGTGGCGTGGGGGCTTTCTCATATTCTCCTCGCCGCAAGGCTCTACGCCCAGCGCCACGGCAGGCAGACCGTCGGTTACCAGATTTACCAGCAGTATCTGTGAGGGCATAAGCACCATGGGCATTCCCGAGATTATGCCGAGAAACATGGTCAGCACCTCGCCTATGTTGCAGGAAAGCAGGTAGCGGACAAATTTGCGGATATTTGCATATATGCCACGGCCCTGCTCCACGGCGCTTACAAGGGTGGCAAAGTTATCGTCCAGCAGCACCATATCCGCCGCCTGACGGGTAACGTCCGTGCCTGTGATGCCCATGGCAACGCCGATGTCCGCCTCCTTTACGGCAGGAGCGTCGTTCACGCCGTCGCCTGTCATGGTGACTATGTGCCCCAGACGCTTGTAGGCCCTGACTATCCTCAGCTTGTCGGCAGGGGAGACCCGTGCAAACACGTTTGCGCCTGCGGCTGCCTTTTCAAGCTCGCTGTCGGACATATTTTCCAGCTCCGCTCCCGTGATGACTGCGCTTTCGGGGGAGTTTTCCCTTAAAATGCCTGCCTGCCTTGCTACGGCGGCAGCGGTGTTCCTGTGGTCGCCTGTTATCATTACCGTCCTGATACCTGCTTCACGGCAGAGTCTGACGGCTTTTTTTGCCTCTTCACGGGGAGGGTCGGACATTCCCATAAGTCCGAGAAATACCATTCCCGAGTCGGGGCTGTTATCCCCCTTGGGCTTGTATGCAAATGCCAATACCCGCAGTGCTGCTGAGGACATTTCGGCGCAGGCATCTTCTATCCTTTTGCGTGTGCTGTAGCCCAGAGGCTTTACGCCGCCTGAGGTAAGTATCTCCGTGCAGCGGCTGAGGATAATATCCGCAGCGCCCTTGGTGTATGATGATGTGTCCCCCGAGGGAGTGCGGACGGTCACGGTCATTCGCCTTGTGTCGCTGTCAAAGGGGATCTCGTCCAGGCGCCTGAAAGCTGTCCTTTCGGCGCTGTGGCTCATTCCGCCCTTGGCTGCGGCAATAAGGAGAGCTGTTTCGGTAGGGTCGCCTGCGGCTGACCATTCGCCGATGTCAGATGTATCGCTTGCAATGCTATCTTGGGTGGCAATATCGCCATTGTTGCAGAGCACTCCGCAGCGGAGCATTTCGCACAGGGGCTTGGAGGACATTTTTGTGACGATATCTTCTCCGCAGCGGACATTTCCCCCACGGCGGTAGCCCTGACCCGAAAAATCGTATTCGCCCTCATCTGTCCACGCCTTGCGGACGGTCATTTTGTTTTCGGTGATAGTTCCCGTCTTGTCGGTGCAGATGACCGATGTGCAGCCCAGAGTTTCCACGGAGTGGAGCTTGTGAACAAGGGCATTTTTGCTGAGCATTCGGCTGACAGCCAGCGCAAGCGCAATGGTGACTGTGGCGGGAAGCCCCTCGGGGATAGCCGCTATGGCGATCGTTATGCCTGTCATTAGCATATCGAAAACAGGCTCGCCCTTTAAAATGCCTGCCCCTGCCACAATGAAGCAGACGGCTATGCAGATGATTGCAACGATCTTTCCCAGCTCTCCGAGGCGCTTTTGCAGGGGAGTTTCCTCGTCCTCGATGTCGGTGAGCATATCGGATATTTTGCCCATCTGGGCATTAACGCCTGTGGCTATGACCTTTGCACGGGCTGTGCCTTTGGTTATCATGGTGCCGCTGTAGATGATGTTCTCCTTGCCTGCGGAGTTATCCTTGTCCGATGTGTTGCCGCAGCGCTTGGCAACAGGCTCGCTTTCCCCTGTTAGAATGCTTTCCTCCGCCATAAGTCCCTTGGCGGTGAGCAGAACTGCGTCCGCTGCCACCTTGTCGCCTGCCTCCACCGAGATGATGTCTCCCGGAACAAGCTGGGAAGCGGGGATAACTGTCATATGACCGTCACGGCAGACCTTTGCGCTGGGGGCGGACATACTTTTAAGCGCCAGCAAAGTTTTTTCCGTGCGGTACTCCTGGATAAAGCCCAGTATGGCGTTGAGCATCACTATGATTATAATGGTCACAGCATCCGCAGTTTCGCCGATGAATGCGGATATTCCTGCGGCAATAAGGAGTATCATGACCATAACGTCCCTGAACTGCCCTAAGAATATCCTGAGAGGCTTTGCTTTCTTGTCCGATAGCAGAGTGTTCTCGCCGTATTCCTTTAACAGTGCCGCCGCCTCTTCCGAGGTAAGTCCCATTCCGCCGCCCTGCTTTTTCGGGCGGACTTCATATTCCCGTTCCAATATGCTTTGTGACATATCTGCGTCTCCTTTGGCTGTATGATTATCCTTGGTTGGTAATTTATATGTAAGGACAGCCGTTTAAAGAACAGGAGACAAAAAATCGGCTGTTACAGCAAAACTGCAGCAGCCGATATGTTATACTAATTATTGCGCTTTAGCGGGGGCTTTGTACTTTGCAAGTGTTTTCATAACAGTGTCAAGCACCAGTGGCTTTGCCAGATGGTCGTTCATGCCTGCGCTTTTGCACTTCAGAACGTCCTCCGCAAAGGCGTTGGCGGTCATGGCGATTATGGGGATAGTTTTGGCATCGGGTCTGTCATACTCTCTTATCGCCTTTGTGGCGGCATATCCGTCCATAACGGGCATCATTATATCCATAAGGATAGCGTCATATGTGCCCTCGGGCGATTGGGTGAACTTCTTCACAGCCTGCTCACCGTCAGCGGCAGTGTCGGTAACTGCGCCTGCGTCTTCAAGGAGATATTTTGCTATTTCAAGGTTAAGCTCGTTATCCTCAACGATAAGCAGCTTCATTCCCGAGATATCCGCCTTGGTCTCGTCGTCGGTAAGGGTGTGTACATCTTCCACGCTTGCTATCTCAAAGGGGAGGGACACGGTGAAGGTCGTTCCCACATCAGGCTCACTCTGTATGTCGATAGTTCCACCCATTTTGTCGATAAGGGTCTTGACTATTGCCATGCCCAGACCTGTTCCACGGTAGCTTGTGCGGGTGTCGCTTTCTTCCTGGGAGAACGGCTCGAAAATGTGTTCAAGGTAATCCTTACTCATTCCTATGCCCGTGTCGGCGATGATGCACCTGTAATGAACGGTCTTATCGTCATTGCCTTCAAGCATGACCTTGCAGGATATCTGACCGGAGGGCTTGTTGTACTTTATGGCATTGCTGAAAATGTTCAGGAAAATCTGGCGGACGTGAAGAGGACTGCCGTAAACATACGGATATTGGAACTGAGAGGAGCAGTCGCTGTGAACAAGGGTGATGCCCTCTTCGGCGGCACGCATTCCCGTGATGACAAGCACGTCCTCGGTGAGAGCCTTAAGATCAAAAGCCGTGTGTTCAAGCTTGGTGTTCTCGTCCTCCAGCTTGCTCATTTCCAGAACGTCGTTTATAAGGCTCAGCAGGTGATTTGCGGCTACCATTGCCTTATCACGGTTTTCCTGCTCGATCTGTTCATCATGGCACTTGCTGTTTATTTCAAGGATACCGATTATTCCGTTAAGGGGTGTTCTGATATCATGGGACATTCTTGAAAGAAAACGTGATTTTGCGGCGTTTGCTCTTTCTGCCTCCTGCTTTGCACGCTCAACATCGGCAAGAGCGTTTTTCAGCGCTTCGTTCTCGCTGACGGCGGGTATCATCTTCCTCAGCTTGTTTGTCTGCAGGGCGAACATGAAGAAAACGGTGCTATACACCATGGAAGTCCTGCCTATGCTCCTTATGCCGAAAGCTGCTTCCAGCACCATGGCAACAGTGATATATGCCATCACCAGCAGCAGTACCTTTGATTCTATCCTTTTTTCAAAGATATGGGAGCGGATAGCACGTATCATCAGTATGAACATATACAATACGGTTATCACCTGGCAGAAGTAGCCCAGCGGACCTCTGTGGAACACGTTCTGTGCATCATAGCTGTAGGCGATATCCGTAAAGAATGCGGAGAACGACAGTATCACAGCCAGTACCCACGGCAATATCAGCAGCACCTCGTATATTTTCTTGTCTTCCACACGCTTTATCAGCTTGATAAGTATGTACGGTATCAGCGGCCGCAGTGAATAGCCCAGGGCGGAAAGAAATATCCGCATATTGGTGGGGTGGTCGTATGATGCGGTAACAAGCTCAAGGTTATATGCTGTAAGCTCCAGCAGCTCAAATATCCAGATATGCAAAAACAGCTTCCTGTCGGGCAGATCCATGGTATCATTTTTTACTATAGTCATCAGCAGGAAAAGCAGACCCATTATAGGGGCAAGATTATTGGCGATGAATTCTTCTGCGGTCAATTCCGGCACCTCGTTTATAATTAGTATTATGCTTTTTTTGCTTTAAACCGTTGCAAACATATATGGTTAATTATATAACATAAACGCTCGGGTGTCAATATTCCTGTCCGGCTGTGAGATAAAAAATTTCTGACTGAAATAAATATCTGTAATTGAAAATGCTTTTATACTAAGCACCAATTAAAAACTATACAAAAAATCGAGCATGATCTTGCGTATATGGATCATGTGATGATTTTTGTCTATAGTTTTATTGGTGATCAGTATTATTCTGCACTGTTCATAAAATTTTCAGCTTTGATACAACGACTTATTATAAACTCCTATTGACTTTGTAGGAATTTGTGGTATAATACTTATTGAAAAGGTATGAATTTACAGCCTTGTTATGATAAAACGCACTCGGTATGCGGTTTATTGCGGCTATATAATGTCTATCGGTAAGATATGATAAACTTTGCTGTGAAAGGAGCGGTGCCTATGATGATATCGTCTAAGGGGCGGTATGCGCTGCGTGTGATGCTTGATATGGCAGAGCAGCAGGGCGATGAAAATATCAGGCTCAAGGATATTGCACAGCGGCAGGATATTTCCAGAAAGTATCTGGAAAGCATTATGACCGAGCTTTGCAAGAAAGAGCTGGTGCAAAGCTCCATCGGCAAGGTGGGGGGCTACAGGCTCGTGCGTTCTCCATCGGGATACACCGTGGGGGAGATACTCAAAGCCGTTGAGGGCGACCTTATCCCCGTTGCCTGCCTTGCAAAGGACGGCAAAAAGTGTACGGGAAACTGTACCTGCTACACATTTTCGTTCTGGAACGGGCTTGCAGAGCAGATCAACGCTTATGTTGACAGCTACACGCTGAAAGACCTGCTGGACGACAAGGAAAAAACTCACTGCTGCTGCGGTGTTTTTCATACCGATAACCAATAATTGAAAGGAAACAGACTTATGAAAAAGAAACTGCTTGAAATACATGATCTCCACGTAAGCGTAGGCGATGCAAATAGAGGCGAAAAGGAGATACTCCACGGCGTTGACCTTGAAATAGATCATGACGAGACCCACGTTCTCATGGGCCCCAACGGTACGGGCAAATCCACTCTCGGATATGCCATAACGGGAAATCCCGCTTACGACGTTACTCAGGGCGAGATAATCTTCAACGGTGAGAACATCACCGATATGCCCGTTAACGAAAGAGCAAGGAAGGGCATTTTCCTTTCTTTCCAGAATCCTCTGGAAGTTCCCGGAGTTACACTCAGCTCCTTTATCCGCAGCGCTCTTGAGCAGAAAACAGGCAGCCGTATCCGCCTGTGGGACTTCAAGAAGAAGCTTGCAGAGACAATGAAACTCCTTAATATGGACGAGTCCTATGCCGAGCGTGACCTTAACGTCGGCTTCTCGGGCGGCGAAAAGAAAAAGGCTGAAATTCTCCAGATGCTTATGCTTGAACCTCAGCTTGCTATCCTTGACGAGACCGACTCAGGCCTTGACGTTGACGCTGTACGTACAGTTTCCAACGGCGTAAAGATATTCCGTGAGAGAGTTCACGGCTCACTGCTCATCATCACCCACAGCACAAGGATACTTGAAGCACTTACCGTTGACGAGACCCATGTTATGGAAAACGGCGTTATTGTCCGCAGCGGCGGTGCAGAGCTGGTTGAAGAGATAAACAGCAACGGCTTTGCTGGCGTTTGATCCCACGGAAAGGAATGACCTCACATGAAAGAAAAAAGTCAGGTTGCGGATATTGACCGCAGCATATATGATATACGGGACGAGGAAAACGACGCATACCGTATGCAGAGCGGCCTTACTCCCGAAATAATCGAAAAGCTCTCCAAGGAAAAGAACGACCCTGTCTGGATGCAGCAGTTCAGATTACAGTCCTTGCAGATATACAACGAAACTCCCGTTCCCGACTGGGGGCCCTCACTTGAAGGACTGGACATTGACAACATTGCCACATACGTCCGTCCCAACACAAAGATGCAGAACAACTGGGAAAACGTGCCCAAGGATATCAAGGACACCTTTGACCGTCTGGGAATACCTCAGGCGGAAAGAAAGTCCCTTGCAGGCGTGGGCGCTCAGTATGACTCCGAGCTTGTTTATCACAACGTAAGGGCGGAGGTCGCTGCCGAGGGCGTTGTTTATATGGATATCGAAAGCGCCATGAAGGGCGAATATGCCGATATGGTGAAGAAATATTTCATGAAGCTGGTAACTCCCCGTGACCACAAGTTTGCAGCTCTCCACGGTGCTGTGTGGTCTGGCGGCTCATTTGTGTATGTGCCCAAGGGCGTTCAGCTTTCTATCCCCCTCCAGTCTTATTTCAGACTGAATGCAAAGGGCGCAGGTCAGTTCGAGCATACCCTTATAATCGTTGACGAGGGCGCAAGCCTCCACTTCATCGAGGGCTGCTCCGCACCCAAGTACAATGTGGCAAACCTCCACGCAGGCTGCGTTGAGCTGTTTGTTAAAAAGGGCGCAAAGCTCCGCTACTCCACTATCGAGAACTGGTCAAAGAATATGTACAATCTTAATACCAAGCGTGCACTTGTTGAAGAGGGCGGCACTATTGAATGGGTATCAGGCTCATTCGGTTCTCATGTGGGCTGCCTTTATCCCATGAGCATTCTCAAGGGCGATAACTCCAAAATGGAGTTCACAGGCGTTACCTTTGCAGGCGCAGGTCAGAACCTTGACACAGGCGCAAAGGTAGTACACATCGGAAAGAACACAAGCTCCTTTATGAATACTCGTTCCATCAGCAAGAGCGGCGGCATAAGCACATTCCGCAGCAGCGTTGTGGTGGAAAAGAGCGCCAAAAAGGCAAAGTCCTCCGTATCCTGCCAGTCACTGATGCTGGATTCCGAGTCACGCTCGGATACTATCCCCGCAATGGATATCCGCACAAAGGACGCTGCTGTGGGACACGAGGCAAAGATCGGCAGCATAAGCGGAGATGCGATATTCTATCTTATGAGCCGAGGAATGACCGAGGAAGATGCCCGTGCGCTTATCGTAAGCGGCTTTGCGGACAATGTTTCCAAAGAGCTGCCGCTGGAATATGCGGTAGAGATGAACAATCTTATCCGTCTTGAAATGAAAGGCAGCATCGGCTGATAAAGGGTGTTTGATATGTCAGAAAAGATACAGATAAACAAGCTGCCTGTGAACACATGGAACAGGCTGGGCGTAAATTACGCTGAGGTGGAGTGGGAAGAGACCGCTCCCGCAAAGCAGAGCATCACAGTAAAAAGCGGCGAAGATCCCGAGCCTTTCAGGCTGGATTTTTCGGAAGCGGGCGACAGTGAGGTCTCCTTTACCGCAGAGGAGAACAGCAGCATTACGGTATATGAGCTGCACAGAAGCAACAGCGCCGTGAAGCTGAGCTTTGATATCGGAAAGAATGCTTCCGTAAAGCTCGTACAGCTTTTAAATCCCACAGAAAAGCTCCGCCACGAGACATTTGCAAACTGCTCCAAGGGCGGCAAATTTCAGATAATGACCATTATGACAGGTGACGGCAACATTTATTCGGATAACCGCACCGAGCTGGAGGGCGACAGCAGCTCCATAAATGTTGAAGTTGCATATCTGGGCAAAAATTCCCAGACTATTGATTATAATATCGCCGTAAACCACTGGGGCAAGGACACTCACAGCGGGATAAATGCCGCAGGTGCGCTTATGGACAGCGCAAAAAAGGTGTTCAGAGGAACTATCGACTTCAAGACAGGCTCTTCCGATTCAAAGGGCAGCGAGAACGAGACAGTCATCATGCTGGGCGACGATGTGGTAAACAAGACCGTTCCCCTTATCCTCTGCTCGGAGGAGAACGTTGAAGGCTCCCACGGCGCAACCATCAGCGAGCTGGACGATGACACGCTCTTCTACTTCGAGAGCCGTGGAATAGGCAGGGAAGAGGCTGAGCGCATAATGGCATATGCCGCTCTCAAGCGCCTTATCCGTCTGTCGGACGATAAGGAATTTGCGGAGCAGGCACAGAATGCCCTTGGAATAATAGATACCGATGAGGAATAAAAAATGATAACAGTGAAGGATTACAAGGCGGATTTCCCCCTGCTTATGCAGGACCCCACCATATATATTGATAACGCTGCCACAACTCAGCGCCCCGGGTGCGTTCTTGACGCTGAGCGTGAGTTTTACGAAAAGCACAACGCCAATCCGCTGAGAGGCATTTATGACCTCAGCGTGGCGGCTACCGAGGCATACGAAAGCGCAAGGGACGCTGTGCGTGATTTTATCGGTGCACAGTCCTCTCAGGAGATGATCTTCACCCGCAACACCACCGAGAGCATAAATCTTGTGGCGTACAGCTACGGCCTTTCCGCAGTTCATGCGGGGGACGAGGTGGTTGTTTCCATAATGGAGCATCACAGCAATCTGCTTCCCTGGCAGATGGTATGCCGTCAGACAGGTGCGGTGCTGAAATTCATCGAGTGCGAAAAGGACGGCAGCGTTGACCTTAACAAGGTGGAGGATATCATCACCGATAAGACCAAAATAGTTGCCATGACCCAGCTTTCAAACGTGCTGGGCAGAGAAAATCCCATTCGTCAGGTGGCTGAGATCGCTCACCGCAAGGGAGCTGTCATGCTGGTGGACGGCGCACAGAGCACTCCCCATATCCCCGTTAACGTAAGGGAGCTGGGAGCAGATTTCTTTGCATTCTCGGGTCACAAGCTTTATGCACCTATGGGAATAGGCGTGCTTTACGGCAAAAAAGAGCTGCTGGATAAAATGCCTCCGTTCCTTACAGGCGGCGAGATGATAGAATCCGTTACAAGAACATCTGCGGTCTATGCGGAGCTTCCCCACAAGTTCGAGGCGGGAACCGTAAACGCAGCAGGTGCGGCAGGGCTTAAAGCTGCCATTGGGTATATAAACAGCATTGGATTTGATAAGATACATGAGCTTGAAAGCAGCGTTACCGCTTACACCTTCAAGAAGATGCAGCAGATGGAGGGCATAAATATCATCGGCTCGGACAGGGCGGAGGATCACAGCGAGATAATCACCTTTACCGTGGACGATGTTCACCCTCACGACGTAAGCGAGATAATGGCTGCCGACGGCGTTGCGGTGCGTGCGGGACATCACTGCGCACAGCCGCTGCTCAGCTTCCTTGGCTGCCGTTCAACAGTCCGTGCAAGCTTTGCATTCTACAACACCTTTGATGATGCAGATAAATTTATAAACAGTCTTTCGACTGTCAGGGAGCGTATGGGATATGGAAAACAGAAGCTTTTATAATGAGATACTGACTGAACACAATATGCACCCCGACTTCAAGCATGACATTCCGGATGCGGACATTGTGCTTGACGGAGTAAACCCCAGCTGCGGCGATGAGATACAGCTTAAGCTGAAAACCGACGGCGACATCATCACCGACGGCGCATTTGTGGGCGACGGCTGCGCCATTTCTCAGGCATCTGCTGATATCATGCTTGGAATGGTAATAGGATGTAAGAAGGAAGATGCACTCAAAAAGAGCGACATCTTCATGAGAATGATAAGGGGCGAGGCAACGGAAGAGGAGATAGAAAGCCTTGAAGAAGCCTCCGCTCTCAGGGACATTTCCCATATGCCCGCAAGAGTAAAGTGCGCTATGCTTGGCTGGAGAACTCTTTCCGAGGCACTTAACGGATAAAATTTTTCCTTGACATATCCGCAAAAAGGGTGTATAATCAAGATACAACTTAACAAAGGGAATGAAGTGCTCCCTTGGGAAACCAAAACCGCTTATTAGCTGATGACTTCTGCGATATTACGCAGAAGCTGTCGGCTTTTTTGTTTTTAAGGAGGAGTAATATGTTAACATCACTGGCTTTTATTTTCCTTGCGGGGCTGCTTATGGCGGCTGTGTGCAAGCGGCTGAAGCTGCCCGGGATAATCGGTATGCTTATAACGGGAATTGTGCTGGGGCCGTATGTGCTTGACCTGCTTGACCCGTCGATACTTTCGGTATCCTCGGACCTGCGGCATATGGCGCTTATCATTATCCTGCTCAAAGCGGGGCTGTCGCTTGATCTGTCCGACCTGAAAAAGGTGGGCAGACCTGCGATAATGATGTCATGTGTTCCCGCAAGCTGCGAGATACTGGCGTTTTTCCTGCTGGCACCCTCTCTGCTGGGGGTAACACGCATCGAGGCGGCAGTCATGGGAGCGGTGCTGGCTGCGGTATCGCCTGCGGTAGTAGTGCCCAGAATGGTGCGGTTCATGGACGAAAAATACGGCACGAAAAAAAGCATACCTCAGCTTATTCTTGCAGGAGCTTCCTGCGATGATATCTTTGTAATAGTGCTTTTTTCCACATTTTCGGGAATGGCACAGGGCGGCCATGCAAATGTCATGGGCTTTGTGAATATCCCCGTATCAATAGTTCTGGGCATAGCTCTGGGAGCTGCCGCAGGCTTTGTGCTGAGCGTATTTTTTGAGACATCATATGCCCACAGGCACTGCGTAAGAAACAGCGTCAAGGTGATAATAGTTCTGGGCGTGTCATTCCTGCTGATGGCTGTGGAGACATGGCTCAAGGGCATAGTTTCCGTTTCGGGACTGCTGGCTGTGGTAAGCATGGCGTGCGTTATAAGGATACGCTGCGTTCCGCAGGTGACGGCAAGGCTTTCGGAGAAGTTCGGAAAGCTGTGGCTTGCGGCGGAGGTCATACTCTTTGTGCTGGTAGGCGCAGCTGTGGATATCCGCTACACTCTTGAAGCGGGCATTGCAGCGGTGGCGATGATATTTGCGGCGCTCATCTTCCGTGGCATAGGCGTTTCGCTTTGCCTGGTAAAAACGTCCCTCAGCTTTAAGGAGCGGCTTTTCTGCATCATCGCATATCTGCCCAAGGCGACCGTTCAGGCGGCTATAGGCTCCGTTCCGCTGGCAATGGGGCTTCCCTGCGGCAAGATAGTGCTTTCCGTTGCGGTGCTTGCCATACTCATAACCGCCCCGCTCGGTGCTATCGGCATTGACTCTGCATATAAAAAACTGCTGACCCATGATGAAAACGGCTGAGCTTGAAAAATGTGCGGCGGTGTGGTATAATCGTAAATACGGATATGTTTTGAGGAAAATGCTTACTTGGCGGAGGTATCAGATGAAAAAGGTTATAGCTTGCATCGCAATTATTGCTTTACTCGTTTTTGCAGCGGACTGGGCTTTGCTTGGTATCAAGATATTTGGCGGAAATTATGATATTCTTACGGAAGCATACATCGGAGCTGTTTGCTTTCCAATATTCTTTGTGTGCATTGCGGTTCTGAAGCTGTCAAAAAAATGCCCTTACTGCGGTAAGCTTATCACTTTTAAGGGAACGTATTGTTCTCATTGCGGTAAGAAGCTTTGAGCGGCGTGTCGCCGCTGCCGTCTCGCTGAGATATTTTGAGGAAAATCTCTTATTTGTGGCTCTGTACCGTTTATTTGTGTGAATGACAAATCGGAATTTGATGAAGAGCCATTTAAATGGTATTATTTTGCTTTTTATTTTTGCAAATTCATAATTTCAGGCGATATTCAATTTTATATATTAAGGGGAGAGGAAAATGCCTTACATTAAATTAAATGATTTGAATATGTTTTATGAAGAATTTGGAAAAGGGGAGACTGTTCTGTTTTTACACAGTCATTTTAGCAGAGGCTTATTAGCATTTTCGGGACAAATTCTTCCTTTTGCAGGTCATTATCGTTGTCTTTACCCTGATTTTCGTGGTCACGGGCGTACCATGTGTGAAAATTTAGATTGGAATAGTCGTATGATAGCAGATGATATGGCAAATTTTCTTGACGCATTGGAAATAAAAAGTGCCCATTTAATTGGCTATAGTTGCGGAGCATATGTAGGTTATTATATGGCAGCGAAATATCCGGAAAAAGTGAAAAGTCTTATATCGATTGGTGGAGGTGCATATCCCAGAGCCGATGGTGCAGTGGATTTCTTGCCAGAAAGTCTTATAAGCAGGAATGATACCGATTTTATTGAAGATATGAAACTTCGGCATTATGAAGCACATAAAGGTGACTGGAAAACTTATTTAAGGAAAACAGTTTCAGATTGGCAGTCACATCCGAGCCTTACAGAGGAAGAATGGGCTGGGATAAAATGTCCAGTTTTTTTTATTAATGGAGAAAATGACCCTTTTGGAACTTGTGCGGAATTACTGGAAAAAGTGCCTGCTGCAAAAGCTTATGAGGTAAAGGATGGCGGGCACCATCCTCATTTTGTGGGAGAGCAGATAGACGAGATAAATGCAATGATGCTAAATTTTTTATCTACGATTGACGGAAAATAGATCATAGTGGTTAGAGATTGCAGGCAGAAGCTTTATTTCATCGTCTGATGGAGAGACAAAATCCCAATTTGGCGGCGTGTCGCCGCTGCCGTCTCGCAGAGACATATTTGCGGCTTGACAACATTAGTTTGTATGAACAGCAAATTTCAAAACCAATACATTCGAGGTGAATCAATATGAATATCCCGCAAAAAAACACAGCACATTACCACCTTCCGGGGCTGTTTGAGTTTTATGAGCTGTACAGCGCATTTCTGCCGATGTATCGTGAGCATAGGGAGTATTTCTATGATTGGTGCGACATCGGCTCCATATACGGCGCTCCCTCGGACTGTATCTGGGGCGGCGGACGTGTGGGGTTCGGCGACCATGACCCCCGTGATGTGCTGGCGCTGATGAGGGAATATCATATCTCCCCACGGCTCACGTTCAGCAATTCGCTTCTTAGAGAAGAGCATCTTGCGGACAGAAAATGCAACGCTCTGTGCGAGTTGTTTTCCGAAAGCGAGCCTGCAAGCGGAGTTATCATCTGCTCGGATATGCTGATGGAATATCTTAAAAAGCATTACCCGAGCTTTTATTTTGTATCCTCCACCACAAAAGTGCTGACGGGTTTTTCACGGTTTGAAGATGAGACCAAGCGTGATGATTTTATGTATGTTGTGCCAGATTTTCGCTTAAACAAGGCGTTTGACAGGCTAAGTGCCATGACACGGGAACAGAAGGGCAAGACGGAATTTCTGTGCAACGAGTGCTGCTATATCGGCTGCAGGGACAGAAAAGTCTGCTACGAGAACGTGTGCCGCAAGAACCTTGGGGAAAGCTGCCCCGACCACATCTGCACCGCTCCGAATTCCGCCGACGGATATTTGTTTTCAAAGGCAATGGAAAACCCTGCATTTATCGGCACGGACGATATCCTGAACATCTATCTGCCAATGGGCTTTTCCAACTTCAAGATAGAGGGCAGGGGACTGGGCAGTGCACTGATACTGGAATTTCTGCTTTATTATATGACAAAGCCCGAGTATCAGCTGCGGGTGAGGGAAAAGATCTATCTTGACAGTATGCTTGATCTGTTCTGATACTGTTCACAAACGGGTAAGCTGTTTTGGTTGCAAATTCCCTGCGGACGTGGTATAATTCTGATTTGTTAAGATGTTTAGTGTTAAGTTGTAAGTATAAGAACCTGTCTTCATAAGAAATGTGTGCGGATTTTCGAGCATAATTTTGTTGCAGAGTAGGCAAAAATCCGCAGGCGGGCTTTCGCCCGGCAAGGATTTTTAACGCAGTCTGCGGCAAAATTTGCCGAAAAGACGTGCGCATATGCTTGTGAAGACGGGTTCTAATAATATAGACCAAGGAGAATTATTATGACAGACAAGGAAATGAAAGTAGAACGCTACAGAGAGCTTAACAAGACCGCCCTTAAAGGACAGGTAGTTTTCACAGGCTCTTCGCTTATGGAGATGTTCCCCATAAACAAGCTGCTGGAGGAGCATCACGACAGCACGGTTATCTACAACAGAGCCGTTGGCGGATTTATCACCGACGAGCTGCTCAAAGTGATAGATGTGTGTGCTGTTGACCTTATGCCCTCAAAGGTGTTCATCAATATCGGCACAAATGACCTTAGCTGGTCATCTATCCCCATAAGTCAGGTCATTGACAACTACAGCAAGATACTTGACGAGATAGAAAAAGTCCCCGATGTGAAGATATACCTCATGGCATATTATCCCGTAAATTACGAGGCTGCCGCTCCCGAAATGAAAGAGTGCCTGAAAATACGCACCAATGAGAAGATAGCTGCCGCCAATGCCGAGGTGAAGAAGCTGGCCGAGAGGCACGGTCAGCGCTATATCGACATCAGCCGCAACCTGAAAGATGACCGGGGCAGGCTGAAAGCGGAATACACCATCGAGGGAATGCACATCAAGGAAGAGGGCTACAGAGCCATTTACGACGACATAATGAAATATGTAAAGGAATAACATCATACCAAAATACCTGTTATCATTGCGGTGACAGGTATTTTTTTATTTCTGTTCAGACTTGTTTATATTTGTAAAATCAAAGTGAAATACAAATCACCCTGTTTTCACTTTTCTGTGGTTTTGGATTTTACAATAGGGTAGTATCATAATAACTGTACCTGAAAGGACAAATAACATAGGCAGCAAGAGCTGCCCGAAAGGAAAGAAAATTATGAAAACTTCTATTGTAAAAAAGATCGCATATATTGCAGCGGCTATGACCATGGCTGTATCTTCAACTGCCTGCGGAAGCACTGACAGCGGTTCTGCTGCAACAACCTCTGCTGCTGCCGATTCCGCAGCAAATGCGGAAACAGCTGCTGCAGCAAAGCTCACTACAGACATCACCGTTGTTTCCCGTGAGGACGGCTCCGGCACAAGAGGCGCTTTCGTTGAGCTTACAGGCGTTGAGGAAAAGGACGCTGACGGCAACAAGGCTGACCGCACCACAGAAGACGCCATCATCGCAAACAGCACCGATGTTGTTATGACACAGGTAGCAGGCAATGAGTCCGCTATCGGATACATCTCCCTCGGCTCCCTCAACAACACCGTAAAGGCTCTCAGCGTTGACGGCACAGAGGCTTCCGTTGAAAATATCAAGGCAGGCACCTACTCCGTAGCAAGACCTTTCAACATTGCAGTCAAGGAAGGCCTCAGCGCACAGTCCCGGGATTTCATCGACTTCATCATGAGCACCGAGGGTCAGAAGGTAATTGAGGCAAACAAGTACATTCCTTCCGACGATACCCAGAGCTACACCGCAAGCGGCGCTTCCGGAAAGATCGTTGTAGCAGGCTCCTCCTCCGTAACACCTGTTATGGAAAAGCTTGCAGAAGCATACAAGGCACTTAACCCCGATGTTACCATCGAAGTTCAGCAGTCCGACTCCACCTCCGGCATGAAGGCAGCTATCGAGGGCACCTGCGATATCGGAATGGCTTCCCGTGACCTTAAGGACAGCGAGCTTGAAGCTGGTCTTACTCCTACCGCTATCGCAATGGACGGTATCGCAATTATCGTAAACAACCGGAACGACCTTGATAACATTACTATGGATCAGATCAAGGGTATTTTCACAGGCGAGATCACTTCCTGGGGAGACGTTCAGTGAGTGAGGCGGCAATGACAACTGCCGCAGAGAAGAGCATGGAAACTAAAACAAGATCATCACATAAAATACTTGAAATTGTAATGCACGTCGTATTTTTACTTGCGGCGTGTGTTTCCATACTTGCAGTTGTACTTATCTGTCTGTTTATTTTCGTAAACGGCGTTCCCGCTATTTCAAAAATAGGCGTTTTTGACTTCCTGCTGGGCGAAAAGTGGAAGCCCAACGACATGCCTGCAAGCTATGGCATACTCCCCATGATACTGGGCAGTATCTACATCACCGCAGGAGCGGTTCTGGTGGGCGTGCCCATAGGACTTCTCACAGCAATATTCATGTCACACTTCTGCCCAAATAAGCTGTACGGCGTGTTCAAGCCCATGATAAACCTGCTGGCAGGCATTCCCTCCATCGTTTACGGCTTCTTCGGAATGATCGTTATCGTTCCCCTGGTAAGACAGCATATCGGCGGAGACGGAAACAGCATTCTCACAGCCTCCGTGCTGTTGGGTATAATGATACTTCCCACCGTTGTGGGACTTTCCGAGAGCAGCATGAACGCAGTGCCCTCCAGCTATTATGAGGGTGCGCTTGCTCTGGGAGCAACTCACGAAAGAGCTGTTGCAACGGTTATTTTCCCTGCCGCAAGATCGGGCATAATGTCCTCGGTTATTCTCGGCATAGGACGTGCTATCGGCGAGACCATGGCAGTTATCATGGTTGCGGGCAACCAGGCAAGAATGCCCAAGGGAATACTCAAGGGCGTAAGGACCCTTACAGCAAACATCGTTACCGAAATGGGCTATGCAGCAGATCTTCACTATGACGCACTTATCGGAACAGGCGTTGTGCTGTTCGTATTCATACTCATTCTCAATATCTGCTTCTCACTGCTCAATAAGCAGAAGAACTGAGGAGGCTCATTATGACAAAGGCAGAAAAAGCCGAACTTTTTAAGACAAAGCTCAGGGAAAAGCTGAGAACATACAAGACCCACCCCTTTTCGCTGATAATGATGATACTTGTAACACTTGCCTGCGCAGTTACGATATTCCTGTTCATTGCGCTGGTAGGATATGTGTGCGTAAAGGGAATACCTTACCTTAAACCCAGCCTTTTCGCTCTGAACTATACCACGGAAAACGTATCAATGCTGCCCTCTATCATCACCACCGTTGAGATGGTAGGCATCACGCTGCTTATCGCAGTGCCTCTGGGCGTGTTCTGCGCAATATACCTCTGCGAATATGCAAAGAGAGGCAACAAGCTGGTAAAGATCATCAGACTTGCCACCGAGACGCTTTCGGGCATTCCCTCCATCATCTATGGACTTTTCGGAATGCTCTTCTTCGTAACAGCTATCAAGTGGGGATATTCCATTCTGGCAGGTTCATTTACGCTGGCTATAATGGTGCTTCCCACCATAATCCGCTCCACCGAGGAGGCTCTCCTCGCCGTTGATGACAGCTACCGTGAGGGAAGCTTCGGTCTTGGAGCAGGCAAGCTGAGAACTGTGTTCGTAATAGTTCTCCCCTCCGCTGCAAGCGGTATCCTTTCGGGAATAATCCTTTCCATAGGCCGTATCGTGGGCGAAACAGCTGCCCTTATCTACACTGCAGGTACTGTGGCAAAGATACCCGAATCCGTTCTCGACTCCGCAAGAACCATGTCCATTCATATGTACTCCCTTTCAAGAGAGGGACTTCACATGGGTGAGGCTTCCGCAACGGCTGTTATCCTGCTGGCTACAGTTCTTCTCCTTAACACCATTGCAGAGATGATCGCACGAAGATTTGCCGCCCGTCAGGGAGCATGATAAAATTATTAGGAGCTATTTTATGGATAATGAAAATATTGTAAAGCCTTCCGACTATAAACTCAGCATATCGGGCTGCGACCTTTATTACGGGGATTTCCACGCCCTGAAAAATGTGAGCCTTAACATCGCACCCAACGAAGTAACGGCATTCATTGGCCCCTCAGGCTGCGGCAAATCCACACTGCTCAAATCCATCAACCGCATGAACGACCTTGTTGAGGGCTGCAAGATCACGGGTGAATTTCTCCTTGACGGTCAGAACATCTACAAGGACATTGAGATAACAGAGCTGAGAAGACGTGTGGGCATGGTTTTCCAGAAGCCCAATCCTTTCCCTATGAGCATTTATGACAATATCGCCTACGGCCCCCGCACCCACGGTATCCGCAGAAAGGCTGACCTTGATGAGATAATCGAAAAGAGCCTCAGGCAGGCATCTATCTGGGACGAGGTAAAGGACAGACTGAAAAAGTCCGCCCTTGGAATGTCAGGCGGTCAGCAGCAGAGACTTTGTATTGCAAGAGCGCTGGCAGTAAAGCCTGAGGTAATACTCATGGACGAACCTACATCTGCCCTAGACCCTATCTCCACCATGAAGATAGAGGAGCTTTGCTTTGACCTGAAAAAAGATTATACCATCGTAATAGTTACACATAATATGCAGCAGGCCACCCGTATTTCCGACAAGACTGCATTTTTCCTTCACGGCGAGATAGTGGAATTCGGTGAGACCGAAAAGCTGTTCTCCATGCCTACAGACAAGAGAACAGAGGACTACATCACAGGCAGATTCGGTTAATGAAAGGAAGATGGCATTGAGAAGGCAATTTGACGAACAGCTCAAGGAGCTTAATCTTGAAATGGTGCGCATGGGCGGAATGGTTGAAAACGCCATAACTGCCGCTGTCAACGGACTGGTGCGCCGTGATGATGAGCTTAACAAAAAGGCGATAGAGGCTGACTGCAACATTGACGAGATGGAAAAGCAGATAGAGAGCCGCTGCCTGAGAATAATCCTCCAGCAGCAGCCTGTGGCTTCCGACCTGAGACGTGTTTCCGCAGCGCTTAAAATGATAACCGATATGGAGCGCATAGGCGACCATGCGGTGGATATCTCCGAGATAGCTTTGTTTCTGGACGAAGGCCCCGACAAGCCCGACCTGGCGGATATACCCAAAATGGCTGATGAAGCTGTCAAGATGCTCACAGGGGCAATAAACGCATATGTGTATAACGATGAAGCCCTTGCAAAGAGCGTTATCGAGTCCGACGACATAGTAGATGATCTTTTCCTGCGTGTAAAGACCGAGCTTACCGATATGATAGTCAAGGACAGCAGCAAGGCAAACAGCGCCCTTGACCTGCTTATGATAGCAAAATATATGGAGCGTATCGCTGACCATGCCACAAATATTGCGGAATGGGTGGTATTTTCCATCACAGGCGTACACAAGGACGCACGGCTCATCTGAGTCAACACACATCTTATATGAATATGAGGGCATCGCATCACTGCGGTGCTTTTTTTTATGCCCATATGCAAATAGGTTATACACAAAAATGAATGATAAATATAATAAAATGTCATAATTTTGTGGAAGCAACTGTATAAAACGGATAATATAGCCTTAAAATGCAAGTTAAAATATATTTAATTGCATAAATTTTCAAAAACCCCTTGACATGGGCGGAATTAAGGAGTATAATACAGACATAAAGAAAAAACAGCAACGGCGCTGAAAAAATGTGTATCTGTCAGGGAATACTCATTTTTACGGTGCCGTTGTGTGTTTTAATGGAGGGTGATTAAAAATGACTGAAGCAAATATCTTATCAACAATAAGTGAGGCAGTCAATGCCGAGGCCTTCGGTATATGGTTCCTCATAGGAGCTGCACTGGTGTTCTTTATGCAGGCAGGCTTCGCAATGGTTGAGACGGGCTTTACAAGAGCAAAGAACGCCGGCAACATCATCATGAAAAACCTGATGGACTTCTGTATCGGTACAGTAATGTTCATTCTTATCGGTTTCGGATTCCTTCTCGGTGAGGACGTTGCAGGATTTATCGGCAAGCCAGGTTTTGATCTTTTCACAGCATATGATAACTTCAACTTCTCAGGCTTCGTATTCAACCTTGTGTTCTGCGCAACAGCAGCTACCATCGTTTCGGGAGCTATGGCAGAAAGAACAAAGTTCCTTTCTTACTGCATCTACTCGGGCGTTATCTCCGCTCTTATCTATCCCATTGAGGCTCACTGGATCTGGGGCGGCGGCTGGCTGGCTCAGATGGGCTTCCACGATTTTGCAGGTTCCTGCGCTATCCACATGGTCGGCGGTATCTCCGCTCTCATCGGCGCAAAGCTCCTTGGTCCCCGTATCGGCAAGTTCGTTAAGGACAAGGACGGCAAGATCGTAAAGGTAAAGGCTATCCCTGGTCACTCTCTGACGATCGGTGCTCTCGGCTGCTTCATTCTTTGGTTCGGTTGGTACGGCTTCAACGGTGCTGCTGCAACAAGCGGCCCTCAGCTCGGATCTATATTCCTTACCACAACAGTTGCTCCCGCAGTTGCAACAGTTGTCTGCATGATCTTCACATGGCTCAAGTACGGCAAGCCCGATGTTTCAATGTGCCTTAACGCTTCCCTTGCAGGTCTTGTTGGTATCACCGCAGGCTGCGATGTTATGGATTGCTTCGGCGCTATCATGGTCGGCATCGTTTCAGGACTTCTGGTCCCCTTCGGTGTATGGTTCCTTGATTACAAGCTCCACATTGATGACCCCGTTGGTGCGGTCGCAGTACACTGCCTTAACGGTATCTGGGGAACTCTTGCAGTTGGTCTTTTCGCAACATCTAAGGCTCCCGGCTATTCTATCCCCGTAAATGCAAGTGCAGATGAGTTCACAGCACTTAACGGTCTTTTCTACGGCGGCGGCTTCCAGCTTCTCGGCCGTCAGGCTCTCGGCGTTCTTACAGTAGGCGCTTGGGCAGCTATCACTATCACAATTACATTCCTTATCATCAAGGCAACTATCGGTCTGAGAGTTTCCGCTCACGAAGAGGTTGTTGGTCTGGATATCGAAGAGCACGGTATCGAAAGCTCTTACTCCGGATTTGTTATGGCAGTTGATACAGAGGCATATGCTGAAGCAGGCGAGCCTGTTCCCGTAAATGCAGCTGTTCCCGTTGAGACCTACAAGCCTTCCAAGGCTTCTGATGCAGCAATTCCCGAAGGCGGACTCAAATACACTCAGATCTCCATTGTGTGCAAGCAGAACAAGTTCGAGACTCTCAAGAGATCTCTTGCAGATATCGGCGTAACAGGTATCACAGTTACACAGGTACTTGGCTGCGGTACTCAGAGAGGTGCTGCCGAGTACTACAGAGGTACTCCTGTTGAACCCTCACTGCTTCCTAAGGTAAAGGTCGATGTTGTGGTTTGCAAGGTTCCTGTTGAAACAGTTATCACAGCCGCAAGAAAGGCACTTTACTCCGGCCACATCGGTGACGGTAAGATCTTCGTTTACAATGTTGAGGACGTTGTTCGTGTAAGAACCGGTGAAGTCGGATACGACGCTCTCCAGGATAACGAAGAGGACTAAAAGCTATCTCCATCCCTGAAAATAACAATGCAAGGAAATGCGCTCCGATAGGGTAATACCGATAAGCATATTTTATCGGTACTGTGCCCCCTTAGGGGCGCATTTTCCTGTTTTCAGATCAATTACAAAAATAATGAAAAAATGTTTGAAATTTGCCGACAGATATGCTATAATGATAAAAGGTATCGAATTATGAAGAGACAAAAAATTATAGCTTTCGGAGGTAATTATGGCTAAAAAATTTTCTGCTGATAAAAAGCGCTCACCCGTCAATATTATTGAGGGTATAGTGATAACAGTTCTTATCGTGCTTATAATCTTTATGCTGGTGGTTTATTTTGCGTTCAGCAAAACAGGCGCCACACCCAAGTTCTTCGGATACACCTTCTACCGCACAATGGCGGTGAATATGGAGACCGATATCCCCGCAGGCACGGCGATAATCGCAAAGGCTTCCGAGATAGACAATATCAAGGAGGGCAGCGTGGTGCTTTGCAAGGTCGATGAGACCACGGTGCTTACCAGAGTTGTGCAGATAGTGAACGAGAACGGTCAGCTTTCCTACGTGGTAAAGTTTGACACTGCTCCCGCTGCGGATACGTTCAAGATACCCGGGGATAATGTTATTGCAAAGGCTATCTACCAGAGCGCAGGCCTTGGCTCAATGCTGGGCTTTGTAACATCTACTTTCGGAATAATGCTGATAATCATTATCCCCAGCTTTATTATAATAGTGTTCCAGGTTATAAGGATAATCAACGTAAAGCGCAAGGAAGAGGACGCTTCCTCTCTGGACGATCTGGACGAGATAATGAAGGATTCCGACAACAGATTTGAGGATATGTTCAGCGACGATATCCCCGCCGATGATGAGCCGAAGCTCAGACCCATTGCCAAGAAGGCAGATGAGGCGGCAGGCGTTCTCACCGTTGATGACAGCGGCAAGGCTGCCGAGATAGATATGGACGGCCCTATCTTCACCTTTGAGCAGACTGTTCCCGATAAGTCCGAGAAGAAAAAGGAAAAGCCCAAGCACGTTATCCCCAAGCCCAAAACCCCAAATACAGACAGCTTCTATTCCTACCTTTCCGATAAGGCTGACGACCAGCTTTACGGCGGCAGAATAAAGCGCCAGGAGATAGTTGAGGACGAGGAAGAGCAGGTAAACGACAGAAAGTCCGCAGGATTTTTCACTATTGGTCACGAGCTTCATAAGGATAAGAAGCCCGAAACAACAAGTGAAAATATATCTAAGGAAGCTCCTGCAGCTGTTGAAGCTGCACCGACAGCTCCCGTTCAGGAAGCGGTTCCACAAATGGAAGCACAGCCCACTGTAATTCCTGAGGTAAAGCAGCCCGTCAAGGAGGCTGTTAAGGAAGTCAAGGCACCTAAGCCCGCTGCAACTCAGAAGCGCAGAAATACAGATCAGGCAATAAGCGAGCTTATGGGCATGATAAACGCAGAGGAGAAGAAGCTGCATAAATGATGTATATGGATATAGCAGCCGCTGAGGCTTACATGGGTATCAGAAACGGCGAGGGCGGTCCGTTCGGTGCCGTTATCGTAAGGAACGGCGAGATGATCGGAAAAGGTCACAACCGAGTGCTTGCCGACCATGACCCAACAATGCACGGCGAGGTTGCGGCAATAAGAGATGCCTGCAAAAATATCGGCAGCCACGACCTGAGCGGTTGTACGCTTTATACCACCGCTTACCCCTGCCCCATGTGCCTGAGCGCAGCAATGTGGGCAAATATCAGCCGCATAGTTTACGGCTGCACCGCTCACGACACCGCAGAAATAGGCTTCAGGGACGAGGATTTCTACACCGCACTGAAAAACGGCATGGAAATTATCCCGCTGGAATGTGAGCAGAGGGAAGATTGCCTGAAAGTGTTCGAGGAATATTGTAAGCTCAAAGGCAAAAGATATTGATAAAAAAACGCACGGTTGAACTTTTAACTTCAACCGTGCGTTTTTTGCATTTATTCATATATCCTTGAATCCATGTTGAAAATAAGCTTCCATTTGTCCCCCTTTTTCCATGTGGAGGTGATGTGGAACCTGCCTGCAAGATCCTGATTTTCAGGCTTTTCAGCTGACGTTTCAATGATGTAGTGAACTTGAACAATATCATTGCTTTGAGCAATGATTTCAAAATCGGATATTTTGTAGGACTTGCAGTCAAATTCGCTTATGATGCGGGCGTAGTCAGCACCGGTGCATTTGGATCCGCCGCATACCATGACCGCAGATTCGCTTACGACCTCAAGAAAAGCGGAGCTGTCACAGCGTCTTGCAGCTTCCCACATAGCGGCTTCGTGGCTCATAATAATATCTTTTATCATCAAATAGCCTACAATAAAAAATGCGTGTTACTGAAAAAACAAAAGCTGCCGCATTACCGCAGCAGCCATTGTATCTTATTCAGGTGTTACTTTATCTCAGGTCCGTTGTAGTTGTCATCATTATCGTCTCTTTTTGACTCACCGAAAAGTCCGTTGTCAGCAGGCTGAGAGGGAGCAGTGGGTTGATATGGCTCGTAGCCCTGATGATCGGAGTAGCCCATGGGCTGACCGAAAGGCTGTGCGTTTGCGGCACGGCCGTACAGTCCGTCAAGCTCATCTCTGGAAGAAATGCCTGTTGCAATAGCCTTTTCCTTCATGCAGCAGTAGAATTCTGCAAGGGTTGCGTAAAGATAGGGGTAAATGAGAGCCATTCCAGCTGCGGTGGCAGCGCTGCCAAGCAGAGTGCCGAGGAACGCAGTAAAGATGCTTCCTGCCAGTCCGCCGAGGATAAGCCAGCCGATAAAGGACATCTGGAGACCGAAGCAGTGCATTTTCTCGCCCTTCATTGTCTGAGAGCTTATCTCAAAGGCACGGTTGGGGGTGATGTTGGGGTTTTCTGCGGTTATGTAGGGAACAAGAAAGTACTCGTACTTCTTTATTATCTGAGGGATAAGTGCTACAAAATACAGGGGAACAACTATAAGAATTGCAAGAACAAGCGATCCCATTATATCACTGCTGTCGGATTTTGCAAAAATCAGAACTCCGATGCCGATAGGGATAAGAACCAGCAGCGACCAGAGGAAAAGTCTAAGCTTGAGGAAGAACATATTCTTTACGGTTGCCATGTAATGACCATGCTTAAACTGGGAGAAGAGCTCGCCCACGCCAGCATTTCCCGTGCGTGCGTTGAGGAAGAAATTGTTGTAGCCGACTGTAAGGGGATTTGCAAAGAAGATGTTGTAAGCCAGCGTAACTATCATTACAATGATTACCACTGCGATAGCTACAGATATTATTGCCGAGACACTGGTATCGCCCAGCATATCGCCGAAGCCCGAGAACATATCGTTGAATATCTGCTCATAATCGTCCTGAGAGAATGAGCTGTCAATATCATCATCGTAGTCGTAGCTGTAATCATCATCGTAGTCGTAGCTGTAATCATAATCATCGTCGCTGCTGTAATCGCCATAGTCGTAGCTGCTGTCGGAGGAATTGCTGTAGTTATTGTAATACTCGTTTATGAACTCATCTGAGGAGCCGCCTCCCGAGCTGCTTGAACCTGTGCCTGTCAGCAGGATAAAGATGAGAGAAACGAGAAAAGCAGGCCAGTAAAAGTTTTTCAGTGCCGCTTTTGCGTTCTCTTTAAGCATTGAAACTGTCCACATAAAACATAATCCTTTCGTCATGATGCTCCGTCAGATAATAACGGGGCGTTTGTTTTTCTTAACAATTATTATGATATCATAAGTTACACAAAATAGCAATGATTTTTTAGCATTTTAATCCTATTTTAATCCATAAATTTTCTCAGGTCGTTAGTATTAAAGGCAAATTCTTCGCCCGTATCGGTGCGGACAATGAGCCTGCCGCCCTTTTCCCAGCGAACAAAGTCGATATCCTCAAACCTGTCATAATCATGCTCGGGATTTACTATAGGGAAGAGCGTGGTCATCTTCTCAGGCTCTTTCATGGGCTCTGATAGGTCGATAAGTGCCACATCATACGGATATGCCCAGAAGCAGCCGCCTGCTGCCGCAATTCGGTTTTCGCTGCAATAGTGCAGGTCGGTGATGATAAATGACTCACCCGAATTGCCACGGGGGACATAGTGCATTTGTTCCATATCGGAAAGCCGCAGCACGCTGTAGCCGTAAAGCCCCTCGGTATAGAAAAAGTACAGTCCCTCGGGAGCGGATAACACCTGTACCGCAGTCTCATGAAAGCTGCTGTAATAAAATGTGTAGCCATAGATCATTTTGCCCTCGGGGGAAAACAGCCTGCATCTGTATGAGCGGCCGTTGTCGGTTCGGTGGGCATATTCTCCGCACCACAGGCTGTAGCCGAGGTCAAGGGGGATAGTCAGCTCTTCACGGCACAGGTCGGATATGTTTTCCTCTTTTTGTACCATGAAGCGGCGGTATTCATCGGTGTGATAAATGTTATCAAATTCGTTCATTGCCGCTCCTTATATTTCTGCGCTTTCAATGCTTTCAACGATAGGTGCCTTTGCTATGTGCGAGCCTGGGATAACGGAGGATACAGCTGCCGCCAGATAGGACACAGCCGTTGCGATAACGATGTACTTTATGGGGGCAAGATAGGAGAATGCAAAGCCCAGATCGTCCATATCCAGGTCGTGGAAATGGGTCATAAAGGGTATCTGTATCACCAAAATAGCAAGCTCGGTAATCAGAAGTGAGGCGATGCCTGCCATTACCGCATAGAAAAGGCTTTCGGTGAGCATAAGCCTGTTCAGCTGCTTTTTGGACATTCCGCAGGCACGGAGCATTGCAAGCTCGGAAGTTCTGCCCGTAACGTTGGAGGAGATGATATTTACCACGTTGATAAGGGCAATGAGGGCGATAAGCACTATCACCGCATAGCCTGCTGTTTTTATCATGCTGAGCAGTGCGTAGGAAAGGTTCATATCGGAGAGGTTGTTGCTGTAGGAATTGTAGAAGTGGTTGTTCATATAAACCTCTGCCTGCTCTTCCATGCCGACTGCTGCATTTGCCGAGATAGTTCTGCTGTAAACTATTATCTCGCTGCCGTCGGAAACGGCTATTGATGATGTGCCCGAGTCTGCACCGCACTGAGCGAAAAGCTCATTGTAGCTTTCCTCTGCCATAACAGCGGAAATACGGCCGTCTGTAGAGCGATATACCCTGTTGTCGGTGGTGTAGATGCCTGCCGTATCAAAGCTGCGCTCGTCAAGGAGATCTACTTTGTAATCCACAAAGGGAGCGGCGGAGATGCTTTCGGGGGCACTGCTGTAAACGGTATAAAGCAGCTTTCCTGCGGTGGAGTACATTCCGCTGCAAAGCATGAGCTGACCGTTTGAAAGATCATCGTAGCTTACATCGGACTGAATGTATTTTTCATATGTCTCACGGTTTACGGGGTGAATGTCGATGAAAACAGTCTCGCTCTTTGAAAGCTCCGTGCCGTCGTCAATGCCTGCGGAAGATGTCATGCCGAACAGCGACAGGTGAGTGTCATACTGAACATCGGAGAAATATCCCGACTGCTTCATCAGCTCCGCTCTTTCATAAACGGTCTGAGGGTCGGTAACGCTGAGGTTTGCGGTGTAGTCATAAGGCATACGCTTAACATCGAACTCATTCTGCAGATTGCCCGTTGCGATCTCAATTCCGTAGGAGAACACGGTGAAAAGCACGATACTCATTACCATTGATACCAGCGTGATGATATAGCGCTTTTTGTTGCGCTTTGCGCTGAGTGCGGAGTATGCGCCGATAAAGCCGTGACCCTGCTCGATTCCCGAGCCGTGGCGTGATGGCTTTATCTTCTCTTTCTTGGCAGCGGCTCTCATTGCATCTACAGGGGAAGCCTTGATGGAGCGCATACCCGTGGATATTGCCGAAACGAACACCCACAGGAAGCCGATAATAGCCGAGGAGATATAAACATAAGGCTTGATATCAAATTCCAGCATGGAAGCCAGGTCGTAATCAAGGGAAACATCGTGGAGATAGGGCAGGTTCTTTACTGCGGAGAATATAGCTGCCGAGCTGCCCAGACCTGCAAAGATACCAAGGATAACGCCGGGGACTGCCAGATAAAATGCCTCCCACATTACAAGGGAGAACACCTGCTTTTTGGAAGCACCCACGGCTTTGAGCAGACCGAACTGCTTTATGCGCTCCTTTGAAGCCAGCTCAAATGAGTTGTCTATTACCATTCTTATGCAGAACATAAAGAACAGCACTACCAGATATTCCACAGCAAAGGAAAGCGCCTGGGAGAAGCGGGCGGTAACGCCTCTGCCCTCCATGTTAAGCAGCTCCTGGTTCATGCCGTAGTCAAAGTCATCTATCTCATAGCCCAGAGCGGAAAATGACCTGTCCATATCCCAGTAAAAGTCATTGGCGCTGTCGGAGAAGCGGGCAACAAGGTTATCCGAAAGATAGTTGTAGGATTTGAGCTGAGTATCGTTGTAGCTTACCATATTTATAGTATCGCTGTAGCCCACAACGGTAAAGGAAATCTCCCTTATCTCTGTGATGTCGAAATTCTCAGCCAGTATCATAGGCGTGCCCGCAGGAGTTTCAGCTCCCGTTTTAACGCCGCAGACAAACAGCTCCGCATTGACGGTGCTGCCTATTTCGGGGTATCCCCACTGCTCGGCGTTGGCACTGTTGATAACAAGCTCGCCGTCCTTTTCGGGAAGCCGTCCGCCGGTCACAGTGCGCATGGAGGGGGGCAGCAGGTCGCAGTCATCGGCGTTGAGCCTCAGAAAGTTATCATCAACAGGCAGACCGTTCACCAGCAGATATTCCACCTTTGCGTTGTCCTCCGCCATTTTAACGAAGTCCATATCAACGCTGCTCGAATAGGAGGAAATGCTGTATATCTCAGTTTTTTCAAAAATATCCATGCTGCGGATATCAATGAGCTGCTGCTTGTCCAGACCGTTGAATACTATATGATATGTGCCGTTGGTCTCACGGGAGATATTCAGCGAAGCCGCACGGTAAACCGAAACTGCGGACAGGATTATGGTCATGAACGCAACTGAAACGATTATGGCAAGGACAGTCAGCACCGTATGCTTTTTCTGACCTTTAAGGTATCGCAGAACTATTTCATTGAGCTTCATCATAGCACCGCCTTTCAGTTTATCTTTGATTTCAGCTCGTCCAGCTGGGCGAGCCAGAGAGCAGCCGATGCGTCGGAGGGCATACGCCAGTCACCACGGGGTGAAAGCGTAACGCTTCCCACTTTGGGGCCGTCGGGGAGACAGGAGCGCTTGAACTGCTGGGAGAAAAATCTCCATATGAATGTCCTGAGCCATTTGAGGATAGTAGCATCGTCATATCTGCCTGCAAAGGCGCATTTTGCAATGCGGAATATTTTCTTGGGGGTAAAGCCCATGCGGACGGTGTAGTAAAGAAAGAAATCGTGCAGCTCGTAGGGGCCTACGATATCCTCTGTTTTCTGTGAAATCGTGCCGTCCTCGGAGGGCTGTCTCTTATACACATC
>ENA-OZEJ01000115-OZEJ01000115.1-human-gut-metagenome-genome-assembly--contig:-NODE-115-length-32409-cov-5.628856_pt1 | contig 32409 bp, 34 predicted proteins | sample MGYA00245067_ERZ653607 | MGnify/ENA primary metagenome ERZ653607 (study PRJEB26926, sample SAMN06164999) | human gut metagenome | biome: ENVO:00009003; feature: ENVO:2100002; material: ENVO:00002003...
CGTCGGCAGCGTCAGATGTGTATAAGAGACAGGCCCTGCGCCGCCATCTCCCGCAGCAGGTCATACAGCGCGGCATCCCGGCCCGCATACCGGTGGTTCCCCACCGTCAGCCACAGCGTGCCGTCCTCCATGCAGTACAGGATGGTCTGTGCCTTCCGGTCATCAAAGAACACGGTGATGTGCTCCATGTATAAGGTGGTGGAGCCGGAGGCCCGGATATTGAACTTCACCCCGGCCAGCCGTTCGTCCAGCGCCTCGCTTTCCTCCGCGGTCATCTGCCGGTGGCCCTCATCCCATTGCAGGGCTTCCGCCCGGCTGTGCGGCAGCCCGGTAATGGGGAAAAATATCGCCCCCAAGTACACCATAGCCGCGGCCAAAAGAACAAGTGCAGGCAGCCATTTTTTCATGTGTTTTCTCCTTTGAACATTTCTTTATAACAAAGTATGCCCGATTTTTCAGGAAAAACACATAAAAAATCCCCTCTCGGTTATGTGCCGAAAGGGGGATATCGTTATTATCAGTAAAGCTCGGAAACCAGCTTTTTCTTCTGTGCCGCATATTCTTCTGCGGTTATCTTGCCCTCGTCCTTGAGAGCCTTGAGCTTTCTAACCTCTGTTTCAAAGTCGGAAAGTGCAGAGGGCTTTCCGTTGGGATTTACCCTTGGAGCTGCTGTAACAGCAGGCTGTATGGGCTTTTCCTCAACAGGAGCAGCAGGCTCGGGCTGAACTGTAGCCTGAACAGGCTTTACTTCCTGAATGGGAACCTCTTCCTTTACAGGTGCAGGCTCTGCAGCAGGAACAGGAGCGGGTGCAGGTGCGGGAACTGCTTCTGCCTTGTCGGGGATAGAATCAAGGTCAAGAGCGGGCTTCTTGGGAGCTGCTTTCTTTGCTGGAGTGCTTGAAATAACCTTTTCAAAGCTTTCAAGAGCCTTCATGGACTCAGCTATTTCATTGTTAAGATCTTCAACGTTCTTTTTGTCTGCCTTTTCGGGAGCAGGTGTGGGAACGGGCGCAGGTGTTGGAATATTGACTGCCTTTACAGGCTCGGGGTCGGGAAGCTTCTCAACAGCCGAAAGGGGAGGGATAGCGGCATTTACTTTGATAGCTGCCTGCTCTTCCTTGCGCTTTTCTTCGATCTCACGGAGCTTTCTCTGCTTTTCTCTTTCAAGAGCGGCATTGACCTTTTCCATATGTGCAGCCTGAACTTCCTTTATCTGGCTTACGATGGAAGCTACGTTGTCGAGGCAGGGAACTATTATTCTCTTGCGGTGAACAACGCCCTTAACATCGGTATCGCACTGGATAAAGAGGGGGCTTGACTTGGCATTTTCGTTGATATATACCTTTGTGATCTCTTCCAGAGGGCACACGAACCTTGAATAAACGGGATCGCCTTCCTTGGTGCCCTGCTGCTCCATAATATACGCCTGTCCGAAAAGATGAGCTACCGTGATCGTCAAATAAACCTCCTGTGGCTTTGCAAAGGAGGATTCCTTGAACATTGCTTCATATGCGGCTATTTTCTTTTCACTGTAAACGCTGGAATTTGACTGGCTGCTCATTCTCATTACTCCATTTCCTTAAAGATGATTTACTGACGCGGGCTTTGGGTGTTTCGTACTGATTTGTCTAAAGTCTGCGATATACTTCTGTAATATTATACCATAAAAAACTTTTTGTGTCAAATAAAATTTAAAATTTGAACGCAAAAATAGTTACACAATATTATGCAGTATGCACAATATTGTGTGTAAGAATTAGAATAAATTGTGTTATTGTCAAGCAGACTGTTAATTTATTTTTCCGTCCTTTATGGTGATGATCCTGTCCGCTTTTTCAGCCACGTTCATGTCGTGGGTGATAAGGATAAGGGTCTGGTCATATTTTTTTATGGTGGTTTTAAGGAGGGAGAGTATCTCGTTTCCCGAAGCGGAGTCCAGATTTCCCGTAGGCTCGTCGGCGAGGATTACAGCAGGCTTGGAAATCATTGCACGGGCAATAGCAACTCTCTGCTGCTGACCGCCAGACAGCTGGTGAGGGTAATGGGAAAGCCTGTCTGCGATGCCCATAGTCTCTGCTATCTCGTTAAGATATGCTTCATCGGCTTTTTGACCGTCCAGCGACAGGGGGATAAGTATATTTTCCTTTGCGGTCATTACGGGCAGGAGATTGAAGAACTGGAACACAAAGCCTGCTTTGCGGCGGCGGTACTGTGCAAGTGCGTCGTCGTTCATGGAAAAAACGTCCTCGCCGTCAACGGTGAGAGTTCCCGAATCGGGATAGTCCATTGCGCCCAGCATATGGAGAAGTGTGGATTTTCCGCTTCCGCTCTGTCCCACAATGGCAACAAATTCGCCCTTGGAGACCTCAAGGCTCACGTCGTCAAGCGCTTTCACGGCTGTTTCTCCGCTGCCGTAGGTCTTGACAAGGTGCTCGGCTTTAAGAATAATGTCGCTCATAAATATCTCCTTTCATCAGCTGTTGTTATATCTCTGGAGGAACTGGCGTGTTCTTTCGTTCTGCGACTGCTCGAAAACCTCCTCGGGAGTGCCGTTTTCGATGATAACACCGCCGTCCATGAAAATTACTCTGTCCGATACCTGCTTTGCAAATGCCATTTCATGGGTAACGATGACCATGGTCATCTGCTCCTCCGCCAGACTGCGGATAACCTTCAGTATTTCGCCCGTAAGCTCGGGGTCAAGGGCAGAGGTAGGCTCGTCAAAGAAAAGCATTTCGGGATTAAGAGCCAGCGCTCTTGCAATGGAGACACGCTGCTGCTGACCGCCAGAAAGATTGCAGGGATATTCATGTGCCTTGGATTCCAGACCCATTTTGCCCAGCAGCTCCATAGCGGTAGCCTCCGCTTCCGCACGGCTCTTGCCCAGAACGCACATAGGCGCTTCCGTGATGTTTCTCAGCACGGAAAAGTGGGAGAAAAGGTTGAAGTTCTGGAAAACCAGACCTATTTTCAGACGCACATCTCTCAGCGTCTTGGGATTTGCATAGACTGCCTTGCCGTTTTCATCGGCGGTCATCATTGAGATGCCGCAGATATCTATAGTGCCGCCGTCAGCCTTTTCAAGCTGGTTCACGCACCTGAGAAGAGTGGATTTTCCGCTTCCCGAGGGGCCTATGATGGAAACAGCCTGTCCCTTTTCAACGGTAAAGGAGATGTCTTTCAGTACCTCCAGCTTTCCGAAGCTTTTGGACAGATTTTTTATTTCAAGCATTGCCATAAAAATTTGCCCTTTCTTATTTATAGTAGCTGAGCTTCTTCTCTATGAGAGAGAACACAAAGGTAAGTATCATAGCCATTGCAAAGTAGAAAACGCCTGCGATTATCAGGGGGATAAGTGAGCTGTAAAGCTGCATCTGCTGACGTGCTTTCAGGGTTATCTCGGCATATGCAACGACGTTTGCGATGGAGGTATCCTTTACCAGTGTGATTATCTCGTTGGAGGAGGCGGGAACTATTCTTTTTATTACCTGCGGGAGGATTATCCTGAAAAATGTTTGTGACTTGGTAAAGCCCAGTGCTGCCGCAGCTTCATACTGTCCCTTTGGTATGGACTCGATGCCGCCTCTGAATATCTCCGCAAAATAAGCCGCATAGTTCAGCGAGAATGCGGTAAGCACGGCGTAGAACATATAATTCTCGCTCCTGATATTTATCATATCAAGTGCAGATGTCATAAAGGCGGGCAGACCCTGAGCCAGTTTAAGGTAGGGGATTATGTAGTACACCGCAATTACCTGGAGCATAAGGGGAGTGCCTCTCATAACGAGGATATATATGTTGGTAAGCCACGATATGGGCTTGAACCTGCACATTTTCAGCATTGCTGCTATCATTCCGAGAGGTATGGAGAAAAGCAACGTAAAGCCGAATATCTTAACGGTAGGAACAAGATAATCCAGCAGTATCTTAGTGACGCTGAGAATTTCATCGGTTGTCATCTGTGAAATCAATCCTTTCGGCACGGCACTTTACCGCACTGACACATTATTACATAATATATATTATATCAGATATTTCAGCATATTGCAAGATAAAATTTTAAGTCATTATCTTAGTCAATATTCACATCAGGCACAAAAAAGAGGCGCAAAAAAAGGCTGCCGCATAAGCGACAGCCTTAGTGTCAGTAAGAGGAAATTACTTGCTGAGTTCAGCGAAGTACTTGATAGTTCTTACCATCTGAGATGTGTAAGAGTTCTCGTTATCGTACCAAGAAACTACCTGTACCTGGTAAGTATCGTCATCGATCTTGGAAACCATGGTCTGAGTAGCATCGAAGAGAGAACCATATCTCATACCGATGATATCGGAAGAAACGATCTGCTCCTCGTTGTAGCCGAAGGACTCAGTAGCAGCAGCCTTCATAGCAGCGTTGATGCCTTCCTTGGTGATGTCCTTGCCCTTAACAACAGCAGTAAGGATAGTAGTGGAACCTGTAGGAGTAGGAACTCTCTGTGCGGAACCGATGAGCTTGCCGTTGAGCTCAGGGATTACGAGGCCGATAGCCTTTGCAGCACCGGTGGAGTTAGGAACGATATTAGCAGCACCTGCTCTTGCTCTTCTGAGGTCGCCCTTTCTGTGAGGACCATCGAGGATCATCTGGTCGCCGGTGTAAGCGTGGATTGTGCTCATGATACCGGAAGCGATGGGAGCGTAGTCGTTAAGAGCCTTAGCCATAGGAGCGAGGCAGTTAGTGGTGCAGGATGCAGCGGAAATGATGGTGTCATCCTTAGTAAGAGTCTTGTGGTTTACATTGTAAACGATAGTGGGGAGGTCGTTGCCTGCGGGAGCAGAGATAACAACCTTCTTAGCACCAGCGTCGATGTGAGCCTGGGACTTAGCCTTGGATACATAGAAGCCTGTGCACTCGAGAACAACGTCAACACCGAGCTCGCCCCAAGGAAGATCAGCAGCGTTGGGCTTAGCGTAGATGGTGATCTCCTTGCCGTCAACGATGATAGCACCGGGAGTTACAACGGTCTTGCCATCTTCAGCATATACAGCGGGCTTAACATCAACAGTGTGAAGGTTCTCGCCGATTCTGCCGCAGTAGCCGCCCTGAGCGGTATCATACTTGAGAAGGTGAGCGAGCATCTCAGGCTTGGTAAGGTCGTTGATAGCTACTACCTCATAGCCCTCTGCACCGAACATCTGACGGAATGCGAGACGGCCGATACGGCCGAAACCGTTGATTGCAACTTTTACTGACATGATAAAATTCCTCCTAAAGAATTATTTATCTTCTGCGGATAGATCCGCAAGCCCTGCCTGTGAAAAAATTAACAAACAGAGCGGCGCTTACTTTCGTAACGCCCTACATATAATATAATATACTATTTTATCCGTTTTGGCAAGTGTTTTTTCAAAAAAAATTCCAAGAACGTGAAAAATTTTTTCTGAAATGAGCAAGGCGGCAGATAAGTGCTGTCAAACGTCAAAATGACCTTTGCCTGCCGATTTGCTTCACTCTGTATCATCATATTCCGTACACCTTTTATACACAAAAGCTTTTTTTATTTACAAATATGTAAAATAAAGTTTCTGATTATGTATAGGTTTTTGACCGGCGATGTGATATACTTTTTAATGAGTTTATGCGTGATGATAAGGCAGAATGGGGGGGCGGCAGATGCAGTGCACACAACAGCTTACGGACGAAATTCAGCGTATATTCCATAATTCGCCAATGGCAGCGGCTGTTGTCGGCGAGGGCGGAACGGTCATTTACCGCAATCCTGCCTGTGAAAGTCTCTGTCCCGATATGGATTTTGCCTGTGTTAAAACGGGCGTTTCCTGCGAGATGTATGCTTCATGCGGAAGCAGGACATTTATGCTGAGCATCGCTCCAGTTTCCGACAGCGTGTCGCTTGTGAACATCACTCCTGCCGCTCTTGATGAGACTGTGTTCAAGGGTATTGCTGCTACAATAAGAGATACGGCTTTAGAGGTAACAGAGGTTTTGAATTCTCTTTCAAGGGAAATAAACGATATTCGTTTATTGGAGGAGCTTGACAAAATAGACAGTCATATGCTTGCCGTTTTTTCAGAGGTGCTTGTGCCTGAGACTATAAGCAGAATGAAGAGCGAGGGCAGATCTTCTTTGCCTATCAGCATTTCAGAAGAATTGCTGAGCTTTGGTGAGGATCTGTCGTATATGCTTGCGTCCGAGAACATAAATATTGGCGATTTTGACAGAATAAAGGCTGGACTTACCGCCCGAATGAATAAAGATGCTCTCAGGCTGCTTATGCTTGAGTTCATTTCGGAATATCTGGACGGGGAATATATGGTCCACGGAATAAGCCTCATGCTTAATAGAACAGGAAAAGACAAGATACTTCTGGAGCTTTCCTGCGGATATTTCGGCAATCTTCCTAAAAAGGTCGAGGAAGCAAGAGTAAACAGAAAAGGTGACTACGCTCCCGCCCGTATGCTCCGTGAGGAAATGGAAAGAATATACGGCTGCCATATAAGCTGCAGGCACAATGACATGGTAAGCACATTGTCAGTGGAAATGCGCTTTGAGGAAGCGGAAAGCGGCGAAACTCTTGGTAACAGAATGTCACATTACGTCGCTCCCAACCGATATACAGATGTTTCACTGTACTGCGCAAGGTACGGTATGAATCACAGATACAGAAATGAGAAATTTTGAAAGGATAGTTGAAAAATGAGATCAGCAAAGAAGATAATTGCGGCGGTTTTCGCCCTTGGCATACTTATGACAGGCTGCGGAAAGCAGGAGACAGGCGACCAGATCGTTACCACAGCGGCAACTCCCGCATTTTCGGTAACATCGGCAGGCGAGACCCTGGCAGATGCTGAGGCAGACCCTGAGGACACTGTGAGCATCTACACAGGCAAGACCGTTGAGAATGAAGCAGACCTTGCAATATACAAATTCAACAGCACTCTTCCCGACGGCTATGAGACCAAAATAGACAACTCCGAGGGCAAGATGTACGCATCTCCCAACGGTTCCATAATCGTAAAGGCTCAGAACTACAAGGAAGAATTTCAGGAGCTTTCCGTTTTCGCAGATCAGGGCTGTGCTTCTATCAAGCTCAACAATATGATGTATCAGGCGGATACGAATTTCTCCGATCCTCAGAACACCACAGTCGCAGGCTTTGATGCAATAAGATATGATTACACCGTTACCGCCTACATTTACGAGTATGAGACTGATTCCGCAGGCGCTCAGGTAACAGGCGACGACGGCAATCCCATAATCACCGACCAAAAGGACGTGCTGGGCGAGTATGTTAACCGTGTATATTACTTCTATTCCGATGAGGACGTTTTCTATGTTATCTGCGAGTCCAGAAAGGAAAACTCCGAAGCTGCCGCAAAAGAATTTGACGAGTTCATTTCCGGCGTGACTATCACAAAGAAGTAATTTCTGTCATAAAAAGAAAAAGCTGATACCGTGAAAATTTTTCGGTATCAGCTTTATTTTTATGATGCGTTTTCGCCGAAGTAAACCTCGTACCACTGTAAGAAGATGAAAACAGTCCATATCTTGCGGCTGTTGTCGTATTTTTCGGCTCTGTGGTCGTCAAGGAGCTTAACCAGCATGGGGGTGTTGAAGAACTTCTCGGCATTTGCGGAGGTAAAAGCGTCCTTTACGATGTTGTAGTATTTATCCTCCCTGAGCCATACTCTGATAGGCACGGGGAAGCCAAGCTTTTTTTTGTTTGCGGTCTTTGGGGGAGCTGCTTTCAGGGCAGCCTTTCTCATGGCAAGCTTTGTGTTTTCGGTGCTTACCCTGTACTGCCATGGTATCTGCTCCGCAAGCTCCATTACCTTTTTGTCAAGGAAAGGAACTCTCAGCTCAAGGGAGTTTGCCATGGACATTTTATCCGCTTTAAGCAGGATATCGCCTGTCATCCACAGGTGCAGATCAAGATACTGCATTTTTGTAATGGGATCCTTGCCCTTTACCTTTTCATAGAAAGGCGCTGTGATAACTGTGGGGTCGGGAGCGGAGGTGGTTATCTTCAGTAGCTTCTTTCTGTCCTTGGGTGTGAACATATAAGCGTTTCCGATGAAGCGTTCTTCAAGCTCCTTGCCGTTTCTTACAAGGAAATTCACGCCCCTCTTCTGAGGAAGATGCTCTGCCACGCTGCCGATGCCTCTTCTTATAAACTTAGGAAGCGACTTGTATGCGTGTGAGCCGAGAGGCTCCTTATATACGTTGTAGCCGCCGAATATCTCGTCAGCGCCCTCGCCCGAAAGCACTACCTTTACATACTCGGAAGCCTTGTTGCAGACAAAGTAAAGTGCGATACATGAGGGGTCTGCAAGGGGTTCGTCCATGTGGTACTGTATCTTCTTTATATTGCCCCAGTATTCCTCGGGGGATATTACCTTGCTGATGTTTTCCTTGCCGATGTACTGAGAAAATTCCTTTGCCCAGCCGATCTCGTTGTACTTTTCGTCCTCGCCGAAGCCTACGGTGAAGGTCTTGTCAACATTTGCAACGGAAGCCACATAGCTGGAGTCAACGCCGCTGGAAAGGAAGCTTCCCACTTCAACGTCGGCTATCTTGTGAGCCTTAACAGAGTCCTTGAAGGTCTCGGAAATGCGCTCTACCCATGTATCCATGTCGGGACCTTCGTCAGCGTGGAAGTCAACGTCCCAGTAGCGCTTTACATCAAGCTTGCCGTCTTTATACTTGAAGAAATGTGCGGGAGGAAGCTTATATACGTTCTTGAAAAATGTTTCGTTGGTGGGGGAGTACTGGAATGTAAGATAGTTTTCCAGCGCCGCAGTGTTCAGCTCCTTGACGAACTTGGGGTGAACAAGGAAAGACTTTATCTCTGAGCCGAACATGAATGTGTCGCCCATAGTTGCATAGTAAAAGGGCTTGATGCCGAAAAAGTCCCTTGCGCCGAAAAGCTCGTGGGTGTTCTTATCCCAGATAACAAAGGCGAACATTCCTCTCAGCCTGTCGAGAAGCTTCTCGCCGTACTCCTCGTAGCCGTGGAGCAGTACCTCGGAATCGGTATTTGTGGTGAAGATATGACCCTTTTCCACCAGTTCCTTTCTGATATCCTGATAGTTGTATATCTCACCGTTGAAGAACAGCACCTTTGACTTGTCTTCGTTCAGGATAGGCTGGTCGCCGCTGTCGGTAATGTCGATAATGCTCAGTCTGCGAAAGCCCATGGCGATACATTCGTCTATATATCTTCCCTCTGAATCGGGACCACGGTGGCGTATCTTATCCATCATCTCCCCGAGAACACGGTTGGAGTTGTCAATGGTGTTGGTAAAGCCTGCAAATCCGCACATAATATCATCTCCGTAATCTTTCTCATATATAGTATATTTATTTATATGGCTTAATATGATACCGCTTTCCATCGGTAACTATTATAACAATTATCATACCATTTTAGAAAAAAAAGGTCAATAGAAAATGCCGCTCACTGCTGCATTTTAACCGAAATGTCATTTTTTAAAGCAGTCAGCTCTTCCTCTGTGAGAGGCCTCCAGCAGCCGGGGGCAAGGCTCTCGTCAAGGGGAACGCTGCCCATGGCGGTGCGTTTGAGATATACGATACAACAGCCTATGGAGCGCATCATTCGCTTTACCTGATGCTTTTTTCCCTCGGTTATGGTGATGTAGCCCGAGAATATCTTCTGCCGGGGATATTTGAGCAGACGTTCCCTTTTGTCGTCCGAAAGATATTCCGCAATGTCGGTGATAACTCCCGTGCCCGTGCAGCGGATACTTGCAGGGAGAGCGGGAAGCTCTCTTCCTTTCATCTCCACGCCCTCGGAAATGGCGCTCACCTTTTCCTCGGTAAGCTCGCCTATGGCATAGAAAAAATATGTCTTTGGAACATGGCTCTTTGGAAGCAGAAGCTTTCGGCAGAGCATACCGTCATCGGTTATAAGCAGCAGTCCCTCAGTGTCCTTGTCAAGCCTGCCCACGGGGTACATGGTCTGCCTGCATTCCTCGGGGAAGTAGTCCATAACAGTTTTGCTCAGGCTGTCCGTGCGTGCGGTGACACAGCCTTTGGGCTTATTGAACATAAAATATCGGGGCATATTCACAACTCTTTTCTCTCAGGCTTATCCGACAGAGCAGATATCCTTTACTATCTCGGAAGCGATTATCATTCCTGCCACAGCGGGAACAAATGCCGTGGAGCCGGGAACGTTTTTCTTGCCCGTGCTTTCCGCCCTGCACTTTTCAGCCGCAGCGCCTGTGGGAACTATAGGCATTTCCTTTGAATACACCACTTTAAGCTTCTTTATGCCACGCCTTTTCAGCTCATATCTCATTATCCTTGCCAGAGGGCAAACGGAGGTCTTGTAGATGTCAGCCACTTCAAGCTCCGCAGGATTGAGCTTGTTGCCCGTGCCCATGGAGCAGATGATAGGCGTGCCGCACTTGTTTGCGTTCATAACAAGCTCTATCTTTGCGGTCACCGTGTCTATGGCATCTGCTATGTAGTCGTATTGGGTAAAATCAAAATCAGATGAATTTTCGGGCATATAAAAAGTGTTGTAAGCAGTCACTTTGCAGTCGGGATTTATCTGCATGATGCGCATTTTTGCCGCTTCCGTTTTGGGCATTCCCACAGTTTCCTCAACCGCAACGATCTGGCGGTTAAGGTTCGTGATGCTCACTGTGTCGTTGTCGATGATATCCAGTGCACCCACTCCGCTGCGGGCAAGAGCTTCAACGATATATCCGCCCACGCCGCCCAGTCCGAAAACCGCCACACGGGCGTTCCTGAGCTTTTCCATGGCGTCGCTTCCCAGAAGCATCTCGGTTCTTGAAAATCTGTCAGTCATAGGTTATCCTTTCAGAAAAGCTGCGTAATGATTATTCTTGCAGCCAGTGATAATATCAGCATAAGTATGCTTGTCATGTACATAAGTCGGTTTGCTCGCCTGATATCTTCATTTTCAATGGGGCGGATATCATCGCCTATAAATGGCTTTTTGTGAAGCTCGCCGAAATAATAAGCGTCGCCCGCAAGGCGAACATCAAGAGCGCCGGCGCATACAGCCTCCGTCTGAGCAGAATTGGGGCTTGCGTGCTTGCGCCTGTCACGCTTCCATATCCTGAAAGCGTTTTTGCCGTCAAGTTTCAAAATATATGCGGAGAGTATCATCAGCAGAGCCGTGAGACGGGATGGAATGTAGTTCAGCACATCATCAAGCTTTGCGGCAGTGCGCCCGAAGTTTATGTACTTGGCGTTTGTGTAGCCAAGCATGGAATCCATGGTGTTTGCCGCCTTGTAGAAAAATCCGCCCACAGCGCCCCCAAGCGCCATATAGAACATGGGAGCGGTAACTCCGTCGGAGGTGTTTTCCGCCACGGTCTCCACAGCCGCACGGATAATTCCGTCACGGTCAAGGCATTTTGTGTCACGGCCGACTATCATAGAAACCGCCTGACGTGCCTTTTCCGTGTCATTTTCCGCAAAAGCGTCATGGACTTTCATGCTCTCGTTCCTGAGGCAGCGTGCCGCCACAAGATAATAGCACATAATGCTTTCGACAGCAATACCCAGTATCAGGTTTATTTTATAGCAGATCATCAGCAGCGCCAGAGGTACACCCGCTGACAGTATTAGCACGGTAATAACAAGCACCGTGCCTGCCGTCCGCTCATTTTTTATCCGTGGTCTCAGAAGCTTTTCCAGCCCTGCTATAAGGCTGCCTATGAGCCTTATTGGGTGGGGCAGGGAATAGGGGTCGCCCAGAATACAGTCAATGAGGAATCCGAAAAAAAGTGGAAGTGAAAGCATATCAGAACTCCGAAGTAATGGTTATCTTCCCATGGTCAAGCTCGGCAGTGTAGCCGCCGCCGTTTTTTACCTGATAGTCGTAAAAGCCTTTTTTAGGGAAAGCAAATCTTTCGGCTATTGCCATGATGGTGCCGCCGTGTACCACAAATGCAACGGTCTTGCCTCTGTTTTCGGCGGCAGCCTGGATAAATCCACCGCAGCAGCGGGTGCAGAACTGCTCCCTGCTTTCTCCGTTGGGGGGAGCGGCATTTCCGCCGCCCTCTATCCAGCTGCGGTAGGAAATATCATTGCACAGCTGCTCGTAATTCAAGCCCTCAAAATCGCCGAAATCCGTTTCACGCAGGGAGGGCATAAGCTTTATCTCCTTGTGGGGATAGATAAGCTCCGCTGTCTGAACACAGCGCTTCATAGGGCTTGCAACAACGATATCCGCATCGGGATATTCTTTTCCCAATATCTCCGCAATCCCCTCATCGCAGAGAGGTTCATCAGTCCTGCCGATGTATCTTCTTTCAAGGTTGCCCGCCGTTTTACCGTGGCGGATAAAAATCAGCTTCATCTTGCTGTCTCCTTTATAACAGTGGGTATGCCGCATACCATGCGGATGACCTTTTCCGAGTGTGCGGCGATATAGCAGCAGGAGCGCCCCACAGCCTCTCTCCACAGCCTTTCGGACTTTTCCATAGGCACTATACCGCCGCCTATTTCCGTGGATATGATGATTATATCAGGATTCTGCTCATAAATCTTTTTTGAGACAGCCAGGGCAGACTCACTGCCGCCCTCTGCCATTATCCTTTTTATAAGCAGATGGAAATTATCTATGCAGGCGATGTTTTCAAGTTCAGCGATGCCCATATCAGCGCCGTCGCATATTTCTGCTGACGGATAATTTTTCAGCACATAGTCAGTCTTGCCCTGACTGCGCCCTCCGATAATGAATATCATGGAATGTTCCTTTCCTTGCTTATTTGCTGCGGCAGTGCTGCCTTACGGCGCAGAATATCTCTTCTGCGCTGAAATTTACCTCTGCCGCACAGTGAAGCTCCTCTGGCATTTCCGAGCTGTCGGTGTTCACCACGATGATTGGCTTGCCAGCCGCAGCGGCATAATCTGCCTCAAAGCGTATGCGGTCGTTTTTCATAAAGCTTTTGTCCAGCAGCAGGATAATGCAGTCCGATGCGTTGATGTTCCGCTGCATTTTTTTGTACATCTCCGTGAAATTGCCCCTTGCTTTTTTCATTGAAGGCAGAGCCGCTTCATCGGAATGACATCGGTAGCAGAAGCCTTTACCGCTGTTGAAAAGCTTTATGAGCTTCCTGTAATTTTCGCTGTAAATGCCGCTGTGGCATATGTAAATATCATAAGTTGGATATGAATACATATTATCCCGTCCCGAAATTTTGTCATATTCCCACGGTCACTTCTGCGGTGAGCAGCAGCTTGCTGTTGGCTCCCTCAGTTATCTTTGAGACAGTGACCTTTTTTACAATGTCCTCGTTGTCCTCATATTCCTTTTGCTTTGAGCCTGATACCGTTCCCACTGGAAATTCTCCCGCCGATAAAAGCAGACCCTTTTCATTGCGTGTCACATTAAGCTCGGTTCCCACGCTGCATTTTTCGGATATGTTCTGCTGAAAAAGCTTTCTTCCGCAGTTTGCTGCCATGGTGAAAAATGCGCCGTTTTTCATATACTCATCCTTCAGCCGCAGATATACTTCATGGGTGGCAAGACAGTCGGAAAGGGCACGGTGAGCGTTGTCATTTATCACGCCGTAGTGACCGCAGAGGGCTGTAAGGCTGAATCCCCCGAAATCCGCTTTAAGGTGCTGGGCAAGGTTAAGGGTGTCTATGCAGTAATTTTCCATAGGAGCATAATTTTGCAGAAAACGCAGGTCGAACCTGATTATATTATGCCCCAGCAGCGCCGAATCACCCGCAAATTTCAGAAATTCGGGCATGGCTTTGCTTATATCGGGAGCGCCCTTTACCATGTCATTGGATATTCCCGTAAGAGCAGTTATCTCGCTGCTGATGCGGGTCTTGGGGTCAACAAGAGTGGAAAAGGTTTCCGCAGGCTTGCCGTCTGTGACCTTTACGGCGGCAATTTCGATTATTTTGTCATAAAAGGGGCTTAGCCCCGTGGTCTCCAGATCGACTACCACGTAGCTGTCCCTGATAAATTCCTTGAATACTGCCATGTACGCCTCCGATCAGCTGTTGGGAAGAATAACGGTGAAGCAGGTGCCCTTGCCGAGAACGCTTTTTACGGATATGCTTCCGCCGTACAGGTCGATGAGCTGCTTTACAAGAGCAAGTCCCAGACCGCTGCCCTCGCCCTTGCGGGAGCTGTCCGACTGATAGAACTTGTCGAAGATGTGCTTGCAGTCCTCCTCGGCAATGCCGCAGCCGTTGTCCGCAATGGTGAAGATGATGCTGCCGTTCTTTTCGGTAAGCTCCATTTTTATCGTTCCGCCCTCGGAATTGAACTTGATCGCATTATCCAGCAGATTTGTCCATACGTGGAGCATAAGGCTTTCATTGCAGGTGCATGATACCTCGTCCAGATCTATTTCAAAGACGATATTTTTCTTTGTCCACTTTGTTTCGAGCAAAAGTATAGCCTTGCGTATCTGCTCATCAAGGCGGTACAATGTCCTTTTCTGGGGTATCGCCTGATTTTCAAGCTTTGAGAGCAGCAGGATATTTCCCACCAGCTCGGAAAGCCGTTTTGTGTTGAAAAGTATCTTGCTTACATACTCCGCCTGCTCCTCGGGAGGAAGTCCCTGCTCCTGCAAAAGCATTGCATAGCCCTCAATGGCGTTGATAGGCGTTTTGAACTCGTGGGAAACGTTGGAAACAAAGTCCGTCTGGAGTATCTCGGTTGCGCCAAGCTCGCTCGTCATAAGGTTGAAGTTGTCATACAGTTCACGCACCTCGGTAATGCTTGATCTTGTTTCAAGCCTTACGGTAAAATCACGGAGAGCCACCTTTTTCATTGCCGTTGCCAGCTTTTTGATGGGGGAGAGCAGTATCTTGCTCACGAATATTGCCACAGCTACGCCGAGAATAACGCTGAACATTATTACCCAGCCGTTTTCCGAGATGTGCAGGGTGATGTTGAAGAAATAGTTCAGCACATAAGCCACTGCGCTTGCCGCAGCAATGGTAAGGATTATCACCAGCGAAATGAGAATGGTGAAATATATGGTGATGTTTATGCCGAATTTCTTTTTCTGCTTCCTGTCCTTTGTCACTTCTTTACCACCTTGTATCCTACGCCTCTCATGGTAACTATCTGAAAATCGGGGTTATCCCTGAAATGCTCACGGAGCCTGCCTATATGTACTTCAACAGTGTGTGGGTCAGTCTCGGTGTCATATCCCCATATGTCGTCCATTATCTGCTGACGGGTGAATATCTTTCCGGGGTATGATGCCATTTTATAGAGCAGCATAAACTCTTTCTGTGGCAGAACTATGCTTTCACCGCCTGTGGTGACGGTCATTGAGTCGTATTCCATCACAGTTGAGCCGATAGTCTGTCTGCGGTCGTTTATCATCTGGGCACGCCTCAGCAGAGCGCCTACTCTCAGCACCATTTCGTTTACGTTTACGGGCTTTACCATGTAGTCGTCCGAGCCTGAAAGAAATCCCTGACGCATATCGTCGTAAGCGTCCTTGGCAGATATCATAAGCACGGGGATATTTATTCCCGAGTCCCTTATGGAGCTGACCAGCTCATAGCCGTCAACATTCGGCATCATCACGTCGGAAATTATCAGGTCAAAGTAATCCTTGTCAAGCATGGCAAGGGCTTCCTTGCCGTCGCAGGCACCCTGAACGGCATATCCGCTCCTTGTGAGGACTCGCTGGAACAGCAGTCTCAGCTCCTTGTCGTCCTCGGCAATAAGTATCTTGAACATAATTTCTCCTTGTACCGAAAAAACCGCCTGCTCATAAGATACAGGCGGTTTTGCCGTTATTACTTGAAGTAAGCTACGCCGCTTTCAAAGATCTTCTGATCCTTGGAGCCGGGAACATTCTTGCAGATGTCGGTGCCGATACGCTCGCTGTGGCCCATTTTTCCGAGAACACGTCCGTCGGGGGAGGTGATACCCTCGATAGCGTCAAAGGAGGAGTTGGGGTTGAAGCGGATATCCATTGAAGGAGCACCTTCAAGGTCAACGTACTGAGTAGCGATCTGACCGTTGTCCGCAAGGCTCTTGATAAGCTCGGGAGAAGCAACGAATCTGCCCTCGCCGTGGGAGATAGCGATCTTGTGGATATCGCCCACCTCGCAGCCTGCAAGCCAGGGGGACTTGGTGGAGGCTATTCTTGTGGATACCATCATTGACTGGTGGCGTGCGATGGTATTGAATGTAAGTGTGGGGGAATCATCGGTCATGTCAACGATCTTTCCGTAAGGTACAAGGCCAAGCTTGATAAGTGCCTGGAAGCCGTTGCAGATACCCAGCATAAGACCGTCCCTGTTGTCGAGCAGCTCGGTAACAGCGTCCTTGATGCGGGGGTTGCGGAAGAATGCGGTGATGAACTTTCCTGAACCGTCAGGCTCGTCTCCGCCTGAGAAGCCGCCGGGGATCATAACGATCTGTGACTTCTTGACAGCCTTTTCAAAGTATTTTACGCTCTCTTCAAGGGTCTGAGCGGAAAGGTTCTTGATAACAACGATCTCGGGAACTGCGCCTGCACGCTCAAATACACGGGCAGTATCGTACTCGCAGTTTGTGCCGGGGAATACGGGGATAAGCACCTTGGGCTTTGCAAAGGAGGAAGCGTGCTGAACGGAGTTCTTTGCGGTGTAGGTGTATATCTTTGCAGGCTTGCCCTCGGTCTTGATGTTGCAGGGGAATATGGGTTCAAGCTTGTCCTCCCAGGATTTCTGGAGGTCAGCCATGTCGATAACATAATCCTTGCAGTCGATGGTATAGGAATCGGTGGTAGTACCGATAACGGTCTCGGGAGTGAAGGGGTCGCCGTCAAGCTCGATAACGAAAGAGCCGTAACGGGAGTAGAACAGCAGGTCGGAGGAAAGCTTCTTGTCGAACTTGAAGCCCACTCTGTTTCCGAGGGACATCTTAGCAACTGCCTCCGCAATGCCGCCGAAGCCTACTGACCATACGGAGAGCGCCTTGCCCTCTGCGATGATCTTTTCAACTCTGTCGAATACGCTTCTTACGCTGTCCCACTTGGGCAGACCGTTTTCATCGTAGTCGGGAGTGATGTAGATGACCTTGTTTCCAGCTTTCTTGAATTCAGGGGAAAGGATCTTTCCGCTGTCTGCGGTGGAGACTGCAAAGGAAACAAGAGTTGCGGGAACGTCAATGTTCTCGAATGTACCTGACATGGAGTCCTTGCCGCCGATAGCGCCGCAGCCCAGCTCTATCTGAGCCTTGTATGCGCCGAGAAGAGCGGAGAAAGGCTTGCCCCAGCGGGTAGGATTATTCTGTGTTCTCTCGAAATATTCCTGGAATGTGAGCCAGCACTGCTTGTAGCTTCCGCCTGCTGCGATGACCTTGGAAATGGACTCGATAACAGCAGCGATAGCGCCGTGATAAGGGCTCTTGTCGCTTACATAAGGATTGTATCCCCAGCCCATGATAGAGCAGGTCTTTGTCTGACCCTTGAGAACGGGGATCTTTGCAGCCATCGCCTGAGTAGGTGTGAGCTGATATTTTCCGCCGTAGGGCATAAGAACGGTGCCTGCGCCGATGGTGGAGTCAAAGCGTTCTACCAGACCCTTCTGAGAGCATACGTTCAGGTTGGTCATAAGGGTGTACCAGCTGTCGGGGCAGTCGGTGTAGGACTTGGGCTGAACGGTAACGGGAACGGATACCTGAACGGTGGTGTGCTTTTCGGCACCGTTGGAGTTCAGGAACTCTCTTGAAAGGTCAACGATTACCTTGCCGTTCCACTTCATCTTGAGGCGGGGTTCAGCCATAACGTCCGCAACCTTGGTAGCTTCAAGGTTCTCGGCAGCGGCAGCGGCGATGAACTTCTTCATGTCGGACTTTCTTACTACAACAGCCATTCTTTCCTGGCTCTCAGAAATAGCAAGCTCAGTGCCGTCAAGACCGTCATACTTCTTGGGAACTGCGTTCAGGTCGATAACCAGACCGTCTGTCAGCTCGCCGATGGCAACGGAAACGCCGCCTGCGCCGAAGTCGTTGCAGCGCTTTATCATATGTGTAACTTCAGGATTTCTGAAAAGTCTCTGAAGCTTTCTTTCCTCGGGAGGATTACCCTTCTGTACCTCAGCGCCGCAGCTTTCGAGGGACTGTTCGGTGTGAGACTTGGAGGAGCCTGTTGCGCCGCCGCAGCCGTCACGTCCTGTGCGACCGCCGAGGAGAATGATAACATCGCCCGGCTCGGGAACTTCTCTTACAACATTTTCAATGGGAGCAGCGCCTACAACAGCGCCTATTTCCAGTCTCTTTGCAACGTAGCCGGGGTGATATACCTCGGAAACATGACCTGTTGCAAGACCTATCTGGTTGCCGTAGGAGCTGTAGCCGTTAGCTGCGCCCACGGTGATCTTTCTCTGGGGGAGCTTGCCGTGAATGGTGTCCTCAACGGGAACGAGAGGATTGGAAGCACCTGTTACACGCATAGCCTGATATACATATGAACGTCCCGAAAGGGGGTCTCTGATAGCGCCGCCAAGGCAGGTAGCCGCACCGCCGAAAGGCTCTATCTCGGTGGGGTGGTTGTGAGTTTCGTTCTTGAACATAAGGAGCCAGTCCTGAAGCTCGCCGTCAACATCTACCTTGATCTTTACGGAACAAGCATTGATCTCTTCGGACTCGTCAAGATCCTTGAGAATGCCTTCCTTTTTCAGCTTCTTTGCGCCGATGGTGGCGATATCCATAAGAGTGATGGGCTTGTTTTCTCTGCCCAGCTCTTTTCTTGCGTCGATGTACTCGTTATATGTCTTTCTGATATAATCGGCATCAATATTTGCTTCATCGATAACGGTGGAGAATGTGGTGTGACGGCAGTGATCGGACCAGTATGTATCTATCATGCGAATTTCGGTGATAGTGGGGTCACGCTTTTCGGTGTCACGGAAATAGTCACGGCAGAACTTCAGGTCGTCGGAATCCATTGCAAGGCCGTACTTTGTAACGAAGTTTGCAAGACCCATATCGTCCATGGTGATAAATCCTGTGAGGGTCTCAACAGTCTCGGGGATAGTGTAGTTTACCTTCAGGGTCTCTACTTCATCAAGGGAAGCCTCACGGCTCTCAACAGGGTTGATGATGTACTTTTTCAGCGCTTCAAACTCGCTGTCGGATATTCTGCCCTCGGTGATGTAAACACGGGCATTTCTTACCTTGCATCTTTCGCCCTGGGTAAGTATCTGGATACACTGCTCGCAGGAATCGGCTCTCTGGTCGAACTGACCGGGAAGATACTCCACAGCAAAAACACGCTCATCGTCCTTGAGAGCGGGGAGCGTCCTGTAAGTAACGTCAACGGCAGGCTCGGAGAAAACGTTATCCGCCGCATAATTGAAATTATCCTCTGAGATGTTTTCTGCGTCGTAGCGGTTGATTATCCTGAGTGAGCGCAGAGAATCAAGCCTCAGGGCTGTTTTGATATCTCCGAGAAGCGTTTTTGCAGCTGCGGCAAATTCAGGCTTCTTTTCAACATAAATTCTGTAAACTGACATAGGTTCAATACTCCCCTTTGTGTTTTATGAATGGACTTGCTTTTATTCGGTAACAATATGACCAAAACAGCAGCCGTCCTCTATCTTATCTATTTTAACATAAAAAATCATTTTACGCAAGCTTTTCTCTGAATATTTTGTTAAGATTTTGATATAAGCGTAATTGGGTGCATATCCGTGGTGGATACCGTCGGCTTTTTCACGCTCAAAAAGCACGGGAAATTCTTTTCCTGCAAGGCTTTGAAGGAATTTGTCACGGCTTTTTGCTCCGACCTCCGCCATTTCCTTTGCCCTGCGCTTTTTCACGTCACCTGGCACCTGCGGCTCCATAAGGTCGGCTTTTGTGCCCTTTCGCCTGGAATAGGGGAAGACGTGGATATCGGAAAAGCCTATCCGCTCCGCAAATTCAAGGGACTTTTTGTGATCTTCCTCCGTCTCGCAGGGGAAGCCCGTCATTATATCGGTGGTGATGCCGCAGTCGGGGAAGATGCTCCTTATCCTGCCCACAAGCTCTTCAAATTCGGCGGAGGTGTAGCGCCTGTTCATGGCTTTCAGCGTCCTGTCGCAGCCGCTTTGCAGCGACAGATGAAATGAGGGGCAGAACTTTGGCTGAGCAGCCAGACGTTTCAGGTCGTCATCGGTTATCTTCTCAGGCTCCAGCGAACCCAGCCGAACCCGCTCAATGCCGTCAACGGAGCATACCGCTTCCACAGCGTCCGCCAGTCTCAGCCCGAACTCAGCACCGTAAAATGCAAGGTTTATGCCCACAAGAACTATCTCCTTGTAGCCGTTTTTCGCCAGCAGCTTTGCCTCGCTTATAACGCCGTCAATGGGCATGGAGCGTATCCGCCCACGGGAGTAGGGGATTATGCAGTAGGTGCAGAATGCGTTGCAGCCGTCCTGTATCTTCATGAACGCACGGGTGTGACCCTCCACCGCCGATACCGGCATTTTTTCAAACTCATCGTGGGGCATATAAGGCGTTATGCCGCAGGTCTGCTGTCTGCTTTTCAGAAATTCCTCCGTAAGCTCCACAATGCGGCTCCTGTCCTTGGTGCCTGTGATAACGTCCGCTCCGCAGGCTTTGGCTTCATTGGGAAATGCCTGCGGATAGCAGCCCGTGAGAACGATAACTCCGTCGGGCTTTTCACGCCTTATCCGCCTTATGGTCTGCATGAGCTTACTGTCGCTTTCGGAGGTGACGGTACATGAGTTTATGACAAGGATATCCGCCAGCTCACGTACCTGCGTGACGGTATATCCTGCCTTTTCAAAGGCTTCGGACATAGCCGCAGTCTCATATACATTGACCTTGCAGCCAAATGTGTAAAAGTAAATATACATAAAAATCTCCGTAAAAATTTGTGCGGTGTGCATATCGTGCCTATTTGCGGGCAGGATAATATATGCTATTATACAATAAAAATAAAAAAATTGCAAATCCTCTTGACTAAATCCAAAAAAACTGCTATTCTTTTAAATAAGGAAGGAAATGTATATAAGCCCTTCCACGAACATCATGAAAGGATGGAATTATTATGCAAAAGACAACTATTATGCTCGCTACCATTAACGATGTAAAGAACTTTGTTTCAGAGGTTTCCATGTGCGATTACGACGTTGACCTCCTTTCCGGCAGATACGCAGTAGATGCTAAGTCAATCATGGGTATTTTCAGCCTCGACCTTTCCAAGCCCATCATTCTTGAGGCTCACACCGATGACGCTTCCGAGTTCTTCGCAAAGATCAAGCAGTACATCGTTGACTAATAGCTACCAAAAAACACAAGGCTGTTCCGAGCTTCGGAGCAGCCTTTTTTGTTGTTCTGTTATTTTATGAGCAAGCTGTGGTCTCGGCGGCAGTCGAGGATATGATCTACATAAACAGTGTCGTCCTGTATCTGATAAAGTACAAGGTACCAATTTTCCACATACATTTTGTGATATTTGTTGGCAGGAATGCAGGTTTCATTAAAAAACGGAAAACGCTGCGGCATATGTTCCGGTGAACGCATTGCTGCTATAAGCTCTTTCTTTTTTACAGCTGCCGCTTCCTTGCTGACCTGTGTAATAAAGCGGATAGATGTTCCCAGCTCTCTTTTAGCTCTGTCGGAAATAATGACGTTATATTTTTTGTCAGCCATTTTTAAACCTCTTTGATAATGTCATCGAGGTAGGCATTAAGCTCGTCAATGGTGCAGCCCTTTATTCCCGCCATGCGCTCTTCTTCGGCGGCAAGAAGCTCTTCACGCAGTTTCAGCATTTTTTCCCGTCGGCTGTAGGTCTCAATGTCCATGACCACAAGGTCGCCCTCTCCGTTTTTGGTAAGGAATACAGGTTCTGCCGTTTTGCGGCACATATCGGCTATTTCATTGTAATTCTGGCGTATTGCTGCTGACGGACGAATTATCATACTTACCCCTCCTGTTCGATAGTAATATTCTGATTATATTATACTCTTTTTATACCATCAAGTCAACACATTTATAAGCGTCCGATGCTTAAAAATCCTTTCGCTCACAGTTGCAATATTCTCCGCAGTATGCTATAATAAAAGAATATTGTGATAATATCATACGGGAGAAAAGCAAATGATACTTTCAATGGAAAATATTTCAAAGATATATAACGGCAGGACTATCCTTGACAACGTTTCCCTCACTATCGAGGATAACGACAGGATAGGCCTTGTGGGAATAAACGGCTGCGGAAAATCAACCCTGCTGCGCATGATCACAGGCAAGGAGGAATACGAGTCCCAGCCTGAGCCAAATGTGCCTCACCTTGCCATAACAAGGGCTTCCACTGTGGGCTTTCTGGAGCAGAACTCAGGACTTGACCGCTCTTCAAAGGTCATGGACGAGATGATGTCCGTTTTCTCCGAGCTGCTTGCGGTTCAGGACGAGCTGAGACGACTTGAAGCCGAAATGGCACGCCCCGAGATACATGAGAATGAAAAGCATTTTAACGAGATAAGCGCCGAATATGCTCATAAAACGGCGTATTTTGAAGCAAACGAGGGCTATCTCATAAATGTGAAAATAAAAACAGTCCTTAACGGTATGGGCTTTCCGCCCGAGACCTATGACCGTGTTATTTCCACCCTCAGCGGCGGCGAGAAAACACGTCTTGCCATGGCAAAGCTGCTGCTGGAAAGCCCCCGCCTGCTTATCCTCGATGAGCCTACGAACCATCTGGATTTTGACACCATTATGTGGCTGGAGGACTACCTTCAGGACTACAAGGGCGCACTGCTCATAGTTTCCCATGACCGATATTTTCTTGACAAGCTTTGTACTTCGATCTGCGAGATAGAGCACACCCATCTGCGCCGCTGGAAGGGCAATTACACCAAGTTCACCGAGCTTAAAGCCGCCGACACCGAGCGCAGGATAAAGGAATATGAGGCTCAGCAGGCGGAGATAGCAAAGCTCCAGGATTTTGTTGACCGAAACATCGTCCGTGCCACCACTTCCGCCATGGCAAAGAGCCGTGTGAAGAAGCTTGAAGCCATGGAGATACTGGAAAAGCCAATCACATACGAGAAAAAGGCGAAGATAAAGTTCGAGTACGATTATGAGCCGCCCCTTGACGTGCTTTCGGTAAAGAATATCGACATCTGCGCAGGTGACAAGACCCTTGCGGATAACATCTCCTTTGATGTGCGCCGTGGGGACAAGATAGGTATTGTGGGCGCAAACGGCATAGGAAAATCCACTCTTTTGAAGATAATCCAGAAGAAAATGCCTGTGACACACGGCACTGTCGAGTGGAACAAAAATATCAAGATATCCTACTTTGACCAGGAAAATTCTCAGCTGGATTTCAGCAAGACTGTCATTGACGAGATACACGACCGCCGCAGGGGCATGACCGAGCAGCAGGTGAGAAGTTTGCTGGGTCTGGTGAAGCTCACAGGCGAGAATGTTTTTAAAAAGGTGGGCGTTATAAGCGGCGGCGAGAGAGCAAAGCTTTGTTTTGCGATCATGATGCTTGAAAGAGGCAATGTGCTTATCCTTGACGAGCCTACCAACCACCTTGACATTGATGCAAAGGAAGTGCTTGAACAGGCGCTTTCCGACTACGAGGGCACTGTTATCCTGGTATCCCACGACCGCTATCTGCTTAGTAAGATTTGCGGCAGGATATTTGAGATAACTCCCGGCAAGCTGGAAGAGTTCAACGACGGCTTTGAGCAGTATCTCACTCAGAAGAGGGCGAGGGCGGAAGCCGCTCAGGCAGAGATCGCTGCGGCAAAGCAGGAAAACCTCCGCCGTGAGAATGAGGAAAAGAAAGCTGTTTCCTACCGTTCCAAGGAGCAGCGTGCAAGGGACGCAAAGCGCCGTGCAAGGATAAAGGAGCTGGAAAAGCTCATAGGCGAGCTGGAGACACAGATGGCGGCAGTTCAGCAGGAAATGGTCTCTCCCGAGGTAACGGGCGACTATGTTCTTATGAACGAAAAATGCGCTGAGTTTGAGAGCCTTAAAAAGCAGTCCTCCGATTACTCTGACGAGTGGTTGGAGCTGTGCGAGGAAGAGGAGAGTTTGAAGTAATGGGACCAAAGCATTACATCGTAATAAAGATCGAAGGCGAATATGCCACCCTTAAAGATACCGAAACAGGCGACGAGCTTTTCATCGCCATGGCTCTGCTGCCCGAGGAGACGGACATCGGCGTGAAGCTTTTGTGGGAAAATCTCACCTACACCGCAGAGTAAGGAGAAAATATGCTTGAAAATATAAAAGCAGTCATTTTTGATATTGACGGCACTCTTGCCGACAGCATGGGCGTGTGGTCCGAGTCGGACAGGATACTTCTCGGCAGGCGTGGAATACCATACACCGAGGAGGTGTCCTTTGCCCTGAAATCCATGCACTTTATGTCCGCCGTGACCTATCTCAAGGATCTGTATTCCCTGCCCGACAGTGAGGAAAGTATTGCCGAGGAAATAACGGACATCGTCCGTGACAAGTATTTTCATGAGGTAAAGCTCATGCCGTTCGTTCCCGAAATGATAGCGCATTTCAAGGCAAGTGGCATAAAAATGTGCGCCGCCACCTCCAACAGTCGGGAGCTGGCAGAGGGTGTGCTGGGGCACAACGGCATACTTGATGAGCTGGAGTTCATCATCACCTCCGATGAGGCAGGCTCCAGCAAGGAGGACCCGAAGATATTCCATATGTGTGCCGAAAGGCTGGGGACGGCTCCCGATGAAACGGCAGTTTTTGAGGATTCTCCCCATGCGGCAAAGACAGCTTTTGAAAACGGCTTTTACACTGTTGGCGTAAACAGCGGTCATTTCGGCGATTTTGACGCTCTGTCGGACTGCACCGATATACGCATAAACAGCTTTAAGGACTTATGCTAATTTCATAACAATGTGAAAGGCTTGATAAAATGGCACTTTACGGTTACAAGATATCAAATTTCACCAAGGCAAAAAAATATGCGGAGATAGAGGCGCTGCTTGACAAGAAGCTGAAAGGCTTTGAAAAGCAAAGCTACGAGTTTGAAAAGGATGGTTCCGTCTGTCAGGACTATGTGCGCAAAAATGAAGACGGCACGGAAACAACGGTAACTCTTGCAAAAAACATTACCGAAAGCAGCATAGTGGTCTTTTCGGATATCCCGCTCAAATTCCTGAGAAACGGCGGCTGGTGCCTGCTCACTGCCGATATCCTGCCAATGCTTATATTTACGGCGCTGTACTGGTTCGGCATGAATTATATCGTGCAGCTTATTGCATGGGCACCGACAGAGCAGTATATATCGTTCCTGCTTATTGCAGCTGTGATAATGCTGGGGGTCGATCTTATTGCCGCAAAGCTGCTTATGCGCAGGCGTTCACTGGCAAGGACCCTCTGGATAGAAACGGCGGGCATATTCTCGCTGCCCATATTTTTCTGGATACTTTTTAAAGTGTTTGCTCATGTTTCATTGATGCAGATGCTTAAAATGCTGCTGTATTCGCCGCTGCCCGTTATCATTATTTCGGGTGCGCTTACTTTTCTGATTTTGAAGCTTACGGGGAGGAAATGATTTGGATAAGAAAAAGGTCCTTGTGGGCATGAGCGGGGGAGTTGACAGCTCCGCTGCCGCACTTATTCTTAAAGAGCAGGGCTATGAGGTATGCGGCTGCACCCTCAGACTCTATGATAATTCCGTGCTGGGGGAGGGCTATGCCGAGGGCGGCTGCTGTTCTCTTTCCGATGTTGATGACGCACGGAGCGTGTGCCGAAAAATAGGCATCGACCACGTTACCCTTAATTTTACCGATGATTTTGCAAAGTACGTTATGAAGCCCTTTGCCGACAGCTATATAAACGGAGAGACCCCTAACCCCTGCATTGAGTGCAACAAGTATATGAAGTTCGGCACAATGCTCCGCAGGGCTGAGCTGCTGGGCTTTGACTACATTGCCACAGGTCATTACGCCGATGTGTGCTATGACGATAACAGGGGCAGATGGCTTCTGAAGCGTTCATCCGACCCGAGAAAGGACCAGACCTATGTGCTGTACTGCATGACCCAGCATCAGCTGGAGCACACACTTTTCCCGCTGTACGGCATGGAAAAAACAGACGTGCGCAGGCTTGCGGAGAAGCATGGACTGGTAAATTCCCACAAGCCCGACAGTCAGGACATCTGCTTTGTGCCTGACGGCGATTATGTTTCGTTCATTGAGCGATACACGGGTTACAAGCCTGTTTCGGGCGAATATGTTTTCTATGACGGAAAGAGGGCAGGGGAGCACTCCGGCATCATCAACTACACCATAGGTCAGCGAAAGGGACTGGGAGTTACCTTCGGAAAGCCTGTTTTTGTAACGGACAAGGACCCATTGTCCAACACCGTTACTCTCGGCGATGAAGCGGAGCTTTTCCACAGAACGCTTTTTCTTAGGAACTTTAACCTTATTATCGCCGATAAGCTTAGCGAGCCTATGAGAGTTACCGCAAAATCCCGCTATTCCGCCAAGGAGCAGAGCGCATTGCTTTATCCTGCCGAAAACGGCATTGTCCGCATTGAGTTTGACGATCCCGTCCGTGCCCCCGCAAAGGGTCAGGCGTGCGTTGTCTATGACGGCGATATTGTTGTCGGCGGTGGAGTTATTGCAAGGGTATAATAATACTGATCACCAATAAAACTATAGACAACAAATCATCGCATAATCCATATACGCAAGATTATGCTCAATTTTTTGTATAGTTTTTAATTGGGGCTTAGTATAAAAAATCAAGCCGATGAAATTCGTTTTCATCGGCTTTGTGTTTTATTGGTATCAGTTCATTTCTTTGAGCATCTGCCTGTAGGGCAGGATCTCAAATCCCTTGCGCTCATAAAGTCTCTTTGCGTCAACATTTGACTCGGTGATCTCAAGGCGATATCTGGCAGCATCCGGAAAATCTTCCTTTATGCGGTCAAAAAGCTCGCTGCCCAGTCCCTTTCCTCTGAAATCGGGGCGGATATAAAAGTCCTCTATCCAGATGACCTGTCCGCCTGCTTCCTGAGAATAGCTTACAGCCACGGCACAGAAGCCGCAGGTCTCGCAGTTGTCCTCGAAGATATATCCGTCAAAATATGTGCCGTCGTTTACCATGTGGTCAAACGCCTTTTCAAAGTTCTCTCTGGGAACGGGGTGGGTAACGGCGGAGGAATGATAGAATTCATCTGCCATTTCTATGTAAATTTCTTTGTCGCAGTTATCTATTTTTCTTATCATCAGTCAAGGTCATCCTTTACAAGTACATCAAGATCTGCAGCATATTCCGTTTCGGAAGCAAGCTGCTTGTCCGCCTGCTTTTTGTAGCGGTCAATGGCAATGGTAGCCTTGTTTACAGCGCACATGGTTCCTGCGCCCGCAACACAGCCGCCGGGGCAGCCCATACCCTCAAGAAGATAGCCGTTGTATTTGCCTGCACGGGCAAGCTGGAGCAGCTTTTTGCACTCGTGCAGTCCCTGAGCGGAGGCGATCTTTACATCACGGTCAGGCTCAAGGCGTTTTATCTCGGCAGCAACGGCATTTGCAACTCCGCCGCTTACCGCAAAGCCTCTTCCTGCGCCTGTACCCTTGTCAAGGGGAACAGCCTCGGAATCGGGGATATTTTCGATATCCACTTCCTTTGCGTCAAACATTCCCATAAGCTCCTCAAAGGTGAGAACAAAGTCAACATGGCTTCTGATAGTTCTTCGGCTGGCTTCCAGCTTCTTTGCGGAGCAGGGGCCGATGAATGCTATGCGGCAGTCGGGATCCTTTTTCTTTTCAAGGCGTGCTGTGAGCACCATAGGTGTCAGCGCCATGGAGATGTTCTTTGCAAGCTCGGGGAAAAGCTTCTTTGCCATTACCGACCAGGCAGGGCAGCATGATGTGGCAAGGAAATCCAGCTTGTCGGGCACATTGTCGATAAAGTCCTTGGCTTCCTCAACGGTGCAGAGGTCAGCGCCGACGGCTACCTCGACCACATCGGAAAAGCCCAGCTGCCTCATGGCATAGGTGAGCTTTTCGGGAGTGAGCTTTGCGCCGAACTGACCGTAGAATGCGGGAGCTACTATGGCAACGACCCTCTTGCCTGTCTTTATTGCGTGAATGAGCTGGAATATCTGACCCTTGTCGGCGATAGCGCCGAAAGGACAGTTTACAAGGCACATTCCGCAGGAAACGCATTTATCGTAATCTATCTTTGCTCTGCCGTGTTCATCGCTGCCGATAGCGTCCATACCGCAGGCTCTTGCGCAGGGGCGCTCTACTTTAAGGATAGCGTGATAGGGGCATACGTCCTTGCAGCGGCCGCACTTGATACATTTTTCGTTATCTATCTGCGACTTTCCGTGGCGGATAGAAATAGCCCCCTTGGGACAAACCTCCTTGCAGGGGTTTTCAAAGCAGCCCTGACAAACGTCCGTTACGTGGTAATGGAGGGTAGGGCAGGCGTTGCAGGCAAAGCTGATTATATTTATAAGAGGGGGATCATAATATTTTTCCGCAATGGCGCTTTCGTTAACGCCCTTGGATACGGGAGCATGCTCGCTGACACTTCTCAGAGGCAGACCCATAGCCAGTCTAAGACGTTCCTCGACGATCGCTCTTTCAAGAAAAATGGATTCACGGTGAGCCGCCACATCACCGGGGCAGATCTTATAGGGCAGATCTTCCATGCGTGAATAGTCTCCGCCCTCATAGGCAAGGCGTGCGACCTCGGTAAATACCTTGCGGCGCATATCGGTAACTGACGAGTAAATTCCTCTCATAAAAAACGACCCATCTTTCTCAGAATTTCATTTGTACTCTTATTTTACACTATATCGCAGGTGTTGTCAAGAAAGTAAGCATATGCTTACACTTACTCTTCATTTGTGAATCTGGCGATAAGGAACTTTATCTTCTTGCCATCTTCGGAGAACATTCTTTCATGCTCGGTAACAAGATTATCGGGGAAGTTTTCAGCGTGCAGGTCACGGGTGAGATAGGTTATCTTGCAGCCCGCTTCGTTGAAATATTCCAGCGACTCCTCAAAAAGCTGGTCGTCATCGGTCTTGAAGCGTATCTCGCCCTCGGGCTTCAGAATAGTCTTATACTGCACCAGCTGGCGGGTGTGGGTAAGTCTGCGCTTGTTATGCTTGCCCCTGTTCCAAGGGTTGCAGAAGTTTATGTATATCCTGTCCACGCTGTCATCGGGAGCAAAGAACTTTGAGATATCGGCAATGTTCATTCTCAGCAGGATAACATTGTCATGGGTGCGGTCCACAGCGCCGAACATACTTTCAATGGTGCGCCTGCCCACAGCCAGCATATCCGCCTTGATATCCGCAGCGATTATGTTGATGTCGGGATATTTCAGTGCGTGCTGAGCCGCAAAAACGCCCTTTCCGCAGCCAAGCTCAAGGTAGAGGGGACGGCTGTTATCCGCAAAGGCTTCGTGCCATTTCCCTCTCATTTCCTCGGCGTTGTCTATGTAATAGTTACAGGCATCAAGCTCAGGGCGTGCCCACTTTTTTCTTCTTATTCTCATTTAAATATTTTTCCCCTTATTATTTTATCATCAGGAACGTGCCTGCGGTGATGAGGGCAGCTCCTGTAATGGTTTTTGCGTCAAATTTCTCGTGCAGGAAGGCAAAAGCCAGTATCAGTGTTATTACCACGCTGAGCTTATCCACTGGAACTACCTTTGATACATCGCCTATCTGGATAGCCTTGTAGTAGCAAAGCCATGATGCGCCTGTTGCCAGACCCGAAAGTATAAGGAATATCCAGCTCTTTTTGTCAATGTCGGTTATGCCGTGCTGAGCGTTGGTGATGAAGACCATGCCCCATGCCATTATCAGCACCACAGCCGTCCTTATGGCAGTTGCGAGATTCGAGTTGACTCCGTCAATGCCCACCTTGGCAAGAATGGATGTCAGCGCTGCAAAAACAGCCGACAGCAACGCAAGAACGAACCACATAAAAAGCCATCTCCTATATTACAGGCAGCTGCGTACAATGCTCTGGAGTTTTCTTGTAAAGTCAGTGCAGCCTGTATTTGTCTGCTGGATGAAGAAAAGGAATGCAAGATCTTCGTCAGGATCAACTGAAAAATAGCAGCCCATCCAGCCGTCCCAGCCGTATTCTCCCGCACCTGCGTTGAAGCCCGCTTCCGCACGGCTTGTGAGTACACGCATGAAATTGCCGTAGCCATGGCCTTTCATGCTGTCCCAGTCAAGGGTCTTCATCTGCTCGGGTGTAAGGCAGTTGGTGCGCATAAATTCTACTGTTTTTCTGCCCAGAATATTTATGCCGTTGTATGTACCGCTGCCCATGAGCATCTTCACAAATCTGGAGTAGTCGCCGATAGTGGAGACAAGGCCTGCTCCGCCCGATTCAAATGCAGGCGGCTCCTTCTGGTCAAAAATGCAGAGGTTGTGACCTGTGTAAGGGAGATTTCCCTTTTCCGTGCGGTCATATACCTGAGCAAATCTGCCCTGCTTTTCGGCAGGAACATAGAAGCCCGTGTCCTTCATGCCCAGCGGTTCAAATATTTCCTGTTTCAGAAATTCGCTGAACTTCATTCCCGAAACAGCCTCGATAACAGCGCCCATAACATCGGCAGAAGCGCCGTACTGCCACTTTGCACCGGGAGTGAACGCCAACGGCTTTTTGCCCATTTCAAGAGCAAATTCACGGGTGTTCAGAAGCTTTCCGCCCTTTTCCCATGCGTCCGTCTGCTGACCCCACAGGCTGCCCATTTCCTGACCTGCCTTTGTGCCGTCGGGATAAAGAATGCCTGAGGTCATGTTCATAAGGTCGCCCAGAGTGATGTCACGCTTTGCGGGATATGTTCCGCTTTCGTCTGTTACCATAGGATTTTCAAATGTGGGCAGGAACCACTTTACGGGATAGCGCAGCTCTATCTTTCCACGCTCCAGAAGCAGCATTGCGGCTGCACCGGTTATGGGCTTTGAGAGTGAGAACAGGCGGAAAATTTTATCCTCGTTCATGGGGATATTTTTCTCCTTGTCCGCCATGCCGAAGCTTTTGTTCCAGACAGTTTCGCCCTTGTAGATCACGGCTGCATTTGCGCCCGCAAAAACGTCTGCACCGATAAGCTCGCTTATGAGCGGCTCCATATATTTCAGCTTTTCAAACATAAAACAGCTTCCTTTACTGTGTATTTTCTTCCGTATCTTTTGCTTTGCAGAAAGCGGTGAAGGCAATGTCGGATTTCAAAATCTCCGCTGCGGAGATTGGGTCTGTCTCTCTGCCGTCAGCAGATGCGATAATTATACCGTCACAGCCACGGGCAATGTATTTCCATTCATCGTCCCTTGCAAGGGGAGCAGTCAGTATCATAACATCATACACCGTTGACATAAACTGTAAAAATTCGCTGTAAAATGGCGTGGAGAACACGGAGGCAGGCATGGGATTTGCCTTTGTCTCGGCGTAGATATCCACCCCACGGCGTGCGTTCAGCACAACCGATTCGGGGATAGTGCAGCTGCCTGCCGCAATATCAGAAAGACCGCCCTTGCCTGTTTTCTTGAAAAAGCTGCCAAGTGAGGGCTTTTTAGAGTTGCATTCGATGATCGCAGTCCTCTTGCCCAGCGACCCGAATGCGCAGGCAAGATATGATGCTGTTTTTACCGAGTAGGGTATCTTGTCCGTCTCAGTTCTTGCAGATGATACCGCAATTATAAGAGGGGACTTCTGCTCGGAAAGCGCACGGGCAATGCGAATATATCCTGCCGCTTCCAATCCCTGAGGAGCAGAGGGCGCAAGCACGCCCAGATCAACTGCATCGTCATAGAACCGCTGAACTGCGCCGATGATAGGCACGGTTTTCTGAGGTTCGGGGCTTTTAACGGGTGGGATCGGCTGCGGAGAAACGGATTTCTCCGATTCAGCGGTCGATTCGGTGCGAGCAGGCTCAGTCGGAGCGCTTTTATCAGTTTCCTGCTCAGGTATTTTTTCGTGAACGGGTTCCGATGTAATATCGGAGGCTGCGTCGGATTTTTTCTTTTTCAAAGCTTCCGCAATGCTCATGGCTGCATATACCGCCAACCCTCCCGCAATGCCTGCGGAAAAGCTTACGGGCAGCGACGGGAACTGAACGTTTTCTGCCATATCGCAGTATGATATCACGTCAAATTCATCTTTGCCCGATTTTACCGCATTGCCAAGGGCACTTGCCAGAATAACAGGTGCGTTGTCAGTCGATTTAAGTCCGCTGAGAACTATTTCCGCACCGCTTCCAAAAGGTTCAACGGACAGTGACCTTTCCAGCTCATCGGCAGGTGTGCCCGACTGCTGTGCAGTCTTGTTCATATCAGCCGATATGGCATCTCTCAGCAGAGCTGTGCCGTCATTGCCGTCAGGAAAATAAACCAAAGAGCTTGCATTTTTCTGAGTCGGTGCCGATGCAAAGCACACAGCAGCCGTAATAACGG
>ENA-OZEJ01000146-OZEJ01000146.1-human-gut-metagenome-genome-assembly--contig:-NODE-146-length-27822-cov-7.270141_pt1 | contig 27822 bp, 23 predicted proteins | sample MGYA00245067_ERZ653607 | MGnify/ENA primary metagenome ERZ653607 (study PRJEB26926, sample SAMN06164999) | human gut metagenome | biome: ENVO:00009003; feature: ENVO:2100002; material: ENVO:00002003...
GCGTACTTAAATGAACAATCTCATCGAAGTAATTAACGACAGATGCGTGGGCTGCAGCGCTTGTGTAAGAGTCTGTCCGTCGCCCGAGGCAAACATCGTAAAAATTACCGAGGACGGCAGGACCGTCGTGGAAATAAACAACGACAAGTGCATTGCCTGCGGCGAGTGCATCAAGGCGTGCAAGACCAGAGCAAGAGATTATAACGACGATACAGAAAGGTTCTTTAAGGACTTGAAGGACAGAAAGATAATGATAATCGCCCACCCTGCCATCAAGACCGCATTCCCGGGCACATGGCAGGCTGTTCTCAAGTGGTTCAAGCAGAACGGCGCTGACAGCATCTATGACGGCGCATACGGCGCAGATATCTGCACATGGGCATATATCCGTGCTATCGAGCAGGGCAACGCAAAGAACGTGGTATCCCAGCACTGCCCCTCTATCGTAAAATATATGGAGCTTTACCACCCAGATGAAACAAGGGATCTTTCCCCCGTTCACAGCCCCATTTCCTGCGAGGCTGTATATATCAGGGACTACATAAAGAAGAATTACGCAGTGGCAGTTCTTTCCCCCTGCCCCGCTATGAAGCTGGAGTTTGAGGCTACAGGCCATGCCGAGTACAACATCACCTTCAAGCGCCTCAAGGAATATTTCAGGCGCAAGAAGATAGACTTCAACAAGGCGGTTGGCAGCGATCTCCACTATGATTTTGACGATCAGGTACAGGGCTGCATGGGCGGCATTTTCCCCGCTCCCGGCGGTCTCAAGTACAACCTTTCCATAAATATGCCCAACATCACAGCTATCAGCTCTGACGGCGCAGGCGTGGTTTATAAGGAGCTTGATACATATGCAAAGCTTCCTCCCCACCGCTATCCTCAGGTGTTTGAGGTGCTCTCATGCAGCGGCGGCTGCGGCTGCGGCTGCGGCGTAAATGACGGCGACAGCGACCAGACAGTGATTGATGTAAAGAACATCATGCGTGATGTTGAGATAGACGCAAGAAACCGCAGAAAGACCACCATGAACGGCGTTGATAAGCAGTTCAAGGCGTTCGACGACAGAATTAACCCCAGAAGCCTTATGAGGAACTACAATTCCGGCGGAAAGCTTGCTCCCGAGCTTACAGTAAAGGATCTGGAAGAGGTTTACGCAAAGCTCGGCAAGGTGACTGCCTCCGACCGCAAGCTTGACTGCGGTGCCTGCGGATATGACAGCTGCTATGATATGGCAGTGGCTATCTACAACGGCAGAAATATCCCCGAAAACTGCATCATGTGCGCAAAGCATTCTTCCGGCAGCACTCCCGCAGCTCACGCCGACAACAGCAAGGCTTCCGAGATCGCAGAAAAGGTAAGCAGCTTTGCAACAGAGCTTCTTGCGGATATCGAGAACATCTATGCAAGCCTTTACAGCATCGACAAGTCCAATCAGCAGACCGCTTCCATGTCGGGTATCGTTGAGGATATCCTTTCCAAGGTAGTAGGCTTCTGCTCTTCCACCGACAGCATTGACGCTGAAAATCTTCCTCTGCTGGTATCCACCCTTGAAAAGCTCCAGACTGCAGTCGGAACCCTTAACGCAAACGTAAAGGAATCCGCAGCAGGCTCCAGCACTATCAGGGAAGCTATGCAGGCGGTTGCCGATGCCACAACTGAGCTTAATGTCATGACCCATGACATGGTATCCACACTTAACGACAAGTATTGATAAGCTAACACTTCATACTACAATTTGTTATAAAATTCAAATATCCCGCTTCCGTCTGGTATAATTATATCAGTAACCAATGGAGGTGGGATATTTTTATGACGTATTATATTATCTACTTTACAGAAAAGAAAATGTATCTCAGGAGCAGCAAGCTGCTTATCCACTCGGAGGAGGGTGCAAAGAAATATTTCTCCGCCTCCACAGCCCGCCGAGCCGCCAGAAACAGCAGCTTTTCGGAAGAGCCGTTTGAAATAATCGCTGTAGATATCAAAAGCCCCCGTTCAATATAATGAACGGGGGCTTTATTATGTACTCACCAGTACAGCTCCGAAAAAATAAGTTCAAACAGAGCAGGCAGCACAAACATAAGTATAATAAATATTATAATGGCCGTAACACAGCCGCTGTTCTTGGGCTTTACAGCCTGGGGCTGCTTCATGCCGCCCGCAGGGTTCTGGGTGTAGGGAGCGCTGTAGCTCTGCTTTTCGTGGGTATGACCCTGTTCATAAGCAGAGCAGTCGGGACCTGAAAAGTCCCCGTCATCGCCATATACCGCCGCTCCGCAGTGGGAGCAGAAATCATCGTCTTTACTGAGTTTGTTGCAGTTCGGGCATCTTGTCATAGCTATACCCCCTTTAAGCTATATCAGCTTATTCTCCTGTGTATTCAACTATTCTTACGGTCTCGATCTGTACCTGTGTCAAAGGCTTGTCATTGTCATCAGTCTCGACCTGACCTATCTTTCTTACAACGTCCATTCCGTCAAATACCTGTCCGAAAACGGTGTAGCCGCCGTCAAGGTAAGGAACGCCGCCCTTTTCCTTGTACATATCCTGAACGTTCCGGGGATATGAGGAAACGTCGCTGACGCACTCGCCCTCATCGGTGTTTACGATATAGAACTGGCTTCCGTTGGTGGAGGTGGAGCCTGAGTTTGCATATGCGATAGCTCCGCTGAAATGGTAAAGTCCTTCTGGAATGCCGCCGTCAAAGCTTCCGCCCCACATGGACTGACCGCCCATACCCGTTCCCTGAGGGTCGCCGCCCTGATCCATGAAATGAGGGATAACTCTGTGGAATATAAGCTCGTCATAGTAATTCATGTCCGCAAGACCGATAAAGTTCTCAACACCCTTGGACGCAGCCTCGGGGAAAAGCTTTATCTTTATCTCGCCGTAGTCCTTTACGGTCATTACAGCGATCTTCTCGCCCTTCTCGGGAGGGATAAAGTTCAGTATCTCAGCAGTCTCGGCAGCGTTTTCAGCCGCAGAGGTGCTTTCGGCAGCTGTATCGGTATTATCAGCGGCATTATCTGCACCGCAGGCTGCCATTGAAAGAGCCATTGCCATTACAGCCGCAAGAGCTGTTATCTTCTTGAAATTCTTCTTAAAATTCATTTATATTGCCTTCCTTTTATTTTATATGAGTTTCCGACTTGTTGCCCACAGTAGTTACCTTGAGCATATTTGTGTTGCCAGATACGCCCAGAGGGATACCTGCCGTAATAACAGTAACGTCGCCCTCCTTTAAGAGACCGTGCTCAACAGCTGCGTCTATAGCGCCGTCAAGAAGCTCGTCCGTGCTGGACTTTTCGTCCATCATAAGAGGGGTAACGCCCCATGAAAGGTTCATCTGGCGGCAAACCGTAGGATTGGGAGTGCAGCCGATTATAGGGCAGGAGGGACGGAATTTTGAGAGCATCTTTGCAGTTCCGCCTGTCTTTGTAACGGTAACTATAGCCTTTGCGCCAAGGTCATGAGCCGTGGTGCAGGCAGCGTGGGAAATAGCGTTTGTGATGTTCTTGTCCTTATCGTCGGGACGGCTCTTCAGGCGGTTTGCGTAGTTAATATCATTTTCGGTGGTCTCTGCAATAAGCGCCATGGTGCGTACAGCCTCAACAGGGTGCTTGCCTGCGGCAGTCTCGCCCGAGAGCATTATTGCGGAGGTGCCGTCATAAATAGCGTTTGCAACGTCGGTTATCTCCGCACGGGTGGGGCGCACATGGGTTATCATGGATTCCAGCATCTGTGTGGCAGTGATGACCTGCTTGCCTGCGTTGTAGCCCTTTCTGATAAGGCTCTTCTGGATAGAGGGGATAAGCTCAAAGGGTATCTCAACGCCCATATCGCCTCTTGCCACCATTATGCCGTCAGCCACTTCAAGGATCTCGTCGATATTATTAACACCGTCGGAATTTTCTATCTTTGCGATTATGCGGGGAGATGCCCAGCCAAGGCTCTTGGTGAATTTTTTCAGATATGCCACATCGGCAGCGCAGCGGACAAAGGAAGCGGCAATGAAATCAAAGCCTATCTTTGCGCCGAACTCCAGATCGTTCATATCACGCTCGGAAAGGTAGGGCATGGAAAGCTCCACGCCGGGAACGTTTATTCCCTTGTTGTCGGATATCTCGCCGCCGTGAACTACGGTGGTGTATATCTCGCCGCCCTTTACGCTTTCAACACGCAGCTCAACGGCTCCGTCGTTTATGAGAATGACTGTGCCCTTTCTCACGTCCCCGGGGAGACCCTTGAAAGAAATGCAGGCTATCTCCTTGTCGCATATTCTTTCCTCGGTGGTGAGCACAAAGCTGTCGCCGTCGTTCAGGGTAACGGGAGTGCTGTCTGCAAATTTGCCCAGTCTTATCTCAGGGCCTTTGGTATCAAGAAGTGCGGCTATGGGAAGCTTCAGCTCGTCCCTTATGCGGCACAGCTGATTATATCTTTTTTCGTGGACTGCATAGTCCCCGTGGGAAAAGTTGAATCGTGCAACGTTCATGCCCGAAAGCATCATTTCTCTGAGTATATCGTCATTGTCTGTAGCGGGACCGACGGTACACACTATCTTGGTTTTTCTCATAAATCCTACCCTCTTTTGTTAAAATAAAATCTTTCCGAATGCTTGGGATATATTGTATCATAACCGAAAAAGCCCGGTATCATACCGCAACATTAAGTATTTTCATGGCAATGGTAAAGTAAAGCAGAGTGGAGCAGCTGTCAACCAGAGTTGAAAGCAGGGGCGCAGACATTATTGCAGGGTCTATGTGTATCTTCTTTGCAAGCATGGGGAGCATACAGCCCAGCAGCTTTGAAAGAATTACCGTTCCGATAAGGGTTATGGAAACAATGGCAGCTATCTTCACGTTCTGATACATGATGATTATTCGCACAAAGTTTACCGCCGCAAGAATAACGCTGCATATGAGCGCAATGCGGAATTCCTTGAACATTACCCTGAAAAAGTCTTTCAGCCTTATCTCCTCCATCGCCATACCCTGAATTACCATGGTAGATGACTGGGAGCCGCAGTTACCGCCCGTACCCGTAAGCATGGACATAAATGAGACCAGCAGCGGAACGGTGGATATAAGCGGTTCAAAGTGATTTGTTATAGCGCCTGTAATGGTGGCGGAAAGCATCAGCACCAGAAGCCACACGATACGGCTCCTTGCGTGCTTCCACACGCTGGTCTTGAAGTAGCCGTCCTCATTGGGCATAACGGCGCTCATCATTGCCATATCCTCGTTGCTCTCTTCACGGATAACGTCCATTGCGTCATCGAATGTGATGATTCCGACGATACGATTCTCAGCGTCAACAACTGGCAAAGCCGCCAGGTCGTGCTTTGAGAAAAGGTTCGCAACGACCTCCTGGTCATCGTGAGTGCCTACGCTTACCACGGTGCAGTCCATGATATCCTCGATAATGGCGTTTTCGTCCGCAACAACTAAGTCAAGAAGCGAAACACGTCCCACAAGGCGGCGACAGTCGGTGACATAACAGGTATAAACCGTCTCCTTTACCACGCCGACGCTCCTTATGCGCTCAAAGGCTTCCTTTACCGTATCATCACGGCGGAAATACACAAACTCCGTTGTCATAATGGAGCCTGCGCTGTCCTCGGGGTAATTGAGCAGCTCGTTTATCTGCTTGCGCTTGGCAGGGTCGGTAGTCTTAAGGATACGTGAAACAACGTTGGCAGGCATTTCCTCGATGATATCAACTGTATCGTCAAGGAAAAGCTCGTCAAGCACTGCCTTAAGCTCACGGTCAGAGAATGCGTTGATAAGCAGCATCTGCAGATCGCTGCTCATATAAGTAAAAGTTTCGGCTGCAAGCTCCTTGGGAAGAACTCTGAAAATGAGGGTGAGCTCCTTTTCGCCGAATCCGTCCTGCTCCTCTATCATTTCGCTGAGGAGCTGAGCAATGTCCGCAGGCATCATCTTCTGGAGGGCGGTCTTGAGCTGCACGAATGCTCTGTGCTTTACAAGTACCACCGCTTCGTATTTTTCCATTTTATTCGACCTCCTAAACTGAATATACAGGAGGCATAATACCGCTGCGCCTAGCTCACGCATTACCGACAGGAGAGCTTTAAAAAGTTCAATTCCTTATATAAACCAAACGTGAGCATACAGAATATCCACGGCGCAGGCAAAACGCCCTCGTGGTATCACACCGCTACTTCGGGATTCCATATACTCACATCCTTTTGAACCAAACTATAACATCCATGTCAGCATAGATGTTCATTATCATTATACATTATTTGTCCACCCCTGTCAATCGGATATGAAAATTTAACTGTAAAATTGACGTAAAAAAATCACAGCCTGTATTCCCTGTCCATAACAGTGATAACAAGCTCGTCCCCCTCCTTTTCCACATCAAACAGCACCATCTTGGAGCTGCTGACCCTGTTGTGGCAGTTGACGCTGACCACAGCGCTGCCCACGGCAAGTATCACCGCCGACAGCGCATATATGCTCATTATTTTCAGGATATAGGCCGACTTGCTGTTCTTTTTGGCTTTCATTTTACCGGTCATTTTTATTTATTCTCCTATTGATATAAGCGCTTCCGATATGCCCTGCGCCGTAAGCTCGCCTGCATACAGCGCCTGATCCAGACTGTTCGCATGACCGCCCACCTCGATAAGCAGCGAGCCTGTGGTCATGTCCTGGTTGTACTTGCGGTAATCGTAAAGCACGGGGCGGGTAAGTCCGCTGAAACTGCTTTCCATATACTGCTGGAAAAGGGCAGCCGTGCGGAGATTTTTCATGCAGTCGGGCATTTCCATAGTGCCGTCATCGCAGCCGCAGATTATCATTACCTGTGCGCTGCTTTTTCCGTTGACGGTAACGGAGGGAGCAATGCGCTCGCCGTCCTCCCGCTCGATAGCGTCACGATGAACGTCCAGCACTACCTTGATAGAGGGATATTTTTCAAGTATCCCCTCCACCGTCACACGGCTGCGGTCATATGAACCGTTGTATGAGGGATAGTCGTGGATAGTGGTGTCGTGATATGTCCTGATGCCGTTTTTCTCAAACACCTCTGTCATAACGTCCCCCACCGCAGCCATGTTCTTGCTCATATCTGTGGTGCGGGAGGTAAAGGAATCATCATAATAATCCCGCTGATAAGGCTCATAGCTTTCTGTGGTATGGGTGTGCATTATCAGCACCTGCGGCTCATCTGCGGGAGCGTTCAGCTTAATTTTAAAGTCAGGGAGCAGTGCCGCATTTTCAGCGATCTCATCAGCCGAAAGCTTGGTCACATTTCTTATCTGGCCGCCCATAGGCAGGTCGATGTAATTCTCCCCCTTGCCTGCCGTGTAGGTAGTCTGGGTTATCCTGCCGCTTTTGCTGCCGTCGGAGGAAGCCGCATACGGCAGAGGAGTTCCGCTGTCCGCAGGCTCGGGGAGAAAATCCTCCACCAGACTTTCCTCGTCGGCGGAAGAGGGCATACGTCTGCTGCCCTTGGAAAGCATAAGTATATCGTCCTCATCTGAGGGCAATATCGTCTCAGATATATTATTGACATTTTTTTCGGCTTCATTCGCAATATTGGCATTGTCGGCAGGACTTGCGCCAGTGGAATTGCCACTGAAAATTCCGTCAAAGCACATAAGCTCCACCCCTGCACTTGCCTGAGCGGCAGTTCTCATCATATCGGTAAAGTGACCGTTATCCGGAGCCTCCCACAGTGCCAGCACCACTGCAGCCGCAGCGCAGAACACGATACTCCGTGAGCGTTTTTTTCTGACAGGTGCAGGCCGTCCGACGTGATATATCCTTGCATTTTCGTTTAAAAACAGCTTTTCGTTCTCCGTCATAATATCAGTCCTTTGCAGTATTCTTTACTGACATTATATTAAAATGCTGTATGGTTTATGATAGATGAAAAAGGGGCTGTGGGAACCTTTATTTTTATGCAGATGGACTTTAATATTTGTCCGTACCTGCGGAGGACGACAAGGTGGCTCCGCCCACTTGACCTCTGCCACCTTTGAAAAGGTGGACTAATACTAATCACCAATAAAACTATAGACAAAAAATCATCGCATAATCCATATACGCAAGATTATGCTCAATTTTTTGTATAGTTTTTAATTGGTGCTTAGTATAAACTTTTTACCTTTGTGCTTATTTGTGCGGATTTTTTTGCTGTGTTGTTTAACAAAAAAAAGCTGCTGCAACTTGTGCAACAGCTCTATCTTGTTCCTCTGTATTCTCCAGGAGTAAGCTTTTCCTGCTTTTTAAAAACAACCGCAAAATACGAACTGTCGGGAAAGCCCGTATCGACAGCTATCTCGCCGATCGTCTTCGGCGAATAAATAAGCTGCTCCTTTGCGTGCTGGATACGCACCTTTGTAAGGTACTCCATTGGGCTCAGACCGAAATTCTTTTTGAATAGTCTGCACAGATGCTGCTCCGTGACCCCTGCCGTTTCCGCCAGGTCGCCGAGCTTTATCTGGGAAGCATATTTTTCCTCAATGTACTGCAGCACATACGCCAGAGCCGCAGTATTGCCCGAGCTGAATGATGATGGCCTGTTGTCGGCAATCATTCTGTACTCGATGAGCAGGTCGTACAGCTGGGCGGAGGCATAGTGATTTCCGTAAAGCTTGTCACTTTTGATCGTGTAATATATTTTTGACATTATTCGGTGCATACGCTCCGTATCGCAGCCTGCGCAGCACCTGTATCGGTTAAGGCTCCACTGTTCCAGCATATTCACAGCATAAGTTCCGCTGAAGCACACCCAATCCAGTATCCACGATTCGGAGGTGGAGTGATATTCGTGGGGGCAGCCTGCGGGGATAAAAAATGCAGTGCCGGGGGTTATCTTTGAGGTATCGCCGCCCACAGTGACCTCGCCCTCGCCCTCTCTTGCCACAAAAAGCTGAGGATATTCATATCCGCCTGTTCTGTTAACAGGGTACTGCCAGCACTCTATGCCGATTCCGACCACATAAAAAGGAAGCTCTTTTTCATTGCCGATAATAGGAAATATCTCTTTCTGCATACTGCGCCTCCATTGATTTATTGCTATTATCATAGCACTTTTGAGCGGGTATGTCAAGGCAGAGGCTCTTTCACGCCCCGCTCTCAGTCAAAAGATAAAAAGATTGCAGAATTATGTTGAAGCAGCACAGAATATATGATATAATTTACAATATATTAAACAGACTATAAAAAGGATATGGGTGCAAAATGGGATTTGTTGGATTTACTTATTTGATCATCTTCCTGGTAATACTGTATTATGTGATTTTATTAGCTATTCTCGCCGGTGGCTTCGCCCTGTTTTACTGGGGGCTCAGAAGTCATCGCAAGCCTGAAAACGAGAAAAAGGCATGGACCATAATACTGAAAATATCGGGTATCGCTATAATGGCATTCATGCTTGTAGCAATAGTTACAAACGCTGTTCAGATCGCCCGCAAAGTTAATGAACTTGTCTCTCCCGATCATTATGAGCTACCTGAATCGACAAACAGCATTGACACCGTTCAGCAGATGCTAAAGTTGGCAGATGAAAATGACCGTGACCAGTTCAGGTCAATGTTTTCGGAAAGCTACAGAAATTCCGATTTGTTTGATGATTCCGTTGAAGAATTTTTCACATATTATCCTCAGGGGCTTTCAGAGTGCCAGCTTCAGCAAACGTCCTCCGACGCCTACACCTGTGAGCTTGACGGAGAAACGTACTATATCAATATACGCATAAATCAGAATGACCATAACTCCGAAAACAACGGTGTCACGCTGTTCGGTATTGAAAATGATGAAGCAAAGCAAGCATCAACATTCAGCCACGGCTATATGAGCATATACTGCAACATCATTCCCGAGCCAGACACCCACAGGCTGATAGACGGCGAGACCATGGGATATATGTTCACCCCCGAAAGGGAGCTTACACAAGATGATTTCACCGAATTTCTCAGCGAAGGAATGACTGTTTCCGATATTACCGAACATTTCGGCAAGCCTAATTCCACAAAAATAATGAACGACAGCAGAAAAGCATTTTACTATTCCATTGACAATGATGAGCTTGGATACCCAAGATACGTCTGCCTTGAATGTGCCCGCGGAGGAAAGGTGTTTAATTGCCGTGTAGTCGGCGACCACACACGAAAAGATGAATATGTCATCTGGAGATATGACTTTAACAATATGCAGTAAAATTTACGCTGCTGCTTTTTCAAGCTGTGACCGTATTGCCTTTTTAAGAACTTGTCTTCACAAGATAAATGTGGTAAAATAAAAGAACAATGAGATATACAAGTGATATGACGGAAAGTCAATGGGAAATAATAAAACCAATATTACAGGAAGCAAAATAATGTTGCAATAATACACAAAACGGACTGTTACAGCGTTTGCCGCAGCAGTCCGTTTTGTGATTCATGCTTTTTTGAATTATGAGCGGGGATCTGTTGCACCTTCGATCATTCCGTCAAATGCAGGCTTTTTGGAAAGATCTGCATTGAACAGAAGGGGGAATTCTCCCGCTCTCCATGAAAGCGCATCGGTAAGACCCCACAGAGTTACGCTTGTAATGGGAACGCCCTCTTTTTTAAGCTCAACAAGTCTCTGCATAAAATCTCTGTAATAATCTCCCTGAATCTTTTCCCAGTCGCCGTTTTTCTGTGTTCCCACATCAAGCTCGGTTATGTGTATCTCAACACCCAGCTCCTCATGGTATTTTTTCAGAGCGATCATGTAAAGTGCAGGACTGGTACCTGTATTGATATGAGTCTGCATACCCATTCCGTCAATGTTTCCTGCTTCTGCAATAGGTTTTAAGAATGCAAGGATATCCTTCTGTTTGCCTGCCATGTAGCTGTTGTAGTCATTGTAGAAAAGCTTTGTTCCCTCGGGAGCATACTTGCGGGCAAATTCAAATGCCTTTGCGATATAATCATCGCCGATAGTTTCGTACCAAAGACTCTCTCTCATGCCGCCGTCGTCTGCTGCGGCTTCGTTAACTACGTCCCATGCGCTGATAAGTCCGGGGTAATTTTCGTTTGTCCACTCCATAACGCTCTTTATGTAGTTTTCCATGCGCTTTAGCATAAGCTCACGGTCTGCAAGCTCTCCGCCCACCTTATAGTCCTTGTAGAATATCCAGTTGGGTGTCTGAGAATGCCATATAAGTGTGTGACCTCTGACGGTCATTCCGTTATCCATTGCAAAATCCAGCTCCGACTTGAAACGGTCGAAACGCAGTGCGGGGCATTCCATATATTTTTCGGGGTCGGAAACGTTTTTCTGATGATCGAATATCGCTTCGGGCTTCATGTTGTTTTCCATTGTTACGCTGTTGAACTGTGCCTTGACAAGCTCGCTGTATTCGGGCTTTTCAAGAATTGCGGGGGAAATTGCCACACCGATACGGAAGTAATCCGAATAGGCATCCTTTAAGGAAGGATATCCCGATGTGTCAGCAAAGGGAAGCTCGGCAGGAGTTGCAAGATATGTATATTCACCCTTGACCGTTACGGAAAAATCATCGGCATAAATATCGTCAAGATTATCGCTTTCGATATAAACGAGAATGCTTTCCGCACTGTCAGGAATGATAAAGCTGCCGTTCCCCGAGGAATATGTGCTGTCATTGGTATTTACAGTGAAAACTCCGTTATAGCAGGTGTTTCCCATGACTGTGTACTGTACCGATACCCTTACCGAGGGATTGGAGCTTTTAAATGAGCCTGACACCTCAATTTCATTGCCCCTGAAAAGCTCTGCGGGATACTCGGCACCGTTCCACGCTTCCTGTCTGCCGCTGATGAGCATTGCCTTTCCGTCGGAGGCTGTTGTATCATCTACCAAAGCTACAGAGGCACTTCCACGTCCTCTTGCGGCAGTCATATCTTTTGTAAAATCCTCTTTGATCTTGGGAGCATTGTTTCCGCTTTCCGCTTCTGTCACTGCCAATGTGGTTTCGGCAGCGGTTGAGGCAACGGTTTCGGCACCTTCACTTTTCGCTTCATTACCGCAGGCTGAAAGCATCAGCATACAGAGCAGTGCCGCTGTTATTTTTTTTAAGTTCATAGCATCATCTCCGTAATTTTTTGATACGATCATCATATCCTTTTAAAAAATTATAGCACAAAAAAACAACTGCCGCAATTCGATTATTGCTTTTTTAACTATCAAAAATTGTGATGTATCACTTATTGTTATTCTCAAATCGCAAAAAATGAACATTAGTGCTAAGCATATCGCACATTTTTTCTTGAAAATCCGGGATAAATATGGTAATATATTTGCAATAATTCATTTTCGGAGATGATACTTATGATAAGAATTGCGGAAACAGAGAATGGAACGGTCAGGGGACTTCCCGCCGCCGACCCCAGAGTTTCGGCGTTTAAGGGTATCCCCTTTGCTGCGCCGCCCATAGGAGAAAACCGCTGGCGTGCTCCTCAGCCATGCCAAAATTGGAAGGGTATCCTTGACGCTTTTACCTTTGCTCCGATTTCTATGCAGGACGTCCCCGGACTTGGTACGGACATTTACTGCCGTGAATGGCACGTTGACCCCGACATTCCCATGAGCGAGGACTGTCTTTACCTTAATGTATGGACGAATGCAAAGAGCACCGATGAAAGACTGCCTGTTCTTGTGTGGTTCTTCGGCGGCGGTTATCAGTGGGGTTATACCTCGGAAATGGAGTTTGACGGTGAACGTCTCGCAAGACAGGGTGTTGTTGTAGTCACCGTTAACTATCGTCTCGGTGCGTTAGGTTTTCTTGCTCACCCCGATATTACTGCAGCTCAGCCCGATGCTCCCTGCAATTTCGGCAGCCTTGACCAGCAGGCAGGCGTTCGCTGGGTTAAAAGAAACATCTCTTCATTCGGCGGCGATCCTGACAATATCACTATTGCTGGTCAGTCTGCAGGGGGCGGAAGTGTTCTTGCTCAGATGGCTTGCAGAGATAATGAGGGAGATTTCAACAAAGCCGTTGTACTTAGCGGAATGTTCCGCAGTCCTTATGAGACAAATCCTTTTTTTGTTCCGCTCCCTCTTGAAAAGGCAGAGAAGCTTGGAGAGGAGTTTTTCAGCTTTATGGGTGTTTCCTCACTTGAAGAGGCAAGAAAGCTTGATGCTTCTTTTGTAAGAAGTAAATATTCCGAGTTCAGAGGCGCGAGAAATGTTATGTTCTGCATTGTACAGGACGACAAATTCTGCAAGGGCGATGCTATGAAAGCCTTTTATTCGGGCGATCGTGTGAGAGTTCCCGTTATGGCAGGAAATACGGGAGATGAATTTATTGAGGAGATCAAGGCTGATGATACTGATGAGCTGAGAAATAAAGCGATAAAATATTTCGGTGATAATGCAGAGAAATTCCTCGGATTTGACGAAGCGGTGAAAAAATCATGGTGCGGTTATGCAGCTGTCAGTCACCCCGAGATCGGTGTGAAATCCGCCTTTATCTGCGAAAGCAGACTGAACGAACCCCGAGACTGCTATTATTACCGTTTTATACCCGATATTCCCGGGGACGATAACCCGGGTACATTCCATTCGGTTGATCTGTGGTTTTTCTTTGACACTATTGCAAAATGCACCAGACCATATACAGGCAGACATTACGACCTTGCAAGGCAGATGAGCAGCTATTGGATAAACTTTATCAAAACGGGCGACCCCAACGGCAAGGACAGGAACGGTGAGGCACTTCCAAAATGGGATAAATACACCGAGGATAACAGGGCTGAAATGCTGTTTACATCTGAGGGTGCAAAGTCCGCTGCTGCCGAAAGCGAGTTTGTTTCATTCCTGACAAACGCAACTGTTATGAGAGAAATGGGAGGAAAAATAAAATGAGTAAAACACCTGCATTCAACCCCTATCTGCCGAGCTGGGAATACATTCCCGACGGCGAGCCTTATGTTTTCGGGGACAGAGTTTATGTTTACGGCTCTCACGATTTTTTTAACGGATATGTTTTTTGCATGGGTGACTATATGTGCTGGTCTGCGCCTGTTGATGATTTGGGTGACTGGCGTTGTGAGGGCGTTATTTACGGCAGATGCGATGACCCTATGAACAAGGAAGGGAAGATGTGCCTTTATGCCCCCGATGTTACCGTGGGACCTGACGGACGATACTATCTCTACTATGTTCTTGACAAGGTGCAGGTCATGTCTGTTGCTGTATGCGACACTCCTGCGGGAAAATATGAGTTTTACGGATATGTTCATTATCCCGACGGAACAAGGCTGGGGGAACGTGAGGGAGACGAGCCGCAGTTTGACCCCGGGGTTATCACAGAAGGAGAAAACACTTATCTTTACAGCGGATTCTGCGGTAAGGGAGATAAGGGCAGAACAGGTTCAAGAGCTGTGGTACTTGACAAGGATATGCTCACTGTTAAGTCCGAGCCTGTAACAGTTATACCCGGTTGTGAATACAGCAGCGGTACAGGTTTTGAAGGACACGCCTTTTTTGAAGCTTCATCTATCCGAAAGGTGGGGGAAAAATATTGTCTGATCTACTCCTCCGAGGTCATGCACGAGCTTTGCTATGCCGTAAGCGACAGTCCGCTTGAAGGCTTTGAGTACGGCGGAGTGCTTATCAGCAACACCGATCTGCACATTGACAGCTACAAGCCCGCCAAGCTGCCTATGGCAATGGGGGCAAACAATCACGGCAGCATTGTCATGATAAATGATAATTGGTACATTTTCTATCACCGTCACACTAACGGCACATGGTACAGCAGACAGGGCTGTGCGGAAAGGCTGGAGCTTAATGCCGACGGCTCATTTACTCAGGCGGAAATGACCTCCTGCGGACTTAACGGCGGTCCTCTTGAAGGTAAGGGCGAATATCCCGCATACCTTGCCTGCAATCTTTTCACTCCGAAGCACTCCTTATATCTGGGTGAGGAGGGTGCTCCGAAGATCATGCAGGACGGCAGAGACGGTGACGAGGAAACAGGTTATATCGGCAATATCACCGACGGCACTACTGCGGGATTCAAATATTTCGATTGTCATAATGTCAGCAGGGTATCCGTTACCACAAGAGGATATGCTCAGGGCATATACGAGGTGAGAACCAAATGGGACGGCGATAGCCTCGGTGAGATAAAAGTGGAATTCAGCAATGTCTGGGAAACATACAGCTCGGACATTAGTCTCCCCGACGGTGTTAATTCGGTTTACCTCACCTTCAAGGGCAGCGGCAATTCAATGCTCAGATCGTTTACACTTGAATGATGTAAAAAACTTCCCCTCCGCCAACAAAGACGGAGGGGAAGTTTTTTTACTCACTTATACTAAACACCAATTAAAAACTATACAAAAAATTGAGCATAATCTTGCGTATATGGATTATGCGATGATTTTTTGTCTATAGTTTAATTGGTATTTAGTATTACAGGTCATCTTTAAGTGATCTATTCGGTACTACCGCAAAAAAATATATACATTGCACAATTTTTAATTGGCACTATCAGGTTCTTTGAGCTATAATATAATTACAGTAAATCGTATTAAAAAGCTATCTTCATTTTTTTCTCCTATAAAAATTATCCTCCCGGGCATGGCTTGGGGGGGATAGTTTTTTATGAAAATAGCAGTCAGAAATCGGCAAAATATATGGGAAAGGACGAAAATTTATGAATCCATATCTTCCAAGATGGGAATACATTCCCGACGGCGAACCGAGAGTTTTCGGTGACAGAATCTATATTTACGGCTCTCATGACTCTGCAGGTGCAGACGAGTTCTGCGATTATGTTTTAAAATGCTGGAGCGCACCTGTTTCCGACCCTACAAAGTGGGTATGTCACGGAGATATCTTCCACACCCGTTCCGACAGAGATCACACTTCCGACATTGACTGGGGAACGGAGCAGTCCAGACTTTTTGCCCCCGATGTTGTTTGCGGAAAGGACGGAAAATACTATCTTTACGCTTATATCGCAAATTCAAAGGGCTGCGTTGCCGTAAGTGACAGACCCGAAGGTCCTTTTACTCTTGTGTCAAAGTATAAATATACCATACCCGATGAAATTTGCTGCGGCGGTATTTTTATTGACCCGGGTGTGCTTGTGGACGATGACGGACGCACATATATTTACTGCGGATATCTTAAATCATTCCTTGCTGAGCTTAACAGCAACAATATGTACGAGGTTTTGGACAACACCTGCATAGAAGATTTTATCCCTAAGGAAACCACGGAAAAGGGCAATTTCAGCGAAGAGGATTCCCTTTTCTTTGAGGCTTGCTCACCCAGAAAAATTAACGGCACATATTATATGATATACTCCCCCAAGCATTGCAGCAGGCTTGCGTATGCGACCTCCGACAGTCCCACAGGACCTTTTACATACAAGGGATATATTATCGACAGCGGAGTGGATTACCCCGGCGGAAACGATCACGGTTCTGTTGCCTGCATAAACGGTCAGTGGTATGTTTTCTATCACAGAATGACAAACGGTACTATCATGTCAAGACGTGGCTGCGTTGAAAAGATCGAAATCCTTCCCGACGGTACTATCCCACCTGTTGAACCCACATCTCTGGGATTTGCAGACAGCCTTAACCCCTATGAGATCACTCCTGCGGATATTGCCTGCGTTCTTAAAGGAAGCTCCTTTATTACCGAAAAGAATCTGTTTGAACGGGTAATAATGAACATTCACGACGGTGATGTTATCGGCTACAAGTATTTTGATTTTGGTGAGGACTTTTCAAGCAAAACAATGGAATTTGCCGCTAAGATCAACGGAACAGGCTGTAACTGTCATATGCACATATTCGCCGATGATGAGGAGATCGGAGTCTGTGATATCGGTCAGGGCAGCGGTATCGTTAAAACGATCGTCAAAGCTGTTACGGGCAGACACGCTGTTTATTTTAAGATATCAACGGATTATCACGGCTGGACTGCTGATTATTTCAAGAACAGAAGCCTTTTCGAGATGATCGAATTTGTGTTTATGAAATGAACGCATCTGATTTTTAAAATAAAAATATACTTCCAAATTTTATGGAGCGTGAGAAAAAAATCACGCTCCATTTTTTGCTCATTTCATTACAAATTCCGAAAATTCGGCATATCCTCCCGCTGATTCGGTTGAATACACAAACAGTCCCGCTCTGCAGCCTGTAAAATGATCAAGCTTAAAATATAATTTGTGCTTGCCGCCAAGCTGTTTTCTTTCACCGTTTTCAATATAGAAAAGCACTGCCTCGTCCTTCATGTTCTCAAAATCGGCGGATATTCCCACGGTGAGAAAATCGGCATCAAGGGGAATGCTTTCTGTTATTACAGTGCCGTCCTCTCTCATAGAGTCCATTTCAATGAACTTTGCACCGTCCCGCACAGACGCTCCTATCCACGCATAGCAGCCCTGTAAAGCGCATATTCCCGCAGCGTCGCCGTTTTTCAGTCCCTTTGTGTTAATAGTTACGATCGCAGTGCAGCGAGGGTAGGTCATACGTTGAGTCAATGTGTTTTTCGCATGGAGAATATCACTGCACAGCCTTCCCGAGGTAATTCTGTAGCAGCCCTTCTGTGGGTTAAGAGAATAGTATTCCTTATCCGGCTGATGATTAAACTGCCAGCATGGAGAAAGCTTTTCCCCTTTAAAATCGTCGGAGGAGGTCAGCGGGGCATAGCAATATCCCGCTTTGGCGGTTGGTATCTCAAAGCTTTCGGGTATTTTACCATTTTCTCCGAAGATCGGTCGGTCATTATCCCATGAAACAGGTATGAGAACGGGTATCCTGCCCACTGCCCCTCTGTCCTGAAAGAGAATGGCATACCATTTACCGTCGGGGGTATCGACAATACCACCCTGGGCAACTCCCTGACCGCAGTAACCCATAGTATCCTCAAGGCAGTCTCCCCCTGTAAATTCCCCTTCAAGGCTGTCTGATGAAAAGCAAGCCTCACAGCGCAGCCATCTGTCGGGGCGGGAATGAATAAAGAAAACGTAATATCTTCCGTTTATCTTGTAAATGTGAGAGCCTTCGTATCCGAGCACTTTATTGTCCTTGTCAAATACTATTCTTCTGTGCAAGCCATTCTTTTTCGGAGCGGATAGGTCATCACTCAGCTCTGTGAGCCATATCTCCCTGTTTCCGTAAACAATATAGACCCGTCCGTCATCATCAAAGAGAAGTGAGCAGTCATGATAAAACCCCTCAATGGTGCTTTTTTCCCATTTGCCGTAAATATCCTCTGTGGTGTAAAGATATGTTTTGTGAGTATCATTGCAGGAGAAGCAGACATAATATTTTCCGTTATTGTATCTTATACAAGCTGCCCACATTCCCTGACCGTAAATATTTCCCTCCTCCAGTCTCTGAGCGGGAGTATTATCAAGGGTATCGCAGACATATACGGCGTGTTCCCAGTTTACAAGATCATAGGAACGGAGAATTTCACAGCAAGGGAAGAAATGCATTGTAGTAGAGACCATATAGTATGTATCGCCCACCCTTATAACATCGGGGTCGGGATAATCGAGAGATATGATCGGATTTATTTTTTCATTTTTCAAAACGATTCACCTTCCGTATATCGTTTAGGACCTGTCTTCACAAGAAATGTGTGCGGATTTTCGAGCATAATTTTGTCTAAGACAAGGCAAAAATCCGCAGGCGGGCTTGCCGCCCGGCAAGGATTTTTAACGCAGTCTAAGGCAAAATTTGCCGAAAAGACGTGCGCATACGCTTGTGAAGACAGGTCCTTATATAATAACTTGCCGCAAAGACTTTTATCTGCAAGGCTTTGCGGCAATTCACATTATTATTTTATTTTTGATTCAGAGCTTATTCGTTCTGAGCCTTTTCGAGTCCATCAACAACCTCTGCAACGAGAACATCAAGGGCACCGGAAAGCTCTTCTCTTGTGGTAGCCCACTCAACACCGTGGAGAGCTGCGTTAAGACCAACGCTCTTGTTTGCATTGGATGTGGTGAGGCTTTCGATCTCAGTTGACATACCGCCTGCAAGGTCAACAACAGGGTACTGACGAGCAAGGTCGTTTATCTCATAAAGATGATCGATAACATCCTGAGGCCACTTGAATTCTTCACGGCACTGCTTATCGTTAACTTCTCTTGCGCCCTCATCAACAGCAGCGGCAAGTCCGCACTCAACATAAAGAGCAACACCGAGAGGATTCTGAGCACCCTTTGTCATACAGAAGCCGTCAAGTACAGCTGCCTGCCAGGGATGTTCTGCATCAGCAGAATTGGGAACGGGAGCCATACCGAGATTCTCGGCAGGGATATTTGTAGGCCAGAATTCGGGAGGATTTCTGACAGCCCATGAACCTGTGATATAGAACAGTTCTCTGCCTTCACCCATGAACTGGGGCTGCTCATTCCAATCGTAAAGACTCTTGTCCATAACAAGACCCTTGTTATAAAGATTAAGCATATTGTTCATTGCACGCTCGATCTTTTCACTGTTCATATTAACGATAATATTTCCGTCCTCAGCTTCAATGAAAGCCTCTCCGCCGGAACGGTAGAGAGCAAGCTCAGACCACCAGCCGTCAAGACCTACATTCTTATCGGGATCACTTTCAATAAATGTCTGGAGCATATCAGAGAATGTATCCCAGTTCCACTTGCCTGCCTCGTAAAGCTCCCAGGGATCGTCAAAGCCGTATTCATCAATGGTCTGCTTGTTGTAAAGAACAACAGCATCTGCGGAAACGCTGGAGATAAGAGCATAGTGCCTTCCGTTGAAGTTGTACTTATCCATAGCTACCGCAACATCAGACCAAAGCTCGCTGTCAAGATCAATGTAATCATCAACAGGCTGGAACATTCCGCTGATTACGCCCTTAGGAAGAGATTCTTCGTCACGGGGGAAGAAGTCAACGCCTGAGCCGCCCAGAACGAGGGTGCTGAGATCGGAGTAACGAGTTTCCCATGTGGTGGGGATCCACTCGACCTTTCCGCCGTACTTTTCCTGGAACATACCGAGCTGTACGGGAACAGATACGCCTTCAGCGGGGTTGATATCCCAGTGGCTGAGGAACTTGATAGTCTTGTTTTCAAGCTCTTCGTCACGGAGAAGTGCGGTTGCACCGCTGACTGCCTCTGCGTCCTCACTTGCCATGGTAACAGTAGTGGTTGCGGCTGTGGTGGTAGCATCTGTAGCCTGTGTAGCTGAAGCGTCATTGCTGCCCGGTGCAGTAGTAGCTGTATCTCCGCCGCCGCAGGCTGTAAGACCCAGAGCGAACGTAAGTGCGGATATTCCTGCTACTGTCCTTTTAAAGTTTTTCATAAAAATACCTCCATATTATAAATTTGTTAAATTTGCTAAATTAGGTTATTCCTGATTTTTAACGGCTTCGATCATTCCGTCAAATGCAGGCTTTCTGCAAATGTTTCCTGCGGATTAGCCTGAGAAGCTGCGCAGCCTGAAAGAATAAGTGCAGAGAGGAAATCCATTTACCTCGGGAGCTTCAAAATGTATTATTGCTTTGATTTTACTTCAATTGATTTAGCACTTTTATTCACTTATCATAAAAAATATAACTTATTCTTATAATATTATAGCACATTTTCCACCAATTGACTAATCAATTATTGTTTTATAGCTCGTCAAAAATTGCTCTTTTATCGTAATTGAAAAAGAATAATACTGAGCACCAATTAAAAACTATACAAAAAATTGAGCATAATCTTGCGTATATGGATTATGCGATGTTTTTTTGTCTATAGTTTTATTGGTGATTAGTATAAGGTATGTAGATGCTCACCCATTGAGCGTGAATCTGATGATCCACGCTCAATGGGTGAGCTTTTCATGTGCTGCACTGATGAGCTTACTGATATTAGTTTAGTACAGGCTTTTAATCTTCTAATGGAGTTATTCATAAGTACAGCTAATGAAGTTTTAACTATTTCCGAACAGGAGATAAACGATTTTGTTGAAAAAAATCCTTGCTTCTATTCCGGAAATTTTTAAAATGACTTTAAGGCCCCATAATCTGGGTACTTAAAGTCATTTTTGGTGCATTTACAAGAGAAGCATAATTGTATTACGCTTTATTTAGATTTAGCCCCTTCCCAGTCCTTGAGGAAGCGTTCAATACCGTTGTCGGTCATTGGATGCTTTATCATCTGTCGGATAACATTAGCCGGAACTGTTGCAATATCACAGCCAAGTCCTGCACAAGCGGTAACGTGGATGGGATTTCTTATTGATGCAGCAATAATTTTAGTATCGATACACTGAGCGCTGAATATCTGAACGATCTCCTCAATGAGCTTCAGACCCTCCATACCAATATCATCAAGTCTGCCAAGGAAGGGAGATACATAGGTAGCACCTGCGTTTGCGGCAAGCATAGCCTGTGCAGCGGAAAAAATCAGGGTGACGTTAGTCTTTATTCCCTTTGCGGTAAGCATTTTGCAGGCTTTAAGACCCTCCTCGCACATTGGAAGCTTGATAACGATGTTCTTATGTATTGCGGCAAGCGGAAGTGCCTCCTCAACCATTTTATCAGCCTCAAGAGAGATAACCTCGGCAGAAATAGGACCGTCAACTATAGTGGTTATCTCCTTTACTACCTCCTCAAAAACACGGCCTTCCTTTGCAATAAGTGAGGGATTTGTGGTAACGCCGCAGATAACACCAAGGTCATTTGCCCAGCGGATATCATCAACATTTGCAGTGTCAATAAAAAGCTTCAAAATATCATATCCTTTCATATATTACCTATTTGTTTCGTGAAGTAACTTTTATTAATAATATTATAAGCTTTTCATATTATTTTTTCCTGCCGATTATTGTGCTTTTTTTTCTATATTTTGTGCAAATATCAACTGTAAATTTTTCTGCTGTGAATATCATCTATTCCCGATTTTCGATAGAAATATGTGTTTATCACATCTCGCCACTGCCTGCTGTTTTGAAGCTGTTTTTCAAATCGGCTCTCCGCTTCTCGGTAAATATCCTCGGGCAGTTTCTCTTTAAGGGACTTCCATTTCAGAAGAAGCTCCTCAGCCTTTTGTGCGCCGTCAAAATGGCTGTCATAAATATGCTGTATCAGAGTCTTTCCGCTTTTAAGCATATAGGTATAAGGAAGATGATGGAAAAACAAGAGCAATTCTCCGGGACAGGTGTCAGGGTTTTCATACATCTCTTCATTATGTGGAGCATATTGTGCTGTATATCCCGTTCCCGTGGCTTTTGTCCTGTCTGCGCCCATACCGTTTCTGTCGGAGTAATGATAGGTTCCCCAAGGGGAATACTCGTACCCGTCAACGTCCACCCCGTAATGATAATGAGGAGTAACCATCCAGCCCACCCCCAATGGCGAGGTGTAGCTTTCGTAAATGTCCCTTGATGACAAAAGCATTCGGCATATGATATCAGCCGTTTCGTTATCGGTGGTGACCGCCGCCCTTACCCATTCTTCTGCTATTTGCTCAGCCGAAAGTTCGGGGTCAAAGATCAGTCTGCCGTAGCCGTATAGATTAGCCCCTGCAAGAGGATTCCCTGTCCAGCAAAGATCGCTGCCCACATTTGAAACTCCTGCCGCTCCCAGAACATTTTTGCTAACAAGCGAACCTTCACCGCCATGATATGTATCAAAATCGAGACATTCCTTCCACATAGGAACAAGGTAACAAAGGTCTATCTGCTGTCCTGTGTATTCCTGAGCTATCTGAAATTCGCACAGACAGTTTGTATGGGGCATTGCCCCGAAAAGTGGCGAGACCGCTTCACGGATCTGAAAATCCATTGGTCCGTTTTTGATCTGGATATAAGCATTGTCAGAGAATTTTCCGTCCAGTGGCTTAAAACAGTCATAAGCCGCCTTTGCCCTGTCTGAAGATCTGTCTCTCCAGTCAACATGGCAGTTATACACAAAGCACCGCCATATCACCTTGCCGCCATAGGGCTTTAAGGCTGCCGCAAGCATATTTGCACCCTCAGCGTGATCTCTGCCGTAGGAATGGGGTCCGGGACGGTTTTCCGAATCGGCTTTCACAAGAAATCCTCCGAAATCGGGAATGTGGCTGTAAATATTTTCCGCACTGCATTTCCACCAGCTTATTACCCTTTCATCTAACGGGTCGGCTGTGGACAGTCCGCCAATTTCCATCGGAGCGGCAAAATTCACGCTGAGATACAGCTTTATGCCGTAATCGGCGAAAGCGTCTGCGATCTTTGCAATATCCGGAAGGAATTTCTCTGTGATAAAATATGTCTCGTTCTTATGCACATTAACATTATTAATGCATATGGAATTTATCCCCACAGAGGAAAGAAGTCTTGCATAATCGGTCAGCCTTTTCATATCCGAAACAGGTCTGCCGTTTTCATAAAAAAAGGAAGTTCCCGAATAACCTCTTTCCACCGTACCGTCGGCATTGTCCCACTGATCTATCATTCTAAGGGGGAAAAAGGGCTTTTCGGTAAGGTTAAGGCTTTCGGGCAAATATCCCGCAGAGGCGAGTATAAGAAACCTGAAAACGCCGTAAAGAACGCCGTTTTCGTTGCCTCCCTCAACGGTGATATTGTCATCTGAAACGGTTATTTTGTAGCCACCTTCACCGAGACTTTCATTTTTCCGAAGGATAAAGCACCCTCCCGAAAAAGGCTCGGATATCCTTTCGGAAGTTTTTCCCGTAAGCCGTTTGTATGCCCTTTCTAGCTCCTTTGCGGCAGAGCTTATTTCCCTGCCGCATGAGAGTACGCATATCCTTGAAAGAAATTTTTCCGCCCATTGCATCGAACTGTCCTTGCCGTAAGCAAGCCAGCAGTCATAAAGCATATCCATAGCATTTACCTCTCAGATAACTGTAAGCCTTCCTCGATGTCATTGCCGTTGTTCATAAGGGTATATTTCCTTCCGTCAACTGTAACGGAATACTCTCCCTTGAAGCCGCAAAGCTCAAAACAGCCGTTATCATCGGTCACAGCCGAATACTCGGTAGACCATTCTTTTTTGATAAGACCCGTGAGCATTTCATAAGAGGGCTTGGGAGAACCGTCTCTTCTCAGAATACCGCTTGGAGCATTGAGCCAGCCGCCGTCGGTCAGGTCCCAGCCTGTGACCGCCTCCACAAGGGGGTGAGCAAATAAAATACGGTACATTTCCTCAAGCTGATTTTTCTGCTGCTCCTCGTATTCGGGCAGCGAATCCCAGCTTTCGGGCTGAAAATCGTTCAGGTCAACTATCTCGGGAGGCATAGGCTTTCCCGAAATAAGTGTGTTTTCCGTAAAATGGATAGGCAGACCGAAACGCTCAAAACGGCGAAGCACATTTTCAAGCTTTTCTGCGCCCCAATACCCTTGGTGCTGATGAGACTGAATGCCGATAGCGTCAATGGGAACTCCTGCTTCAAGACATTCCTCAATTACATGAGCATATGCCTCGGAGGTGTTAAAATCGTTTATAAGAAGGACAGCGTGGGGGTCGGCAGCCTTTGCCGCAGCAAATACGGATTTGATAAGGGGTATTCTTCCGTAATGTCTGCAAAGTCTTGTAACAGCATTGTCATACCTGTCAAAATCGGGCATAATAACAGTTTCGTTGATAACGTCCCAAAGTCCTACCTTACCCTTGAAAGCACTCACCTCACGAGTAATTCGGTCAAGCTGCTTCTGCATAATTTCCTCATCGCTGTACTTTAATAGCCAGTCAGCGCAGACAGTATGCCAGCAAAGAGGGTGTCCCTTTACCTTTGCTCCGTCCTTAACAATACGGTCAACGCATTTCATCATTCTGTCCTGTCTTACATCACCCTCGGAAGGCTCGTACTGTCCCCAGTAAAAAGGAAGTGTGCCGTAATTGAAAAGTTCCTCCCACCGCTTTGCACGGGGAGCAAAAAGCTCCTTCTTCTCGTCTGTATCGGCATCTGTGTAAGCCAAAACATCAAATGCACCACAACCGAATAAAAACTTGTGGTTTTCAAGCTTAACAATTACCTGCCTGCCCGAAGCAGGCTTTCCGTCAACATCTGTAATTATGATATTTTTTCTTGCCTTGCGGTGTTCATAGTTATTCATTTTTAATACCTCCTTACATAAGAATTATCTTATTTAAAAATTCCGATATATCATTAATTTCCTTTTTTCGTGCCTTTTCGGAAAAGCCGTGATCTTCACCCTCATACAGGATAAGCTCAGCGTTTTTTAAGGCTTTGACTGCCTTCTTTGCGTAGCCAACATTTACCACGCTGTCCGAAGTGCCGTGCATAATAAGAACGGGGGCGGTGTATTCTCCGAGCTTTTCAAAAACATCATATCGGGGAACACCGTCATAATATTTTTTTGAAATGGTAAATCCCATAAATTCAAAGGGTTTGGTCATTTTTGAAGGATTCCTTCCCAGCCACTGATCGGGAATACAGAACGCAGGATACAAAAGAACCAGACCCGAAATATCCTTTCTCTTTGCCCCTGTGAGAGCCGAAACAAAGCCGCCCTGACTTTCACCGTACAAAAAGAGCTTTTCGGGGAATACGTTGTTCTTTATATAATCGATCACAACTTCCAGATCGGATATTTCCGTGGAGACGCTCATATCAATTCCGCTGCCAATGCTTTTTGAACCAAATCCCCCGCCGCAGAAATCAAAGGCATATGCCCTGAAACCTCTTTCGGCAAGAGCTGCGGCAATATCGGAGGTGCTTTCAAGATTCTGATTGTAGCCGTGGCTCAGAATAACGGCACATTTATTATCCTGATGCAGGGGATAATATTCACGGACAAAGATACCGCTTCCGATAAAGTACTCTTTCCATAATGTTTTCTGAATTACGGGCAGCCTGAACGGAGTTACGGGAAGCCCCGTATTGATGAAAAGATCGGGCTTGACAGGGTCGTTTTCCCAGGCATATCTGAGTAAAACAGGAGCATTCTCACTCTTATAACGAAGCTCTAAGCCATTATCCGTAAGCCTTGCTGAGGGACGGAGAATTTCTCCCTTTAAAGTAATAAGCTCAAAATGCTTCGGCGGGTCGTTTACCATTCTGACAGCCTTGGTATCTGTAAATGACAGCAGTATCCTGCCGTCCTCAATAAGCTCTGCACTGAGGGGGAAAATGTCCTCGGGAACAAGGTTGTCCTTATATATGAGCCGCTCTGCGCAGAGTGCAAGCCTTCGTCCCACATCACGCTTATTGATAGGGTGAAGATCGTTTGATTCCCCTATGTCTATTGTCACTGCCATAGCAGTTTCGGGAATATCAAGACATTTTAGCTGCTGCTCTCTTACCTGTGCCCATGACAGCGGTACAACGCACCGAACAGGGTCATCAAAATTGCAGAGCTGTGTAAAAATCACGGGAATTTCATAGCCGCAGCGTTCCCTGTACATATTCACAAATGCTTTGAACAGCTCATAATATCTTTCGGGAGCACTGTCATTGGATTCGCCCTGATACCATATCAGTCCCTTGAATTTTATGCCGAAAGCGGGAGCGGTAAGTGAGCCATACATTGAAAGCGGCAGTCCTTGAAAGAATACATCGGGAGAAATATATTCACCCCTTGCAGCCACAGCGTATTCCCATTCACCCGAAAGATCAATGAGCTTATCTCCAAGCTTCAGACAGTAATTTTTACCCTCAACGAATCCTCCCCTGCCCTGTCTTACTTCAAGACGGATATGCAGGGTATTTTCACCTCTACGCAGTACTCCCTCGGGAACGGGATAAATTCTCGGCGGATACATATAGCCTGTTGAACCAACCGAACCCCCGTTAACAAACACCTCGTCAGCATCTATCATTGCACCGAGAACAAGCACCGCACCTGAAATATCCATATCATCGGAAATTACAAAGTTGTTTCTGAACCATATCCTACCGCAGAAATTTGAAAGCATGGGGTCATCTCTGAAATAGAAAGGAATACGGCATTTTGTAAATTCGGGAGGAGAAGTAAAAATATTCCCCGAAACACTGTCCTTTTTTTCAAGCTCTGCACACCATTTTGCGTACTTTGCCCTGTCAGCCTCAGCCGTATTTTTTTCATAACCCTGAACAGTGCAGCGGGCAAGGAACTCCTCATAGCCTCCCAGCTCCATAAGCATTCCGTATGGCATTCTCGCTTCAACGGGAGAACCTCCCGCAGAGGTGTTCACAAGTCCGATGGGAACATTGAGCTTTTCCGAAAGTTTTTCGGAAAAATAATATCCTGCCGCACTCATATTCAGAATGTCATTTCCCAGGGCGTATTTCCACTCGCCGCCCTGAAAATCGTCATATTCCTCGTCTTTTCCGAAGCAGCACACAACGGGCACACGAAATTCTCTTATAAACCTGCTGCCTTTGGGAATTTTAGGGTCTAAGGGGTCAATGGTACGAAAAATTGGCAGCTCCATATTTGACTGACCGCTTATGTGATAAAGCTCACCAAAAAGAACATCGGAAAATACTATCTTCTCGCCGCCGCAGGAAAAAGTCAATGTGTAGCTTTCAAATGAAGGCGGATATGGGGGAATAATTATTTCATATTCCCCGTTTTCATTTGAAACGGCAGATAATACCCTTTCAACGCCGCTGCTCCCTGAAACAGTAAGTGTTATCTTTTCATCGGAAGGTGACTTTCCGTGAACACAGTTCTCTGTTGCACTTTGAAGTATCATATGATCTCCAAAGAACCGCATTACTGTAAATTTTTCGCTCATACCTCTCACATCTCCGCAAGCTCTTTCATCTGCTCCTTTACAGCCGGATAAACCTTGTCATACAGTCTGAAAAACTTCTCATAAACAGGAACATTTTCGGTGATCGGCTCCTGAACCTTGTCAACACCGCAGATCACCTCGCAAGCCTCGGGAACGGATG
>ENA-OZEJ01000163-OZEJ01000163.1-human-gut-metagenome-genome-assembly--contig:-NODE-163-length-24840-cov-12.722857_pt1 | contig 24840 bp, 21 predicted proteins | sample MGYA00245067_ERZ653607 | MGnify/ENA primary metagenome ERZ653607 (study PRJEB26926, sample SAMN06164999) | human gut metagenome | biome: ENVO:00009003; feature: ENVO:2100002; material: ENVO:00002003...
GAGATCTAGTACGGTCTCGTGGGCTCGGAGATGTGTATAAGAGACAGGCTGTATCCTCCGGGGTCCACGTTCAAAACGGTGGTGGCCGCCGCGGCTTTGGAAACCGGCCAATACCAGCCGGATACGCAGATTCCGGCAGGAGCAAGCTACACGCTTCCCGGCACCGTCACGCAACTGACCAACGCCGTACCGCAGGCCGACGGCGCTGACGGCAAGATCTCCATGGAGGACGCGCTGGCATATTCGTCGAACACCGCGTTCGCCCAGTTGGGCGTGTCGTTGGGCGACAACGCCGTCTCGTCCATGGCCAAGAAACTTGGTTTTGACAGCCCGATCACCGTGGACGGTTCCGATTACACCGGAACCCCGTGGGTGTCGGTCACGTCGAAGTTCCCCACCGACATCAACGACGACAAGCTCGCATTGGCGTCTATCGGCCAGGGAGACACCGTGGTGACACCGTTGCAGAATGCTATGGTGGCCGCCGCCATAGCCAATGATGGCAAGCTTATGCAGCCCACGCTGGTCGACCGCGTGCGTTCCGCCGACTTGTCGGTCATTTCGCAGACCAAGCCCACGGTCATGTCCCATGCGTTCAGTGCGGATACGGCCAACAAGCTCACCCAGATGATGGAGGCCGTGGTCACCAAGGAGAACACGAATCTGGCCATCAACGGCGTGCAGGTGGCCGTCAAGACGGGTACCGCGCAGATTGGAAACGGCAATACGTCCATCGACGGCTGGGTGATCGGATTCGCACCGGCGGACGATCCGAAGATCGCGGTGGCGGTCGTGGTGCATAACGTGGACCTGTACGGCTCGTTCGCGGCAGGACCGATTATGAAAGCAATGATGCAGGAGGCGCTGGCAGAATGAAACTGGTTGAAGGACAGCTCATCCACCGACGCTACAGGTTGGATTCCCGCCTGGCCCAAGGTGGTATGGGTGAAGTGTGGAAAGGCTATGACATCCAACTTGGACGTCCGGTGGCCATCAAGGCGCTACGTGGCGATTTGGGCGTCACCCAGGAGGCCAAACTGCTTCGTCTGCGCGCGGAAGCCCATAATTCCGCCAATCTTGCGCATCCGAACATCGCTGCGCTGTTCGAATATTACGAGCATGACGGCATCGGATTCCTCATCATGGAATACGTGCCGAGCAAGTCGCTTGCAGACCTGTACCACGAGCAGAACGGCCCGATGGACCCGATCAAGCTGCTGCCGATTCTCATTCAGACCGCACGCGGCCTGTTCGTCGCGCATTCCCATGGCGTGATTCACCGTGACGTGAAGCCGGCGAACATCATGGTGTCCGATTCCGGCGAGGTGAAGATCACCGACTTCGGCGTCTCCTACTCCACCAACCAGGAGCAGATCACGCAGGACGGCATGGTCGTGGGCACCGCGCAGTACATTTCCCCGGAGCAGGCGCAGGGCAAGCATGCCACGCCGCAATCCGATATCTATTCGCTTGGCGTCGTCGCCTATGAGGGCCTGTGCGGACACCGTCCGTTCACGGGCGCCACACCGGTCGACATCGCCGCAGCACATGTCAATAATCCGGTTCCGCCGCTGCCCGACACCGTCGATGTGCAGTTGCGTGAATTCGTCATGTCGATGTTGGCCAAGGACCCGCTGGACCGTCCGAAGGACGCGCTGGTGGTGTCACGCACCCTGTCCCGCATCGAACGCCGTCTGCTCGACCAGCAGACGCAGCTGGCCGACACGATGGTCGTCTCTTCGGGAGGAAGGCTTCCCCGACGTGTGGTCAGCAAACCCCATATCTCCGTGAGCAATGATTGGAAGGAACAGGGATGAACATCAACATGCCTACCTCTCTGGCCGGGGGCCGTTATCAGCTCGGCCAACTCGTCGGCCGTGGCGGCATGGCCGAAGTGCATGTGGCGACCGACACGCGTCTGGGGCGTACCGTCGCCGTCAAGATCATGCGCGCCGATTTCGCCACTGACAGCATCTTCCTTGAGCGTTTCCGCCGTGAAGCCCATTCCGTCGCGCAGATGAACAACCCGAACATCGTGAACATCTACGATTCGGGCGAGGAAACCGTCACCACGGAAACGAGATACCGCACGGAGACCCGAACCGGCTACTACACCGACGCGGACGGAAACCTGCAAAGCTATGAGTACGACGTGCAGGTGCCGTACACCTATTACATCTGCACAGTCCGGCTGGAGAACTTCAACCTCTCCCATGTACCGGTCTATATCATGTCGCAGGATCAGCTCTCCCTTTACGCCATGTATATGGCTACTCTGGGCAACCGCCCGGACCTGTTCGGCGGCTCGGAGTACATCGGCAAATATTACGTCACCAAGTACGAGAAATACGAGATACCCCCGGAGGCGCTGGAGGACGCGCAGTTCGCCTCCATCATCAAGGAGGCGGAGAAGTACCTCGGCTACCCCTACGGTGCAACTCGTTCCCAACTGAAAAGGTTGGGCACTTGTCCAATGATTGGAGGTGAAAAGAAAGACAGGTGAACTGGTAATTCGATTGGTGGAATGATGGGGTAACGCCCTGAAACGCCAGCCTAATACTCCGACTGGCTTAAAGCGGAAACGCTATGGGTCAGAAGCTCGGTGAAGTCGGCTGAGAGTGACCGTAAGAATTGCTGGATAACAACCAGCCACACGAAAGCCGCCCAGAGGTGGGCGGTGTCACCTATAGGCCGGGGCTCTATAAAATACCTATGGTTAGAATGTGCGGAAGCACTGACGAAAACCGCGAATGTACAGGTCTAAAGGTAGGCCATATAGAAATGTATGGTGGCGTTAATTCGCCGTCAGTGTGGTTTAGTAAAAATCGTATGTATGAACGACCATGATGTGTTAAAGGCGCATCCAAGCTGACAGGACTAAAGCGGAGACCTAAGGGTATATGCACAGATAGAATTATCGGAACAAGGAAAGGTATCGGGCTTTACCATAGTGGTAAAGCAGGCAGACGAAGAAAATAAGCTGCCGAACCGGTGCTGAAAAGCAGAGGTCGGACTTACGATGAATCCCGCGAAAAAGAAGGATTCGGAGGGATGGCCTCAAGTCATTAGTCATATATGAAACAATCATTCAATCGCAGTAAGGATTCGAGTAGGACAAAAAAGTCACTCAATTCAAAAGAAGGGAGTGATGCCTTATGCCAAAAGAGAAAGCCGAAAAATCATTATGTATGAGCGGACTGCGCCATGCTGAGTATTACGGAATGCAGGAAGTGTTTGACGGTCTGTATGCGAAAAGCAGTAAAAATGAGACTTTCACAAATTTGATGAACATCATCTTAAAACGTGAAAATATCCTGCTGGCATATAGAAATATCAAGTCAAATGACGGAAGCAAAACTCCGGGAACAGATGGCGTGACATTCGATGACATCGGAAAGCTGATGCCGGATGAGGTTATTGATACAGTCCGTTTCATTACAATCGGCAGTACACATGGGTATCGTCCGAAACCTGTCCGAAGAAAAGAAATACCAAAACCTTACGACCCAACAAAAACCAGGCCGCTGGGAATCCCCTGCGTCTGGGACCGGCTGGTACAACAATGTATCAAGCAGGTCATGGAGCCGATTTGTGAAGCGAAATTCAGCGAAAACAGTTATGGATTCCGTCCAAACAGGTCTGCTGAAAACGCCATCGCAAGAGCGGAGTTCTTAATACAGAATACAAGACTGCACTATGTCGTTGAGTTTGATGTCAAAGGATTCTTTGACAATGTAGACCACAGCAAGCTGATAAAGCAGATATGGTCGCTCGGAATCAGGGACAAAAATCTCCTGTTCGTGCTGAAACGGATTCTTAAAGCACCAATACGGTTAGAAAATGGGGCAATGGAATACCCGACCAAAGGGACACCCCAAGGCGGTATTATCTCCCCGCTTCTGGCGAATATCGTGCTGAATGAATTAGACCAATGGGTTGACAGCCAATGGCAGGATAATCCGGTCACGGCAAAATACAAGACCTCCATAAACGCAAATGGCAGTATCAATAAATCCAATGCCTACAAGTTTATGCGAAGGACAAATCTAAAGGAGATGTATATTGTCCGTTACGCTGATGATTTCAGAATATTTTGCAGGACGAAAGATGAAGCGGAACGGACGATGAAGGCAGTCACACAATGGTTAATGGAACGTCTGCATTTAGAGGTTTCGCCAACAAAAACAAGGATAGTGAATGTAAAACATCGCTATTCAGAGTTCTTAGGGTTCAAGATGAAGGTGTTTCGCAGAGCAGATAAATATGTCATCAAATCTCATGTAGGTGACAAACAGCTTGAACATGCGCGTCAAAAACTGGTCACACAGGCGAAAAATATAATCCACCCAAGAAAGGAAAAACATGAGCGTGGTGAGATTTCGCTGTATAACTCAATCGTCGTGGGGCTGCAAGACTATTACAGAATAGCAACTTGTATCAGTGAAGATTGCAGTTCCCTGGGACGTTCTGTCATGACAGTGCTGACCAATGGATTAAAGGAACGCCAGGGAAGCAGACTTGTGAGAAACGGCCGAAAATTAACAGTCTTTGAATCGCAGAAATATGGAAAGTCTAAATCGCTACGCTATGTGAAAGGGACGGACGAACCAGTATATCCTATCAGCTATATCCGGCATAGCATCCCTCTAAGCCGAAAAAGGGCTATCAACTGCTACACCCCAACGGGGCGGAAGGGATTACACGATAATCTGAAAATCAACGTGAATCTGATGCTGGCACTTATGCGACAGCCTATAGGAAACAGGAGCGTTGAATTAGCTGATAACCGGATTTCCCTATTCTCGGCACAATACGGAAAATGTGCTGTTACGGGAATGCCATTTCTGACAACAGATGAAATACACTGCCACCACATCAAGCCGAAAAAATACGGTGGGAATGACAGCTACGAAAATCTGGTGCTGATAAATAAACTGGTACACCGGCTCGTCCATGCAGAAACGGTTGAAACGATTACTTATTACCTTGAAGTCTGCAATCTCAATAAGAAGCAACTGGAAAAGCTGAACGCTCTGCGCCTGAAAGCAGGTTTAGGAGAAATTCGGGGAACACAACCCCTAAAAACGAACAAGGTAGATTGTAATAGATTGTGAGTATGACTAACGATGGAACGCCGTGTGCGGTGAAAGTCGCATGCACGGTGTGAAGTGGGGGAAAATCCGGAGATAACATCAAAGGATTACCTATCACTATTGTGGGGCGGCTCCAATCCCGACACGTCCTTCGACTGCTCCGGCTTCGTCAGCTACGTTCTCACAAACAGCGGACTTGTGAATACCGGGCGGTTGGGCGCACAGGGGCTTTACAACATCAGTACGCCGGTTTCAAAGGCGAATGCACAGCCCGGTGATCTCATCTTTTTCGTTGGGACGTATGACACCCCCGGTGTGTCCCACGTCGGCATTTACGTCGGTGATGGGGTCATGATCCACTGCGGCGACCCCATTCAGTACACATCCATCAACTCTTCCTACTGGCAGCAGCATTTCTACGCCTTCGGAAGACCCGCTTATTAAAAGAAAGGAGTTTTGCATGAATCCCAAGTATCAGAAAGTCCTCTCCGACATTGAGAAGGCTGAAAAGAAGAAGTCCGAAATCGAAGGACAGCTCAAGGAGCTGTATGACAAGAAGACAGAGCTGGAAAACCTTGAAATCATCAATACCGTGCGCTCTATGGTGATGGACAAGGATCAGATCATGGCGTTCCTGTCTTCCATGAAGGGCGGCACCAAGCCCGCTGAAAATACGGAGGTAATCGACAATGCGTAAGAAGTTTCGTTTTCTGACCGTCCTTGCGGTCTGCGTCATGGTTCTGTCCTGCTTCTCTGTCACGGCGTTTGCCTATGCCGATGACACCGATCAGAACCTTCCGGTCACAGAGGCAACCCAGCCGGAACAGCAGCCCGCAGTCACTCCCACGCCGGAAAAGCCGAAGGGTGAGCCGATTGACGATGAGGGCAACGCCTACACCCGCGACTTGCTCTATGACAGGGCAACCAACAAGCAGTTCATCACAGTCCAGACGAAGAACGGCAACACCTTTTTCATTGTCATCGACTACGATGCACCCATCAATGAGGACGAGGAACAGTATCAGACATACTTCCTCAACATGGTCGATGAGAGCGATCTGCTTGCGCTGCTGGACGAAGATACTGCGGCTGCGCTGACCACCTGTAACTGCAAGGAAAAATGCGCTGCCGGTCAGGTCAACACCGACTGCCCGGTCTGCAAGACCAACATGAGCGAATGCACCGGCACAGCCCCCGTTACACCTGAGCCGGACAAGGATGCGGAAACCGATGCTCCCGCCCCTAAACCCGAAAAGAAATCCAACATCGGCATGATCCTCGTCATCTTCGTTCTTGCCGGTGCTGCGGGTGCAGCTTATTACTACATCAAGTTCGTCAAGGGCAGAAAGCCCAAGAATGAAGATATGGACTTCTTTGATGATGAAGGCTACGAGGAAGAGCCGTACATCAACGAGGATGATGAGCCGCAGATTGCGGAGGATGCTGAAACGGATGGTGATGAAGATTGATCTTAGTCATTGCTGAAAAGCCCAGCGTTGCCCAGTCCATCGCAAAGGTGTTGGGTGCGACGTCCCGCAAGGACGGCTACATGGAGGGCGGCAATTACATCGTTTCGTGGTGCTTCGGTCATCTGGTGGAGCTGGCAGACGCCAGCTCCTACGATGAGCGGTATGCCAAGTGGCGGTATGACGATCTGCCCATTGTTCCGGAAAGCTGGATGTTTGAGGTCACGAAGGACAAAGCACAGCAGTTCAAGGTGCTGTCCGCTCTCATGAAGGACAAGCGCGTCACCGAGCTGGTCTGCGCAACCGATGCAGGACGCGAGGGTGAGCTGATCTTCCGGCTGGTCTACGACAAAGCCGGATGCACCAAGCCCTTCAAGCGTCTGTGGATCAGCTCGTTGGAGGACTCCGCCATCCGCGAAGGCTTCAATCATCTCCGGGACGGCAAGGAATATGACCGTCTCTATGAAGCGGCACTCAGCCGCTCGAAGGCAGACTGGATTGTCGGTATCAACGGCACCCGCCTTTTCACCACGCTCTATCACAAGAAGCTGGTGGTCGGGCGCGTCCAGACGCCGACCCTTGCAATGCTGGTGGAGCGCGACGGGAAAATCTCCACGTTCCAGAAGGAGAAGTATTTCAACGTCCACGTCGGCAAGGGCGATCTGACTGCCGATCTGGAAAAGGTCAAAACCGAAGAGGAAGCAAAAAGAATTGCGGCGGCTTGCGAGAAAAAGCAAGCCGTCGTTTCTTCTCTCAAGCGGGAGACGAAAACCGTCAATCCTCCGAGGCTCTATGATCTGACCACCTTGCAGCGCGAGGCAAACCGATACTACGGCTTTACCGCCCAGCAGACGCTCGATCTCGTTCAGACGCTCTACGAAAAGAAGCTCCTGACCTATCCGCGCACGGACAGTCAGTTTATCACGGACGATATGGAGGACACTGCCCGTCAGGTCATTTCTATCGTCTGCCGCCAGCTTCCGCTTTTCTCCGGCGTTTCGGTCACTCCGGACATTGCCCGTGTGACCGACAACAGCAAGGTCACAGATCACCATGCCATTCTCCCGACCGTCCAGCTTGAAAAGCAGGATGTTTCCGCGCTTCCTCAGTCAGAGCAGAAAATCCTCAATCTTGTCGGGATGCGCCTTCTGTGTGCGACCGGCGAGAAGCACACCTACGCAGAAACGCAGATCTCGCTCTCCTGCGAGGGCTACGAGTTCAAAACCAAGGGGAAGACCGTCGTTCAAAACGGATGGAAAGCCATCGAAGAGCTGTTCAAGTCCTCCCTCAAGACGAAGGAAAAGGACGATCCCATGAAGTCCCTGCCCGAAGTCCACGAGGGCGATGTTCTGGATGGTGTATCTGCCAGTGTTACGGAACACTTCACAACGCCCCCGAAGCAGTACACGGAAGACACGCTCCTGTCTGCGATGGAGACTGCCGGAAACGATCAGTTCGACGATGACACCGAGAAGAAAGGTCTCGGCACTCCCGCAACCCGCGCCGGTATCATTGAAAAACTGGTAAAGTCCGGCTTTGCTGAACGCAAGGGCAAATCCCTCATTCCCACAAAGGACGGCTGCAACCTCGTCTGCGTCCTGCCGGAACAGATCACCTCTCCCGCAATGACGGCGGAATGGGAAAACACGCTCATGGAGGTTGAACGCGGCAAGGCAGATGCGGACGCTTTCCTCAGCGGCATTGTCCGAATGACCGGCGATCTCGTGAAAGCCTATCCGTTTCTCTCCGATGCCGAAGCCCAGCGTTTCGGCACGGGGAAGGAGGAAATCGGCAAATGCCCCCGCTGCGGCTCTCCGGTCTATGTCGGCAAGGGCAACTTCTACTGCTCGAACAAGGAATGCTCCTTCTGCCTGTGGGAAGACAACAAGTTCTTTTCCAGCAAGAAAAAGAAGCTGACCAAGAAGATTGCAAAGGAACTGCTGGACAAGGGCTGGTGCCGAGTGACCGGGCTTTACACGCCGAAGAAGCCTCAGTTCTACGATGCGGTGATCCGGCTGGATGACAGCGGCGGCAAATACGTCAGCTTCAAGATGGAGTTTGACCGATGAACCGCCCGAAGTATATTGCCTCTTGCAGCGGAGGCAAAGACAGCGTAGCGACGCTCCTGCTGGCAGCACAGCACAATGAGCCGCTGGACGAGGCAGTTTTCAGCGAAGTCATGTTTGATCAGGACACAAGCGGCGAAGTCCCGGAACACCGGGACTTCATCTATGACCGGCTCAAGCCCTTCTGCGAAAAGGAGCTGGGCATCAAGTTCACCATTCTCCACGCGGACAAGACCTACGATGACGTGTTCCATCATGTCATCACCCGCGGACCTCATAAGGGCGAGGTTCGCGGGTTTGCGTGGGCTGGAATGTGCGCGGTCAATCGGGACTGCAAAATCCCGCCTGTCCGCAAGTACAATGCCGCGCTTTCTCCGGACACCGTGAGCTATGTCGGCATCGCGGAGGATGAGCCAAAACGCCTTGCTCGTCTGGATGGAATAACGAAGGTCAGTCTGCTTGCCAAATACGGTATGACCGAGGCGGACGCCTACAAGCTCTGTCAGGAACACGGGCTGCTTTCCCCAATCTACGCTCACTGCCGAAGAAACGGCTGCTGGTTCTGTCCCAACGCCAGTGACTCGGAGCTGCTGCACATGGTCACAAAGCACCCGGATATGTTTGACCGGCTGATTGAATGGGAGAACGAGGATAACATCTTCCATCGTCGGATGACGCGCAGAGAAACCCCGTCTGAGGTAAAGGCTCGTTTACTGAGCAAATCCCAGACGGGGTTTTCTTCGCCCAAAAGCAAATAAGAAATGGAGGTTTGAGATGGCTGAAAACAAAAATGCACAGCAAGTCCGCGAAATCACGGACAAGCTGGAACAGGGCATCAAGGAGCTTTTTGAATCCGAGCGGTTCAAGGAATACCTCCGCACGATGTCCAAGTTCTACAACTATTCCTTCAACAACACGCTGCTCATTGCGATGCAGAAGCCGGAGGCAACTTATGTTGCCGGTTATACCTCGTGGCAGCGCAACTTTGACCGTCAGGTCATGAAGGGCGAAAAGGGCATCAAGATTCTTGCACCCGCGCCGTACAAGGCGCAGGAAGAGCGTGAGAAGATTGATCCTTTGACGCAGAAGCCGGTGATCGGCGCAGATGGGAAGGCTGTCACGGAAACGGTTGAGGTCCTGCGTCCTGCCTTCAAGGTGGTAAGTGTCTTTGATGTTTCCCAGACGGACGGCAAGGAGCTTCCGGACATTATCGTCGATGAGCTGAAAGGCACGGTTGAAAACTACGAGGCGTTCTTCGATGCGCTCAAGCAGGAGTCTCCCGTCCCCATTTCCTTTGAGGATATTCCGGGCGGCGCAAAGGGATTCTTCTCGCCGGTTGAAAGCCGCATTGCCATTCAGGAGGGCATGAGCGAAATCCAGACGGTCAAGACCGCCATTCATGAGATCGCCCATGCCAAGCTCCACGCCGTCAATCCGGACGAGAAGACTGCCCCCGAAGAAAAAAAGGATCGGCACACCAAAGAGGTTGAAGCGGAAAGCGTAGCCTACACCGTCTGCCAGCGATACGGCATTGAAACCTCGGACTATTCCTTCGGCTACATCGCCGGTTGGTCTTCCGGCAAGGAAACCAAGGAACTGAAAAGCTCTCTGGATACCATCCGCAAGACGGCGGCTGAGATGATCGAAGGCATTGACGCCAAGCTCAAGGTGCTGCTGGCAGAGAAAGCACAGTCCGCAGAGATGGAAGTCGAAGCTCCCGTAAAGGAAACTGTTCCGGAGGAAAAGTCGGAAGTCCCCATTTACCGCGAGACGGCGAATTATGCCTATGAAGCCGGTGAGCTGGAGTCATATCGTGCTTCTCTCGCTGCAAACGTGGAATGCCGCCGTGCGATTGAAGCGGCGATCAGCTCCAATTACGGAGATAACCGGCTGGATGCGGATGCTGCCGTGAAAATCGTCCTTGAGCAGTTCTCTCCGGAGCGCGTCCGGTATGTCCTCGCAAACACCATTCAACAAAAAGACTTTGACGGACGCATTCCCCAGCCCCTCAAGGAGTGGGCGAAGACCGTTGAGGTCTGCCCGGAGAATGCCTCCCGCTTCCTTGTGGATAAACCCAATCCCGGACTGACGGCACTTTTCGTCGATGCGTTCCGCCAGCAGACCAAACCTGAGAAGAAAGCTGTTTCTGAGAAAACGGAGGAAAGAGACCCTGAGGTTGTTGCGTGGGAGAACGATGAGATTACCTCTATTGAGGTAAAAACCGTGGAGGTCAATTCTCCCATTGCCTCCATGCCGGAGGAAGCACCGAAAGCACACCGTCTGACTGCCGAAGAGAAGGAAATCAAAGCCGCCGTCATGGACACGCTCAAGGGGCAGATTGCCTATAACAACGACGGAATGCGGGCGTCCTATCGCGCCTCCAATCATTCCTTCAATCTGCTGGCGCGGAACGGTGTCAGGATCGAGGGCAACACGGTCACGCAGAACGGTGAGCCGCTGTTCAAAATCCATCGCCGTCATGCGGCGCGGAAAACACAGGGCTGTTACCGTGAGCTGATGCCGACGCTGGAATACATCAAGCAGGAGCAGAAGCAGGAAAAGCCCTCTATCCGCGATCAGCTCAGGACTGCCGCAAAACAGCAGCCGGAGAAGAAATCTCCGGTCAAATCCAAAACGCACGACATGGAGTTGTGAGAAAGGAGAAGCATGAAGAAATACACAGATGTTGACATCGTTGCGGAGCTGCAGAAGCTCGTGGACAGTCATGTAGACAGCTACAAGGAAGACTTCGACATCGACAAGCGCATCATCCGCCGCGCTGCCGAAAGCCAAAATCCCGAAGACAAAACGCTGATGTGGTTCTGCCGTCCGCATGGAACGCACTGTCTCAACGAAAATCAGGTCTTTATTCAGGGAACGCGGGATCACAACACCTTCCGTTTCTATGCGGAGCAGACCTACGACGAGTGCATTGCTCGTGTCATTGTCCCGAAAGCCGTTAAGCGCGGCAAGGTCTTCGGAGATGTCTTTGAGATCAACTACCGGGAACAGGCGGCAAATGTGGCGCAGAACTCGGTTGCGCCGGATCATGACCGGCTGACCTTCGCAGACGGCTATGCGCTGGATGCACCCTGCCGCAGCAGCTTCGATGCAGCAATGGCTCTGGTCGGTGAGCATGGCGGCGTCAAAACCTACCAGACGCTCCCAAAGGATGCGGAGGCTCTGGCGGAAGTGCTGTCCAAGCAGAAAACCCGCCGTGACAGACTGCCGGATGCAGGAAGGACAGAGACGCTTTCGCCTCTGCCCGTTGCAGAACTTCGGAAGTACGAGGCGGTCAAAAAGGCTCACCCTGACGCGCTGGTCTGCTTTGCCCAGAATGGCTATTTTGAGCTGTACGGCAAGGACGCGGAAAAAGCCGCGCCCCTGCTCGGCACAAAGCTCCTTGAGAAGAAGGTACGCGGCAAGCCCTCCATGCCGGTGACCGGCTTCCGTGAAGCCGCATGGGTAGCCGGTTCTCATAAGCTCTGGAAGTCCGGCGCAGATGTCTTTCTCAGCAAGGACGGCGAGACCTTCAAGGAACTCAAAGCCGCAGATTACATTCCTGTCGGAGCGACGCTGAATGTGGATGGGATCAAGTGCAAAATTGACGCGGTTGATTTTGCCGCTGATGAAGTCCGGCTGACCAACATCGAGGACAAGAACCGCCCCATCCGCTTTTCGGAAAGCATCCAGTATGTCCGCGCCTATGTGGAGGATGCCGGAACTGCCATCTACGACACCATCCCGAAGAAGCCCGCTGCCCGTGAATCCATCCGTGACAAACTGAAATCCGCACAGAAGGCACAGCCGACCCACACGCCGAAACCTCAGAAATCGAAAGGAAAGGATATGGTACTCTGATATGAAAAACTTTACCGTAGAAGAACTCAACCTGATGTGCTGCTTCAACACGTCCAGCCGGAAGCGGCTGATCGACGATATGAAGAGCGTCACCCTGAACGACATGGACGGTGAGATTGCGGAGCTGATGTATAAGACCGTCCGGAAGCTCGAAGCCATGACCGACGCGGAGTTTGAGGAACTGTATATCATGCCGGACGGCATGGTGGATGACTGAAAGGAGGATGCCTATGCCCGTATTAGACGGTGATTTTGAAGCCTTCGTCACGAACCTTGGCAAGTACAACGAGGGTATGCTGGTCGGTGAGTGGGTGAAGCTGCCCACCACCGAAGAAGAGATGCAGAAAGTCTTTGAGCGCATCGGGATCGGCAAGCAGGATGAGTTCGGTCAGCCCTACGAAGAGTGGTTTATCACCGACTACGAATGTCCGATCTACGGCGTTCAGAAGATGCTTGGCGAGTACGAGAGCCTTGATAAGCTCAACTACCTTGCCGCTTTGATTGACGAGCTTTCCCTGAGCGATCAGGAAAAGCTCGTTGCCATTATGGAATCTGGCTGCGATGAGGTCAGCGACATCGACGATCTTATCAATCTGACATTCAATCTGGACTGCTACGACATCATGCCCGGTATCAACGACGAATCCGATCTCGGCTATTATTACGCACACGAAGCTGGTATTTACTCCGAAAAGGATCTCGGTCCTCTGGCAAATTACATCGACTATGAACGCTATGGGCGCGACATTGCGATGGATGAGCAGGGGCGATTCACCGATGAGGGCTATGTCCGTGTCGCAAGCGAACGCTGGGACAGGCAGTTTAACGGGGAGCTTGATGATATTCCCGATGAATACCGGATTACCGGCTCAGGGGAAGCCGCCGAGCGTGACAGCACCATCGCCGTTCTCGTCGTTGAGCCGGGAAAGGAGCCTTATGTGAAGGAGATTGACTCCGGTCTGGAGTCATTGCAGCATGAGGTCGGCGGCTATATCGAGGCAATTTATCCCTACGAAGACCCGGTTGCCTTGGTCTGCAACGAGGAAGGTAAGCTGGAAGGTTTGCCCCTGAACCGCGCTCTGCGTGATGAAGACGGTGACATCTACGACGTTGTTGCCGGAACATTCATGGTAGTCGGCTTGACGGATGACAGCTTCGGCTCTCTGACCGTAGAGCAGATGCAAAAGTTCTCTGACCACTTCAAAGTGCCGGAGCAGTTTGCAAAGCTGGGCGATAAAATTGTAGCAATCCCCATGATCTCGAAGGAACAGCAGAAGCAGGAGAGCGTTGAGCAGAAGGACTTTGAGATGAATGCCGACACCTCCGGTCTGACGGTTGCCGGTCACATCGGGACGTGGCACACCATTGACCAGCACGAAATCGGCGGTCACAGCTTTTATCTGATGGAGCATGACACCTACGGCGATGAGGCGGCTTGCATCATCGTCGATGAGCGCGGTAAGCTCGTTCTTGATGATGTCTACAACGGCTTTGACGATGACACGCTCCGCCTTCTCGACCTTGAGGTCAAGGAAGTGTCGGAAATGCCTGATCCCGCGCTCTCTGTTCAGGATATGAAGGACTACGGCTACGCATGGGCTGGCGTTCTTCCCGCCGGTCAGGAGGCGGCTGAAAAGGCGATGGAGAAGGGCTGCGAGGTTTACCGTCTCTATTCGGATAACACCGAGGGCTTGTGCGTGGATGCAAAGGAGATTGCCGACCATGCGGCAAAGGGCGGAATGCTCGGTATCAGCAAGGAAAGCTGGATGGCAGCTCTTGAGAAGGAAAACTACCTCAAGGCGGCGGAGATGTCGATGGAGGATGACTACGGCATGATTGACGGGATCATCAACAACGGTCCGAAGGAGGAAAAGACCGCAGCGATCAAAGCTCCCGAAACCGGCGAAAAGTCCTCCATCATGGACAGGCTCAAGTCTGCAAAGGCTGAAAAGCAGAAGGAATGCTGCCCTCCCAAAAAGCACAAAGGAGAGATTGAGCTGTGAGCAGAAGTCAGAAATGGCGGCAGGAGTGGTCGTTCTTCATCGGGGACAGCGGACGCCGGAAGTATAACCGCTTCTGCGTCCGCTGCGTCCATAGCTGCAAGCAGAGCTTCCGTGCGGATCTCATCGCCTGTCCGCACTTCTCCCGCAAGGCATCGAGGTGTAGACAGTTAGGGGGCGAAAAAGCCTGTGATTGCAAGCCTCAGAGCGGCGCAAATTGACCAACCTAAGTGATTGTATTCCCTGCGCAGTTTCTTCTTTAGCGCGGAAATAAGTGTCGATTTCGGCACTTGTTTGAATGCCCGGAAAACGAACCAAGAGCCTCTGTCGATGCCCGGTTTGGGTATCGGCAGAGGCTCTTTTTTTGTATCTTTTCTGTAAATACCGTTGAAAATCACGCGCTAATACACAGCGTCACTATTAGCGTTTCTGTATAACTATGCCTCTAACCCATATAATTGTTATAAGCGTTATAGAAAAGGTGTAGGTACGCGCTATGATTGACAAACGAATAGGTAAACGAGTAAAACAATGCCGGGAACGCCTCGGAATCTCGCAAGAAGAGCTTGCGGAAAAGACCGGGCTGACTGCAAATTATATTTCTACGGTTGAACGTGGTATGTCGTTTCCTCGCTGTGAGAAATTGATCATTCTTCTCAATGGGCTTGAGGTTTCGGCAGACGCGATTTTCTGTGACGTCCTGGAGCATTCGACAAGCTATAAATCGTCTGAACTCTCGGAGAAACTTGCTTCGTTGTCTCCGCAAGCGCAGAAGCGCATTTTGCAGATGGTTGAGCTGATGATTCAGCAGGAAACGGCAGATAATGGCTGAATCCGTCATGGGCTGTGTGATTTTATCACGCAGCCTTTTTTCTTCCCTTATTTCGACAGAATATTTCATATCTCCGTGCTATACTATGTATCAGAGACATAGAAACAGTCTCTAATACATAGTCAGGAGATGAAAAAGAAAATGAAGACCTGTGCTTTTACCGGGCATCGTCCGCAAAACCTCCCGTTTGGTTTCAATGAGGAAGACGAACGCTGCATAGACCTCAAAAAAACTCTCAGGGAGCAAATCATCAATCTCATCGAAAATGAAGGCGTCACGCACTTTATATCCGGAATGGCAATCGGTGTAGATATGTATGCCGCTGAGATCGTACTGGGACTGAAAGCGTCCTATCCGGGAATTACGCTCGAAAGTGCCATCCCGTGTGAAAGTCAAGCTGCAAAGTGGTCGGAAGCTCTGAGAGATCGGTATTTCGACATTGCGTCCAAGTGTGATAAGGAAACACTGATTCAAACCCATTACTCGCCCGACTGCATGGACAAGCGCAACCGTTATATGGTTGATCATGCGGATGTCCTGATCGCGGTTTGGGATGGAAGCCCCAGCGGAACCGGAAAGACGGTCAGATATGCTCATCAGCAGGGTAAATCTGTTACGGTCATTGACCCGGTTTCCCTTGATGTCACACAAGAATAAGGCAAATAATATCCCCTCTGAATCAAGCATTGTGAAAACCGTAAATTTACTTACGATAGTGAACACACATTGCACTGAACAGTGATTATTGGAAGCGTGTACGGTGTGTGCTGTCCCGTGAACTTTTCCACGGAATGCACTGAGTTTTCACGGCTTCGCAAAATGGAAAGCGCCACCCTACGAACAGTCCCTCGTCGGGAGAAAAATAAATCGCTGGAAACGGGAATGCCCCGGCACTGTGCATCTGGCACAGCGCCGGGGCATTTTTTCCATCACAGGAGGTCATTCAGAAGATTCATGCACTTAACCTTCTGTTGGAGATTTGCACTCCCGTACACATTCAGGGTAAAAGATACGTTCTTATGTCCGAGGATTTCAGAAAGAGACTTTATATCAAACTCCGGTATCTCGATTGCTCTAACTGCGAATGTATGCCGGATCTCATGAAACTTCACTTTCTCCAATCCGTTCCGTTTCAGAAAACGGGTGAAAAACTGGCGATAAGTACGAGGCTCTGTCGGCTTTGTTTTGCCAGTCAAGAAGTAGTGGTTAGGGTTATCCGTGTAGAACTTCTTGATAATGTTCATCAGAAGAGACGGAACAGGAATCGTCCTTACAGAAGTTTTCGTTTTGGGCGGTCCGATGTGAAGATATGACTCGCCCTTCTTTTTGTCATAGATGCGCTGGACAGTCTTATTGATGCTGATGGTCTTATCCGTCAACGAGATGTCCTTCATCTGCAATCCGCAGAGTTCTCCAATGCGTACTCCGGTAAAAAGTGCAATTAGAATGCCAGCGGTCTTCCTGTTCAAGTTCATGTAGATGCACTGAATCAGCGCTTGCTCCTGATCTTTTGAGAGAGAAACTACCTTCTTAATGCCAAGTTCTTTCGGGTACTCGATGAGATCCCAGTTCAGCAGCGGAATCGCCCTTTCTTTGTACGCGAACTCCATTGAAAGTCTGAGAACGAGGATCACATCCCGGATGGTCTTTACCGTTAGCCCTCCGGTCTTGTCCAACCTACCGGCATCATGGAGATACGAAATGTAGCTCTGGATGTCCGTTTCGGTGATGCTGCCGATCTTACGCTTGCCAAAGTACGGAATAAGATGATTTTCGGCAATCAGCGTAAAGCTGGCATGGGTTGACGGCGTGATCATTGGCTTCTTTTGATTTAGCCAAGTGTTCACAAGCGTCTTAAATTGTGTATTGTTAGTCATATTGACCACCTCCACGAACATTATCCGTTGGAGGGATAATCAAGGCAGTATATTCCTCAAGTAACGGTCTTGAGAAGCGTCCGAAACTCCGGTTTCCGGGCTTTGATGAGCCGTGGCAGTCTACTTTACTATCATCCGTATTTACAAAGAACACCAAGAAGAATACGGATGGACAAATAACGAATGTTATCTGTAATTCTGCAAAACAAGGTTTGATACCGCAGCGCGAATACTTTGACAAGGATATTGCCAACAGTGACAACACCAGCGGATATTACATCATTGAGGAAAATGACTTCGTATATAATCCGCGAAAATCAGCAGACGCTCCATACGGTCCTATAAGCAGATATAAATACGCGGAAGCCGGTATTGTATCGCCGCTGTACCTTTGCTTTAGAGCTAAGAAGGAGATCAATCCTTCGTTCTTTGAATGGTATTTTCGATCTTCTGCGTGGCATAGGTATGTTTATATGTCCGGTGACAGCGGAGCGAGACATGACAGAGTGAGTATAAAGGACGACACTTTCTTTGCAATGCCAATCAATCTACCGTCAGCTCACGAGCAAGAGCATATCGCCTCATTCCTTGAGAGAATTGACCAGAGAATTGAAAAACAAAGAGCGTTACAGTAATAGAATCACCTTCTACTTTGAAGTAGTTTGCATAGCCATATAAACCATTATTAGTCAAGGCGTTTGCATACACTGGATATGGATAACTCGTTGAATATGTGGGTGAACTATTTTGTCGGTCAATATCGCCCCCGGCAGAAATCGTAAAAATCTCTGCCAATCTTACGGTTTCCCAGCGTTTATTTTCACTGCAAGCAAAAGCCACTGTACCAGAAATTAACGCCTTAACGAGTCCTCTTTTATACTTCTTGAGGGATTCGACTATCTGGAAGAGGCGAAGTTGGTCATGCGATAGCTCGTCACTGCAAGTATGTTCCGATTGTCCGTCTTCTTTCGTTAGTTCCTAAATACGAAGATGATGTGGATTTCTTTGCTTACATGATCAACGCCACTTCCATTTATATTGAATCGACGGGTGTTCCTCAGTTAACAAGTCCTCAACTCGGTGCAGTGAAAGTATTTCGACCACCCATTTTGGAGCAGAAGAGGATTTCTTCATTGCTGCTGAAAATAGATGCAAAGATAGAGAACGAAGAACGCCTAACATTTTATCTGGAAAAAATCCGGTCATCCATGCTGCAACAGCTCTTTATATAAAAAGCTGTTGCAGTAAACCTGCTCTCGCCTTGCAACACCTATCGAGAACAGCTTGTTGTGATGCAATGTACTTATCTATGCTGTTCATTACCCCAACAAACTGCTCTTGCCTTATTTGATGAGGTACGGGGACAACGAAATTTCTAATACGTTCGAGAGCCAGCTTAGGCTGTCCGTTTTTAGTCTTTGAGGCTTCAATCTGTGACTGAATTAGATCAGACGAAAGTACATGGTAAAGGTATTCGGGATTGATCCCTCTAAAGTTTGTAAAACGATCACAGTTTTCAGTCAAGTTTACTCCATCCAAGTCAGGAGTGATGATATTCAACTTTCCAAGAGTGCCAGCAACAGAAATAATGATGTCACCATTTCTGACTTTATATCGGGTAATTTGCTTTTCGGTGTGGCTCGTGATGAACTGCAAAGTGTCTGAACTTATATATTTTTCACCCATATCCGATACTGTTATATACCGGTACTCAGTAGGACGGGGAGAGAATGTTTCGCCTTTGGGAATGCGTTTTCCACTCAGTACATCACATACTTCATCTATTCTATGACTTACTGCATCATGCAAAAGTGAGTGGCTGCCTTTTTCGGAAAATACAGTTCTTAATAATCCTCTTTTATACTTCTTGAGGTTATCTACGAGGGACTGTTGCGCCTCGATGCGACGCTCCAAAGTAATGAGGAAGTCAGCAATTTTTCTTTGCTCTTCGGTGTTTTCCGGCAGATAATGTTTTGTGTCAAAGAACTCCTCGGTAGGCACATTCAGCAGACCATGATTTCTTGCTCCTTCGGCAGAGATCATGTATATTTCCCGATACCATTTCAGAGAATCGAAATAAGCCTTGATGAAGTCACTATCATGCTTTTTGAGCGCAAAACAGATGTAAAGTGTCGATAAAGCACCCATTGGGTAACGATCTAAACGCTTGATAGAGCCGAAGTCATACCCTACGGAATAGCTCTTGTTGTACGCGAACTCGCCATTCTTGAGCAGGTAGTACCCACTCATGTCTTTACTTGCAACCGTCTTGTTGAAATAGCTAACCTGATCGACAAGACCATCTTTAGAGGAAATGGTTAGAGGAAGATCAGTTTCGTTTTTGCTGTTCTTTCGTGTTACTCGGTCTGCGAAGTCGGATAACCTCTCGACTCTCCACGGCTCATCAAAGCCCGGAAACCGGAGTTTCGGACGCTTTTCGAGACCGTTACTTGAGGTCTATTTTATAGGCTGATCTGCACTTCAACTCAAAGTAAAATCCCTTGCAGTAGCAGAGATTTTCCGCTATTGCAAGGGATTTCGTCTGTCATATAGCTATTTCTGCGTACTTGATCAGAAGTATAAAAGAGGACTGCTAATGCACTATTTCTCCGATGACAAAACTCAGCTATGGACACAATGCTCAGTTTCGCAAATAGGCAAAGTCATAACCGGAAGTACGCCTCCAACTAATGATAGAAGCAACTATGACGGTGATCTCTTGTTCTGTGCGCCGGGGGATGTTGGCGAACAGAAGTATATCTCATCTACTGAAAAGAGGGTATCACCGAAGGGGTTTGCTTTAGGTAGACCACTACCACCAAATTCTGTTATCGTAACTTGTATCGGACTTATTGGAAAACTTGGTATAGCGAAAACCAGCATGATTACCAATCAACAGATTAACGCTCTTGTTGTATCAGAGGGCTTCGATCATGAGTTTATTTATTACGCTTTCGAGAACTTCTTCCCAGAATACCGAAGCAAGGTTTCAATGCAAACTCTTCCAATTCTGAGTAAATCGGAGTTTGAGAAGCTGATGATCAAAGTGCCTGATCTTGATGTCCAACATAAAATAAGTAGCCATTTAGCAGCAATGGACAGAAGAATTGAGCATACACAGCAGGAGCTTAATGCACTTATAGAACATCGCAGAGGCATTATGCAGCAGCTTTTCATATAAAAAGTTGCTGCATTAGAGCAGAACGAAGCGTAGCAATACTCTCTAATTTCATGAGAGACTTGCTGATACGCTGATCAATCATATCAAGGAAATCAACAACTGCTGACTGTGAGCGATCATCCGGTATGTCGAAAACAAGGTTTTTGATTATTTCTGCTGAAAGATTTCCTTGTCCTCCTTGAAGATAAGTATTCAAGATGTCATCTTTGCTATCTTCGAGAAGGTATTTTAAGAAAGTTCGATTTACCAGCTTGGGGCGAATACACAAAATTGCCTGATTGATCGCTCCGTCAATTTGGGATATATCGACTTCGCCACTTGTTGCACCATATAAAGCAACAATCAAATCGCCTTTGGAAACCAACTTAGCAGATGAATATTTCAAACCGTCATCGGTCAAAAAGAGTTCTGTTTTTGCTCCGTGTATTTCACCGGAACGAATAAACGGAATTTCACCTCCATAAAAACTGCTGTCGGTTGATCTGGGCGTACCTCCCGAAAAGAAGGTGCATTCGTCACCCAAGCGAACAGATTTCCATTTTGTTGTTTCAGAGAAAAGGATAGCCTTGCCTCTGAAAATGGCTCTCATGACACCTCTTTTATACTTCTTGAGGGATGCAAGGAGTTTTTCTTGTGCAGCGATGCGTTCATCTATTTTTTTGAGAAAGTCGGCTATGTGCTTCTGTTCAGTGGACGAAGGGAGATGAAGTGTCACGCTCATATAATCTTCAAAGGAGATATTGAGCAGCCCATCCATACGAACGCTTGACGATACGAGCCGTTTTAGTTGCTTATCCATTTTTGCGTTATTGAGTGCCATCGCAATAAACGGTGTATATTCGTGATCATTGATCTTGAAACAATGATACACATAGGGGATTCGTGCTTCTGGCTCAGTCAGCTCATAACAACAGCCAAACTGTTTAGCCTTAGATGCGCCGTGATTATACGCCAATTCTCCTTGTTTCAAGAGAATGTATTTTTTGAGGCTCTGTCCTGCATTGTCTCTGGAATACTTTTCGGACTGCATAATAAAGCCATTTCCAGCACTAAGCATCATAATAGGCGCGTTAGATTTCGGATCGGTGCGATTCACTAGAGACGCTATTTCTCCTAATGGAGTAGTTCTGTACGACTCATCAAAGCCCGGAAACCGGAGTTTCGGACGCTTTTCGAGACCGTTACTTGAGGATACATTTGCCATAATTATTTGCCCTCCACATCAAAGGGGAAATCAAGTCCCAGCTCATCGAAAAACGGTTTCAGTTGTGCGTCGATGCCTTTGATCTCAGCCTGAATATTGCGGATTTCTGCTGCAACAGCATTGAGGTCGATTTCCTCTTCCGGCTCAAAGGTATCAACATAGCGAGGAATGTTCAGATTGAATCCGTTCTCTTCAATCTCCTGCATAGTGGCAACATGGGCGTACTTATCGACATCCACACGATGCTCGTAGGTTTCGACGATCTTATCAATGTCGCACTCACGGAGGATATTCTGATTCTTTCCGGCTTCAAAGTCGTTGGACGCATCAATGAAGAGAATGTTATCCGAGTTGCCGTTACGCTCCCGCTTGAGGACAAGAACACATACCGGAATGCCCGTGCCAAAGAAGAGGTTGGCAGGAAGACCGATAACAGCGTCCAGCACATTCAGCTTTTGAATCAGGTGCTTACGGATCACTTCTTCGGCTGCGCCACGGAACAGAACACCGTGAGGCAGCAGAACAACAGCTCGTCCGTCTTCGTCCATGTGGTAAACCATGTGCTGCACAAAAGCAAAGTCAGCCTTGCTCTTAGGCGCAAGTTTGCCGTATTCATTGAAACGCTCGTCCTCCATGAAGTGCATATCAGCAGACCAATTTGCAGAATACGGAGGATTTGCAACCTGAACACGGAACTTCATATCTCCGAAGTAGTCATGCTCAAGTGTATCGCCATTGTAGATATTGAAGTTACGATACGGGATGCCGCGAAGGATCATGTTCATTCGGGCAAGGTTATAGGTCGTCGAGGTCAATTCCTGACCGTAGTAATTACGCACATTTGCATAGTTCTTGAGGCGAAGCAGCAGAGAGCCGGAACCGCAAGTCGGATCGGCTGCGTCCTTAACATCGGTTAAGCCAAGACAAGCAAGGCGGCACAGCAGCTCGGCAGGACCCGAAGGTGTGTAGAACTCACCGGCTTTCTTACCGGCTGTGGCAGCGAATTGACCGATTAGGTACTCGTAGGCATTGCCCAACACATCAATCTTCGTGTCATCCACGCTGAAATTGATCTCGTCCAGCGAAGCAATGATTTTCGCCATGACAGCACTTCTGTCTTTAACGGTATGCCCCAGCTTCGTAGAATCGAGCTGCATATCGGAGAACAATCCGTCAAAGTCTTCCTGCGAATCGTTGCCGATAGTGGATTCCATCAGAGCGTTGATTGCTTTCTGCAAGAACTCAATGTCGAAGGAACGGTTCTCAACCATCTTGACCATCTTGCGGAACAAATACTCCGGTTCGATGATGTAGCCGAGGTCACGCAGAGCCTCTTCTACGATGGCAGCCTTGTATTCATCGTCATTCCAAGCATCCTCGTAGCTGATATTATCGTCTTTGAGAAGATTAACCATGTACTTCTCGGTCTTGTCGGAAAGGTAGTAATAGAAGATCATGCCCAAGATATAGTTCTTGAACTCGTATGCCTCCATGTTACCTCTCAGGGCATTTGCCATCGCCCATAGTTTGTTGCAAAGCTCTTTCTGGTGAGCCTGAATAGAATTATCCATTGTTCTCTCTCCTTATTGGTATTTCTCGGTGTGCTGCCGGATAAATTCGACGATCCGGTTGACCAAAGACCTCTTCTTGAGCAGCGGCATAGGCTTCTCAATACGGTCACGGATGTTTCCTGCATCCATTGTGCCGGAGAACTCATACTCAGAGATGATGTCCGTAAGCATGGAAGAATCAATATCCTCAGTCTTTGCGAAAGCAACGATCTCTTCTCGTTTCGCTTCATTTTCAAAGTCGTTGTATGCAGCGTCAATCTCATCCGCACTTTCAAGACCAACAACGACACGATCCAAGAACGCTTGAAGAATTTCAACCTTGCGAAGCAACTGCGGATTATCCGTCCTGCTCAATTCTTCCTTGATGTGCTTGATGTCGTAGTCCTTCTGCTTCTTGTCATCAAAGTGAATGTTGCGTATCAAGTTCATGATATAGGCAACATTGATACGGTCACTCTCCATGATCTCAATGCAGAAGTCCACATCATTCAGGACAGATACGACTTCTCGATCAGTTTTTTGCCGGGAGTAAAGCATCAGATACTTGCTCTTGTAGTCCTGATACTCCTGCTCGGACATGATGAGCGCATCCTGATCAAAGCTGAACTCAATGAATGTCTGCAAAGATTGGAGGTATTTTGTCAGCTCACGGAAAGTGATGACAAATTTCTTCTGGTCATCCTCGCTCTGCATGGTATCGACGGACTCAGGGTAGAGTGCCACTTCCTTGAGCTTCATAACCATTTCATTGAACTTCTCAACAAAATACTGATAGCCCGGAACGACAATGCCGGAGGTGTCCTGACTCTTGGAGAAGAGCGTCAGTGCGTCATCTGTCCGTTTCTTGAGGTTGCGGTAGCAAATGATGATACCAAACGGTTTCGTTTCTTTCTCGACACGGTTCGTGCGAGAATAGGCTTGCAACAGATCATGATACTTCAAATCCTTGTCCACATACAGCACAGAGAGTTGCTTGCTGTCAAAGCCGGTCAGGAACATATTCACGACGATGAGAATGTCCAGCGACTTAGTTTTCTTTCCTTTGACTCGATCTGAAATATCCTTGTGATACGCAGAGAAGGTGTCGGTAGAGAAATTCGTACCGTACATCTCGTTATAGTCCTTTATGATACGCTCCAAGGCATCTCGGCTATGCTCATCCTTGCCCTCAGCATCTTCGTTCTGCCCATAGGAGAAAATGCCGCTGATGTTCAGATCGTGTTTGATCTTCTTGAAGATGTCGTAGTATTTGACAAGAGCTTCAATAGAGGAAACAGCAAAGATAGCCGTGTACTGACCATTTCTCGTTTTGGCTTTGTGGTTCTGGACGATGTGGTTTGCAATGAGGGACATTCTCTCATCCGACATATAGAGTTCGCCAACATCAATCGCGTCAGCCAATGTCGGATCGTCCCAGTCAAAATCGCCTTCCATCGTCTTTATGTACTCAATATGGAAACCGAGGACATTGTTATCGAAGATAGCATCCTTGATCAAATAGTTATGCAAACATTCCCCAAACAGCATTTCGGTGGTCTGCGTGATCTTGCCCTCCGTCTTTCCGTTCACTTCAAAACGGGGCGTACCGGTAAAGCCAAAGAACTGCGCTTTCTTGAAATGCCGAACAATATCCTTGTGCATATCTCCGAACTGGCTGCGGTGGCATTCGTCAATGATGAAGACAACCTT